>Ga0265780_10005715_pt1 | contig 15666 bp, 12 predicted proteins | sample P1T30metagenome_FD_192432 | JGI IMG/M metagenome (GOLD analysis project Ga0265780, IMG submission 192432) | Plant litter microbial communities from East Loma Ridge, Irvine, California - P1 T30 | ecosystem: Environmental > Terrestrial > Plant litter > Unclassified | place: USA: California... | reverse complement strand
AGGCGCGTGAGCGCGCGGGCGTCGGGCGCGCAGATGTCGATCGCCAGCCCCTGCTGGACGTAGGAGGGCAGGGTACCCCCGTAAACGAGAATGAGGATGATAATGATTATCATTTCTGGTAGACTGCGCGTTTTCGTCCCAGACCTTTGCTAAAAAAATGACACAACACCACACCGCCAAACTGCGCTCACCTGTTCCATCGGCGTTGACCCGCCTGATCAAGGGCGCCCTCGGCAGTGCCGTCGCATCGGCGCCGATCCTGATGCTGCCATTCGCCGCCACTGCGCAAGAGGCAGCTCCCGCCCCGGTCGAACAGGTCCTCATCACGGGCGCCAAAATGCAAGGCGATCCGGCAGCCTACGCGGGCGGCCAGATCGGGCGCAGCGGCGGGCTGGGCATCCTGGGCGAGGCAGACATCATGAAGACGCCATTTTCGACGACCAACTATACGTCGCAGATTTTGGCCGACCAGCAAGTGCGCACGCTGGCCGATGTGGTCGTCAACGAAGCGTCGGTGCGCGTGATGACCTCGACCGGCGGTTTCAGCGAAGACTTCCAGATCCGCGGCTTCAATGTCACCAGCGGCGACGTCGGCCTGAACGGCCTGTACGGACTGTCGTCATCGAACCGCATGCCAGCGGCCATCATGGAGCGGGTCGAGGTGCTCAAGGGGCCGGGCACGCTGATGTATGGCATCAGCCCGAACGGCAGCGTCGGCGGCAACATCAATATCGTCACCAAGCGCGCCGGCGACGAGCCGCTCACGCGGGTGACCGCCACCTATGAGAGCCAGGCCCTGTTCGGCACCCACGTGGACGTGGGTCGCCGCTTCGGCGAAAACGGCGCCTGGGGCGTGCGCGTCAATGGCGTCATTCGCGGTGGCGACACCAACATCGACGAGGGCAAGCAGGACTTCGGCCTGGCCGCGATCGCACTCGATTACCGCTCGCCAAAACTGCGCTGGACCCTGGACAGCTACGGCCAGCAAGAAAAAACCGACAACTTCCGCGCACAAAGCAGCTTCCGTCCGGACATCACCGCAATCCCGGCGCCGCCGTCGGGCCACCGCGCCGTATATCGCGGCGCCGACCTGGAGTTCCGCGATGCGACGATCGCGTCGCGCCTCGAATACGACGTGTCGGATCAGCTGATGGTCTACACCACGGCAGGCTACCACTATGGAGCCAGCGAGCAGGACTTTCCGACGGCGCGCGCACTGAACGCTGTCGACACCGCTGGTAACTTCCGCCTGACCAATGCCTGGTACGACGCCTATTCGCGCAGCAAGACCGGCGAAATCGGCGCGCGCCTGAGTCTTGAGACGGCCGGTATCAAGCACTTCATTACCGCCTCGGTCTCGCGCCTGGACAGCGAAGCGGGCAGCTTCTACCTGTCGGCCCCGGCCAGCTCGTCGCAGCTGTCGAACATCTACAACCCGGTGGCGATCACCCCGATGACGGGCAACCGTCTGGCGCCGACCAAACAATCGGAAGCCGAGCTGTCGAGCATGTCGCTGACCGACACGCTGACGTTCCTTGACGGCCGCGTGCTGTTCACTGGCGGCTTGCGCAAGCAAAAGGTCTCGGCCGACAACCTGGCGCCAACTGGCGCGGTGACGAGCTCGTACAGCGAAAGCGCGGTCTCGCCACTGGCCGGCCTGGTCGTCATGCCGATGGAGAACGTGTCGGTGTACGCCAATTTCACGTCGGGCCTGACCCGTGGCAGCACCGCGCCACCGACAGCCGCGAACGCCGGCGAAGTGTTCGCCCCTTTCAAGTCCAAGCAATATGAACTGGGTACCAAAGTCGACACCGGCCGCGTCTTGCTCGGCGCGACCGTGTTCCAGATCGACCGTCCGAACGCGATCACCGATCCGCTGACCACCATCTACAGCCTGGATGGTACCCAGCGCAATCGCGGTCTCGAGCTGTCGGCTGTCGGTGAAGCAGCCCCCGGCGTGCGCCTGATGACGAGCGCCACGTTCTACAACGCCAAGCAGCAGCGCACCGCCGGCGGCGTGAATGAGGGCAAGAAAGCCACGGGCGTGCCGAAGAACGCGTTCAACGCCGGCGTTGACTGGGACTTGCCATGGATTAGCGGCCTGAGCCTCAATGCCCGTGCGATCCACACGGCCGAGCTGGCGCAGAACGTCACGAACACCGTGTACATTTCGTCGTGGACCCGATTCGATCTCGGCGCGCGCTATCGCACCGAATTGATGGGCAAGCCGGTCGTGTTGCGCGCCAGCGTCGAGAATGTGGCCAACAAGCGTTACTGGCTTTCGAGCAGCACGCTGGCCACGGTTGGCACGGCAGCGGCGCCGCGTACGGTGCTGTTGACGGCGCAAGTAGACTTCTAACGTTGTCGTAGTCGCCCCCGCCATCGGCGGGGGGCAGTTCGGATCGGCAAGTCGCAAGCGCTCCCCAGTTCTCCGCAGCACCCCCCTCTGTTCTCCACAGTTCTCTTCAGCTCCCCTCAGCTTCCCCTCAGCGCCGTACCGCGTCCGTCCTCCAATCGACGTGCGCGCGTTTCGGCTATCCAGGTGCAACTTGGTCGTTTTGTGACACAGAAATTGGCAGTGTGATGGTTTCGCCACGCTACCCGCCACATAGACGATTTTCCTGAAAAAGCTTTGCATTTATGACACGGGCAAAGATAATATGGAAATGACAATTTTTAACTACCTGTGACAGGGGATCATGATGCAGCGTTCAATGGCATTCCAGAGCGAGAGCACATCCAGGCTTGCGCTTCCGCTTGTTTTGCTGGTCATCGGCGATCTTTTTTTTGTGGTGCTTCATGTGGCACACAAAATGATGCGACGCGTGGTCAACTATCTTCTCGAGACAGACATGGCCGACGGATTTACGGCCATCGTTCAATCGATCGGTATTGAATCGCTGCATAAGCTGACGACATATTTCGCCAATCCTTTGTTTAATGTTGAAATGGATAGCGGCTACGCCGAAAACTATCAGCACTTCAAGTTTGCCGGTATTATCATCGTGCTCTGTTACCTTTGTATCAAGAACGAGATCTGGTCTTTTCTGCCCTGGGCGTTGCTGTTCACCTATTTTCTGGCTGACGATGCGTTGCGCTTGCATGAACGCCTGGGCTTCGTCATCGCAGAGCGAAGCACGATGACGGCACCCTTCGGCTTGCGCATGCAAGATGTCGGTGAACTGATCGTGGTGGCCGGCGCCGGCCTGATTATCCTGCCCGCATTGCTGATCGCTTATTACTTTGCAAGCCATGCCGTCAGGAAGATTTTTCATAATCTGGCGTTGATCCTGAGCTTATTGATCTTCTTTGGCGTGGGCGTCGACATGATGCATACGGTGTTCAGGGAAAATCAAATCATCAGCCAAATATTTGGACTGGTCGAGGACGGCGGAGAGATGCTTGCAGTAAGTATATTCGGATGGTACACCTATTCGCTGACGAAGCGATCCTTGAATCTGAAGCAAGCGGTAAGTCAGCCAACTTATCATCTGCCGAATGCAGTCATGGCCGCTGTACGCCATTAATTTTTAAGCGATTGTTTCATCTGCAGAAATAATACGTTTGCAGTGTTCAGGGCTTCAAGACGGTGCACAAGAATTCTCTTTTATGACATGGTGCAGGGTAAATTTCCCCGCATCTCCCTTTCAGGCAGGCAGCGCCTGAAATCCAAGATCGCCGCGCAGAAATGGCCTGATCGTTCGTGATAGAGCGGTCAGCCGCGGTGTAGCCGGCGCGCCCGGCGGCCGGGTTCAGCTAGACTTGCTACCGGTACAAAGCGAAACTGATCGCCGAACACAGCCCCGTTGCTGATCGGCGACCTGCGGTGCGGCTGACGAACGACCAGCGCAACTGGGGTTTCAGGCGTTGCTTCCCGTACCTGCGCATCTTCACAAGCTACACATCGACCCATAGATATACTTATTTTGCACGACGTTAGATGAACGATAAATTTGCACTCGAGTTGGGGAATTCGTCACACCAAGAGGTTCCGATTCGCGTGACGCCTCCAGACACCTTGCCTGTCAAAGCCCGATTAACGACGATTGATATTGCCAAGGGAATCGGCATCCTGTTGATTGTTTTGGGTCATGATGCGGGCTTTGAACGAAATTTCCCGCAGTTTTCCGACTTCCTGGGCGGCATTCGAATGCCATTCTTTTTCTTTATCTCAGGTGTGACTTTTTCGCTGGGGCGGCGCAGCCTCACTGACATCGCAATCATGCGGGCAGATGCGTGGCTAAAGCCATTCGTGGTCGTGGTCACACTGTTTGGATGTTTGAACATATTGCGTGGGACGGGAACGTTCGAAGGATTGCTGCTAGCACTGACCTACGGTACTGGCTTTACATTGTCGCCGCGCGCGGTGTGGTTTCTGCCGCATTTGTGGCTATTATATGTTTCCTGCAGTGCGTTGTTTATGTATGGTAAGCATCTGTTTTCTACAGGCATCCGCCGCGTGGCGTCGCTGGCCATGTTTCTGTTAGTCGGATACGCGTTTCTCGGCGTATTCAATAATCCTTACGAAGACAATGCCTGCTTTAAGATGACGGAATTCAGTGCCGCGCTGTTCAATTGTGGTCTGCCGATGAGCGCAGATCTTCTGCTGATCACGTCAGTATTTTTCATCTTTGGTGTATTCATGTCAGCAACGGTCAAGAGCTTCAAGTTCAGCTTATTGCACTTGGGAGTGGCTCTGGGTGCAGTCATTGTCGTCTGGTTCGCTTTTAATGATTCGATGAACCTGAATCACCGCCGATACGACAATTTGTTGGGCACCACGGCCTTGGCATTTTCTGGAATTTATTTGATGTTGGGCTTGAGTGGCTTGCTGGCAAAAATGGCGTGGGCTGAGAAAAGTTTGATCTTTGTCGGCCGTGGCTCGCTTTTTATCCTGCTGTTTCACATGCCAATTTTGTATAACTTCCCAGCCATTCTGGCTCGGATTCCTCCTTTTAAATCCGCTGTTGAAGCGACTGCTTTGCTCTGCGCGGTGGTCGTCCCACTTGTCATTTGGCAGGTTTGCAAGCGGTTCAAGATAACCCGGGCATTGTTTTTCCCCATTTACAAGAGAGGTCAACCAGCAGCCCACGCAAGTTAAGGTCGGCAGCAAGGATGCAGCGCAGGCAGGTATGGTTTATGATGGCGGGTTCCTTTAAGCATGTATCGCCGCTTTCCCTGGCGACCAGCCCCTTCTGCATGAGCTCAACTTCGACCAATTCGGCTGCTACTGCTGTCCTCCCGCCATCACGCCGGCTCTCCGTCGCCCCGATGATGGACTGGACCGACCGCCATTGCCGCGTCTTCCACCGGCAAATCACGCGCCACACCTGGCTCTACACCGAGATGGTCAACACCGGCGCGCTGGTCTACGGCGACGCCGAGCGTCACTTGCGCTTCGACGACATCGAGCACCCGATCGCGCTGCAACTGGGTGGCAGTGACCCGCTTGATCTGGCCAAGAGCGCCAAACTGGGGGAGCAGTGGGGATATGACGAGGTCAACCTGAACTGCGGCTGCCCGTCCGAGCGCGTGCAGAAAGGTTCCTTCGGCGCCTGCCTGATGAACGATCCGCAACTGGTGGCCGATTGCGTCAAGGCGATGCGCGATGCGGTGTCGATCGACGTCACTGTCAAGCACCGCATCGGCATCGATCACAATGAAGAATACGGCTTCGTGCGCGATTTTATCGGCACCGTCGCCGACGCCGGCTGCACCACCTTCATCGTGCACGCGCGCAACGCGATCCTGAAAGGCCTGTCGCCGAAGGAAAACCGCGAGATCCCGCCGCTGCGCTACGCCGTCGCGTACGAACTCAAGCGTGAGTTCCCGAATCTCGAGATCATCATCAATGGCGGCATCAAGAGTGACGATGAGATCGCGCTGCACCTGCAACATGTCGATGGCGTGATGCTGGGGCGCGAGGCCTATCACAACCCATGGACGATGGCCGAATGGGACGCCCGTTTCTACGATGCGCCCGGCATGCCGCGCACGCGGGTCGATGTGCTCGAGGCAATGATCCCTTACATCGAGGCGCAGCTACGCCAGTACGGCCCGCTGGGCTTGAAACTGAACAGCATCACGCGCCACATGCTGGGCCTGATGCAGGGTTTGCCTGGAGCGCGCGCATTCCGCCAGACGCTGTCCGACTCGAAGCAACTGGCGCTAGGCGATGCGCGCCTGTTGCTGGCAGCGGCAGCCAGGATGCCAGGCGCTGTGTAAGCAACATTTACCTACCAAAAAGCGTGCATCGGCACGCTTTTTTTTCGCCTGTCGACAAACTGAGACATTTCCTTGTCGAAACTATCAGGCACGGTCAAATTTTCTTGCCGAGTGGAAACGACGGTTCCATAATGCGCAGCTATTGGCTCTGTTGAACTATGTCAACGCTGTTGTTGTAGCGAAACAATTCAGTTGAGCAAGATATTTTCTAGCTCGTTGGCGAAATCTTGATTTATCCTGTAGGAAATATCTGAAAGCTATAAGCAACACAGATAGCACTTGCGCTTCGTGCGGGGTATCGCGAGACGCGATCTCAACCGGACGGGTTTCGATCAATAAGTTACAGGGAAAACACGAATGAATTTGAACAACATGAAGGTCGGCACCCGCCTGGCCCTCGGTTTTGCACTGGTTCTGGTACTGCTGGTCGCAGTCGCCGTGGTCGGCATCATGCGCATGGCGCAGATCCAGGATCGCCTCGACCACGTGGTCAGTGTCAGTAATGTGTCGACCGGTCTCGTGATCGAAATGCGCAACAACGTCAGCGACCGTCTCGCTTCCCTGCGCGTGCTGACCCTGATGACCGACCCGGCCGACATGGAACCGGAAATCGTCAAGTTCAAGGAACAAACCGCCAAGTACGATGCGGCGCAAGCCAAGCTCGCCGCGCTGTTCGCCCAGTACGCCAACACCCAGGAAAAGACGCTGCTGAACCAGATCAAGGAACACGAAGCCGCCGCGATGCCCGCCATCGCCCGTGCAACCGAACTGTACCTTGCTGCGAATGCGATGGACGCCACCCGCGTGATGATCCGCGAAGTGCGTCCGGTGCAGCGCAAGTGGACCGACGCCCTGAACGCGCTGTCGGCACTGGAAGACAAACAGAATGCGCAAAGCAAGGCCGACGCCGAAGCGGCGTTCGCCAATGCCCGTAACTTCATGCTGGTCCTGCTGGCGCTGGCCGTCGTGATGGGTGTCGTCGCTGCTGTTGCCATTACCCGCAGCCTGCTCAAGCAGCTCGGCGGCGAGCCAGCCTACACCGCAAAAATCGCCGGCAGCATCGCCAATGGCGACCTGTCGATTGCCATCGACACGAAGGCATCGGACCGCGGCAGCCTGCTGGTCGAGATGAAGGAAATGCGCAACAGCCTGGTCGGTATCGTCGAGCAAGTGCGTCGTGGTACGGAAACCATCGGCACCGCCTCGCGTGAAATCGCCGCCGGCAATATCGACCTGTCGTCGCGTACCGAACTGCAAGCAAGCTCGCTGGAAAAAACCGCGTCGGCGATGGAACAGCTGACCTCGACCGTGAAACAGAACGCCGACAATGCCCGTGAAGCCAATGCGCTGGCGGCGACTGCATCGGACGTGGCCCGCAAGGGTGGCGACGTGGTGTCGCAAGTGGTTGGCACGATGGGTGAGATCAACAGCTCGGCCAATAAGATCGCCGACATCATCAGCGTCATCGACGGCATCGCTTTCCAGACCAATATCCTGGCGCTGAACGCGGCAGTCGAAGCGGCCCGTGCCGGTGAACAGGGCCGTGGTTTCGCGGTCGTGGCATCCGAAGTGCGCAACCTGGCCCAGCGTTCGGCAGCGGCAGCAAAAGAAATCAAGACCCTGATCGGCGATTCGGTCGAGAAGGTCGAGCGCGGCAGCAAGCTGGTCGGCCAGGCCGGCGTGACGATGGACGAAGTGGTCTCGAGCGTCAAGCGCGTGACCGACATCATGAGCGAGATCGCCAACGCCAGCGCCGAGCAGAGCGCCGGCATCGCCCAGGTCAACACCTCGATCATCGAGATGGACAGCATGACGCAACAGAATGCTGCGCTGGTGGAAGAAGCCGCCGCCGCCGCCCAGAGCCTGCAGGACCAGGCAGGTGAACTGGCCCGCGTGGTCAGCATCTTCAAGCTGGAAGAGGGCGAAGAGCACATCGCCCCGCCGGCGCCGGTCGTGACCACCACTGCGGTGGTGGCCCGTCCGGTCGTCAAGCGCCCGGCGCCGCCAGCACTGAAAAAGCCGGTCGCCGCCCGCGCCCCGGCGAAGAAATCGGAAGAGGCAGCTGCAGCGCCGAAGCCGAAGAAGGTCGCCGCCACCGCCGGCGCCGACGAGTGGGAAGAATTCTGATTTTTAAGTAGTCGACCAGCGCCGGCCAGCCGTGCGGCGCGCACCAAGACCATTGCCGTTCAATTCAAAAACCTTATTTGGGGAAACCATGAAAACTCTGTCCGCCAAGCTGTTCGTTGCACTGACCCTGACCGCCGCTGCCGGCGCGAGCTTCGCCGCTGAAACCGCTGCCCAGTTCGATCCAAAGAAATGCAGCATCGAATACCCGAAGGCGTCGCTGATGAATGAAGAGCAGGGCACGACCACTGCGTCGTTCCTGGTCACCGCGGACGGTACCGTGACGGAATCGAAGATCGACAAGTCGAGCGGCTTCAAGAACCTGGACCGCGCACTGGTGAAGGGCTTGACCTCGTGCAAATTCAAGCCGGGCACCAAGGACGGCGCGCCAGCGCAGACCTGGACCAAGGTCGACTACGCCTTCAAGCTGGACTGATCCACGCCCCCATTTTGCGCAGCCGGCACCACGTGCCGGCTGCGTTTTTGCATAGCCTCCGCAGCACCCCGCCCGCAGTACAAGTCTTCCGCACCGCACCCCGTCAAAACAATCGTGCTTGTTACAAGATTGTTGCCATATGTTACTACTGTAAAGACTTGGTTCAATCCCGTTTTTTTCCACATGTGCCCGCTATATTAGGGTCATACAAACAGAAACAGAAACGGAGTGCACCATGAAAACCTTCCTCTCTACCGCTACCGCCGCTGCAGCCGCACTGCTGATCGGCACCTCGGCCTTTGCACCGGTGCAAGCCCAGCCGCGTCACGAACGCGCAGACGTCATCATCATCAAGAAAGCGCCGCCAGCGCTGCGCCGCGAAGCCGTGCCAAATGCACGCCGTGGTTTCGATTGGGTGCCGGGCTACTGGAACTGGAACGGTCGCCGCGACCGCCACGAATGGGTGGCAGGTCACTGGGAGAAAGTGCGCCCGGGTTATGCCTACCAGCGCGCACAGTGGCGCCAGGATCGCAATGGCTGGCAGCTCGACCGTGGCGGCTGGCGCCAGGATGTGCGCGGTGGCCGTGACAACGGTCCGCGCGGCGACCGTGATCGCGATGGCGTCCCGAACCGCCATGACGACCGCCCGAACAACCCGAACCGTTATTGATGCATGATGCGGCGCGACTACACGGCACCTTTCACGGGGCCGTGAAGTCCCCGCCGCAAACCTGGTTGCGTCCCGATTGCTTGGCTTGATAAAGCAGGGCGTCGGCCCGTTCGACCAGCGCGGTGGCGGCAAGCGCCACGCCTTCTTCGGTCGTGCTGGCCGCGTTCGACGTATACACGCCGGCGCTGATCGTCACGATCCCGGCGCCATTGCCCGCATGCGGGATCTGCAGGGCAATCACGGCGCTGCGGATACGTTCCGCAACCATTCTGGCCCCGGCCGGATCGGTGTCCGGCAGCAGTGCCACGAATTCTTCCCCACCATAGCGCGCCGCCAGGTCGGCAGGCCGCACCAGGCTGCCCTCGAGCGCCAGCGCCACCTGGCGCAGGCAGGCGTCGCCCGCCACGTGGCCGTACGTATCGTTGTAGCGCTTGAAGTAATCGACGTCGAGCATCACGACCGACAGCGGCGCGCCACTGCGCGCCGCGCGCGCGTTTTCCAGCGCCATCGCCTCCTCGAAGCGGCGCCGGTTGGCGATCCCGGTCAGGCTGTCATGGTCGGCCAGCACGGTGAGCGCCCGGTTGTGTTCCTGGAGTTTTTCGCGCGCCTGCACCAGTTCGTGCTGCAGGTGATCGCGAATGATGATCTGGCGGATCAGGCGCCAGCCAAAGCCCAGCAGCAGCAAGATGGCGACAAACGTGATCGCCGCCTGGGTCAGCATCGATTGCAGCCACTTTTCGAGGATATCCTGTTTCGATTGCGCGGTCGCGACGATCAGCGGATAGGTGTCGAGGTGGCGATAGCTGTAGAGCCGCTCGATGCCGTCGATTTTCGAGCGCAGCATGGCGCTGCCCATCGGCCCCTGGCGCACGAACAGCTGATGCACCGGCCCGTTGCTCACGTCGGCGCCGATCAGCGATTCGGTGTGTGGCAGACGGTAGACCATCGTGCCGTCGTCGATGGTGAGCATGATCACCCCACCGCTGCCGACGTCGAAGCTTTCGTACAGTTTCGAGAAATACGCGATGCGGATGGTGCCCAGCGCAACGCCGGCAAATGTGCCGTCGGAATGATCGAGCCGGCGCGAGATTGGCAAGATCCAGTCGCCAGTCGATCGGCTGCGCACTGGCTTGCCGACATGCACGCCGCGATCCGGGTTCTTGCGGTGATACTGAAAATATTCGCGATCCGCGTTGTTGTAGAGCGGCGTGCGGTCTTGCGACGTCATCAGCCAGCGCCCATCGGCGCCGAACACGAACAGGCCGTGCAGTTCCTCGACCTGCGACACCATATTTCTCAGGTGCAGCTGCAGCCGGGCGCGCGCCGCGCCGCCGTCGACGCCATCGGTTTCCACGCGCTCGACAACGCCGGCGAGCACGGTGTCGACCACGCGCACGGCGCTCTCCCCCTGCGCCGCAAGAGCGTGCGACATATTCGCGGTCGCCACCGCCACTTCGGCCAGGCGTTCCTTGCGCGCACGCCAGCTGTCCGAAATCTGGATCGCCAGCAGCAGCACGCACAGCGCCACCACGAACAGCACGGCATTGCGCACGGCGGGGCGTTTTTCAGCGGTCAGGCGGGTGATTTCGGGGGTGGCGATCTTGTCTGGCATGGAGGTCGACGGTGAGCCGTCACTGTCGCAAACGCCAAGGGCCGTCCGAAGCAGAGACTCTTATTACTTTTAGAAAACTAACGAATTGTCGCACAGCATTGCCGATTTGCCGGGATTGTCATTCCCTTTTTACAAAACGGTGTGGCTCAGGCCACCCGCAGACCCAACTCACTGATCAGTTCAGCCGCCTGCCGAGGTGTGATCCAGGCGCCCTGGAACAGCTTGACGTCGGCCAGCGTCAGGCCCGACAGATCGGCTTCGCGCAGATCGGCATTGTCGAAGCGCGCCTGCTTCAGGCTGGCGTTGCGCAGACTGCCGCCTTCGAACACGGTATCGCGAAAGTCGCAGGCGGCCAGGTCGGCGTCGGAAAAATCGAGCTCTTTCAAGGTCGATTTGCGAAACGACATGCGGCGCAGGTCGGCGCCGATCAAGAGGCACTCTTCAAAGGTGAGGCCCAGGTGCGCCGCTTCCTCGAAATTGGCGCCAGTCAGCTTGCAGCCCCTGAAGGTGAGGGACGCCAGCCGGGCGCGACGCCAGCTGCTGTTGTTGAGGTCGCAGCTCTGGAACTGCGCATCGGTGAGGTCGGCCGCTTCAAAATCGGCTTGCCGGCCGCGGCACCGCTGCCAGGTGGTCTGGGCCAGCTTGGCCGCGTAGAACGAGGTCTCGGCAATGCTGCAACTGATGAAATGACTGCCGCGCAGGTCGAGCCGCGCCAGGTCGGCACCATCCAGCATGCAGTCTTGAAAGGTCACGCTGCCATTGGCCAGTGCCGCGTCGATTTCATCGCGGCTTGGCGAGTGAATAAATGTATGCATCTAATTGTTCCGGAAAACTCTTGTCAAAGCTGGTGCCGCTATTTAACTTCTTATGGTGCGAAACATAGTCTACTTGAAATCGCCAGTGCCCCATTTTGCTGGCCCCATTGCAGCGCGAATCGTATCGTCTGCCACAGGCGGCGCAGCCTGTTGCACGCATGATGGCAGCGCAAACGCTGAGTTTCAAGTTGAACAAAAAAAAGGTAAGATAGGGCGGCTCCCTTTATGTTTTTGATAAGCGCTTATTGTTAGTAACGCTTATTGAAAATAGTTGAAGGGTAATCGTGTTTGAGAAATTCGGAATCACAAGATGGATCATAAAAAAACGGCTGACTGGGAACTCGCTTCCGGTAGCTGGACGGTTGCGGCCAACGATGGCGAGATTCGCCTCAATCGCACGGTGATGGGCAATGCCGTCGCCGCCTCATTGAGTTCCGCCGACATTGCCGCGATCATGAGCATGCGCCGTGCCAATGGTGCGCCGACGCTGTATCCCCCCGAATTCAATTTTTCGCCGACCGACGGCGCCCAACTGGCGCCAAACAGTGCAAGCAGCGCGAGCGGCGCCAGCTGGGTCGCCCCGAGTGGCGCGTCGTCCATCGTAGATGCCGGGATGCCCGAGGCCGTCGGACTCAAGCGAACGCGCCACAGCGTGCCGGTCGATCGCCTGCGCCGGCATGACGCCGACAGCATGGCCGACATGGAGCTGCCGCTGCCGCCCCCAGGCGAGTACGAATTTTTCTCGAGCACGTTCGGCACGGTCGATGCCGTTCTGCTGGCCCTCGATACCGGCAAGGGCACGCTGTTTGGCTGGTTGCCGGCGTCAAAGAAGTGGCAGCCGCTCGTCGGCGTCGGCGCGCGCCTGCTGTCCGAATCGACCTTGCCCGTGCATGCCTGGCGCGCCGAGATGGCCGCAACGTTCAATAGTCGCATCTACATCCCCACCGAACACGGCCTGGCCATGCTGGTGCCCGACTTCGCGGCCCTGCAGTTCAAGATCGATTACGTGGGCAACGCGCCGGTCGTGGGCGCCCCGGTGGCGTTCGATCACCAGGTATGGGCGCCGATCCAGCATCAGGACGGCGTGGTGCAGTTCGTCTTTGCCGACGCCAACGGCGTGGCCGGCCCGCCGCTGCGCGTGGACGGCCGCTGGGCGCTGGGCACCATGGGCGCGCCATGCGCCTATGGCCGGCTCGCGGTGTGGCCGTGCGAGACGGGGCAGTTGCGCATGCAGAAAATGACCGATGGCAGTGTTGCGGCCACCTACCTGGCCTGGCCAGAAGGCATCAAGCCGCATTTCGAGTTTGGCAGCGTGCATATGGCGCGCTCGGGCTCGCTGTGGCAGTTGTGCTTTGACAGCAAGCTCGACAGCTATGTGTACGTGCGCCTCGGCGTGAACGAGCACGAACAGGTCGCCGCGCTCAATCCGCGCATCTGCTCGGGCACCATCAATTACCGCTTTGCCACCAAACTGAAAACCGATCCGTGGATCGAGCCGGAACACGGCGACGACGGCGCGGTCAACACGGTCATCGTGCCGCTGCTCGAACTGGGCGAGCGCAGCGCCGTCCTGGCCCTGCGCATCGACAGCAAGGCCGGTCTGGGCACGTTGCTCAATTCAACTGAGCGCATGCGCGCCCAACTGGTCTACGATGACGAAAATAACGACATCGTGTTCCACACCATCGCCGTCAGTAAACCGTGGGAACTCCGGCTTTTCTTGCACAACCATTATCTATGGGCATACCACCCCGGTATGCAGCGCATCCTCGGCTGGGATGTCCAGCAATGATGCCGACTGCCTGGTTTGCGGCGCTCGCTGGCGTCGTGCTGTGTCTGTTTTCCGCACCGGCGGCCGCCGTCCAGCAGGCGTTCCTGGTACAGAATTCCGGCTGGATGGAGCCGTTCTATGCCGATCCGCAATCGCAGTTCAAACCCTTGATCGCCGCCGTGGCCAATGCCGCCGCGCGCCCGGGCGACAAGGTCATGGTGCTCGCGTTCAGCCAGTCCAGCGGCAGCAATGTCTCGCCGCGCCTGCTGGGTGAGGGCAATGGCGCCGCCGCGGTTGCCGGCTGGCTGGCGCCACTCGCGCCTGCGCGCAAGAGCGGCAGCGCACTGGCCGACACCGATTTTCGCGAGGCGGTGACCAGGACCATCGGCGAGACCTTCAAGTCGCGTTCCGGCATCATCTGGATTTTTACCAACAACAAGAATAGCCCCGGCAACGATCCCGCCACGGCGGCGCGCAACCTGGAGTTCTACCGCTTGCTGCACCTGGAACCGTCGATCACGCGCACCGTGGTGTTCCCGCTGCGCATGCCGGTGCAAGGCAAGTTCTTCGCTGCCAAGGGTTTGATGGTCTACGGGCTGGCCTATGGCAAGGAAGCCGGTGACGAACTGGGCCGCATGGTGGCCGAAGGCCGGCTGGCGAAAATTCTCACCAAGCCCCCGGCGCGCCTGAAACCGGTCGACCAGGACGGCGTGCGCATCGTGCCCGAGACCGTGCTGAACACGCCGAACGTCACGGCGTCGATGGGCGCCGACAAGCGCACCGTCGTGCTCGACGTGGACGCCGACAAGCTGGTGCCGCACGTTCGTTTGAAGGCGTCTTTGCAGAACCTGTTTTATCCCTACCTGATCGCCGGGGCGACTGTCGATGGGCAATTGCGCACGCGCGCCGGCACGACGCCGCTGACCGTGGCGCCGGCGACGGTGGCCAACCTGGCGCCGGGCGCCAGCCAGTCGATCGAAGTCAGTTTCAAGCTGCCGCTCGAAGAAGTGCCGTCGGCCTGGTCGCGCCAGGCGATCGCGGCGATGGGCAAGCAGGTCATCATGCCGATGTCGGTGAGTCTTGGCCTGAGCAATCAGCGGCTGGCGTTGCCGGCATCGTTCAAGACCGAGATGCAGGATCTGTTTCCGGGCGACCCGTTGTCGGACGTCTTCGTGCCACCAGACAGTGTGCGCTCGTCCACGGCGCAGGTGCCGCTGATCGTGCGGGTGCAATATCCATTGACGCCCGTGCTGGTGATGGTCGGCGGCGTGCTGGCCTTGCTGCTGGCGCTGGCGGCATTCGGCCTGCTGGCCATGAAGAGCACGCGCTATCCGGTCGTGGTCAACGGCGTGCGCCGCCACGTGGTGCTCAAGCCGTTCAAGTCGCTGGCGATCCAGTCCGACGACGGCGCGGCGGTCGGCGAAATCCGGCGCGGTCTCGGCCGGCCCGCGGTGGTCAAGGTCGAGCCGGGCCAGACATTGACGATCGCGTCGTAATCAATTCAAGTAGTCCCTACACCAATCAGGAGAACGTGGCATGACGCAGCAAGCAAAAGATAACGCAGGCTTCACCCTGCCGGCCCCGGTCGAAGGCGAGCAGGCGCCAGCCGCGCCGGCAACCCCGGCCACGGGCACGGCCGAGACCGTCGAATCGTTGCCGGCGACGACGGGGGCCGAGGTCGACACGTCGTCGCGCGATGCGCTGATCGGCGGGGGCGTGCTGCTGGTGCTGTTCATTGCGTTCTTCTTTGCCAAAAATGCGTACGCGAACATGTTGGTCGGCAAGCGCGTGCCGCCGGGCAAGGCGAACGCGTCAGGCTGGTGGCTGTTCATTTTCCTGGCCAGCCTGTCGACCGGCGTGGTGCTCGCCGCGATCAATGCGCCAAAGTTCATGGCGCCGTTGATCATCGGGCCGCTGACGCTGATCGGCCTGATTGCGCTGGTGCTGATGCTGCTGTCCTCCCGCAAATAACAAGCTTTAGACCCAGGAACCACGCGACATGGCAGATAATCT
>Ga0265780_10005713_pt1 | contig 15667 bp, 11 predicted proteins | sample P1T30metagenome_FD_192432 | JGI IMG/M metagenome (GOLD analysis project Ga0265780, IMG submission 192432) | Plant litter microbial communities from East Loma Ridge, Irvine, California - P1 T30 | ecosystem: Environmental > Terrestrial > Plant litter > Unclassified | place: USA: California... | reverse complement strand
CTGCCATCGGCTCTGGCTTCAGCGGTGTCAACCAGTACCAGCAGCAACAGCAGCAGCCCGACTTCTACAACCAGGTCCTGGCCCCTCCCCAATTCGAGTTCGATGACGGCGAGATGGACCCCAACGTCGCGGCTCAGCTCCTGGCTACCGAGCTCTACCTCGCCCAGAGGCAGCAGCAGCTCCAGCAGCAACTCCTTGCTCTGACGACCCAGCAGTTCGGCAACATGAACATGAGCGGTGGACAGCAGTACCCCAACACGCCATACACTCCTCAGATGAACGCCTACGGCCAGCAGTTTGGAAATACCGCTGCCATCCAGGAGACCAACCAGCCTGGTGTCTACCTTGTCTTCAACCAGATGACTGGCCAGTACCAGTATGTCGTTGACCCGAGCTACCAGCAGGACAACGGCGACATGCAGGCTCAGAATGGCATGTCGGGTCTGTCGCACTCGCCGCCGCCGCCAACTCCCCGCTTCGCTACTTCGCCGCCCAAGGTTGATACTCCAGTGCTCCACGTCTCTCCTCCCAACGAGAGCAACCCCAGCCCTTGGGGTTCGCGCAGCACTTCGCCGCCGAAGAAGTCCAACACCCCACCCCAGGATGTGGTCCCGCTCCCACCGCCATCTGCCAACGCTTTCCGTCGCGGCCACAAGAAGAACCTGTCTTCTCTTGCTGTTGATGGCAAGGCCGAGGAGGGTCCTCGCTCTGCCTTCACCCGCCCGGTCGGCTTCCCTGCCACCCCGATGACTGGCACATTCGGCCCTGGTCAAGCACGCGCTGGAGAGCACCCAGTTCGTCAGCCTCGCAACCCTCCTTCCATCGAGGAACTCAAGGAGCGTCCCACTACCAAGCATGAGGGTAGCAAGAACTTTGCTACTCGTCAACGCCGCCAGGCCGTAGGCAACCTTGTGCGAGCTGGAATTGGCCGCCGCGCTCACCGTACCGGCAGCGGAAGCGCCTCGCCGGACAGCGACCACTTCCCTTCGTCCGACAACGACTCCGACAGTGTTCGCAGCGGAGGAAGTGGCAGTCTCTCGGGCAGGCCCAGCATCGGCAGCCTCCGCGCTGTTGCCAACGGTGCCATTGGCTCAGAGCGCAAGGCCTCCAAGGAGCGCTCTCGCGACAACTCTATCAACCGCTCCTACACCGCCAACAGTGTCAGCAGCGATGACGGTGCTTCCGTTGGAGGCGGCCTGGTCGACATCCGTCCCGAGGAGATTGGCCAACGCCGCATGCCCAAGCTTGTTCTTACCAGCGCTGAGAAGCGCAAGAGCACCGTGTTCTAAGCTATCAACCACGGATTGGAAAGAAAAACTGGGAGTCTCTTCCCCTGTGCATATTACTGTGGCGCTCTCCGGACGCCTCTTGTTACGGCCCATTACGAACCTTTCCTTGTTTGTTAGTTCATTTGTTTGCTGCACTTGACCAAGGTCACTTTTGCCATCTTTGGAATATCACGATTACCATTCGTCTCTTGCCCATTGGGAAGATCTCCTTTTCCACCCCTTCTTCTTGTTTCCCCAGACTCTTATGCGAACTGCTTTTAATGAGCATGGCGGGAACGCTCTACGGTTTTTGGCCCGGCGATTTGGGCGGGCGATTTGGGATATGCTTTATGGACGTGAGCTCAATGGCCTGTGGCTGGAGCTCACTGCCTTTTTGGGGCTTCAGTTCTGTGTTACCATTGTTTGTTGGAAGATACTGTGCTTTTGACCAAATCCATTCGCTACCGCCGCAACAAGGCGATGCACAAGGAAGAGTGGATCATGTAGGATGAGATACCTGAATGCAATCACACTCGCTTTCAAAAAGAACGCTATTCAGTTGTGAGATGAGGCCCATGATTTGACTCAAGGGTTACTTTCCCCAGGAACTCGCGCACTGGCTAACAGCAACCCTTGTATGTCCGTGACACAGCTCACAATCTCATGAAATGAGTGCAAATCCGGAGAAGTAATCCCCACCTGTGCTCAACGGCGACTCAGTCAGGGTAAAAGCTAATTTCGGTACTGTAGTGTGGCCATGACCGTTGAACGGTGATCGACAAGATGCTCGCGCGGTGTTGAAGCTAAAGAATCGATAAGCGTGACAGGGCTGAAGGCTGGTGTCGCATCGCGGGGCAACTGCGAAGCTTCAAATGTCAACACCAAAATATCTCCACTCGACACCACACAACCCGAAATCACCTACGCCCTGCATATTCAATACGTCATCCTCTGCTCCATACACAACCGAGACCTCGCAGCAAGCCACGCCCATCAATACAATCCGCATCGCAATGGCCGAGCCGCCTGTCGTCCCTCCGATCGAACCCCCACCGCCGCCCGAAACGTCGCGTCCGCTCCACACGCTCCCCGCACCCTTCTCTCAAGATGCGCTCGAAATCATAACACAAGGCGCTGAGGCCCTTGTATACAAGACCACTTTCCTCACCCCCCATACGCCCGTCGTCGTCAAATACCGGCCACCAAAGCCATACAGACATCCCACTTTAGACAAGCGCCTTACAAAGCAGAGGTTACTAGCCGAGGCACGAAGTCTTATAAGGGTCAAGCGGGATGGCGTTAATGTACCGGGGGTGATTGGCGCGGACTGGGATGCGGGCTGGTTGGTGCTGGAGTATGTGGATGGGAGGACTGTGAGGAAAGTGTTGGACGGGTGGGCACATCAAGTCACGCAGAGAGAAAAAGAGAAGAAAGACGCGGAGACTGGAGGAGGAGATGCAGCTGTGAGTGGCAATGCAGAAGCACAGGAAGGACAAGAAGAGATACTAGACCTAATGCGAAGAGTCGGACGGGAAGTAGGCAAGCTGCACGAAATGGGAGTATGTCACGGAGATCTCACAACAAGCAACATCATGTTACAAACACCCAAGTCGCAAGACACGCCAGCACAACAACCCCAACGACGAATACCACGCGGAAAACAGACGACGAGCACACTCCGCGAAGCAGCCATGAACGGCGAAGAACCTCCAGATCTCCCCCTTGCGGACACGCCGCAACAGTCCAACACCAACTCGCTAGCTGGCGACATCTTTCTCATCGATTTCGGTCTCACAACCGCTAGCATACAAGACGAGGACAAGGCTGTTGATCTGTACGTACTTGAGAGGGCGTTCTCGGCCACACATCCCGCTGCGGAGCCGCTATTCCAGGAAGTGCTCAAGGCGTATGGGGAGTGTGGGAAGGGAGCTAGGGGTGTACTAAAGAGGTTAGAAGGGGTTAGATTGAGGGGGAGGAAGAGGAGTATGTTGGGTTGAGGGGATTCTTATCATGTCTACTTTGTATTATGAGGTTTCAGAAGTTATGATATGGTGAGGTGTGCTGTCCTCCAGGTACTTTTACGCTCTCAAACCTAGTTCTGTACGATGACGTTTGTGGCTACATTGGTATAGGGGTGGTGTCTTCTATCTTCGCGGTCAAGCTGACGACCTCCACGCTCCCTCATGCCTTCTCAGAAACCCTTTACTAGTACACCTGACGCACCACCGCCCTTGCGCTTTGGAGGCTTCCCTCCTTCATCGCCACCTTGACCGCCCTTGGACGTACCACCCGTATCCTTCCTGCCCACATGACCTGCGTTCACGGTCCTCTTGTACTTCCGCTCGTCATCTTCATGTACCCTGGTACAAGTTGGGACGGAACATTTGCCAGCCTTGTAGTTGGCACACTTCGCACGCTGGCACTTGCTACGGTTCTTCAGGCAGCTCTGACATGGCTCCCCGGAGTCACACCGCATGCCGTTCCGGAAGCAGAAAATGCACACGACGATACGCTCTTTGGCGACCTTGACTCGCTTGGCGGCGGGTGCAGGCTGGCTTTCACTCTCGGATCTGTACATGTCAGTGGAGCTCGATCACGTGTTCAGGTGGACTTACTGCATCTCATCCAAGCTTCGCTTGGGACATTCAGGGAAGCCAGGCTCGGAGCCGTCCTGCGTAGATATGGTGGTCTCTTGAGTAGCACTGATGGTAATGTATTAGCCTCGGCCTCTCAAAGACTCATGGAAGGACCTACCCGCGATCGTACAAATCGCTCTTCGTTTTGTACATCTTCGCTGCAAAAGCCAGTTCCTGACACTCGCGCTCCGACTCGTCTAATCATTCGCGCTGTTGCCGAATGGTCTCCTCCAACTCTTTCAGCCGCTTCTCCATCTGCGTCAGGTATTCATCCTTGCCGACGCTTTCTGCCTTATCTTTGACCAAATCGAACATCAGCTCCACGAGTGACGTCTGAGTCGCCTTAAGCTCATTGATCCGCGAGCTACGGTCGATAGTGAGGTCGTTGTCGCTGGTCGCGTGGGCGCGAGCGGTGACGTCGCCTGTCTGGGTGGAACTGTTGTTGACGGGCATCTTGTATGATGTTGATTGGGGGCTTAGGTGGTGAAGTGACAAAGAAAGGAAGCGTCTTGTTCGACGGAGGTGTTTGAGCGGTAGTATCTGCTTCAATGGTTGCCTAGAGATCTCTTGCTTTCGTCACTAGCGGTTTCTCACCTTCACTTTCTCCACTTATTGGTCACACAAACAGCGCGTCTACGCCGCCAGACTGACGACCAGGCGATGAAAAACAGCTCACGTGCTCGCTAACTAGCGTCCTCTCGTCGCACATATATACTCGACTTCCCGCCCAATTCCTCTTCTTCTTCTTTAGGCGCAGCTGTTACGCCGCCTTCGGGTGCGGCGAGGTCCCAGCAAGAACTTCAACCAGCAAGGCTCCAAGTTGAGATTATAACAGACCAGTCTAGCAGCCCTGGAGGTCTGTTATTGGAGCGGCGCTTGCAAGCACTGCATCTTCTCTTGTCCTTGACTCTCGTTCGTTGAACATACCTACCTCGGTGGGTATCGTTCGCTCAGAGTACATACCCATTCTATGGGATGATACTCGCATCTGCATGGGATTCACATCACGCTCGCAGCTCCGGCTGCCCGTGAGTAACACGCGAGGTCGGCCATTCGAGGCTCTAGTTGCCTCATGGTCGTAATCGTGCGAGTGTCAGGTCGCAACCTTTGGTGTGAATCTGGTGAACCGGGTGTCTCGCGCCCAACACTTTCTTTTCATCGATCTCCAGGCCTTGTTGCATGGAATTGAGGAAGAGTTTTCGTTCAAAAAGTGAGGTATTAGCACAAGTTTGGGGTCCACATGGCTGCAACACCGCAGGATTCAAGATACTATGTAGCGGTGGGGAGGTACTCAGTACTATTGACACGACTATCTATCTATCCTACACATCCACGTATACACCACGCAGTATCCTACCACCCTCCTCAAGCGTCTCCCGTATCTACGCATTCATCTTCTCCACCACATCCGCCTCCACCTCGACAGCAGCCTTGACAGTAGACCTGCTATCACGAATGTTAGTTGAAGACGACAATATGATATGTGTTGACATACGTTGTGTCATCGCGGTGACGTCGTCGCCTGGGTCTCTTGTGAGCCCGCTTCTCCTCCTGTACTGCCGCAGCCATCTCTTGTGGCTTCGGCCTGCCAAGGACCAAGTCCCCATGGACCTTGGCCTGAGAACTCTCTTCTGTCTTGGAGGCGCTCTCGTCCGCATCTGGACCCTCCTCAAACGGCGACGGCAAGTCCTCGCGCTTGCGCTTCTTCTCTTTCTCAGCAGACTTGAGACGAGCGTTCTCTCGCTCGCTCTCCGCCAGACGCCGGACGAGATCGCTGTTGTGAGCTTTCAGCTCGTCGTTCTCCACCCCCACGAGCTCGAGCTGCGTCCTCAGCCTCTTGTTCTGACCATCCAGTCTGGTCACTTTGCTGTCGGCGCCATGGTAGGCTTCGATGAGCTTCTCTTGCTCATGTCGAGCATTCTCGGCCTGATCAAGAAGCTCTTCGTACTGGTCATCCAGCTTGAAGATCTCGGAGTTCTGTCTGTCCACGGCGCGCTTGCTCGCGTAGACGAGCCTGTCGCTCTCGTCTTGGAGGAGGGGATCGCGGAAAGGCAGGCGGGAACGAGGTGCCATGTTGTCTTGGGGAGCTGCAATTGGCGGTGACAGCTTCGGCGGTGGCTTGTTGATGTACTGACTGATCGGACGGCGGCGGTGCGCACGATTGTGAGGATGTGATTGGAAGGACGCAGGTAACGGGCGAACGAAAAGCTTTATGATGTCGAGTTTGTTCGTGCTGGCAATATTGACTTGAGAAGGTGTGGGATATCGTCGCGAAGAAAAAGGGTCCAGCAAAGTTTCGCGTCCTTGCGCGTTTGCGGGCGCTCACTGAGCGGCCGCACACCGCTTCTGAAGACCATCTGATGTTGCAATGGCGCCAAAGCTGCTGTGGTCTGTAATTAAGAGCCGTTGGAAGATTCGCAGTACTCAGGAGATGCCCTCTAGTATAGTACGACGTGATAATATGTTGATCGGAAGGATGTCACGTGAAGCCACTTTCACTTCGCCATATTGACGTCCTTGCCACTTCAGCAACCGCCATCCGATCGTCTTCTATGACGCCAGTCAAATATCTTTCCGAATATCTACCTCCAGTCAACCTAAGACAATCGCTAACGTGATTTTATAGGCAGTGATACCGCCAAAACAAAAGATGAGAAGTGAGCAGGACAATGGAGACTTATCAAAGCAGCGTGATTGGAGAGAGGATTAGATCATGTGAACGGCATGAATTGTTTGAATGCGTCTACCATGTACAAGATGTAGAGAATTGGAATATTTACAAGTCGTTCCTTGGCGCGCCGTTGAGCTTGAAGTAGCCAGGTTGGAGGATCTCAAACACACCGGTAGGATCGTACTTTTTGGAGATGGCCTTCAACCTAGCTTGGTTTGCGGAACCGTACCCAGAAATAGGGTCCTGCCACGGACTGGCGTAATTCATGTATAAGTAGCCATTCGCCTTACCGGCAGCCTTGGCAGCTTCCACACTGCGATCCACGATGCGAGCAGCAAACTTGTTGATCCTCTCGTCATCCGCACTGTCACTCCAGCTTGGAGATACCAGGCACAGCATGAGAGGGCCTTCGTTAGTGTCCAGTCCGAGTGCGTTGCCGCCATTCAATTTGGTTTTCTCTAGTATTGGGTCGGTGATAACCTGGAGGCTGAAACCGATCGTCAGGTTCGCTACGTCAGCGACGCTTTCGAGTTCCTCAGAGAATATATCTTTGAAGAGTGTAGCCAATTCGAGATCCAGCTTAGTCGTCCAAGTCCAGAAAGCCTGACGCTTGCCGTCGTATTTCCCATTGCCATCAATCAGCGTGGTGAGTTCCGAGAGACTCCTGACGGCTGTCGTGTCGCTGGTGGCGCCTTCGATGGCATTGTACTCCTCCAGAATGGTGGCGTTCGTAATGGGGTCGGAATACTCAAGCTCGACAAGTGCGGTGATCGGTGTACCTCCGTATGAGACGAATGACAAGATCTGGTGTGCTTTCCCGTCTTGATTGGCGCTCATACCGAGGTTGTAATAGGCTTTAAGCAACGCAGGGAATTCGCTCTCGGGATATGAGCGAGATCCCCCAAACATCGTATCAGCTCTCGGAAGTGCGTTGACGTTGAATTTGGTAACGATTCCGAAGTTGTTTCCACCTCCTCGAAGAGCCCAGAAAAGGTCGGGAAAGGAGTTCTTGCTGACGGTTACTACCGCTCCAATCGCCGTGACCAGCTCGAAGGAGATGACATTGTCGCATGACAGCCCGTAAATGCTCGAGAAGTAAGAGATGCCTGCGGTAGAACTTGGTAAGTGTATACTCAACATCTATTAGTAAGCTGTTCTTACCTCCGCCGAGCGTCAGGCCACCGACACCGACACCAGAAACCTATACCTGTGTTAGCAAAACTGCCGGAAGATTGTGTAAAGTGTCACTCACTCGACCACCAATGATGGTGAGCTGGTACTTCTCCAGCTTTGTGTACACATCGTACCAAGTTTGCCCAGGTTGAAACGAGGCACTCTTCCTATCATCAGAAGGTATCGTCTGGTTCATCTTCTCAAAGCTGATAGTAATGCCGCCTTCGATGTTCGAGCCTCCAGGCACAGCAGAATGGCCTCCACTCTTCACCGCGAATGGGCATTGTGTAAGTCGAGATAGCAAGACGGAGGTGGATACGTCGAGGGCTTTCTCTGGCTTAAAGACACATTTCGGCGAGATATCTGCCTGTTGAGCAGACCAGTAACTGTCAAGGAAAGCATCGTACGCAGGCTCGGACTGCGTTTCGACCTGATCGTCGCCGAAGATCAATTTCAGAGACGTGCACTAAGACAGGATCAGTATCGACGTCAGCATTCCGTTAATTCTGACACTCACGGCTGCTGAACAACCACTTGACGAGGAGCGCTCCACGAATGGCGCCAGATCGGGTATGGCCGATGCATTCACACCATTGTTCAAGAGCGCCTCGGTGATATTGAAATCAGTTGGTTCGAAAGTGGCTTGCGACAGGGCCCCTGCCGTGAAGGCGGCAATAGAAGCAAAGGTTCTCATCCTTGTAAGCCAAGCGATGAATCGGGGGCAGTGAGCCAACACCAGAAGACCCGATCAAAAAAGCAATGTACAGGAAAAAATGGAACTTCCCGTATAATGCTGAGCAAGCCTTGGAACGATGCTGGATGCGACCCGACACTGGGGTATCACATCCTTTATGGATATGGGAACAAGATCTTCCGCGGAGGTCCGATTAAACCGGAGCCCTGGGCCTCAACAGACACGCTCTCTGGAAACCGCCATCGAGTAACGGTGTAATGGGAGCTTCTGCCGGGCTAGAATTCTCTCCGTGTACACAAACTACTCTTGGACGGGCTAGATGAACACGCACATTTATTAAGGGGGATGCATGCAACGTACGCACCTTCCTTATCGTGCCGAGTGCCAGAAGCGAACCTGCAGGCATCTTGAAGGATTTTGTACGGCCTGTAGAACCCGAACACAGCTTTTGCCACTAAGAGCTCCAAGACCTGGAGGTAATCGGCTTGAAGTCGACTGTCGCGAAGGACTCGATTGAGTCGTAATACCTAAGACTATGCACCATGAGCCAAACGATGCTTTGATTTTGCAAGTACGGGCTTCTGGCTGACATTCCATGGACAGGAAGTGGCGGCGCTCGATGAATTAACTGGATGCTTGATGCAGTGCCGTGCATAACTGCTGACTGTGCCGCAACGGCACAATCCTTCTAGCTGCAGGACTGGCAAACTTGACGCGGGCCATGTGCAAGCGACCGCCCCAAAGCTTCGAGCGCGGCCCTGGTCAAGGAGTCAAGCTTCGGTAATAGAGTTTCGGTAATCGTGTTCCTCCGACGGTGTTGGCGACAGCTATTGAGGTCCTCATCGTTGGTCACGACTTAGCGGAGTTCCAAAGACCGCACATGCGCGTAAGCGGGCAAAGCCGCACCGAACCCGATCCGGACGCCCCCCCCACATCGAATGCCAAGTTTGATCCATCCGAGGTTCTTTCCACAACCAGAACGGCTCAACCGTGCCGCCCGTTCCCGTCCTGGCTTTATTTCCGACACATTCATGGATATGAGTATGCAAGGGGTCTCTGGAAGGATTACTCCGGTGCCTACACATGCATGAGAAGACGTTCGAGAGCTGCCGTGCCGCAGCGAGGAGTCAGCAGGTGACTCTTCTACGCGGCAAGCTCAAGAGAAGGCATCAAGGATGGAAGTTACATGATCTTTGAAAAGTTTGGAATACTGGACAGAACAGTCCATATCGCCAGTAATAGTATTTGACAGGCAGGGTCGGCGGCTGGTGAGGTCGATCTCGATCCGAAAGGATGCAAGTAAATGTCGCATCCAACATGAGATTACGAATCACGTCGTCCCGTGGCAGCGGTCTCTTCGCCCAAATCATCAAGTGTGGCAGGGATTTTGCAGCTGTGCTTTCCACTGAGTTGTATGGTACCTATGAGCTGCGACGACGTGGGGAAACCGTGCCACAGAGTATGTAAAACCTGGTCATCAACAGGAAGGTATAGAAGGATGTTGGAGGTAAATATCAACAGGCGCGATCAACCCGCTCTTTCCTTCATACTCTGGACTTCAACTTCCCAGCCGCCATTCACTCCAGCAACGGTCTCCGTGTTTCTACCTTGCTAAGACTTTCTACCCTTTGTCATTTACCCCATGGGAAGCCACCATGTCGTCCGAATATGCGAAGTCCCAGTATCAGGAGTTTATAACGGAGACTCAACTTTCCGGGGTTTTCTATAGCATGCTCGTCCTGGCTTCAGTCTTCGTCTTTGCGCGCTCGGTGGTGCAGGTGTACATGCGAAGAAGACTTGAAGCACAGGACTACCTGCTATACGTTGCCTTCGTCTTGTTTCTCACGATGACGATCTCTTATCTCGTTATCTTTCCTAGGGTATTCATGATTGCGAGGGTCTCTGTAGGAGCACTAGAGCCAGGTCCGACATTTCAGGATGATATGATCATATACGTTCGGATGATGTTCGTGACCACGACATTGTTTTGGATCTCACTGTGGTCGATCAAGCTTTCTTTCCTGTCGCTGTACAAGAAGCTACTGGAAGGCCTACCGAAAGTCTACATGAGGCTCTGGACAGCGGTGCTTGCGTTCTGCGTCATCGTGAGTTTCCCTGTGTGCAACTTTCGAGTGTTTACTTACTTTATTTTACAGACTTTGATCGGCTGCATCGTATCTTATACCACATCTTGCCCTGACTTTGGGGCCGCAATGAGCAGGGGAGATTGCCCTTTGGGTCCTCGCACAACTCGTGGCTCTCTTGCGAGCCTCTACACAGCATATGCTGTTGACATGTTGTCGGATCTTATGAGTACGTATCATGATGTAGCCCAACGGGAATGTATCTGACTGTGACAGTCATGGCGTTACCTATACAGCTGGTCTGGAACCTTCAGATGGCACGCGGTCAAAAGGCAGCAGTGATCGCTTTGTTTGCATCTGGCTTCATATGCATGGCTTTCGCTACTTTGCGCGTAGCTCAGATTGGTATCAAGTCGGAAAACAACACCTCTCCGAGTCCAACATGGCTAGCTCTTTGGACTATAGTGGAGAATGCTATCGCTATCTGTATTGGTTGCTGTCCAGCCTTTGCTATCTTATATCGAAGGTCTCTTGCACCACACGTTTCGTACGATACAAGTGGTTACATCCGACAAAACCGAAGCCGGTCCGGTACCTCTGGTTATCGAAGCGAAACGATCAAGATGAATTCAGTGAGCATTGGCACTGGTCGTAAGAAGACGCCTAGGCAAGACATATACTGGGATGATACACGGAGCAGCCAAGAAGCACTTGCAGCGGATAACAAGCATATCATGGTCACAACTACGTTGCACCAGGATAACCGTCGCTCAAACCTAGATCAATAACCAAAACGGCGACGGGACTAGTCTGTTACCTGCCCCCTTTTGGCCACGCAATGAAAAGAATCCTGCATTTCCCACCCTTTCACTACCCAAACTACCTTGACGCACGACCTCTACTCGGGCTCAATCACATTCATAACTTGAAGAATCTCCAACACCGCCTCCCCAAGCCTTACCCCAACTTCCAAGCGAGCATAAACCCCCAACGGTAGTCGCAATCATGTCCAATCTTCATGACAGCATACCAGCCCTCACAGCTCACCACCCAACCGCAATCTCATCCCCTTTGCTTCCAGACACCAAACCCACCTCCACCCTTCTCACCACCCTCTGCGCCCACCAAACCATGCTCACAGACCTCTACATCGCCCAAAACAACGCCTACACCGCAGCCTACACCGCGTTCGAGACTCAGTACGCAGCAGCAACTAGGAATACTTCTATAGAGATGCGGGAGGTCATTGCGAAGCTGCTAGAACAGCAGAAGGAGATCATGCTCTTCCAGACCTTCCTCTGGAGTTTTCAGATGTTTGTTGCGGGCCTGGAGAGCGGCGAGACGCATGATTTGGACGATGGGCAAGCGCGTGAACAGGAGGGTTCTGGTAGTGGAGGAGCGAGGGGCTTCGAGGGCATGTGGCGCTGATGCGTTTATAGACCCAAACCCAAGGCATTGGGATGGTGTTGTGGCGATGTATAAGGAACACCAGGTCGTGAATAAACTGTCGCGGACAAGAGTCGGCTTGTGGAAGGAAGGGGCATAGAGGAAGTTCGGATGCGCTTCAGCGTCTTCACTGGAACAACCGCAAGACACAAAAAAACGCAACAAGTAATTGCAACAATATCCATTGAGAAGTATACATGCTGATATCGCTACGCATCTTAAACATGCTTAGTGAGCCCCCATATTTGTACAGACGGATATCCATGCCATCGAAACGCCAAAAACACCACGTACTAACCACCTGCTGGTGTTACAATACTAAATCACCACAGCGCCGCGTCCTTGTCGAAACGCACTAGCTCTTTGCCTGCGTCTTCGACATCCTTCCTCGCCTTCATGCGCATGTAGAAGATGGGGCAATCCTTGGATGCGCATATGACTTCGCAGTGAACACTGCCCTGGCATCGCTGGCATTGGGTCCAAAGACGTGAGAAGCGGACCTCGAGCTCACTGACCTTGCCTAGCGTCTTTGTGTAGAGCTCGGCGATACGAGGTCGGCAGTTCTCACAAACGGCGCCGTCCTTCTCATGCGCAGCGGTAAGTGGCTTCTTGCATCCCATGCATGTTGATGTCTTCTTTGCGAATTTCATCAAACCACCCATGGTGGGTGCCGCGACTGTGATGGAACGTGTGTGATCACCCGTGAGCAATGAGGCTGCCTTCTTCTCACCTAGGATAGGCTCGAAGATTCTGCCCAGTGGTTTTGCGAGTTGATTGTCCAGGTAGTAACGCGTGTCGATGGGCAAGTTGTTCTCAAGGACAAAGAGGGGATCCTCAGACTTCTCGAAGTTCTTCGCGCCGGTGGCGGCTCGGATCATGACGTAGGCGACACGGTCTCCCAAAGCAGGCGCTGAACCGGCATCGCGCTTCTTCATGCGTTCGGCAAGCTCGACGTGTGCTTGTTTGTTGGCGTAACCACCTGTTCCGTCCTTGTTCTCTTGCTTGGTCAGGGCTTTGGTGATGACAAGGTTAGACATGTCCACCTTATTCTGCAGCAGATCCGCAATGGTCTCCTTGACGAATCTATCCGATGTTAGTAGACGAAAGTGCGAAGATGGCGGAATGACTTACTCCTGGGCACCTTCTGGGTCCTGGTCGATCAAGAGCATGCGCAACGAAGTTTCGATGACAGTCTGGACCAGGCGGCAATTATCACGGCGGACCGTCTCAATACCCTTCGTGTCCATCTTGTCCCACTTGTGCGGGTTCGTCCAGTAGAGACCAGCGTAACGCTTCTTGTTGATGAGCAGGTAGGGGAAGTAGACCTTCTCGAACTCCAGCTTGATTGGCTTGACGAACTTCGAAGAGACGTAGTCCGCAGCTTCCTCACCCAGCTTCATCGCCTCCGCTAGTTCGGACGTACCAAACTTCACCATGACGGAATCTGTGTCACCGTAGATGACCTCTGCGTCGTGTGTGTATCCGTTCGCGATGTTGTACTTTGCCTCGACTTCCGCCTTGGTCCTTTCAATCATTTGACGACCGAAACTTGTGGTACTACTGGCGATGGCAAGACACGGTAGCTTTCCGTTGGTAGCACCTGTCAGACCGTAAACCGAGTTGGCGCTGACCTTCAAGGCTAATTGACGACCGTTGAGCACAGCCTTCTTGAAAGGATCGGTCTCGATCGCCAACTCCTTCTTCGCCCTCTTACGCGCACCAAGCAATTCCTCCAGAATTTGAGTCAAGAGCCCCTTCCGGGTTTTCGCTGTGCAGAACATGTCACCGTTTGGTGTGACAATGTAGTCTTCGTCTTTCTTCATCTTGAGTTTCTCTACCGTCTGCTTGTCGAGCCAGGTCGTATAGCACAGGTTGTGGGCCTGCATGATACTGGGGTATAGCGATGCGAAATCGAGGGTCGCGACAGGTTCCTTGTAGTAGCCGCGCTTGGGTTCAATAACGGTCGCACCTTCGTACTGGTCACTGCTGTCGCCTTGGTTCGGGAGGTCCGGAACGATGAGTTGATGGTCGAGTGCTTTACGGAAGAGCTGGCTAATGAAGCGAACTTGTTGTCCACGGGCCAGAAGGTAATTGAAAGGCACACCTGTAACCCTAGCCATTTCCGTGTAGTTGACCAGACACATGAGCTTGTCGAGCAATCGCTGCGGTAGATAGGCATCCTTCAAACAGTATACAGCCAATCGTCGCCGGGAGTTGGAGTCGCCGTTGAACAGCTCTGTGATCATGCTGTGGTGTACATCCTCCTTCTGCTCTTTCAAGAAGTGAGCGCACACCGAGTTGAGCGTGTAACTACGCAGTTGGTGGTCTCGCTGAATGAGCTGTAACAGGTCAAGCTGGAGACGACCGTTGGTGTTGGTAGTCTTCGTGTCTCGGTTTCCTAATTGTTTACTTGAGAAATTCGAGCTCTCTACCTTGGACTGTACTGTCTTTAGACGGGACCAATACGGGAACTTCTGTAGCTTGAGATGTTTTGCGCGGTCGAGCAGATACGGAAAGTCGAAGTTGTTGATGTTGTAGCCGATGATGACGTCTGGGTCGACCTCTTCTACGAAATCTCGCCACTTCATCAGCATCTCGCCCTCATCTTGGAACGACAAGACCTGTGTCGCAACGATGGGGCTGACTGTATCTAGACAGAATACGTTTCTGACAAAGGGTTTTGGCTCTCCGTATCTTGTAACGACGTTTGCGATCTGGATGACGGGGTCGACGTTGGCCTCCGGGAAGACACCTTTGCGGCCAGCGCACTCGATATCGAAGGAGAGGATGCGTAGGGGGGCGAGTTTGGCCCATTCGCCTTCAGATTGGTGTGCGATCAAATCGCTGTAGTGTAGCTGTGCCTCAATCTGGCAGTTGGAGTGTCGGTCGCGGGGGCTGATCATTCTGTATTTGCCTGCTGGAACTTCGACCCAGCACATACCGGCGACCTTGGTGTCGATCATAAAGCGCAGTACGTAGGCAATGTTGTCGAACGTGAGGATACCGTCTTCTCTGGCCGGCCAGAGGCGCTTGTAGTTAGCATTGCCCTTTTGCACCATCATGCGCACGCGATTGATCATTTTCGGATCAGTCACTGTAATCTTGAGGTATGGACTCTTCTGATTGCCCTGGAAGCGCAGGATGTTCTCTCTCATGCACATTTGTACCGACGCGATGACAGCTGAGTGTTGGTTGAAGTTCTTCTGGCATTCGCTCTCGAGGAAGACCTTGAACGGTTCGCAGTCTTCTTTGTGGAAGTTGAGCGGCGCGGCGACGTAGAAGTAATGTTGGAAGCCAGTGACGTGGATGAGGACGGAGTGGCCAGTCTATGATATACGGTCAGTCAAAGTCGATATATACCATGTGCACGCTTCTCACCTCTGTGACACCAAAGAGCTTGACGGTTGTTTTCCCGCCATTTAACACGCCCTCTTCAGCCTCGATCTGTTGGAAGACAAGGTTTTGCGTCATCTCATTGAAGTCCTCGGGCAAGGCAGGCCGCCGCCATTGCTGGTCCTTCTCTGTGTTGTCCTTCTTCAGCGTCTCCATGTCCTGCGTCATCTTCTCAAGCGTCTCCTCGAACTGGCTCGGGCCCACCTGGCTCGAGTTGAAGGAGCCATTGACCGTCTTGGTTGGCGGTCTACTCTTCTCATTGCCATTTTGGAGCTTCAGCTTCTTGGATGAGTGGGGCGACG
>Ga0265780_10005712_pt1 | contig 15671 bp, 14 predicted proteins | sample P1T30metagenome_FD_192432 | JGI IMG/M metagenome (GOLD analysis project Ga0265780, IMG submission 192432) | Plant litter microbial communities from East Loma Ridge, Irvine, California - P1 T30 | ecosystem: Environmental > Terrestrial > Plant litter > Unclassified | place: USA: California... | reverse complement strand
CGGCCTGATGATCGATGCCGAAGGCACCCCGCGCACGCTCGAATTCAACTGCCGCATGGGCGACCCGGAAACCCAGCCGATCATGGCGCGCCTGAAGAGCGACTTCGCCACGGTGCTCGAGCACGCCTGTAACGGCAGCCTCGACACGGTCGAACTGGAATGGGACCGCCGCACCGCGGTGGGCGTCGTCATGGCCGCGGCCGGTTATCCGGACGCGCCGCGCAAGGGCGACGTGATCGACGGCATTCCACCGGAAACGCCGGAATGCATCACCTTCCATGCCGGCACCAGACTGGTCGACGGCAAGCTGCAGGCCAGCGGCGGCCGCGTGCTGTGCGTGGTCGCGCTGGGCGACAGCGTCAAGATGGCGCAGAAGCAGGCCTACGAGACGGTCGAGAAGATCCACTTCAATGGCGCGCAGTACCGGCGCGATATCGGGTGGCGCGGGGTAAAGTAATTTGCACCGCACTGACGACGCCATGAATGGCCCTGCGCCGTTCGCGCGATGTGGGGTGGGCGGCTGTGCCGTCCACGCGTCCAGCCAGCCCGTGCGCCGTCATCAAGCCACCGTCAGTCGGCGCAGGCGTTGCCACGGAGTCACCGTCAGTTGACCGCGTGGACGGCCCAGCCGTCCACCCTACGTGGGCCTACGGCAACACCAGAAATAATCCCCACCCTGCCCGGGTGTACAATCTGCGCATTTTTCATTCCCCGGTTCTTGTCAATCCCATGATTTCCCCCAATCCCGCAGCCGTCAAGGCCTGGCTGCTCGACCTGCAGGCGCGCATCGTCCAGGACCTCGAACAGGTCGATGGCAAGCCCTTCCTGCGCGAAGCATGGGAGCGTCCCGAAGGCGGCGGCGGCATATCGCGCCTGATCGAGGAAGGTAATGTCTTCGAACGGGGCGGCGTCAATTTCTCGCATGTGCGCGGCGCCTCGCTGCCGCCGTCGGCCACGGCCGTGCGGCCCGAGCTGGCCGGGCGCGCCTGGGAAGCGATGGGCGTGTCGCTGGTGCTGCATCCGCGCAATCCGTACGCGCCGACGGTGCACATGAACGTGCGCTTCTTCGAAGCCACCGCGCCGGGCAAGGACCCGGTCTGGTGGTTCGGCGGCGGCATGGACCTGACGCCGTACTATGGCAACCTGGACGACGCGCGCCACTTCCACCAGACCTGCCACGACGCGCTGGCGCCGTTCGGCGAGCACCTGTACCCGCGCTGCAAGACCTGGTGCGACGAGTATTTCTACCTGAAGCACCGCAAGGAAGCGCGCGGCATCGGCGGCATCTTCTTCGACGACATGAACGAGATGGGCTTCGAGAAGTCGTATGCAATGGTGCAGAACGTGGGCGCAAGTTTCCTCGACGCCTACCTGCCGATCCTGAACGCGCGCAAGGACCAGCCGTATGGCGAGCGCGAACGCGATTTCCAGGCCTACCGGCGCGGCCGCTACGTCGAGTTCAACCTGGTCTGGGACCGCGGCACCTTGTTCGGCCTGCAGTCGGGCGGGCGCACCGAAGCGATCCTGATGTCGATGCCGCCGATCGTCAAATGGCGCTACGACTGGCATCCGGAACCGGGCAGCGCCGAAGCGGCGCTGTACACCGACTTCCTGACCGCGCGCGACTGGCTGGCGCCATGAACGTCCCGTCCGGCGCACCGGCGGCGCGCTGCGTCGCCCTGCTGGGCGGCAGTTTCGACCCGGTGCACCGCGGCCACGTGGCGCTGGGCGAACTGTTCGCCGGCCTGCTGCAGCCGGACGAGCTACGCATCCTGCCGGCGCGCCCGTGGCAAAAAGCCGCGCTGGGCGCCAGCGACGCCCAGCGCGCGGCGATGCTGGCGCTGGCGTTCGCGCACATGACGCCGCCGGCCACGATCGACCGCCGCGAGATCGATTGCGCGGCGCCGACCTACACGGTCGCGACGCTGCGCGCGCTGCGCGCCGAGCTCGGTCCGGACGTGGCGCTGGTGTTTTTGATGGGCGCCGACCAGCTGCGCAACCTGGACACCTGGCGCGACTGGCGCGCGCTGTTCGACCTGGCCAGCCTGGGCGTGGCGACGCGCCCCGGCCATGACCTGGCCTTTGAAACACTGCCACCACTGGTGGCGCAAGAACTGTCGGGGCGGCTTGCAACGCCCGATACCGTGCGCACAAGCGCGCATGGAAAAGTCTGCCTTGCGCAGACGCTGGACATTGACATCTCGTCGAGCGACGTGCGCGCTGCCGTGCGTTGCGGCACGGATGCAAACATGCTGGTAAATGCGCAAGTGCTAGACTACATTCAACAACATCACCTCTACAAAAACTAATGGATATCAAGAAACTGCAAACCCTCGTCGTCGACGCCCTGGAAGACGTCAAGGGCCAGGACATCGTCCTGTTCGACACGACCCACCTGACCAGCCTGTTCGACCGCATCGCCGTGGTCTCGGGTACCTCGAACCGCCAGACCAAGGCGCTGGCCGCCTCGGTACGCGACAAGGTCAAGGCCGCCGGCGGCGACGTGATCGGCCTGGAAGGCGAAGACACCGGCGAATGGGTGCTGGTCGACCTGGGCGACATCATCGTCCACATCATGCAGCCGGCGATCCGCCAGTACTACCGCCTCGAAGAAATCTGGGGCGAGAAGCCGGTCAAGCTGGGCGCCGCCAAGCGCAAGTCGACGGTCGAGGGCATCGAAGCGGACGAGCCGAAGGCCAAGTCGAAGCACCTGGCCGCGAACCAGCAGCAAGAGGCAGCCAAGCCGGTCAACGAGCGTAAACCTGCCGCCAAGCGCGCCACCAAGGCCGCCGCCACCGAGACCGCCGCCGTCAAGAAGCCGGCCGCCAGGAAAGCCGCGGCCAGCAAGGCTGTCCCGACCGGCAAGACCGTGAAAGTCAGCCCGAGCAAGACCGAAGTCGCCGCCGTCGAAGCGACCAAGGCCAAGCCGCCGAAGCGCGTGACCAAGGCGGCTGCACCGAAGGCCGCGCCGGCCGCCGATGCGCCAGTCAAGAAAGTGATCCGTCGCATCAAGAAGGATGCCGAGTAAGCTTGCATGCAACTGATCATCGCCGCAGTCGGGCACCGGATGCCGGCCTGGATCGAGGCCGGCTTCAGTGAGTACACCAAGCGCATGCCGCCCGAGCTGCGCATCGTGCTCAAGGAAATCAAGCCGGTCGAGCGTTCCGGCAGCAAGACCGCCGCCACCGCGATGGCGCTCGAACGCGAGCGCATCGAGGCGGCGCTGCCGAAAGGCGTGCGCATCATCGCGCTCGACGAGCGTGGCAAGGACCTCACCAGTGTCGGCCTGTCGCAGCAGCTGGAAGGCTGGCAGCGTGACGGGCGCGACACGGCGTTCCTGATCGGCGGGGCCGATGGCCTCGATCCCGACCTGAAATCACGCGCAGAGGGTATGATTCGGATATCCAGCCTGACGCTGCCACACGGAATGGTCCGCGTGATGCTGGCCGAGCAGCTGTACCGTGCCTGGACGATCACCCAGAATCATCCGTATCACCGCGTCTGAACTACAGCGTCTGAATCACAGCGTCTGAATCACACCTCGCATGTCGATGAGAATCAACCACAATAAAGTCTATCTCGCCTCAAAAAGCCCGCGCCGCCGCGAACTCCTGCGGCAAATCGGTGTGGATTTCGAACTGATGCTGCTGCGTAGCGATCCGGGCCGGGCGGTCGACGTCAGCGAAGACGTGCTGCCGGGCGAGGACGTGCACGATTACGTCGCGCGCGTGTCGAAGGCCAAGGGCGCCTTCGCCTGGAACCTCCTGCTGCAGCGGCGGCAGCCGCTGCGCCCCGTATTGACGGCCGATACCACGGTGACGATCGACGGCGAGATTCTCGGCAAGCCGCTGGATAACCGAGAAGCGGTCGCCATGCTGGAGCGGCTGTCGGGACGCACCCACCAGGTGCTCACCTCGGTCTCGGTGCACGCCGAGCGCATCGCCGAACAGGTCACGCAAATCTCCAACGTACGCTTCGCCACGCTCACGCCGGAACAGATCCGCGCGTACTGCGCGACGCAGGAACCGTACGACAAGGCCGGCGGCTACGGCATCCAGGGCCCGGCCGCGCTGTTCATCGAGCACATCGAGGGCAGCCACTCGGGCATCATGGGCCTGCCCCTGTTCGAGACCGCCAACCTGCTGCGCAAGGCCGGCCTGGCCATCTGACGTCATTGCCCTGGCGCGTGCCCCGGCGACGCGCGCCCGGATGTATCATGTCACTCTGAACAACACGCACGGCAGGGTCCATGAACGAAGATATCCTCATCAACATCACTCCGCAGGAAACGCGTGTCGCGCTGATCCTGCAGGGCGCGGTCCAGGAGCTGCACATCGAGCGCACGCTCACGCGCGGGTTGGCGGGGAATGTTTATCTGGGCAAGGTGGTGCGGGTACTGCCGGGCATGCAGTCGGCCTTCATCGACATCGGCCTGGAACGCGCCGCGTTCCTGCACGTGGCCGACATCTGGGAAGCGCGCAGCCACGACGGCAGCAATACGCCACCGGCCCCGATCGAAAAACTGCTGTTCGACGGCCAGGTACTCACCGTGCAGGTGATCAAGGATCCGATCGGCACCAAGGGCGCACGCCTGTCGACCCAGATCTCGATCGCCGGACGCATGCTGGTCTACCTGCCGCAGGACCAGCACATCGGCATCTCGCAAAAAATCGAAAAGGAAGCCGACCGCGAACTGCTGCGCGCCAGGCTGCAAGGCCTGTTGCCGGCCGAAGAAAAAGGCGGCTACATCGTGCGCACCCAGGCCGAGGACGCCTCGACCGACGACCTGGCCGCTGACGTCGACTACCTGCGCAAGACCTGGGGCGCGATCACGGCAGCGGCGCGCACCAGGCCGCCGACCACCCTGCTCTACCAGGACCTGAGCCTGGCCCAGCGCGTGCTGCGCGACTTCGTGCAGGACGAGACCGCCAGCATCCAGGTCGATTCGCGCGAGAACTTCCTCAAGCTGGTCGAGTTTGCGCAAATCTATACCCCCAGCGTGCTGTCGCGCATGGCGCACTACACCGGCGAGCGGCCGCTGTTCGACCTGTACGGCGTGGAAGAAGAAATCCTGCGCGCACTGGGACGACGGGTCGACCTCAAGTCGGGCGGCTACCTGATCGTCGACCAGACCGAGGCGATGACCACCATCGACGTCAATACCGGCGGTTATGTGGGCGGGCGCAATTTTGCCGACACGATCTTCAAGACCAACCTGGAAGCGGCGCACGCCATCGCGCGCCAGCTGCGCCTGCGCAACCTGGGCGGGATCATCATCCTCGACTTCATCGACATGGAGAACATCGAGCACCGCAACCAGGTGCTGGCCGAACTCAAGAAAACCCTGGGGCGCGACCGCACCAAGGTGTCGGTGAGCGGTTTCTCGGCGCTGGGCCTGGTCGAGATGACGAGGAAGCGCACCCGCGAGTCGCTGGCCCATATCCTGTGCGAGCCGTGCCCGGCCTGCTCGGGCAAGGGGCAAGTGAAAACCAGCCGCACCATCTGCTACGAGATCCTGCGTGAACTGCTGCGCGAAGCCAAGCAGTTCAACCCGCGCGAGTTCCGCATCGTGGCCGGGCAGGAAGTGATCGACCTGTTCCTGGAAGAAGAGTCGCAGCACCTGGCCATGCTGGGCGATTTCATCGGCAAGCGCATTTCGCTGCAGGTCGAAAAGGGCTACCACCAGGAACAGTACGACGTGATCCTGATGTGACACATCAGCGCGTTTGTCGCAATGCGCGCCAACACTTTCTGCAGCGAATCCGCAAGACCCGAACGCAATTCTCACCAAAAATCACACATAATTGTTGGTTATCAGCAACGTCTGTGTGATTTTTTTCGCCCTTTCTCCGTCCATGTAAGACTAGTCTTACGAAAGACAAATTCATGGTTGTGCATACAGGATAACCGCCCACGCACCCGCGGCGGCGACGCCCGCCCTGCGCGTTCGCGCTGCATTGCAACATTGTTCGCCTGGCATGGCATCCGTCCGTCCTCCCTTTGTTAAGTTCCTGACAAACAACTGACTAGACAGTCTTACATTGAAGGTTTACCAGTACTCAACTTTCCTATAAATTGCCGTGCATAAACTATCATTTGAATAAGGAATGTTCGCCCGAATGTTGTTCGAACATTACCTCAGATAACCAGCGCAATTGTGTGAAAAATGAGATACGCCGCAATGAATGACGCCCCCTCCCTGTCCGGTAACCAGCCCGGCGCCGCCTCGATCGTGGCCACCAAGCCATGGCTGGCCGCCACTGCCCTGCTGTGCGCAACCTTGTGCGTGGCCGAAATGCTGAACGACGGCATGCCGAACCTGACGACCACGAGCGGCGTGTCGGTACTGGGCTTGCTGGGCATCGCCCTGGGCGGCCTGAGTCTTCGCCAGCAGCGCTTCGAACGGACTGCCAGCGCGGCGATCCTCATTTCCTTCACCTCCCTGATGGCGCTGGCCGGAGTGCACCTGCAATGAACGCCACTTTCTCGCAGGTTCCGCAAGTGTCCTATGTCTGGCTCGGCTACGCCCTGCACGCCAGCGGCGTGCAATCGGCCGCCAAGGCAGCCGCGGTCTGTTCTCGCTGCAATGTAGCAATTGCCGCCGTGATGTCGTTCTGCCTGCGCTGCGGCCACATGGCCAGGCGCAGCGAGGTCGCCGCTGCGCCGCGCCATGCCGTGGCGCCACGCCAGGCCGCCATGGCCGCGCTTCCCCGGATCGATCCGGCCTGGAGCGCCCGGATGGGCCTGGCCGCCGGCGCCTGCGTGATCGCGCTGGCCGGCGCCGCCGCCACCTACCAGGGCATGAAATTCTGGGACTGGGGCCACGAGGCCGACGCGCACACCGTCAGCATCCCCGTCGAGGAGCGCGGCATCATCGACAGCTTTTCCGAGCGCCTGCCGCTGACGATGACGACGCTGGCCGGCGAACTGACGCGCGTGACGCATGCCGACGGCACCCGGCATGTGGCCCTGGACGGCGCAGCGCTGTCGCATGGGAAGGACGGGCACTGGCAGTTCCCGGTACGCGCATTCCAGCTCGCCGACGACCGCCAGGCGATCCTGATGGCCAGCAGCGGCGGCCATGGCTACAACTGCGAAACCAAATTCTATTTCCTGATGGCCGATCGCCACGGCATGCAGCGCACCCCGATGTTCGGCACCTGCGCGCCACGCATCACCTTCCGCCGCCTTGGCGACCACATCACGCTGCTGTTCCCGCGCATCGGCGGCCTGTCGACCGTCAAGCTCGAGGGCGGCGCGCTGACCGAGGACAGCATCTCCCTGGTCCTGAACGACGCCAACGATCCGTTCAAATGAAGACCGCACGGGGCACGGGCACGGCACTGGATGTGAGTACCCGCCTCTGGCACCACGGCGACGTGGCCATGGGTCCCGCCAAGGCCGACCTGCTCGACGCGATCGCCGCGACCGGTTCGATCAGCAACGCGGGCCGCGCCACCAATGTGTCGGCCCGGCGCGCCGCGCAACTGGTCGACCTGATGAACCGCAACTTCGCCAAGCCGCTGGTGCACAGCACCACCGGCAGCGCACGCCTGACCGACATGGGGCTGCTGGTGCTGTCGCGCTACCGTGCGATGCAGGCGGCGCTCGATGCGACCGCCGCGCGGCATGCGGACGGCCTGGCGGATCTGCTGCTGCGCTCGCCGCAGCCGGCGCCGGCCGAACCAACGCAAATCTGCACTGGCTCAGCCGATAGCATCTGACTATGGCACTAATAGTAATTATTTGTCGCTGAAATCGGGTCCATTTCACACTCTGTTAGGCATCCCACAGTGCACCGATGGTGTGCTCAGCTATGTTGTTGAGGCTATTGATAACCCTACAACCAGCGAGGAAAGCATGCCCAATACCAAGCACCCCAGCTCCGTCGACGGCGCCGGCTCGATCCTGACCACCATCGGAGGTCCATCCGACCCGACCCCGCCGAAGAGCCTGGGCGTCAGCAATCCGGTCGCCGACCGCCTGCTCGACAAGATCCCCTCGGAGCATGACCTGGCCGCGAAGCGCCCGTACAACGCCACCAAGGCCAGCGAATACGGCGACGCCGCAAGCACCCCGACCGAAGGCGAGCACTTCAAGCCGTCCACCCACGCCGCCACCGGCAGCAGCGCCAGCGAAATCATCGCCAACGACAAGGTCGGCGACGGCAATCCGCCAAAAGGCGAGAACCCGACCGTCGATCCGCTCGACCGCGTGCGCGTGGATCCGGCCGGCCGCGTGCTGACCACCAACCAGGGCATCCCGGTCGCCGACAACCAGCATTCGCTGCGCGCCGGCCTGCGCGGCCCGACCCTGCTGGAAGACTTCATCCTGCGCGAGAAGATCAGCCACTTCGACCACGAGCGCATTCCCGAGCGCGTGGTGCATGCGCGCGGTTCGGCGGCGCACGGCTACTTCGAGGCGTATGACGACCTGAGCGACCTGACCCGCGCCATCCCGTTCTCGAAGAAAGGCAAGCGCACCCCGGTGTTCGTGCGCTTCTCGACCGTGGCGGGCGAACGCGGCTCGACCGACACCGCGCGCGACGTGCGCGGCTTCGCCGTCAAGTTCTATACCGAGGAAGGCAACTGGGACCTGGTCGGCAACAACATCCCGGTGTTCTTCATCCAGGACGCGATGAAGTTCCCCGACCTGGTGCACGCCGCCAAACCCGAACCGCACCACGCCATGCCGCAGGCGGCCACCGCCCACGATACCTTCTGGGACTTCGCTTCGCTCTCGCCCGAGATCGCGCACATGCTGATGTGGATCATGTCCGACCGCGCCATCCCGCGCAGCTACCGCACCATGCAGGGCTTCGGCGTGCACACCTTCCGCCTGGTGAACGCGCAGGGCGAATCGCGCTTCGTCAAGTTCCACTGGACCCCGCTGCAAGGTACCCACTCGCTGGTGTGGGACGAGGCGGTACGCATCTCGGGCGCCGACCCCGACTTCCACCGCCGCGACCTGTGGGAAGCGATCGAGGCCGGCAACTTCCCCGAATATGAACTGGGACTGCAGATCTTCACCGAAGAACAGGCCAACAGCTTCAGCTTCGACATCCTGGATTCGACCAAGCTCGTGCCGGAAGAACTGGTGCCGGTGACCCCGGTGGGCCGCATGGTCCTGGACCGCAATCCGGACAACTTCTTCGCCGAGACCGAGCAGGTCGCGTTCTGCACCTCGCACGTGGTGCCGGGCATCGACTTCACCAACGACCCGCTGCTGCAGGGCCGTAACTTCTCGTACCAGGACACCCAGCTGACCCGCCTGGGCGGCCCGAACTTCCACGAGATCCCGATCAATTCGCCGATCGTCCAGATCCAGAACAACCAGCGCGACGGCTTCCACCGCCAGGCGATCAACCGCGGCCGCGTGAACTACGAGCCGAACTCGCTGGGCGGCGGCGTGCCGTACCAGGCCGGGGCGGCCGGCTTCGTCAGCTTCCCCGAAACCGTCAGCGGCGACAAGGTGCGCGGCAAGCCCGAACTGTTCGCCGACCACTACTCGCAGGCGCGCCTGTTCTTCAAGAGCCAGACCGCGGCCGAACAGAACCACATGGTCAACGCCTTCCGCTTCGAGCTGACCCGCGTGCAGACCCCGGCCGTGCGCGAGCGCATGCTGGCGCTGCTGGCGAATATCGACGCGACCCTGGTGGCGCGCGTGGCCGAGGGCCTGGGCATGGATGTGCCGGCGCCGCTGCCGCTGGCGACCGACGCCCCGATCCCCGACTACCCGGCCTCGCCGGCGCTGTCGCTGCTGGCCCGTCCAGGCCAGACCGGCATCAAGGGCCGCCGCGTGGCGGTGCTGATCGCCAACGGCGTCGACGACAAGGCGGTCAAGGCGCAGTACGCCAGCCTGCTGAAGGACGGCGCGGTGCCGCGCATGGTCGGCAACCTGCTGGGCAAGGTCAAGGCGGCCGATGGCGATCCGATCGACGTCGAGATCTCGGTCGAAGCCGCACCGTCGGTGCTGTATGACGCGGTGATCGTGCCGGACGGCGCGCTGGCCGTGGAAGCGCTGGCGAAGAACGCCCAGGTGCTCGAGTTCCTGCGCGAGCAGTACCGCCACTGCAAGCCGATCCTGGCCTACGGTTCGGGCGCCGACCTGCTGGTGAAAGCCATGATCCCGGCGACGCTGCCGGACGGCTCGGCCGACCCGGCGCTGATCAAGGGCGACCCGGCCAACGCCGACGTGGCGCTGGCCGCCTTCAAGACCGCGCTGGCGTCGCACCGCGTGTTTGCGCGCGAGACCGATCCACCGTCGGTGTAAGCCGTCGAGGTAGTCCCTGACCGCGCGCCGCCCGGCGCGCGGTTTTCTTCCTGCCCTTCCCCGCTTGCAGCGAACCGCGTCACGCGGTATAAAGCGAACCCGTTGTCCGTTCGCCTACGCCGCATGCAGTCCTGCCCTCCTCCCCGCATCATCGACATCCTGCGCCACGGCGCCGCGCGTGCTCCGCACGCCCCTGCCCTGGTCGAGGGCGGACACACCTGGTCGTACGCGCAGCTGCTGGCCGAAGCCGGGACCCATGCGGCCCGGCTGCAGGCGCTCGGCGTGCGCGCGGGCGACCGCGTGATGCTGGTGGCCGAGAATTGCGTGGCCCAGGTCGCGCTGCTGTTCGCCGCCAGCGCCATCGATGCCTGGATCGTCCCCGTCAATGCGCGCCTGAGCGAGGGCGAACTGGCGGCGATCCGGCGCCACTGCCGGCCGCGCCGGGTGCTGTACCTGGCGGTCAGTTCGCCCGACGCGGCCGCACACGCCGCCCGCGATGATGCCCGCGCCGCCGCCGCCGGCCGCGATGAACTGCACGGCGGCGTGCTGGCCGGCCCGCTGGACGACAGCTGCGAACCCGAACCGGTGCAGGCCGACGGCGGCCAGGTCGCCGCGCTGGTCTACACCACCGGCACCACCGGCCAGCCGAAAGGCGTGATGCTGACCCACGCGAACCTGCTGTTCGTGGCGGCCACCTCGAGCCGGCTGCGCGGCCTGCGGCCATCCGACCAGGCCTATGGCGCCCTGCCGATCTCGCATGTGTATGGCCTCACCTCGGTCATGCTCGGCACCCTGCATGCGGGCGCCTGCCTGCACCTGGCGCCGCGCTTTTGCGCCGCCACGCTGCTGGACGCGATCCGCGCCGGCGTGTTCACCATCGTGCAGGGCGTGCCGGCGATGTATGCGCGCCTGCTGGCGCTGGCCGGCGCCGCGGACGTGCCGGTGCCGTCGCGGCTGCGCTTCTGCTACGCGGGCGGCTCGCCGCTCGACCCGAGCCTCAAGCGCGCCGTCGAATCCCTGTTCGGCCTGCCCCTGCACAACGGCTACGGCTTGAGCGAATGCGGCCCGACGGTGAGCCAGACCCGGCTCGACGCGCCGCGCGCCGACACCTCGATCGGCCTGCCGATTCCCGGCGTCGAGGTCCGCATCGCCGACCGTGCCGGCGCCGACGTGGCGCCAGGCGCAGGCGGAGAACTGTGGGTGCGGGGGCCGGGCGTGATGCGCGGCTACTACCGCGATCCCGAGGCGACCCGCGCCGCGCTGCGCCCGGATGGCTGGCTGCTCACGGGCGACCTGGCGCGCCAGGAAGCCGATGGCGCACTGTTCCTGCTGGGGCGCAGCAAGGAGCTGATCATCCGCTCGGGCTTCAATGTGTATCCGCTCGAAGTCGAGGCGGCCCTGAATGCCCATCCCGGCGTGGTGCAGTCGGCGGTGGTCGGGCGCGCGCTGGCGGATGGCGAAGAGTAAGTGGTGGCGTTCATCGAACTGCGCGCGGCGGACGGCGTCACCGAGGCTGCGCTGCGCGCGTGGCTGGTCACGCGCCTGGCGCCCTACAAGCGGCCGGCGCGCTTCGTGTTCATGGAAACGCTGCCGGCGGCGCCGAGCGGCAAGGTGCTGAAAAGCCGGCTGTGAGCAAAGCGCAGCCGGCGCCGGCTCAGGGCCGGCCGAACACCAGGCTGGCGTTGACGCCGCCGAAGCCGAAGCCGTTGGACATGGCGTAGTCGGTGGCGATGCTGCGCGGGGCGCCACGGACGATGTCGACGCCCTCTGCCGCCGGATCGGGCGTCTCCAGGTTGAGCGTGGCCGGCGCGACCTGGTCGCGCAGGGCCAGCACCGTGAAGATCGCCTCGACCGCGCCCGCCGCGCCGAGCATGTGCCCGGTCGACGACTTGGTGGCCGAGACGGCGGGACCCTGGCCGCTGCCGAAGATCGCCTTGATCGCGGCCAGCTCGCTGATGTCGCCGACCGGCGTCGAGGTGGCGTGGGCGTTCAGGTGGCCGATCTGCTGCGGCGCCAGGCCGGACTGGCGGATCGCCAGTTCCATCGCGCGCCGTCCGCCGCTGCCGTCGTCCGGGGGCGACGTCATGTGGTATGCGTCGGCGCTGGTGCCGTAGCCGACCAGCTCGGCGATCGGCACGGCGCCGCGGCGCAGCGCGTGCTCGAGTTCTTCGATGACCAGCATGCCGGCGCCCTCGCCCATCACGAAGCCGTCGCGCGCGACGTCGAACGGGCGCGAGGCTTCGGTGGGACGGTCATTGAAACCGGTGGACATCGTGCGCGCCGCGGCAAAGCCGCCAAAGCTGACGCGGTCGACGCAGGCTTCGGAGCCGCCGCACACGGCGATGTCGGCTTCGCCGGCGCGGATCAGGCGCGCGGCGTCGCCGATCGCCTGCGCGCTGGCGGCGCAGGCGGTGACGGGCGCGCCCAGCGGGCCGCGAAAGCCGTGGCGAATCGAGATGTGGCCGGCCGCCATATTCGCCAGGAAGCCCGGCACGGTAAATGGCGACAGCCGGCGCGGTCCGCGCCCGTCGGTGGTGCGCACCGCATCCACGACGGCGCCGAATCCGCCCACGCCCGAGCCGACGATGGTGGCGGTGCGTTCACGCTCGGTATCGGTCTGCGGCTGCCAGCCGGCCTGCGCCAGCGCCTCTTGCGCCGCGGCCAGGGCCAGGACGCTGAAGCGGTCCATTTTCTTCTGGTCCTTCGGTTCGACCGCGCTGGCCGGATCGAAGCCCCACGGGGTGTCCGGGCCCAGGGTCGGCACGACGCCGGCGACGCCGGCGGCGATGCCTTCGGTGATCTCGGCCGGCAGCGTCGCCAGGCCCGAGCAGCCATCCAGCAGGCGGCGCCATACGGTGTCGACACCCACGCCCAGTGGCGACACGACGCCCATGCCGGTCACGACGATTCTTCTTGCAGTCATCCCTTGCTCCTTTGCAGCCAATGCATTCCCATTGGCAAAACACGCCATGCGAGGACTGCCGTCATGGCGAGCCTCGCGTCATCTGGGTGAAAGTATAGAGAGGCGGTCGAGAAAAGGTTGGCACATCGCGCCAATGACTATGCAAAGTGCGCCATAATGCGCTCCCATGAAACCTGCCTGGCACACCACGCTCACCGTCTCGGCCCACTTCCTGCACGGGATGCTGGATTACCTGCGCACCCATCGCGGCGAAGCGGTGACGGCCCAGGTACTGGCGAGCGCGGCCATTCCCCAGACCCTGCTGGACCAGCCCGATGCCCGGCTGACGCGCCAGCAGTACGTGGCCCTGTACCGCCTGGTCGCGGCCACGCTCGACGACGAGATGCTGGGACTATGGTCGCGGCCGATCCGCACCGGCACGCTGAAATACCTGATGCTCAGCCTGCTCGACGCGCCGACCGTGCTGGTCGCCCTGCACCGCTATGTGCGCTTCTGGAATCTGCTGCTGGACGACGTGCGCCTGCAGATCTCGGCCAGGCATGGCCTGGTGCGGCTGGCGCTGGCGGAGCGGACGCCCGGCGCGCGGGTGGCGCCGCTGGGACACGCGCTGATGATCAAGCTGGTGCACGGCATCGCGTCCTGGCTGCTGGGCAGGGAAATCGGCCTGCAGCTGGTGGAGTTCTGCTTCGCGCGCCCGAGGCATGGGGAGGATTACGGAGTGCTGTATCCCGGCGAGGTACGCTTCGACGCCGCCATGACGAGTGTGGTGCTGCCGTACCAGGATTGCGCGGAACGGTTCAAGCGCGAGAAGCACGAGCTGTGGGCATTCCTGAAGCGCGCGCCCGAAGACTGGACCTTCACCGCCTTCCACCGCGCCTCCATCGTGGCCCGGACCTGTGAATACCTCGAACAGCACCTGGCCCAGCCGGTCACGATCCAGGCGCTGGCGCAGGCCCTGCATACGTCGGTCCGCACGCTCAACCGCCGCTTCGCCGAGGAAGGCACGCAGTTCCAGTCGGTGAAGGATGGCCTGCGGCGCGATATCGCCGTGCACCGCCTGACCAATTCCAACACGCCGGTGGCGGCGCTGGCCTTCGACCTGGGCTTCTCCGACGCCACCGGCTTTTGCCGCGCCTTCAAGCACTGGACCGGCAGCACCCCATCCGACTACCGCAAGGGTGCCCGCCACGGCGAGTGAACGGCTAGCGGCGCCGCTTCTTCCAGTCGTAATCGGGCCCCGTCACATCGACCCCGGGATGCCCGACCGCATCCGGATGCTCCGAACACATGGTGATGAAACACACCCCTTCGCCATCCCGCTGGCGCTTTCGTAATGTCTCCATGAACTGCATCGCCAGCACCATCTCGGCAGTATCGAATCCCTGCGCATGCGCCACGCTACCGCCCTCATCCGCAACCGTCCAGTACACCATATACATCGCATCTCTCCCACCACAATGAGGGTCAGAGTCGATTTAATTGGCAACATCGGGTGTTGCTCATTAATTCGACTCTGACCCCAATTAATTTGCAACGACTTTCCCAACAAACAAATGAGGGTCAGAGTCGAATTGTTTGACAACTTTTAAAGTTGCTCGTTAATTCGACTCTGACCCTCATTTATTTTGGTGGTATTCGTGACCTAAACTGTTTCAGTCACGAAATTAGTGCATTGATGTATCACCTACCATGGCTGGTAGCGCTAAAACACCCAAAAATTAATGAGGGTCAGAGTCGAATTAATGAGCAATTTCTCACGCCGTTCCATTATATAGGGACAGAGTCAGCGATATAAGCAATTACGCCGTGGAGAGATTATGCTAGCCAATCTCCCATCCGCAACTATCTGAGGAAATTGCTCAATAATTCGACGCTGACCCTCAATGTTATTTGGTGTCGGTGGTGAATTGGAGGTGGTAGAGGTTGGCGTACATGCCGCCCTGGGCGAGCAGTTCGGCGTGGGTGCCCTGCTCGACGATGCGGCCGGCTTCCATGACCACGATGCGGTCGGCGCGTTCGATGGTCGACAGGCGGTGGGCGATCACGATCGTGGTGCGGCCGGCCATCAGCGTGTCGAGCGCGGCCTGCACCGCGCGTTCGCTTTCGTTGTCCAGGGCCGAGGTTGCTTCGTCGAGGATCAGCACCGGCGCGTCCTTGTAGATCGCGCGGGCGATCGCCACCCGTTGGCGCTGGCCGCCCGACAGGCGCGAGCCGTTCTCGCCGATGCGGGTTTCGATGCCGTCCGGCAGGCGCGCCACCACGTCGGTCAGGTGGGCGGCGCGCACCGCGCCGGCCAGGCGCTCGTAATCGATCTGCTCGGCGCCATAGGCGATGTTGGCGGCCAGGGTGTCGTCGAACAGCACCACGTTCTGGCTCACCATCGCCAGTTGCGCGCGCAGCGAGGCCAGCGTGATGTCCTGGTAGGGCACGCCGTCCAGCAGCAGGCGCCCGCCCTCCGGATCGTAGAAGCGCGTCG
>Ga0265780_10005711_pt1 | contig 15675 bp, 18 predicted proteins | sample P1T30metagenome_FD_192432 | JGI IMG/M metagenome (GOLD analysis project Ga0265780, IMG submission 192432) | Plant litter microbial communities from East Loma Ridge, Irvine, California - P1 T30 | ecosystem: Environmental > Terrestrial > Plant litter > Unclassified | place: USA: California... | reverse complement strand
CCGACGCGAGAACGCTGAGAAGCGTGCCCGCAAGGCCGAGAGCGACGGTGCGGGTGACGGCGAAAGCCAGGGCCGCGAGCGCCAACCCAAAGGGGAGCGTTCCGAGAGCCGCCAGCGTGAGGACGAGGATCCCGAGCAGGATCCGCTTCACGACCCGATCCTCGACGGCGATGCCCCCGAGGACGATGACAATCCCGACGATGACGAGACCGACACCGAGGAAGGCGATGAGCCCGACGAGGGAGAGGACGAAGGCGACGAGGACGACGAGGACCCCGAGCGGGAAATCACCGTCAACGGCGAGAAGATCTCGGTCAAGCAATCGGAATTGGAGGCGAGCTATTCCCGGGAGGCGGATTATCGGCAGAAAACCGAAGCGCACGCCCGCGACGTGGAGCAGGTGCACGAATTTGCAGGTGCTCTCAGTCAGCGGCGGACACAGCTCGATGCCACCGTGCAAATGGCCGAGGATTTAATCGCCGCGATCTTGCCGGAGGAAAAGGACTGGGCCGCGCTCAAGCAGAATAATCCGCAGGCTTTTATCGCAGCGCAGGAGCAGTGGCAGGGTTTCATTCAAAAGGCCAACGCGCTCAAGGCGGCTCGTGACGAGGCAAATGGGCACGAGGGTGAGGAAAAGGGGGTCGCATATAACCGTTACGTGAAAGCGGAGAATGCCAAGCTGTTCGAAAAGGTCCCGCAGTTGCGGAACCCGAAAGTCCAGCAGCAATTTTCGAATGTCATATTCGGTTATGGCAAAAAGATGGGCTACACCCCCGATGAATTGGCAAAGGGACTTGTCAACCACCGGGACGTGATGACCGCTTATTACGCCGCGAAATACCTGGAAATTCAGGAAAGTCGCAAGGCGAAGTCGAAACAGGCGGCCCGGAAGGGACCGCGCCAGTCGGAGGGCAATTCAGCCCCGAGGACGGTGCAGTCGCAGAGGGGTCGGAATAACTCGGAGCGCATGAACCGGCAGCGGAATGCGGATCGGGAATTGCAACGGACGGGATCGGTGCAGAGTGCCAGTCAGGCATTTGCAGCGATGTTCAAGGATTAACCGGAGGGTAAAATGGCGAAGGTTCGGAACGCGTACACCACCTATCAGGCCAAGGGGAACCGGGAGGATCTGTCCGACCGGATCTACAATATCGACCCCTTCGATACGCCGATCATGTCGGCCATGGGCCGCCGGAATGTCACGAACCGGACCTTCGACTGGCAGACCGAGAAGCTCCTACCCCCGAACGGCGACAACGCCCGCCAGGAAGGCTTCGAGCTGGACCGGTCGCCCGGCCAGACCACCGTTCGCCTGAAGAACGTGTGCCAGATCTCGGAGAAGGACGCGACGGTTGCCGGCTCCCAGGAGGAGGCGAACGCCGCGGGCCGTCCGTCCGAGATGGGCGCGCAGATGGCGATGCGTGCCAAAGAGCTGAAGATCGACATGGAGATCATCGGCTCGGGCACGCAGGCGGCGAACTACGGCGACGACGCCGCGGATCCGACCCCGCGCCGCACCCGTGGTCTGATCCATTGGCTGAAGTCCAACGTGTTCGTCCCGGTCAAGAACGGCGCCCCCGTGGTCGCCCTTCCGGCCACCGAGACGACCCCGTACCCGGTCATCGGCGCGGGCGACCGCGTGGAGTTCACCGAGGGCACCCTTCAGGCCATTCTACAGGCCGGCTGGGCCAAGGGCGCGCGTCCGAAGATGCTGGTCATGGGGCCGTCCCTCAAGGCGACCATGAGCACGTTCAAGGGCCGCGAGAGCACCCAGGTGCTGATCGGCCGGACGGAGGTGTCCATGGTTGTGGACGTGTACGCGTCCGACTGGGGCCGCGTGAAGGCCATGCCGTCCCGGTGGATGGACCAGAACACCGTGCTCGGCCTCGATCCGTCCTACATGGCGATGGCCTATTACCGCACGCTGCGGTCGGTCAACATCGCCAAGATCGGCGACGCCGACACCAAGATGATCCTCGCCGAGTGGGGTATCGAGATGCGCAACGAAGCGGCGCACGTCGCTCTCGTGGGTGCGAAGGGTAATCCGCAGATCACGGATACCACCATCGTCGCCGCGGCCTGAACGCCTCTAGGGCTTGCGTGACGAGGGGTTGGGGGTGCTCTATATGGGCGCCCCCTTCCTTTTGTCAGGACCATGCAGAGGCTGACATGACCCACATCCTAGACCACCGTGGCAATTTCCTGATCCAGGGCCACGAAGACCGCAATCATTCGAGCACGCACGACCGCGTTGTCATCGCGTCCGAAATGGAATGCGACGCGGTGATCCGCGAAAACCGTGCCCTCCGTGACAATCAGACGGGAAAAGAGGAATTCCGCCTCGTCGCCCGATATCCGGCCCCCATGGTTGAAAAGGCCATGCAAGAGGGGTGGTTTCACGACGACGAGAAATGGGGTCGTCTCATAAACGACCCCGAATACCGCGATTTCCGCGTCGCCGAAGGGACCTACTGACATGAATAAGGGCGAGCTTAAATCGGCGGTGCTGGATACGCTCGTCCGTCAGGATATGAGCGGCAAGCCCATCGTTGACAGTTGGGTACAGGCGGCCACGACCCGGCTTAATCAGGAATTGCTCCTGAATGCCCAGGTCGTGCGGGCCACACAGACCGTCACGGACAGGCTTATCGAGCTGCCCGCGGATTTCATTTCGGCGAAGTCCGTTCGTGTCACATCGAGCGCATTCGGTGCCGAACAGGGCAACCTCGAATATCAGTCGCCCGAGGAAATTGTCACGATGGCCGCGCAGGCGGCCCGGGGCCATGTCTGCGGTAGGCCGATGTATTACACGACCATCGGGCAGCGGCTGGAATTGGCTCCATGGCGCGCGGGCGCCGTGTTCAATGTCGAGATCTGGTATTATCGGCTTTTTCCCGATCTCGTGACGGACACCGACACCAATTTCGTTCTGACACAATACCCGCAGCTTTATCTAAATCTGACGTGCTCCATGGGGCACCAATACCTGCTCGAAAACGACAACGCCATGTCGCGTGAAGCCATGGCGATGGCAGAAATTCAGCGCCTGATGGCGCGAAAAGACGCCGAGAAATACGGCGATGGTCCGCTTATCGTCCGGCCGTCGCGCCGGATCGGAGGGAGGTTTTCATAATGGCCGACTGGCAGCTTGAGGATCGCACCCCCGGCAAAACGCTCACGGGCCCCAAGGGGGACAAGGGCAACACAGGCGACACGGGCCCGCAGGGCCCCCGTGGTGACGCCGGCTCGCAGGGGCCAAAGGGCGATCAGGGGGCCCAGGGCTTCGTTGGCCTGACTGGCGCGCGTGGCCCGACCGGAGATCAGGGCCTGAAGGGCGATAAGGGCTCGCAGGGCATCCAGGGCGACCAGGGGGACACCGGGCCGCGCGGCCTGACGGGTTTGACTGGCGCGGTCGGCCCGAGGGGCAACGATGGCCCCCAGGGGCAGCAGGGCCCGCAGGGCGGTGTCGGGCCGAAGGGCGACACGGGTGGGCTAGGGCCGAAGGGCGATCAGGGCGTTCAGGGCGTTCAGGGGCCCAAGGGCGATCAGGGCATTGTCGGCCCCCAGGGCGTCAAGGGCGATCAGGGCGCCGGTGTCACGATTAAGGGCTCCCGTGCCACGCCGGGGGATCTGCCGGCCACCGGCAACGTCGCTGGCGACACCTACATCATGACGACCTCTGGCACCGGCTTCGCGGCCGGTGACGGCTATTCGTACACCGGGTCCACGTTCCTCAACGTCGGCCAGATCCGCGGCCCGCAGGGGGCCCAGGGCGTCAAGGGGGACACGGGAACCCAGGGCCCGAAGGGCGACCAGGGCATTCAGGGCGTTCAGGGTGTCAAGGGCGACACGGGCGCGGCCGGGACGAACGGCACGAACGGCGCGCAGGGGGCCCCTGGCACGCCGGCTGACATGACCATTGTCAACGGCAAGATCAATCGTGCCGGCGATACGATGACCGGTGGTTTCGCAGCCCCGTATGTGACTGTCGGCGGTGCCGCAGACAGCGCGCTTTATATGGCTTCGCGCGAGTATAATCAGCCGGGAGCAAAAACCTTTCTTTGGTATAACACAGGGGGTGTTCTCCGACTTTACAATGCCACGGACGGCGGCGATCTGCACCGCTTTGGCCTCGACGGTTCTTTTTGGACCGCGCAGATTGGCGACCTGAAGACTAATCTCGACGCAAAACTGTCGAAGTCCGGCGGCACGATGACTGGCCCACTCGTAACGCAAGGCGACGTTACGGTTAGCAAGTCATACCCGAGCGTGCAATTGAGAACGCCGGACGGAACTGTACGCGGCTGGCAATTCCTCGACGACACCAAAGCGCTACAGTGGGTCGATTACACTACAGGTGTTCCTGAATTTGTAATTAGTAATGGTGGCTCCGTTTTTACGGGCCAGCTCGGCGACCTGAAGACCTACGTCGATAAGGGCGTGCGGACGGACGTTGTGCAGGACTTCGCCTCAAGCCTGCGCCAGAAAGCTAGGGCCAATATTGGTTTGCTCGGAACAAAATCCGACTACCATAACGGCAACAAAACTCTAACAAGCTCTGATATTGGCGGTATCGGCTTTTGCGAGTCGGGGGCTGTAATTACGCTCCCGGCCATCTCGTCTGTTAAGACCGGCGATGCGATCCTGCTCTATGGATGGAACGGCACTTCGACCATTGTTGCGGCGGGATCTGACCCCCTGGCGGGGATCGGCAATGCAATGTCGCTTCGCCAAGGACAGACGGCCGTTCTCTACGTCTGGGGTTCACAGTGGCTCGTTTCTGGTTTGGCCGACCCGCCAAATACGGGCTTGAACTCCGGCGTCTCGCAAGGGTTCACCGACGCCCAAAAACAGCAGCTTTACGCCAACGCCGACATTGTAATCCCGACGGGCCAGTGCCGGCTAAACTTCGTTTCCACGACGCAGATCCGGCTTGACCCGTTCAACGGGAACAAGCTTTTCATCAATGGCAATTACCGCAAGATACCGGCCGCAGGTGTCACGCTGTCAAATGCGGGACTGGCTGCGAGTACACTGTATTACGTTTACGCCTATTGGACAGGGGCCGCGATTGCTCTGATCGCTTCGACGAACCCTCCCGTGACGGACACGACCTACGGCCTCAAGATACCTACTGCAACGCCGGCTTACACCCTCGTCGGTATGATTTACACAAATACAGACGGCACATTTTACGACGGTACTTCCGGCTGTTATGTGCTGTCTTACTTCAACCGACGTGCGAAAGGTGTCCGTGCCAGCATTACCCCAAGCGGCGGCACGAATGCCGGATCGTTCGTCCAGCTTGGCCCCTATTATTTTACGCTGAATTGGGGGGACGAAACTGTAAAAGTGCACACCCTAGGCTATGCTTACGCGGCAGCGGCCGGTGCACAGTTGCAGCTCAGTCCCAGGCTTGATGGGGCTGGCATTGGTGGTGTGTCCATTGCAACTGCTTATAACAGCGGTGTTTATGTAAACCTGTGTCAGAGCATAATCACGGCCCCCACCGAAGGCTCTCACAGCTACACGGTTCTAGGGTTGGGCAACGGTGGCGGTGGCACGTTCACAGTCGATATTTACGTGGAGACGATGGGATGACCGAAATCAGCACCCCGAACGACTGGACCGTGCCGGACTTGCCGGACCCGCCCGCCCCGCTGCCCGAGCCTGATCGGGTGGCGGCCCCCAATGGCAGATTTGGCCCGACGTTCTGGGCCGAATTGGTCGCTGCGGGGGCGGACACTCTACCCATGGTGGTGGGCCTCGATCACATCATTTTTGCATCCGGCATTTCGGCTGCGGATCGCAAAAAGGTCATGTCGTTGGCCAAAAAGAATAACCCGGAGGCTGCGGCGCCCGCCCCCGTGACCGTGCTCTACAAGGTCGATTTCTACCGGCGCATGACCGACGAGGAAGCCGAAGCGGTCGAAGGCGAAATTGCAAAGCAGCCCGTAAAGCAGCGGCGCATTTTCGAGAGCGCGAATTCCTTTCGGAGCGATGCCCCGGAATGGCAGACCCTGAACGCTCTCGCGGGGGCCCTCTTCGGCGCCGTGCGGGCCAAAGTCATCCTGGCACCTTCGGAGGCCCAATGAGCCCGTATGTCACGCACCCCCTCTTGGCCGTGGCAGGGTTCCTTGTCCTGGCGGGGCTGTTGCAGCTCGGCTTCAACCTCGCGGGTGTCACAGCGGTGCCCGCATGGGCCTTCGTGCTCGTGGTCCCGGCGCTCGTCATGTCCACGCTGTACTTCGGCCGTGAGGCGGGGCAGACGGAACACGACCTGAAAAACCGCGGCTGGGGTGGCGTTTCGGCCTATCTGGGGGCTATCCTGACGTTCGGGTGGGCCGGGGCCAACTTCGCCCAGTTCGCGGTCGCCGCCGTGGCTGTCATCGCACTCGCCGGCCTGGGTGCCGTGCTCCACGCCTGGGGGTTCTGATGCCCGATACATTCACCCCGAATTACAATCTTACGAAGCCCGAGGTCGGTGCGTCGCGTGATGCGTGGGGCACGAAATGGAACGGGAACGCCGACGTTCTCGATGCCCAATTAAAAGCGGCCGCCGATAGTCTGGCCGCAGGGCTGGCGGCGATCAAGGGTGTGCCCCCAGGCACGATTATCGACTATGCGGGCAATGGGGTCCCCGCCGGCTGGCTTCGTTGCGATGGCGCCGCGGTGAGCCGCACCGCGTACCCGGAGCTTTTCGCGGCGCTGGCATATGGGGGCATTTACAGCGCCCCTGACGGCGCGAGCTTTTTTCTCCCTGACGTGCGGGGCGTTTTCCGGCGTGGCCTTGATGTCGGTCGCGGTGTGGACGCCAATCGTGGCTATAATCAGCTTCAGTACAGCCAGAATGTTTCGCACACGCACGGGCTGACACGGGGCGGCGTCGTCATTGCCGGGTACGCGGGCACCGCGTCGGCGAATGTTGATACGGGCCCGTATCTGCAAATCGACACCATTGCGGCCAGTGGTGGCAACGAAGCTCGCCCGATCAATTTGGCATTTCCGGCGCTGATCCGGTATTGAGGTGCACCATGGCCGACGAAAACGATTTTACCTGCTACGCCTACGCGGATTTCACTCACGAATATAGCGGGCAGACGGAAGGATATCCGAGCCCGCGGGAGCCCGAGGTAATTCTTTTTCCGCGAAACACCACGCTCGTGGCACCGCCCAAATATCGGGTCGGGTATATCCCGGTTTTCAATCTGGAAACCGAGACATGGGCCATTCAGCCCGATTTCCGTGGTACCATCGGGTATGACAAGGCGGGGAACCCGGTGCTCATCGCCCAGGCGGGGGATCCGACGACGTTCAACCCGCCGCTCACCCGGAATTCGCCGACGCCGGAGCTGCCCCAGCCCCCGGACCCGAATAGCGCGCTTCGCACGTCAAAAGTCGCGTTCTGGCGCCGTGCCACGGAGGAAGAGGCGGCGCATTTCCTGGCCGATCTCACCGACGCCAGCCCGCGCCTGAAGTCGATTTTCGACGCTGTGATGTATCTCATACCGGGGTCCCCCGAGTACCCCGATCTCCGTGCTGCAATCGAGGCCCGCGTCGGCCCCGAGCGTGCAGACGAGCTTTTGGCGCCCTCCAACGATTAGAGAGGTCGGTGTGGCCACGTTTCCAAAAATCCCAATGGCAGATCCCCCGGAGGGGGAAAACACGATAATCGGCCGGCAGGGCGGGGTGCTGAAACGGTTCCCGTTTTCCGCCTTACGGCCGTTCTTCAAAGGGGATCGAGGGGACACGGGGCCACAGGGGGCCCCGGGCTTGGACGGAATGGACGGGCCCCGCGGCGTCGCAGGGCCCAAGGGGGACAAGGGGGACACTGGCCCTCAGGGGGCACAGGGCCTTCGCGGGTCTCAGGGTTTCGACGGCCCACAGGGGTTGCCGGGGGTCTCTGGCGTGGCAGGGCCCAAGGGTGACACAGGGCAGACCGGTGCGCAGGGCGTGGTAGGGTCCAAGGGCGATCAGGGGTTGCAGGGGCCCCAGGGTGTCCAGGGAGCAAAGGGCGACACCGGAGTGGCCGGTGCCCAAGGTACGAAAGGTGACACAGGGCCAATAGGCCCGAACCCCTGGATTGATTTGGGCACCGTGGCAGTAAAAGAAACCGTCCTGCTTGCTGTTGGCGCGGCGGTCAGAACTGTTCGTGTCGCAGTACCGGGGGCTAAAAAGGGCATTCCTGTTACAGTATTCCCCGCGACCACGTTGCAAGCCGGGTATGGGCTCGTGGGTGCTGTCTCAACCCTAGATGATACTGTAGACGTGTCTGTGACATGCCCCGCGTTAGGGATCGGGGCGAGTTACAATCTCAGCGTCCGGGTGCTCGCCGCCCGGGTTTAGGGCGTGGCGGGAGGGATCATGGGACGGCAGCCCCGACGCGGCCTAGATGACGCGGCGACTAGATATCGAGACGGCACCGAGATACCAGAACACTTGAGAGCTTTGGCAGGCCCGTTCGGCCCCTGGATCCAAGAGGATCGGCTAGAATTCCATCACCTGAATAGGGAAGTACAGGAATGGCTCGCTCGACTTTCCCCGGACGAACTGGCGGATACGAAAAGTGCCGTGTCCGATTTCGTCCGTCGGAGGGCAATCAAAAAGTGGACGTTCCGTATTTTCTGGGGTGCAATAACGGGCTTCGGTGCCGTGTATGCCGCTGGCGAAAAGCTTGTCAAATTCTTGCAGTGGGTGGGTGGGTTTGGTTTCGATCCAACCTTAATTGGCAAGGCATTAAAGGGGCTTTTGGGATTATGATATCTCGTTTTCTCGGTTGGATCGGGGTGGCAGCCGGTGCCGCAGTCGGGGCGACGTTAGCTGTCTGGGCCCAGGAACCTTACCCGCTCTCGATATTGGAGCGAAATGTTCTGACACCAATTGTCAAACCGGGTGACAAGCTTCGGGTCGAAATTCTCGCGGATCGCCGCAAGCGATGTGAGCAGGAAGTCACCCGGTTCGTGCAGGAAAACGACGGCGACCGGCAGAAGCTCACGCGTCCCTGGCAGTTCGACTACGGCCGCATGGGGCGCGATGCCTACGTGATCGAGGTGCCCACCGCCGCTGATGCTCCGATGGGCCCTGGCGAGGTCGTCAGCAGCGCGGCGGCGATCTGCAATCCGTGGCAGCGGTGGTTTGGCTCCCCAGTGCCCTCCGGTGAGGCGTGGCACGACAAATTCGTGTTCGGGGAGCAGACAAAGACAATCCCCGGTAAATATGCGGGCGAATACGTCCGCTAAAGAGAGGCGAGAGGCAAATGCAGACTTCCTTGATCGGTCGAAATGTTCTGATTTCCCGCGAAGGGCTCAAGACCGTCGCATATCGTGACAGCGTGGGGGTCTGGACCATCGGGGTGGGCCACACGTCGGCGGCCGGTGCCCCGAAAGTCACCCCGGGGCTGAAAATCACGGTCAAGGAAGCCGAGCGCATTTTCGCGCAGGATCTCGTGCAGTACGAGCGCGCCGTCGAAAGCACGATCCGCCGTGTCATGCTGCCGAACGAATTCGATGCCTTCGTGTCAATTTGCTATAATATTGGCACCGGGGCGTTCAAGAAATCGACGTTCGCCAAGAAATACAACGCCGGGGCCTCCCCCGAAGAAATTGTCCCGTACATCATGCAGTGGCGCAAGCCCGCCGAGATCACGTCGCGCCGGCAGGCCGAAGCCGATCAGCTCTGCACCCCCTATGACGTGGCGATGCCCCGGGCTCGCGCGACGGATCGGGCCCGCGTGTCGGACAAAAAGCGGCATGTGGCGCAGAACGATCCGGCTCCCGTCGAGGGCGGTGCCGCCGTGGTCGCGTTCGCGCCTCCCCTGGCGGGCGTGGACCCGCTGGGCGTCGCCAGGACCGACGATGCCATGGTGAGCCCCACGAACCCGTTCAGGGGCCTTTTCAGCCTTTTCCAGGGCAAGCCCCCGGTGGCCAAGGACGACCGCGGCGAGGTGAAGGCGACGGTGCAGGCCGAAGCCCCCTCGATCATGAAGGATCTGGCCAACGTTCGCACCCTGGGCCTGATCGGCGGTGCCGGATCGATCCTGGGCGGTGTGCAGGACAGCGGCTTGCTCGACAGCGTGAAGGCGAGCGCCGATGGCGCCACGTCCACATTCGAGAGCGTGCAGACCTTGGTTAACCTCGTGCTCGGGGCGATCAAGTGGGGCGTCGCCCATTGGTGGGTGTTCGGTCTCATTCTGGCGGGCTGGATGCTTGTCAAGGTCGGCTGGGCCGTGTTCAAGCTCTATGTGTTCGTGAAAAATGGGGTAAAACCCAACGGAGGGTAAAATGGCATACGTGGCACCGCAGACAACGACCGTGCTGAATTCGGACCTGACCGCGCTCAACGGCCAGATCACCGTGCTAAAGGGGGTCCGTGCGGCGATCCCGGCCGGGGTCAATCCGCGTGACATTCAGCTCGTGGACGATCAGATAAAGCGGCTGACAAAGGTGGTGGAGATCATCCAGCGCCGGCTCAAGCGCGCCAGCTAAGGAAAAGCCAATGCCCACCGTGCGTATTGCCCCCGGCTTCGTCCGTGGTGAAAGCCTCGCGGCGATCCCGGGCCGCTATTCGCGCGGATCCTTGGTGCGGTGGCAGGACGGCACGTTGACCCCGGTGGGGGGTTGGGAGCGGATCACCAAGAGCCCGCTCGCCAGCCCTCCCCGGTGGGCGACCGTCTACAAGGATCAGGATTTCGAGCGGTTCGCCGGGATCATCTGCGACCGGAACGTCTATGTCGAGAACGAGGGCGTCTACAAGGATATCACGCCGCCCGATTGGGTGGACGCCGACGCGGCCCAGGGGTCACGCGGCTACGGGTCCGGCACCTACGGCCTCGCCAATTACGGCAAGGACGACGAGCCCCGAGGCTCAAATCCGGTTGACCCGAGTTCTGACAATAACCGCATCCGCACGGCGTACCCGGTCGCATTCTCCGCGGAGAAATGGGGCAAAGGCGAATTCCTGTTCGGCCACTCGGGCGACGGGAAGGTGCACGTTTGGCGGCCGAAGGGCTGGGACGATCACGATGGCGACGGCATCATTGACGAGCGGGATCCGCAGTGGGTCAAGGACGGCTCGGGGAATTACCCCGCGGGCCCGTACCCGAACCTCAAGCATTATGACACGATAATCTGCCCAAACGCCCCGCTCTTCATTCAGGGCTTTATCGTCACCGACGAATTGCACCTAATGTGCCTTGGGGGCACGTTCGCGGATGACGGTGCCACAGAAGGCAACGTGCCCAACCGCGTGTCGTGGTCGGATCAGGGCAATCGCGAAGGCTGGAACTTCCTCGACGTGGAAGGGCAGGCCGGCTATTTCGATTTGCAGGACGCGGGTCTAATTTACTGCGCAAAGAAGATCCCGGGCGCGATCCTGATTTTCACACAAACGAGCGTGTGGATTTGCCGATATATCGGCTACCCGAACTTTTACGGGTTTCAGAAGCTCGCCGAGAGCGTGGCACCCGTGTCGCCGCAGGCCGTGGTGGTCGGGTCGAACCGGGCCTTTTGGTGGGGCCAGGGCCGTTCGTTTTGGAAGTATGAGGGTGGTGTCGTCGCTCCGGTGCCGTGCTCCCTGGGCCTCGATCCGTTCGAAGGGCTCGACATTTACAACGCGCCGAAGCGCGTGACCGGGTGCTACAATGGCAACTACCCGGAAATTTGGTGGTTTTACCCGTCGAAGGGGCAGAATGGTCCTGTCGTCGTAAATGACCGATATGTCGTTTACAATATCAATGACGGGTGGTGGGCGGATGGCTATTTGGAGCGGTCATTTATGATCGCTTCGCCCATCGACAATTACCCACTTGGGGGCAACACCGCGGGCAACCTTTTCGCCCATGAGCAAGGGTATATGGACGAAGGCCGCACCCGGGCCGGGTATTGCTGGGTCGAAGCCGATTTGCTGTCGTTCGAAGACGGCGACAAGGTATATTCGGTGACACAGCTACAGTGCGACACGGGCGGGGCGGCCAAAAATGTCACTTTCGAATTCGACACCCGAATTAATCGCGGGGGCCCCGAGACCGCCACTTATTCCTATGTCCCGCGCGACGATGGCTACGTGGACACCCGGTTTTCGGCGCGCGATTTTACTCTCCGTGTCGTCGGGCAGATCGACGGACCCTGGGCCGTGGGCGGCTTGGTATTCCGTGCAGTGGCGAGAGGACGACGGTAAATGGCAACTCCCCGATCCGGTTATTCGCTCCCCGTCGATCCCCTCAACGAATTGGGGGACCCGGCCCAGGCGTTCGTCAATGGGGCACAGCTCCAATTCGTCCGGACCCTTATCTCGATCATCCGCACCCAATTCGGGAAATTCGTCTCCCGAGAGACCGCGGTACCCTTCATCTATCTGCAATCCGCAGGCGGAAAAACATTCCGGGTCGAAGTCAATGACGCTGGGCAGCTCACGGCCACCGATGCCCGCCTCAGTTAAATTGGCACGGCTGAAAGAGGCCGTCGAGCGCGGGCGCCAGGACTGGGATGCGGTGCTCGCGGCGCTCAAGTCCGGGGAGCTGAATTTCCACGAGGCGGGCCGTGCCTGCGCGGTGACACAGATCATGATTTCAGGGCCGTTCAAAACCCTGTATGTCCATGTCATCGCTGGCGACTTGAGTGACGTGCCCGAGCTGACACAGGTGGTTGAGGACTTCGGGCGTTTGCACAAATGCCAAGTCATCGAGACGACCGGCAGGCTTGGGTGGGATCGGTATTTTCGCCAGACAAGCAAAGCTCAAGGCTACCGGAAGGTTGCCGTGAAGTATCGGAAGGAACTTTGAGCCATGATGGGCGGATCTCAGCAGCCGGCAACCACGACCCAGATCCAAAAGACTGAGCTTCCGGCTTGGGTGGATGCGGCTTCACAGGCAAACTACGCCCAGGCGGCAGCGTCGGCGAACAATCTGACCCCTTCGGCGCCGCAGAACGTTGCGGGGCAGCAGCCTTTGCAGGCCCAGGCGGTCGATTGGCTCAATCAGTCAACGGGCATGTCTCAGGGGGCCTTCGGCAACGCCCTCAACAGCATCGGTGGGGCCAAGGACGTGGCCTACAACCCGGTGTCGCTCTGGGGCGGCGCCCGGGATGTGTCGGCCCCGCGCGACGTGGGCAATGTCACGGCTCAAGGCTTCCTCGACCGCGATATCAATGCCTACATGAACCCTTACACGCAGCAGGTGGTCGATGCCACGGATCAAGCGTCCCGGCGCGACGAGAGCCTGTCGCTGATGAAGAATTCGGACCAGAACCGGGCGAGCGGCGCGTTCGGCGGTTCACGCGACGCGATCACGAATGCGGTGCTCCAATCGGAGGGGGTGCGCAATCGGGCCCAGGTCGGTGCCGGGCTGCGGTCGGCGGCGTTCACGGATGCGGCTGGGCGGATCCAGAGCGACAACGCACTCAATTTGCAGGCGCAGACCAGCAATCAGGGCAAGGACCTCACGCTCAACTCCCAGCGGATCCAGCAGGAGGGCATGAACCAGAATGCCGATATTGCCAAGGGCCAGCTAAATGCAAATATCGGGATGCATAATTCCGATCAGGACCTGAATGCGCAGCAGTTCAACGTGGGCACGGCCTTCAATAAGGCGAGTGCCTATGCGGGGCTCGGGTCGGCTATCGGTCAGACGGGAAATGCGCAGTCGCTCTTAGCCGCCAATCTCGGCCAGTCGCAGCAGGCCACCAATCAGGCGTTCATGGACGCCCAGACCGCAAATGCGGGCTTGGGCAATCAGGACGTGACAAATGCCCTGAACATGAAGCTCGCGGCACTCGGTATGTCGCCCTACGGCAAAACCACGACCTCGAATTCCACGTCGCAGGGTGGCCAGTCGAGCAACGGCGGAATGCAGGCAATCGGCGGCATCATGTCGGTGCTCCCGATGCTGTTCTCGGATCGGACTGTCAAAAAGGACATTAAGCGGCTGGGCAAGGTCGGAAATTCGGATCTGAACAAGTACGAATTCCGGTATAAAAAGGGCTTCATGGGCAACGAAATGGGCGATGACAAATACGTCGGTGTCATGGCGCAGGACGTGGAGAAGAAGCTCCCCGGGGCGGTGCACAAGGTGGACGTGGACGGCAAAAAGGTCCGCGCCGTGGACTACGGTATGGTGGCGTCGCACGGCTTCATGGGCAACTGACCGATGGCGGATCCGCTGGGCTTCCTCCAATCGGTGCTCAAGGGCACCTACAACGGTATGTCGGCCGCGGGCGAGGATCTTGCCCGTGGAGCCGTGGACGCCGCCACGCTCCCCCGGGACGTGTATCAGGGCAAGGTGCAGACCGATCCCCGCTACATGTCGGATGAGGACTTTGCCCGCACGCTCAACCTCGCCGGCAACGTGGCCGGCGGGGGTGTCACGCTCGGCTCAGCCCCGGAGGGCGCGCTGGGCATGTTCGCCGGGCGCCGGTCGAAAACGTTCCCCTGGACAGAGGCTGTCGCCGCGGACATAGGCGAACAGATGGGGAAGCACCCCACCGACATTTACAAGAACACGGGCCTTTTCCGTGGGGTCGATGATAAATTACGTTATGAAATTCCAGATGAGGCCGCACGGATTAAGCCGGCAGCGGGCCCGTTAGAGCCCGGTCAACGTTTGCGGGCTGCAGATTATTTTGACCATCCAGAGCTTTTCAAAGCCTACCCAGAGCTGGGTGAAATCCCCGTCATGCACCAACCCGGTATGAATGGGGCTGCTCACGCGGCGCCTCATGGGGACTACCCAAATGGGTATATAAAAATGGACATGGTGAAAAATGCGCACGCTTTTAATGACGACGCCCCCCGGTCCATGATGCTGCACGAATTGCAACATGCCATTCAAAATCGGGAGGGGTTTGCTACAGGGGCTAATTCAGGGGCTGATTATATCCAAAAAGCGAAGCCCGTGATGAGTTTACCTGAAGGGTCTGTCGAGCGACGGCGTGAGAGTTGGCACGCGTATGCACGGTCAGCCGGCGAGACCGAAGCCCGGCAGGTGCAGGAACGTGCCGATTGGCCCCTTGAGCGGCGAATGGAAATGCACCCCCTGCAACAGCAAATGACAAAAAAGTACCCAGGGGACCCGGCTTATAGACCCCCGCTAGATCAGCAATGGATCGCAGGTAAAGAATTACCTTATCCGGCAGAAGCTTACGACCCGAATTTGCCATTCTTGGCACAGTACCTAGGGAAATAACCATGCTCCGCGCTGTGATGGACCCGAGCACCAAGCGTATCGTCTACAAGGACGACGGCACCCAGGGGGCAGCGCCGGCTCTTGGCATGCCCATGAGGGCCCCAGCGGCCGGGCCCCCAGTGATGGCTGCCGGGCCCGGTAGGGAGATGGAAGTCACGCTGCCCCAGATCAGCGTCGGCCCGAACGATCCGGCGCCAGCCGCCGGGGCGGGCCGTGCCCCGAGCATGTCTATGGGGGGTATGTCGGCCCCCAACCCACTCGCGTCGCACCTCTCGGGCCTTGAGCAGCAATACAAGCTGCCACAAGGCTATTTGGCACAGATCCGTGCCGTCGAGAGCAGCAACGGGAAAAACCTCGCGAACCCGAATTCGTCGGCACGCGGGCCGTACCAATTCATCAATTCGACCGCCGAACGCATGGGCCTTTCCATGGAGGATCGAATGGACGAATTCAAATCGGCCCAGGCGGTCGCAAAAATGGCGGCTGGCGATGCGGCTGCA
>Ga0265780_10005710_pt1 | contig 15676 bp, 15 predicted proteins | sample P1T30metagenome_FD_192432 | JGI IMG/M metagenome (GOLD analysis project Ga0265780, IMG submission 192432) | Plant litter microbial communities from East Loma Ridge, Irvine, California - P1 T30 | ecosystem: Environmental > Terrestrial > Plant litter > Unclassified | place: USA: California... | reverse complement strand
TGCTGGTCTCGTGCGGCACCTGCTACGACCAGCTGGCGACCTATGAATTCGAGAAGATCTTCCCGGGCTGCCGCATCATGGACATCCATGAATACCTGCTCGAGAAGGGCGTCAAGCTCGAAGGCGTAAACGGCACCCGCTACATGTACCACGACCCTTGCCACACGCCGATGAAGCTGCAGGACTCGATGAAGACGGTGAATGCGCTGGTCTCGACCCATGACAACGTCAGGATCGAGAAGAACGACCGCTGCTGCGGCGAGTCGGGCACGTTTGCCGTGTCGCGTCCCGACATTGCGACCCAGGTGCGTTCGCGCAAGGAAGTCGAAATGGTCAAGGGCGCCGACAAGCTGCGCGCCGACGGTTTCACGGGCGACGTCAAGATCCTGACCAGCTGCCCGTCGTGCCTGCAGGGCCTGAACCGCTACAACGACGATTCGGGCACCAGCGCCGACTACATCGTGGTCGAGATCGCGAAACACCTGCTGGGCGAGAACTGGCTGCCGGAATACGTGGCGCGCGCCAACAACGGCGGCATCGAAAGGGTGCTGGTATGACGGCGCTGCGCGAACCCGGCTGCGAGCTGTGCGCGCTCGCCGCGCTGGTTGCCTGGCGCGGCGAGAAGTTCAGCGTCATCGTGGTCGACGACGCCAGCCATCCCGGCTTTTGCCGCGTGATCTGGCATGACCACGTGCGCGAGATGAGCGACCTGTCGCGCGACGACCGCCTGCTGGTGAACGAGGCCGTGTTCCTGGTGGAGGAGGCGGTGCGCGAAGTGATGCAGCCGCTGAAGGTCAACCTGGCCAGCCTCGGAAATGTGGTGCCGCACCTGCATTGGCATATCATTGCGCGCTACGCGGACGATGCGCAGTTCCCGGCCCCCGTATGGGCGCCGGCGGTGCGCGAGACCGATCCGGCGATCCTGGCCGCGCGCCGCGCGCTGGCCGAACAACTTGGCGCCGCCATCGCGCGCCGTTTTCATTGAATAGAGATTGTGTATGCCTAATCCAACCGAACTGACCGTCCACCAGAAGTCGCGCGTGCTCGACATCGCCTACGACGACGGCGCCGCCTATTCCATCCCGTTCGAGCTGATGCGCGTGTACTCGCCATCGGCCGAAGTGAAGGGCCATGGCCCCGGCCAGGAAGTCCTGCAGCTCGGCAAGCGCGAAGTCGGCATCGCCGACGTCGAGCAGGTCGGCAACTACGCGATCAAGCCGACCTTCTCGGACGGCCACGATAGCGGCATCTTCAGCTGGGACTACCTGTATGAGCTGGGACGCAGCCAGGCCTCGCTGTGGCAGCAGTACCTGGGCCGCCTGCAGGCGGCGGGCTACGACGAAGAGAGCGGCCGTGCGCCGGGCATGCAGCTGGCAGGCAGCGCGCCGGCGAAATCGGGTGGCGGAGGTTGCGGCTCGGGCAGCTGCGGCTGCAAGTAAGCTGCTTTAGTGCGTCAACCACGGCCGCTTCTGGGCGCCGTGGCCAGCAATGGCGCGCCACGGCGCGTATCGTTCCCTCTCAGGCCAGCGCGACGCCGCCTGCTTGCTGATCGATTCGGCGGGCGTCGCCCGCTTGCGCGCCGCGCCCATGTAGCAGGGCCGGGCGGGCAGGCAGCTGAGGTTCGCTGATCGAGTTCGCTGTTCCAGTTGCGGGATCCGGCGGGCAGCGCCAAAACAAAAGAGCACATCCATGGATGTGCTCTTTGTCGTTTGCATGCCCGCTAGCGCGGGCAAGGCAACATCAGGCTTGTGGCTGGATGTTTGCGGCTTGCTTGCCTTTAGGACCGGTGGTGACGTCGAAGGTCACGCGCTGGTTCTCTTGCAGCGACTTGAAGCCGTTGGCGTTGATCGCCGAGAAGTGTGCGAACAGGTCTTCGCCGCCGCCATCAGGGGTGATGAAGCCGAAACCTTTTGCGTCGTTGAACCATTTAACAATGCCAGTAGCCATGTTTATTCCCTCAAATAAGTTGTTTTTGCGTTGATGCCCTGCTTGCGTACCTCGGACAAAAACCTGGGCCACGCTCTACATTGCAAATCCGATTATAGAGACTAATTATTAAAACGGAAGCAAGTTTTTTCAATCGTGCGGATATTTACCACAAGTCGTACGAAACGCATGTCCTGTACGCAGTGAAAGTTGCTCAAAATGTCATCGGCACGCGCAGCGTCAGTGTGACGTCCGGGGTATCGCGGGTCACGCCGGCGCCCACCGCGATATTCAGCGTGCGTTTCGGGCTCAAGCGGTAGGAATAACCCAGCAGCAGGGTGCCGAGCTGGGTGCGCACCGAGCCGGCCACTGCTTCGCCGTTCTGCTTCATGCGTGCGATGGTGCTGTGGTCGTAGCCCAAGCTGAGCGAGGCCTTGTCGTTCAGCGCCAGGCCCATGCCGAAGTTGAAGCCCAGCACATAGCCCGGCTCCAGCGTGCCCAGCGGCTCGCGCACGCCGTTGCGCACCAGGCGCGTCACGTCTTCGCGCTTGAAGTTGTGGACATAGCTCAGGTTGCCGAAGAAGACGGCCGGGTCGGACGGATACAGCCAGGTCAGCGTGCCCTGCAGCGAGTGGAAGCCGGAACCGGTCGGCAGGTCGAGCGGCAGGCCGGTGCCGGTCACGTTTTCGCCGATGCAGCGGCGGTCGCAGTCGGTGACGACCTCGAATGGATCGCGCCCGGTGCGGCTCTTGTAGCGCAGGCCGGCGATGTAGTAGCCCTTGTCGGCGCCGCCGTTGTTGAGCTGGTAGCGGCCGGCGAGCTCGATGTCGCCCATGCCCTTGCCCGAGGTGTCGAACACCCGTTCGACCGCGGTGCCGGTGAACAGTTCGCGGCTGACGGTGGCGTCCGAGCGGTAGACGTAGGGCACCTTGACCTCGACTTCCATCCGGTTATTGATGCCGGTGCGGCCGGTGATCGCGGTGGTGAAGGTATTACGCTTGATCTCGCGCACGTCGACCAGGCCGATCAGGATCGCGGGGATCACGGTGTAGCCGACCAGGGCCACGCGGTTGCTCGACGAATAGCCGTACTGCACCGACGGCTCGAGCACATAGGTGCCGCGCGCGGTCAGCACGCCCGGCTGGTCGCCGATCGGCGCGACTTCCGGTGGGCGGTTCGGCTCCTGGCGCGCGTTCCCGGCCTGCTGCGGCGGGTCTTGCCGGGCCGGGCGCTGGGCCTGGGCCTGGGCCGGCGCGGCCGGCTGGCCGGCCGCCGGGGCTGGCAGGTTCGGCTGGCCGGGGCGGGGCTGCGGCGGCAGCGGGGCGGCGACGCCGCTGTCGGCGGGCGGCATGACCGGTGGCTGGGCCACCGGCGCTTGGCCGCTCATCGCGCCGCCGGTGCCGCGCTGCTGCGACAGCAGCACGCCGTCGGCCAATGCCGTCGGCACCGCGAACGGGGCGCCGGACAGTGGCGTGGCGTCATCGGCGATCCGTTCGCGCGCCGCCAGCGCCGCAGTGGCCGGCAGGGTAGCCGGCGCCTGCATGCGCTGCAGCTGTTCACGCTGCGCCTTGAGTTCCTCGACCAGACGATTCACCAATGCCCGCTGTTCGGCCAGCTCGTTCTTGAGCTGGGACAGTTCATTCCTGTTTTCCTGCAGGCTGCTGCTGTCGACCGCAGTCTGTTGGGCGAGCACGGGCGGCGCCAGGAGGGCGGCCGCCAGACCGGCGGCGCCAAGCCGCGCGATATGTGGATACATCAGATCTCCGAATGGTTGTTGGTAAATTTACAAAATTATAAAGTTCCCGGAGAACGCACGACAGCATCGCGTATCGTGCTCTGGAAATTCATGTCCTTGAGCAGCGACATGCTGTTGACGGTCGAGGTGATGGTGGTGGCGGTGCGGATATCCTGGCCATTGAGCGTGTTCTGGATCAGCGTCGCGCCATTCGGCAGGTTCAGGTCGGCCGCGGCATAGTTGTTGCCGCCGATCTGGATCATATGGGCAGCGCCGATCGCGTCCTGCGTCAGGCGTGCCTGGTCGGCTGTCATTGCTGACAGGTCTGGAATGGCGATATTGGTGCGCGCCAGGATTTCCCCGTTGACCGACACCACGCGCTCGATGCCGAGCGAAAGCGACAGGCCGCCGGCGATCTCGAAGCCGCCGCGGGTCTTGTCCAGCGCTTCGGCGTCGACCGGCTTGCCGAAGCGTTCGGCGGCGTGCGGCGCCGGCACGGCGCCCAGCAGGCACAGCATGCCGAGCAGGGCGGCGCGGCCGCTCTGGAAACAGGAACTGGGATGTGGCCGGCGCATGGTGTGTCCTCGTATTAAAAGTCGCCCGGGCCGAACTTCGGCAGCGAGGCGCTGAGCTGGTCCTGGTGCATGCCGGTCCCGAGCGGCGCGCGCGGGGCGCCGCGCCAGTCTTCCGGCGTATTGAAGGCCACCTGGTCCTTGTGGCTATGGATCACGAACAGGATCTTGTTGCGCCAGATTTCCTGGAACCGCTCCATGCTCACCACGCGGTTGCCGGTGGACGGGTCGCCGATCAGGATGCGGCCGTCCTCGGCGCCCTTGACCACCACGAAGTGGTTGAAGCCGCGGTCGGTGATCAGGACGATGGCCGGGAGTTTCTCGGCGATCAGCTTCTCGATCGGCAGCTTGAAGCCGTCGGCGCGGAAGCCGCGCGTGGCCAGGAAGCGCTGCATGTCGAGCAGCGAAAAACCTTCCTTGTGAATCTTGGTCTTGTCGCCGTTGGCGTACATCTGCTGGAACACGTCCTGTTCCGGCGTTGGCATATGGTAGTGGTGCGACAGCAAGGTGGCCAGCGCGGCGGCGCCGCAGCTGTAGTCGTATTGCTGGCGCAGCGTGCGCTGGAACTTGATGTCCTTGAGGCTGGTGACCGGCACGTTGACGCGCCCGACCACCGCCAGTTCGAGTGCTGGCGCCGGAACTGGCGCCAGCAGGGCGCCGCACAGGGCGGCGAGGAAGAGGCATCGCTTCATGCTCGATCCGGTCCCTATTGCAGTTGCAGGTTGATGACGGTCGCGTTCTGGATCAGGACGTTCGCGCCGGAGTTCTGGATCACGACGGGCAGGCCCGACGCGTTGGCGAACGAACCGTTGTCGATCACGTTCATGCCGGTGGTGATATTGGTCGCCGTGTTGTTGCCGACCGTGCCGCCGAGCGTCGCCTCGGTGGTGATGATGTCGGCGCCGCCCCGCAACTCGCCCAGCACCGCGGCGTCGGTGGTCTTGCCCCAGCCCTTGGCGAGGCCGTCCTCCTGGGCCACGTTCACCTTGGACAGGAAGCCCACGACCACGGGCAGTTTCTCCGGTTCGGCGGCCTGGGCCGCGATCGGCAGCGCCGCGCTTGCCGCCAGCAGGGAAAAGCACATCCGGGTAATCCGTTTCATATTGCCTCGCTCTTGAAGCCGCCACGCGGCGCACAGCCATGGTCATGCGCCGCGTAACGGGGCGGCGCCCGGGCATGGCTGCCCGCGCGCCGCCGGTTTCCAGGTTACTGGCCGCCGCTTGGGGTGCCGCCGGAGCCGCCGACATTCATGTTCGACTGAACGTTGACGCTTTGCTGGATCAGCGAGGAGAAGCCGTTGTTCTGGCTGATGATCGAGATGCCGGCAGCCGATTGCGCGATATTGCTCATCGAGTTCGACATGTCGAACGAGCCTGCGCTCACGTTGTTGGTGCCGCCGTTGCCGCCGGTGCCCGCGCCGCCGAAGCCGCCGGTGCCTGCGCCCGCCACCATCTCGCCGGTCGAGCCGCCGGCGCCGCCGCTGCTCGAGCCGCCCGCGCCGCCTGCGCCACCGGCGCCCGAGGTCGCATCACCCGAGGTGGCCGAGCCGCCCGTTGCCGAGCCGCCGGTCGAGGCGCCGCCGGCGCCGCCGGCGCCGGTCGATGCGGTCGCTTCCGCGCCCGAACCGCCCATGCCGCCCGCGCCAGCCGTGCCGCCCTGGCCCGCGCCGCCGGCGCCGCCGGTGCCGGTTGCACCATTGCCGCCCATGCCGCCGGTGCCGGCTGCGCCCGAACCGCCCGCGCCGGCCGTGCCGGTCGCGCCGGCGCCGCCGGTGCCGGCCAGCGATGCGCCCGCGCCTGCGGTGCCGCCGGTGGCTGCGCCGCCTGCTGCGCCGGCGCCCGAGGTGTTGGTGCCCGCCGCGCCCGAACCGCCGGCGCCGCCTGCCGCGCCGGCGCCGCCGGCGCCGGCCATCGCGTCACCCGCGGTGCCGGAGCTGGCGCCGCTGGTCGGGCTGCCCGCGGTCGAGGTGCCGCCGGTGTTGGTGGCCGAACCGCTGGCGCCGCCGGTGCCCGCGGTATCCGAACCCGAGCCTGGCATGCCGCCGGAACCCGAGGTCGAGGTTGCGTCGCCGATGGCTGCGCCGCCGCCGCTGGCGCCGTTCGATGCGGTCAGGGTCGAGCCGCTGGCTGCACCGCCCGCACCGCCGGCTGCGCCCGCGCCGCCTGCCGCGCCTGCGCCGCCATTGGCCGAACCCATGCCGCCCGCGCCGCCGGCGCCGGTGCCGATGGCGCCGTTCGCGCCGCCATTGCCGCCGGCCAGGGCGCCGGTCGCGCCGCCTGCGCCGCCGGTGGCTGCGCCGCCCGCTGCACCCGAACCGCCGTTGGCCGCGCCGCCCGCAGCGCCAGCGCCGCCGGTGCCCATGCCGCCTGCCGCGCCGTTACCGCCGGCAGCGTAGCCGCCGGTCGCGCCGGCTGCGCCTGCGCCGCCAGCCGCGTCGCCCGCGCCCGACGCGCCGCCCGCGCCGCCCGCCGCGTTACCGACGGTCGAGGCGCCGGTCGAGGCCGTGCCGGCCGCAGCGTAGCCGCCGGCGCCGCCCGCCGCGCCCGCCGCGCCCGATGCCGTGCCGCCGGCCGCGCCGGTGCCCGAGGTCGAGCCGCCGTTGCCCACGCCACCGGCCGAGCCGGTGCCGGCCGCGCCGTTGGCGCCGCCGGTGTTCTGGGCGTTGTTGCCGATATTGCTGATGTTATTGCCCGACACATTGCCGGTCAGCGAGCTGGTGGCAGTGGCCGACGAGGTGTTGAACGAGTTGGCGACCGACGAGCTCGAGGTGCCGCCGTTGTTGGCGGCGGCGGCGCCGGCCACGTTGGCGGTGGCGTCGCCCGAGCTGTTGTTCTGGCCCGAGCTGTCCTGGCTGCTGTCGTTGGTGGTGTTGGTGGTGGTCGACGCGGTGCTGGTGTCGTTGCTGTCGATCGTGGTGGTGTTGGTGCGGGTGTCGGACTGGGTGTTCGTGGTGCTGGCGGTGCGGTTGTCCGAATTGTCGACCTGGTTGTTGCTCGTGTTGGTGCTGTTATTGTTTTGCTGGCTGTTGTTGTTGGCCTGGCTGTTGTTGGTGTTGTTGCTGTTGGCCTGGCTGTTGTCCGTGCTGGTGTTGGTATTGCTGTTGGTGCTGCTGTTGTTCGCCTGGCTGTTGTCGGTATTGGTCGAGGAGCTGGTATTCGTGGTCGACGCGGTGTTGTTGCTGTTGCGCGAGTCGGTGACGGTGCTGTTATCGGTATTCGTGTTCATGGTCGAGGTCTGGGTATTGCCGCCGCGGACGTCGCCAACCGTGTTTTCTTGCGCGTGAGCCATGGTGAATGCCAAAGCGATCGCGGTTGCCAGGATGGTGCGCTTCATTATTGCTCCCCTAATGTCACTGTTTAAGTTTCCCGACGTCGTCATGACGTACGGTCCACCTGCCCATTAGCAGTTCTCATGCCAACCGAATGATGATTCCGCAAGTGCCTGATTTTGTAGGACTATTTCGATGAGCAGAACGAGAGGAAATGGCAACGATGAAGATGAACAAGAGCTGCCGAACCAGTTGTATCAACCTTGTTACATTGTTGTTAAATGGCTCATGTATCTGTAACAAATTGTCACTGCAGCGCGGTGTTCGAGAGGTGACAGCCGCCCCACGGCATGCTGCCCAGAGGCAAGCACGCCGGTACGAAAAGCCTGTCGAATCAAGGCTGTTGCGTAGGAAGGGGACGACAGGGGAGGTGGAGCGAGGCTTACGACGAGATCGAATGCTTGGCCATCAAACGATACAGTGTCATGCGCGAGACACCCAGGTCGCGCGCGGCCTGGCTGATGTTGTTGCCGCTGCGCGCGAGGCTCTCGCCGATGGCGATGCGCTCGGCCGACAGGCGCGAGTTGCCGAGACCTTCCTTGAGCGGGCAGATCGGGCCGGCGCTGGGCAGGTCGAGGTCTTCCGGCATGATCAGGCGCTGCTCGGCCAGCACCATCGCGCGCCGCACCCGGTTGATCAGCTCGCGCACATTGCCGGGCCAGTCGTAGCGCGCCATCGCCAGCAGCGCTTCGCGGCTGACGCCCTTAAGCTGCGGGCTGCGTTCCTCGGCATATTTATTGAAGATCAGGTCGGTCAGCAAGGGCAAGTCTTCCTTGCGCTCGCGCAGCGGCGGCACGCGGATCGGGAACACGCTCAGGCGGTAGTACAAGTCTTCGCGGAAGCGTCCTTCGCTGACCGCTTGCGGCAGGTTGACGTGGGTGGCGGTGATCACGCGCGCATCGACGGCGATCGTGCGGGTGCCGCCGACGCGGTAGATCACGCGCTCCTGCAAGAAGCGCAGCAGGCTGGCCTGCAGGTCGAGCGGCAGGTCGCCGATTTCGTCCAGGAAAATGCTGCCGCCGGACGCCGCTTCGAGCAGGCCCGGCTTTTCGCGGGTGGCGCCGGTGAAGGCGCCGCGCTCATGGCCGAACAGCTCGGAGTGGATCAGGGCCGGCGACACGGCTGCGCAGTTGATGGCGATGAACGGACCGCTCGCGCGCTGCGAGCGGCGGTGGATCTCCTGGGCCGCGAGCTCCTTGCCGCTGCCGCTTTCGCCCGAGATCAGCACCGGCGCATCGACCGCGGCAATCTTGTCGATATGGGCGCGCAGGCGCATGATGGCGCTCGATGCGCCGTCGATATGGCCCACTTGCCGCGCTGCCTGGCGCTGGTGCGGCGGCGTGCCCCTGGCCAGCGTCGCCATGCCGTGCGCGTGACCCAGCGAATGCTGGAGACGCAGCCTGTCGACCGGGCGGGTGTGGAAATCGAACAGGTGGGCGGCGACCAGTTCGCGCAGCGCCGGCTGCTCGAGCCGCGCTGCATCGAACACGCCGATCCAGCGCGTGTGGTGATGCTGGCGCAGGAAGCGTTCGGTTTCGCTATCGTGGGAACCATCGCAGCCGTCGAACAGCAGCCCGACGCCGTAATGCTGTTGCGACAGTACCTTGCGCGCCGCCGCCATGTCCTCGACCACGCACACGTCCCAACCGGCCAGTTCCCCATGGCAGGCGCGGGTCAGTGCGCAGCCTTCACTCGAAATGCACAAGAGACGTTTTACAGACACCGTTTTCCTCGTTATCACTGGATAGCGCGAACTTCGTGTAGTGAGTCCCGGTGCGCAAAGGCATGACTCATCTTTCGGTAATGGCACCGGCGCAGGACCGGTTGCCGTCACGCAATGTAAACGTCATTAGACCTGAAATGCGCGCCGCATGTCGCACAAACATTAATAGAAGCTTAATGACAAATACGATATTGAACCATGTGTTTCTGTTTTTACATTCCACAAAGTTAAATAGTGTTAGTTGCGTGTCATGAATCTTACCGGTCGCAGGGGGTGTGGGGAAGGGTGCGCGTGCCGCTACTTCACTGCTGAGCATGGTGTTAGCGCTGCTACGTTGTGACCGTCCAACAAAGACTGCCGATCAGTGCCGGGTGCTACTGGTGTTCATGCACTCGAGCATCGGTTGCCATGGGCGCGGCCGCGAACCGGCCTGCTTGTATAATGTGGCAACCCCCAACCCGCTCGAACATATGACCAATACCACCCACTTCGGCTACAAGACCGTCGCCGAGGACCAGAAGGTCCAGGAAGTCGCCAAGGTTTTCCACTCGGTCGCCGCCAAGTACGACGTCATGAATGACCTGATGTCGGCCGGCCTGCACCGCGCCTGGAAGATGTTCACGATCGCCCAGGCCGGCGTGCGTCCCGGCTTCAAGGTGCTCGATATCGCCGGTGGCACCGGCGACCTGGCCAAGGCCTTCGCCAGGCAGGCGGGCAAGACCGGCGAGGTCTGGCTGACCGATATCAACGAGTCGATGCTGCGCGTTGGCCGTGATCGTCTCTTGAATAAAGGACTTGTCACCCCAACCATGTTGTGTGACGCCGAAAAACTGCCTTTCCCCGATAATTATTTCGACCGTGTCAGCGTGGCCTTCGGCCTGCGCAATATGACGCACAAGGACCAGGCGCTGGCCGAAATGCATCGGGTGCTCAAGCCGGGCGGAAAACTGCTGGTGCTGGAGTTTTCGAAAGTGATCGCGCCGTTGCAGAAACCGTACGATGTGTACTCCTTCTCGGTGCTGCCGTGGTTGGGGCAGCGCATCGCCGGCGACGCCGAAAGCTATCGCTACCTGGCCGAATCGATCCGCATGCATCCCGACCAGGACACCCTGAAGGGGATGATGCAGGATGCCGGACTGGAGCGGGTTCAATATTTCAACCTGACGGCGGGTGTGGCCGCATTGCACACCGGTATCAAACTGTAGTTTCAACCAGAAGGAGGAGACAATGAAAAAATTCCTGGTCACGACGATGTTGGCAGTCACCGCGTTCTCGATGGTGGCGGACGCCTTCGCCCGGCCAATGGGCGGCAAGCGCTCGATGGGCCGCCAGTCGCAATCGGTGCAGAAGATGCAGCAGCCGGCGCCCGCGCCTGCCCAGAGCATGCAGCGCCAGACCCCGAATGCGGCCGCCCCGGCAGCCGCCGGCGCCGGCGCGGCAGGCGCTGCGGCCGCCGCCAAGAAACCGAGCATGATGCGCAACATCCTGGGTGGCGCACTGCTGGGCCTGGGCCTGGGCGCGCTGCTGTCGCACCTTGGTATCGGCGGCGCGCTGGCCAGCATCATCTCGACCATCCTGATGGTCGCACTGATCGGCTTCGCTATCTTCTTCATCGTGCGCATGATTCGGCGCAAGGACACGCCGGCCAATCCGTCGGCGTTCGGCGCGGGTTCGGGTGGCTTCAAGCCGCAGGCCGCGAATACGGGCGCCACGCCAGAGATCGGGTCGGGCTTGCGTCATCAACCAGCGGCTTTCCAGGGCAATGTAGGCCTGGACAAGGCGCGGCCAATGGCGACTGGCGCAGGCGCGGCTGGCTTCGGAGCCGGTGCAGGTGCGGCCGGCGCTGCGCCAGCGCACCAGCAATGGGGCGTGCCGGCTGACTTCGACACCGACACCTTCCTGCGCCATGCGAAATCGTCCTTCATCCGCATGCAGGCCGCCTGGGACCGTGGCGACACCAACGACCTGCGAGAGTTCACTTCGCCCGAAGTCTTTGCCGAACTCAAGATGCAGATCCAGGAACGCGGCGACGTGGCCGACTTCACCGACGTGGTCAATATCGACGCCCAGCTGCTGGGCATCGAGCAGACCGCCACCGACTACCTGGCGAGCGTGCAGTTCAACGCGATGATCCGTAGCGCCAAGGATGCGCTGCCGGAGCCGTTCGTCGAAGTCTGGAATATGTCGAAGCCGCTCTCGGGCCAGGGCGGCTGGGTGCTGGCCGGTATCCAGCAGCCAAACTAAGCACCTGCACCAAGTTGGCGGAAATATTTTTCGATAACCATTCCGTGCTGCCGGGTTTGCGCATGGCAAACTGGTAAGATCAAAACCGCCCGCCTTAGCCGGGCGGTTTTGTTTTTTTAAGGGTAGTTTTCACATGTTCCCGAGTCTTTCCTCCCTGTCGCCGCAGCACGCCCTGGCGCTGCCCGCGATCGCCGCGATCAACCACCTGCTGGCCCAGGATGCGTGGGCGCGCGCGCTGCTGCAGCGCCATGCCGGCAAGCACGCCTGCATCGACGCCGGCCTGGCCCGGCTGCGCATGAAAGTGGCGCGCGATGGCCTGCTCGAGGCGACCGCGGGGGACGCGGCGGGCGACACGGCGGCCAGCGTGACCATCCGCGTCAAGCCGGCCGACCTGCCGCTGATCGCGCAAGACCGCACGCGCGCGCTGTCGTACGTGAAGATCGAGGGCGACGCCGAGTTCGCCAACGTGATCTCGCAGCTGGCCAATGGCCTGCGCTGGGATGCCGAGCACGACCTGGAAAAAGTCGTGGGCCCACTGGGTGCGCGGCGCCTGGTCATGGGCGCGCGCGGCGCCGTCGGCGGCGTGAATTCGGCCACCAGGCGCCTGGCCGACAACCTGGCCGAGTTCCTGGCCGAAGAGCGTCCAGTGCTGGTGCGCCCGGCCCAGCGCGAGCTGTTCGCCGGCGACGTGGTGCGCCTGCGCGACGACGTCGAGCGCGCCGCCAAGCGCATCGCGCGGCTGGAACAGACGCTGGCGCAACAACCTTCCATCCTGGTTTCCCCCAGCGCAGAACAACATCCGGACCGTCGATGATATTGAAATTCCTGCGCCTGCTGCGCATTCTCACCGTCTTCACCAAGTACGGCCTGGACGAAATCGCCGTCACTAGCATCAATGCGCCGCGCACCGCGCGCCTGATGAACACCTTCTTCTTCTGGCGCACGATCACCTCGCCGCGCGCGGTGCGGCTGCGCCAGGCGCTCGAAGAGCTGGGACCGATCTTCGTCAAGTTCGGCCAGGTGCTGTCGACCCGGCGCGACCTGGTGCCGCCCGATATCGCCGACGAACTGGCCATGCTGCAGGACCGCGTGCCGCCCTTCGGTTCCGACCTGGCCGTGGCCCAGATCACCCGTTCGCTCGGCGCCCATCCCGACCAGCTGTTCGCCCACTTCGAGCGCGAGCCGGTGGCCTCGGCCTCGATTGCCCAGGTCCACTTCGCGCGCCTGAAGGACGGCAAGGAAGTCGCGGTCAAGGTGCTGCGTCCCGGCATGAAGAAGCTGATCGACGAGGACATGGCCCTGATGAACCTGGCGGCCAGCCTGATCGAGCGCGTGTGGGGCGAGGCGCGGCGGCTGAAGCCGCGCGAGGTCGTGGCCGAGTTCGACAAATACCTGCATGACGAGCTGGACCTGATGCGCGAGGCGGCGAACGCCAGCCAGCTGCGCCGCAACTTCGCCGGTTCCGACTTGCTGATGGTGCCGGAGATGTACTGGGATTACTGCTCGAACAGCGTGATCGTGATGGAGCGCATGCACGGCATCCCGGTGTCGCAGATCGACCGCCTGGCGGCCGAAGGCGTCGACCTCAAGAAGCTGTCGAGCGATGGCGTGGAGATCTTCTTCACCCAGGTGTTCCGCGATGGCTTCTTCCACGCCGATATGCACCCTGGCAATATCCTGGTGTCGGTGGCGCCGGAGACGTTCGGCCGCTACATCGCGCTCGACTTCGGTATCGTCGGCACCCTGAACGACTTCGACAAGGATTACCTGTCGCAGAATTTCCTGGCCTTTTTCCGGCGCGACTACAAGCGCGTGGCCGAGGCCCATATCGAGTCGGGCTGGGCGCCGCCGAGCACCCGCGTCGATGAACTGGAAGCGGCGGTGCGCGCCTGCTGCGAGCCGATCTTCGATCGGCCATTGAAGGACATCTCGTTCGGCCAGATCCTGCTGCGCCTGTTCCAGACCTCGCGCCGCTTCAATGTCGAGGTGCAGCCGCAACTGGTGCTGCTGCAGAAGACGCTGCTCAATATCGAAGGCCTGGGGCGCCAGCTCGATCCCGATCTGGACTTGTGGAAGACGGCGAAACCGTACCTGGAGCGCTGGATGGCCGAGCAGGTCGGCTGGCAAGGCCTGGTCGAGCGCCTGCGCGCCGAGGCGCCGCGCTACGCCCAGATCTTCCCGCAACTGCCGCGGCTGGTGCACCAGGCACTGGAACGCGAATCGAAGTCGCACCTGGCGCATTCGCAGGTCGCCAATGCCGACATGCTGGCCATGCTGCTGATCGAGCAGCGGCGGACCAACCGCATGCTGGCCTTCCTGACCGTGCTCGCCACCGGCGTGTGCGCCGGACTGGCGGCCTGGTACTACCTGTAGAAGCGCCCAAGAAAAAGCCCGCATGAGCGGGCTTGGCAAGCTAGTGTTCTTGTATGGACCACGCTGACGGTGTCTTCTGTTTCTTCTGTCTGGCAGGTAGCAGGCCTTTCCTGCTGCCAACATTCGGTGAAGCAGGGCGTATTAAATCATCGAAGGCCGGCCGGGGCAAACGAATCACCGTTGACGATGGTGAAAAACAACATCGCAACGCGCGCGCTTGCCCTTTCTACGGCGCCATGCCAGCGGGCATCGGCCGCAATCCGTAAAACCCCCGGTAAAAGCTTTATAATTCAGGGTTTTGAAGATTTTTGCGGAGCACGAGCATGCCGATTTACGCCTACCGCTGCGAAGAATGCGGTTTTACCAAAGATGTACTGCAAAAGATATCGGATCCGGTCCTGACCGTGTGCCCGTCCTGCGCCAAGCCGTCCTTCAAGAAACAGGTGACTGCGGCCGGCTTCCAGCTCAAGGGTAGCGGCTGGTACGTGACCGATTTCCGCGGCGGCACGCCGCCCGCCACCGGCGCCGCCGCCAATGGCGCCGCCACTGGCGCGGCGCCGGCCGCGTCAAGCGACGCCAGCCCGGCCGCAGCCCCTGCCACGCCAGCCGCACCGAGCGGCGGCGGCACTGGCAATGGCGGCGGCGACAAGGGAAGCACCTGACAGAGACGCGGCAAGCGCCGCGCACCAACAAGAACAAGGCGAATCCGATGCGCAAATATTTCATCACCGGCCTGCTGGTTTTGGTGCCCCTGGCGATCACCGCCTGGGTCCTGAACCTGATCATCAGCACGCTCGACCAGTCGCTGCTGTTCGTGCCCGACGCCTGGCAGCCGAGCCGGCTGATCGGCGCCGACATCCCGGGCCTGGGGGCGCTGCTGACGCTGGCCATCGTGTTCGTGACCGGCCTGTTGACGAATAACCTGGTCGGCAACTACGTCGTGCGCCTGGGCGAGCGCCTGCTCAAGCGGGTGCCGGTGGTCAGTTCGCTGTACGGCAGCGTCAAGCAGGTGTCGGACACGCTGTTCTCGTCTTCGGGCAACGCCTTCCGCCAGGCCGTGCTGATTCCGTATCCGCATGCCGATTCGTACACCATCGCGTTTCTCACCGGCGTGCCGGGCGGCGACGTGGCGAACCACCTGGTGGGCGATTTCGTGAGCGTCTACGTGCCGACCACGCCGAACCCGACCTCCGGCTTCTTCCTGATGATGGAACGCAGCCGCGTGAGGGAGCTGGACATGACGGTCGATGCGGCGCTCAAATACATCGTGTCGATGGGCGTGGTCGCCCCGGCCGAGGTGCCGGCGCCGGCCCTGGCGATCAAGTAATACCGAATTGCAGAATCCGGGCCGCCATCGAAGGCGGCGCGAGCACATTAACCAACCTGGAACGAAAACTATGTCCACCATGCGTACCAACTACTGCGGCCTCGTCACCGAGGAACTGCTGGGCCAAACCGTCAGCCTGTGCGGCTGGGTGCACCGCCGCCGCGACCACGGCGGTGTGATCTTCATCGACCTGCGCGACCGCGAAGGCCTGGTGCAGGTGGTCTGCCATCCGGACAACGCCGCCGTCTTCAAGGCCGCCGAGCACGTGCGCAACGAATACTGCCTGCGCATCGTCGGCACCGTGACCAACCGCCTCGAAGGCACGGTCAACAACAACCTGAAGTCGGGCAAGATCGAGATCAACGCCATCGAAGTCGAAGTGCTGAACGCGTCGGTGCCGGTGCCGTTCCAGCTGGACGACGACAACCTGTCGGAAACCACCCGCCTG
>Ga0265780_10005706_pt1 | contig 15678 bp, 15 predicted proteins | sample P1T30metagenome_FD_192432 | JGI IMG/M metagenome (GOLD analysis project Ga0265780, IMG submission 192432) | Plant litter microbial communities from East Loma Ridge, Irvine, California - P1 T30 | ecosystem: Environmental > Terrestrial > Plant litter > Unclassified | place: USA: California... | reverse complement strand
GGTGGTGGGGGTCCCCAACGTAACGCGAGCGGCAGGAGCGACGGTGTCGTCGGGACGGCTCAGGGACGGCGAACGGGGTGGGCCGGAGCCTCTCGGCTCCGACCCACCCCGTCCGGTGGTTCAGCTGCGGCGTGACCGCCGGGCGATCACTCCTGCGTGGTGTCCTCGCGGGAGTCGACCTCGCCGTCGGTGTCGCCGGCGCGACGACGCGCGCGCGGCTTCGGCTTCGGCGTACCGCCGGCCTCGTCGTCGCCCCACTGACCCTCGGCGTTCACGGGCTTCTCGGCGCCGTCACCGGCGTCGTCGGATCCGGTGACCTTGTCCTTGACGTCGGACGCGGCCTCCTTCACGCCCGAGGCGGCCTCGTGCAGCGCGGCCTCGGCCTCCTCGACGACCGAGGTGCCCTCGACGTCCTCGTCGGAGTCGGCGACGGCGTCCACGAGCGCCTCGACGACGGACTCGTCCGAGGCGTCGGGGGCCGAGGCGGCCACGGCGGACGGCGAAGCGCCGTCGTCGTCGCTCGCGACGTCCTCCCAGTACTCCTCCGCCCACGGGTCGTCCAGCGGCTGGGTGCGACGCCACACGAGGTAGCCGGCCGCTGCAGCGGCCGCACCGGCGGCGATCCACCCGATCGTCTTGCCGACGTTCGAGGAGGACCTGCCGACCTCGACCTTGCCGGCCTTCTCGGAGACGACGTGCGCCGCCTTGTCGGTGGCCTTGACGAGCTTGCTGGCCGCGGTGTCGACGCCCTTGGCGGCGACGCTCCCGGCGTTCTCGCTGGCGTCGGCAGCGGCCTTGGCGGCGTCCTGCATCGCCGCGACGACGCGCGGGATGATCACGTCGACCAGCGCGTCGTGCGCGGAGTCGGTGGCGCCCTTGGCCTTCACGGCGGCGACGTCGGTCAGGTCGGACGCCTTGCCGGCGAACTCCTCGACCTTGGGGCCGGCGACCTTGACGCCGGCCTTCCACGCCTGCTCGACCCTGGGGGCGGCCCAGTCCTTGGCGGCCTCCACGTGCGGGGTCGCCCACTCCACGCCCTGCTCCGCGAGAGCCTTCGCCTGCTTGCTCGCCGCGACGACCTGCTCGCGGATCTCGTCGGGCTCGATGTTGACCTTGCGTCCCATGGGTGCTCCCTCGGTCTCCGGGGCGGGTGGCCACGGATCGGTGATGCCAGTCATTCCATACTGCCACCGACAGCACGGCTGTGCAGCACCCTTGCAGGACACCCGCGCGCGATCGGTGGGACAATGGGGGTATGAACGCTGTCATCCACACGTCCGTCGGCGACATCACCGTCGAGCTGCTCCCCAACCACGCCCCCAAGACCGTGGCGAACTTCGTCGGCCTCGCCGACGGCTCCAAGGAGTGGACCGACCCCGCGACCGGCGCGAAGGCCGACCGTCCGCTCTACGACGGCACGATCTTCCACCGCGTCATCCCGAACTTCATGATCCAGGGCGGCGACCCGCTCGGCTCGGGCCGCGGCGGCCCCGGCTACTCCTTCGACGACGAGATCCACCCGGAGCTCACCTTCCGCGAGACCTACCTCCTCGCGATGGCGAACGCGGGCAAGATCGCGGGCCGCGGCACCAACGGCTCGCAGTTCTTCATCACGACGGCGCCGACGACCCACCTCCAGGGCAAGCACACGATCTTCGGCAAGGTCACGGACGCGGCCAGCCGCGCCGTCGTCGACACGATCTCCGGCACGCGCACCGGCGCGGGCGACCGCCCGGTCGAGGACGTCGTGATCACCTCGATCGACATCACCGAGTAGCACCCGGCACCACCAGCAGCACGCCGCAGTCTCCCCACGTCGCCACGATGCAGAGGATCTCTCGACCATGAGCGGTTTCGGAGGCTACGGCTCGAGCCCCCACCCCGGCCAGGAACCCGGCCAGGGTGGGGGCTCGCCCTCGTTCGGACAGGGGCAGGCTCCCGGCCCGGGGTACGGACAGCGGCCCGGTTACGGCGCCCCCGTGCCCCCGGAGCAGCCGGCCTACGGCGGTGGTGCAGCGCCGACCTGCCCGCGCCACCCCGACCGCGTCTCCTACGTCTCGTGCCAGCGGTGCGGGCGTCCGGCGTGCCCGGAGTGCCAGCGGCCCGCGACGGTGGGGATCCACTGCGTCGACTGCGCCGGCGCCGCGGCCCGCACGCGGCCGCCTGTGCGCACCGTGCTCGGCGGTGTCGACCGCGGCGGACGGCCCGTCGTCACGTACACGATCATGGCGATCTGCGTCGTGCTCGAGCTGCTGCGCTACCTCGCGCTCCCGCTCTACCAGGAGATCTACACGCAGCTCGTGTTCTGGCCGCCCTTCGCGGCGTCGGAGCCCTACCGGTTCCTCACCTCCACGCTCCTGCACAGCGGGATCATGCACCTCGCGTTCAACATGTACGCGCTGTTCCTCGTCGGGCGGGAGCTCGAGCGGCTGCTCGGTCGCGCGCGCTACCTGACGCTGTACCTGCTCGCCGCCATCGGCGGATCGGTCGTCTACCTGCTGATCCAGGGGCTCGACGCGGCGCCGGTCGTCGGAGCCTCGGGCGGCGTGTTCGGCCTCTTCGGTGCGTTCGCGGTCCTGCAGCGCCGGTTCGGGGGCGACCCGCGACAGATCCTCGTCCTCATCGGCATCAACGCCGTGATCGGCTTCGTGCTGCCGGGTATCGCCTGGCAGGCCCACCTCGGCGGACTGCTGGTGGGCGCCGGTCTCGCGGCGCTGTACGCGTACGTCCCGCGCGAGCGGGTGTGGCTGCAATGGGTCGGGAGCGGCGCCGTCCTGGCGCTGCTCGCCGGTACCAGCGCCGCCGTCCTGCTCTGACACCGCGCCCGGGCCGCCGTTGCACCACACCCCGTCCGTACCCGCCGAGAGCGGCTGGTGCTGCGCGAACGGCGGCTTCGAGCAGCGAGGGGCGTTCTCGGCGAGGACGTGAGCGCTGTGGCCAGCTCTGAACGACACCGGTGTCGTTCTCCCCAGAATTTTCCACAGGCTGGGGACAGCCGTTCGCCCCGACGCCGTGACCTGCACGGTCACGTTCAGTTCGCAGGAGTTACACGGCTGTAGTTCTCCACAGGGTTGCCCACACGTGGGGACAACTCAGGGCCGGAACCGTCGTCGGCTCCGGCCCTGAGATGAGGTCGAGCGGGGTGCTGCGTCGGTGCAGCGGGGTGGGTCGTGCGTCAGCGCCAGCGCATCGTCATGCCGAAGCCGACGAGGATGAAACCGAAGCCGACGGCCAGGTTCCAGCTGCCCAGGGGCGGGATCGGCAGTCGACCCTGGCTGATGTACGTCACCACGACCCACACGAGGCCGAGGATCAGCAGCGTGATGAAGGTGGGTGCGAACCACGGCGGGTTCGGGCCCTCCTCGCGCACGACGGGGGCGGGCTTGGGGGTGACCGGCTTCTTGCGGGACCGGGACTCGGGCACAACTACTCCTCGATCGGCGTGAGTGCAACGATCAAGGGTATCGGTCGCGGGCCGTAAACTCTTCACCATCGCGTCAGACGGGGGAGGCATCGTGCGTCCAGGCAGCATCCGGACCCGCCTCCTGGGGCGTCCGTCCCTCACCGTGGCGCTCGTCGCCTTCATCGCCGGCGTCCTCTTCGCCACGAGCGCGACGCTCTTCGCCGGGTTCGACGACGGCCGTCCTCGTGATCTCCGGTCCCTCGTCGCCGAGGAGAGCGAGCGGCTGACCGAGCGCAACGACGCCGTCGCCGAGCTCCGCACCGAGGTCACCACGCTGCAGGACAGCTTCGAGGTCGACGTCGCGGAACCCGACCCGGACGTGCTCCTCGCCGTCGGGCAGGAGGCCGTGACCGGTGAGGGGATCGCGGTCACGCTGGCGGACGCCCCGGCGTCGTCCACCTCCGAGAACCCCGACGACCTCGTCGTGCACCAGCAGGACCTGCAGTCCGTGGTCAACGCCCTGTGGGCCGGAGGCGCCGACGCCGTCGCGGTGCAGGGGCAGCGCATCATCGCCACCAGCGCGGTGCGCTGCGTGGGAAACGTCCTCCTGCTGCACGGCCGCACGTACTCCCCGCCCTACGTGATCGAGGCGATCGGTGATCCCGAGTCCCTGACCGACGCCGTCGAGAGCGATCCGGGCGTGCGACTCTTCGAGCAGTACGTCGACGCCTACGGGCTCGGTTTCTCCCTGACGCAGCAGGACTCCCTCGAGCTCGACGCCTACACCGGCACGCGTACGCTCTCCTACGCGACCGCCGCCGAAGGGACACGATGACCACCGCCGAGATCGCCCCTCCCGTGCGGCACCGCCGACGCCGCTCCGGTGGCGCCGGTTCCGCGTTCGTCGGCTTCCTCGGCGAGCTCCTCATCACCGCCGGGCTCGTGCTCGGCCTGTTCGTCGCGTGGCAGCTGTGGTGGACGGACGTCGAGGCGGAGCAGCTCCAGGTGACGCTCTCGGAGTCGCTCGACGCCGAGCTGCCGGACTCGCCCGCCGTCGTCGCGGAGCCGCAGCTCGACCAGCCGCCGCCGGTCGCCGAGGCGCCCCTGGACGCGACGACGTTCGCGCGCCTGTGGGTGCCGCGCTGGGACAGCGGGGACGACCCCTACCGGCGCACCATCTCGGAGGGCACCGACCGCGCGACCGTGCTGGACGTGCTCGGGATCGGGCACTACACCGACACGGCGATGCCGGGTGAGGTCGGAAACTTCGCCCTCGCGGGTCACCGTCAGAGCCACGGCAAGCCGTTCTACGACATCCCCACCCTCGAGGTCGGCGACGACCTCGTCGTGGAGACGGCGGAGGCCTGGTACGTCTACAAGGTGACCGACAGCCTCATCGTCTCGCCGAGCCAGACCGAGGTCATCGCGGCCAACCCGTCCGACCCGACCGCGCCCCCGACGGCGGCGACGATCACCCTGACCACGTGCCACCCGCTGTTCTCGACGCGGGAGCGCTACATCGTGCACGGGACGTTGGACAGCTGGGTGCCGCGCGACGCCGGCCGCCCGGCCGAGCTCGGAGGAGAGGCCTGATGTACGGAGCGATCTGGCGGGTCCTGCCCGGCCCGACCTGGCTCAAGGCGATCGAGGCGTTGATCCTCGCCCTCGCCGTCGTGGCGGCGCTGTTCCTGTGGGTGTTCCCCGCGGTCGCGCCGCTGCTCCCGTTCGACCAGCAGACGGTGGAGTAGACCGCATGACAGCACCTCGGAACGGCAGGACCGCACCGCGGATCCTCGTCGTCGACAACTACGACAGCTTCGTCTACACGATCGTGGGCTACCTCCAGCAGCTCGGGGCGGAGACGACGGTCGTGCGCAACGACGCCCTCGCCGGGACGCCCGAGGAGCTGGCGGAGTTCGACGGCGTGCTCATCTCGCCCGGACCGGGCACGCCCGCCGGCGCCGGCGCGTCCATGGACGTGATCGCCGCGTGCGCCGTGACCGGCACCCCGATGCTGGGCGTGTGCCTCGGCCACCAGGCCCTGGCGGAGGTCTACGGCGGCGTCGTGACGCACTCGGAGGAGCTGATGCACGGCAAGACCTCCGCCGTCGTGCACGACGACGACGGACTGTTCGCCGGCCTGGCCGCACCGTTCACCGCGACGCGCTACCACTCGCTCGCCGTCGTCACCGAGACGGTGCCGGACGAGCTCGAGGTGACCGCCTGGACGGGCGGCGACAGCACGCCACGCATCGTGATGGCGCTGTCGCACCGCGAGCTGCCGCTGCACGGGGTGCAGTTCCACCCGGAGTCTGTGCTCACCGAGGGCGGGCACCGGCTGTTCGCGAACTGGCTCGCGATGGTGGGCGACGACGGCGCGGTGGCGCGCAGCGAGGGCATGCGCCCGCTCGCGCCCCTCTGATTCGCGAGGCGTTTTCGGGCGTTCGCGAGGTTCTTCGGGGCGTCGGCGAGGTGCTTCTGGGTGCCGCATCCCAGCGTTCGGTTCCGCCTGGTAGGGGCGGCTCCCGCGGACCTGGTGACGCGGGTGCGGACGCCCCGACGTGCCTCGCGGACGCCCCGACGTGCCTCGCGAACGTCCCGACGTGCCTCGCGAACGTCCCGACGTGCCTCGCGGACGCCCCGACGTGCCTCGCGGATGCGGGTCGGGGATGACGGACGGCCCCGGGCTGGTGCCCGGGGCCGTCGTCAGGTCGTGCTGGGACGGGTCAGCCGTCGCCGTTCCCGCCACCCGGGTTCCCCGCGCCGTTGCCGCGGCCGTTGTTGCCGGGCGTGGTGGGGGCCGTCGGCGGGTCCGTCGGGGAGGCGGTCTCGGTCGGCTCCGTCGCGAGCCAGACGTTGACCGTCGAACCGCGGGCGACCGAACCGTTCTCCGGCTCCCAGCGGGTCACGGTGTCCGGCTCGACGTCGCCGTTCGGCTCCTGCTGGAAGGCGGCCACGAGGCTGATCTCCGCCAGGGCGGCCTCGGCCTCGGCCCTCGTCAGCCCGTCGAGGTTGGGCACCTCGACCTCGTCGGAGGCGATGTAGACCGTGACGACCGAGAGGCGCTGGACCGAACCGGTCGGCTCCCACCGCGTCACCGTGCCGGCGGCCGCGGAGCCGGTCTCGTCGTCGACGAACGACGGGGTGAGGCCGACGGAGGTGAGCTTCGTCCGGGCGTCCTCGCGGTTCGTCCCCGTGAGGTCGGGGACGGCCACGTTGCCCGAGGCCACGTACACGTTGAAGTCGGCGTCGGGGACGGCCTGCTCACCCGCGGCGGGCTCGCTCCGCAGCACCGTGCCGGCGTTCGCCTGTCCCGTGGGGTCGTCCTCCTCGTTGATCGTCACGTCGTTGCCCGAGAAGCCGGCGTTCGTCAGCTCGGTCCGGGCCTGGGCGGCCGTCAGGCCGACCAGATCCGGCACCTCGAGCGAGTCGGGACCCGACGAGACCGCGACGGTCACGGTCTGGCCGGGGGCGATCGCCGTCCCGGCGCCCGGGTTGCTGCTGATGACCTCACCGACCTCCACGTCGGCGCTCGCGGCCTGCTCGCTCGCGAAGACCAGGCCGGCGGCCTCGATCGCGGCTCTGGCCTCGGCCTCGGTGCTCCCGACGACGTCGGGAACGGACACGTTCGCCGGCGTCGTCTCGGAGGTGGGCGTCTCTGGCTCCGCGTCGCGCGCGTTGTTGACCGCGAAGAAGATGATGGTGCCCACCAGCAGTGCCGCGAGGATCGCCAGCACCCAGATCCAGGCTCGCCCCTTGCGCTCCTCCTCCTCCGGCTCGACCGGCGGCAGGTTCGAGGACGTCGTCGCCGTCGGCGGACCGGCCATGACCGTGGTCGCGGCGGCGCGCGCCGCGGGGGTCCCGGTCGCCACGGTCGCGGCGTTGGCGGCCGCGATCACGCCGACGGCGGGCGCACCGACGACGCCGCCGCGCTGCGCGGCCTCGAGGTCGGCGCGGAACTCCTCGGCGCTCTGGTAGCGGACCGTGCGGTCCTTCGCCAGCGCCTTGAGCGTGATGCGGTCCAGCTCGTTCGGGACGTCGGGCGCGAGCGCGCTCGGCGTCGGCGGCTCCTCGCGCACGTGCTGGTAGGCGACGGCGACGGGCGAGTCGCCGACGAAGGGCGGACGCCCCGTCAGCAGCTCGAACAGCAGCGCGCCGGTGGAGTAGACGTCGGAGCGCGCGTCGACGACCTCGCCGCGCGCCTGCTCCGGGGAGAGGTACTGCGCGGTGCCGACGACGGCCTGCGTCTGCGTCATCGTCGCGGCCGAGTCGGCCATCGCGCGGGCGATGCCGAAGTCCATCACCTTGACGTCGCCCGCCGTCGTGATCATCACGTTCGCGGGCTTGATGTCGCGGTGCACGATCCCGGCGTGGTGGGAGTACTCCAGCGCCGACAGGACGCCGGAGGTGATCTCCACGGCCTCGTCGAGCGGGAGCGCGGCGCCGTCGCGGATGAGCTCGCGCACGGTGTGGCCCTCGACGTACTCCATGACGATGAAGGGCAGGTGGTGCGCGACGCCGTCGCCACCGGTGTGCGTGTCCTCGCCCGTGTCGTAGACGGAGACGATCGCCGGGTGGTTCAGGGCCGCGGCCGACTGCGCCTCGCGCCGGAACCGCGCCTGGAACGTGGAGTCCTGCGCGAGGTCGGAGCGGAGCAGCTTGATGGCGACGCGACGGGACAGCCGGTTGTCACGGCCGATGTGCACCTCGGCCATGCCGCCGCGACCGATGAGCTCACCGACCTCGTACCGCCCGGCCAGAACCCGGGGAACCTGATCCACCACTAGAGAACCTCTCGACGTGTGAGCGGGACCGATGGGTCCGACTCGTGCTGCCACCCGCGCCGCGGGAGCTGGGACCGGACACGCAGGCCCGGAAGAACAGCAGCTGCGGCGAGTGCCGCCGCAGTGCCCAGATTAGCGAGGGTCAGGATCGTCAGCGTGACGAGCGCTGCGACCACCACGATCCCGACGGCGAGGACCACCTGGCGCGCGGTGCTGGGGGCACGCACGCGGGAGCGTCGCGCGGGGCCCTCCGAGGAGGCGTGGCCGTCGGTCAGGTCGGCTGCGGAGGCGGGCGCTCCGCCGTCGTGCCGCCCCGCGCGACCCGGCGCGTGCTGGGCGCCGCGCGTGGGACGCGGCCACGCGCCCCGCACCCGCGCGGGGTCCCACGTGCCGGCGGCGAGCTCGGCGAGCAGCTCGCGCGCGCGCTCGGCCACGACCGCGGCCGACGCCGGGCGGTCGGCCGGATCCTTCTCGAGCATCGACTCGACCAGGCGCGCCAGCGGTGCGTCGACGGTCGCGGGCAGCGGCGGCACCGGCTCGGTGACGTGCGCGAACGCGATGTCGACCTGCGTCGCACCGGTGAAGGGTCGCCGCCCGGTCAGCGCCTCGTAGGCGATGATCCCGAGCGCGTAGACGTCCCCGGCGCCCGTGGCGGGCTTGCCCATCGCCTGCTCGGGCGGCAGGTACTGCGCGGTTCCCATCACCATGCCGGCGTCGGTCATCGGCGCCTGGTTCTCGCCGATGGAGATGCCGAAGTCCGTGAGCTTGACCCGCCCCTGGGCGGTCAGGAGCAGGTTGCCCGGTTTGATGTCGCGATGCACGACGCCGGCGGCGTGCGCGGCCGCGAGCGCGTCGGCGGTCTGGGCGAGCACGTCGAGCAGCGTGCGCGGGCTGAGCGTCCCCTCGCGCCGCAGCTTCTGCGACAGCGTCTCGCCCTCGACGAGCTCCATCACGAGGTAGCCGAGGCCGCCGACGACGCCGGCGTCGTAGGTGCGGGCGATGCCCGGGTGCGTCAGGCCCCGGGAGTTGCGCGCCTCGGCGGCGATCCGGTCGAGGAACAGCTTCTCGCCGGCGAACTCCGGGCGCATCACCTTGGCCGCGAACCGCTCGCCGCTGCCGATCTCGGTGGCCGACCAGACCTCGCCCATGCCGCCGATCGCCAGGCGCTCGTCGAGCTCGTAGCGACCGTCCAGCACGACCCCGCTGCGCGGCGTCATCGCAGACCCGCCTCGAGGACGGCCTTGGCCACGGGCGCGGCGAGCTGCCCGCCGGAGTACTGCTCGCTGTTCGGATCGGCGCCGTTGACCAGCACGACGGCGACGGCGATCTCCGGGTCGTCCGCGGGCGCGAAGCCGGTGAACCACGCGTGCGGGAAGTCGCGCGAGGTGCCCTCGTTGATGCCGGTCTGCGACGTGCCGGTCTTGCCGGCCACGCGGACGCCGTCGATCTGGGCACGCCACCCGGTGCCGTTCTCGACGACGTTCACCATCATCTCCGTCATCTGGTCGGCGACCTCGGGGGTCACGGCCTCCGAGAGCGTGCTCGGCTCGGTCTCGGCCACGATCGAGAGGTCGGCGGCGCGCTCGGTGGCCTCGAGGTAGGGGGTCATGAGCTCCCCGTCGTTCGCGATGCCCGCGGCGACCATCGCGATCTGCATGGGGGTCGTGCGCACGTCGAGCTGGCCGATCGCGGTCTGCCCCAGCTGGGCCTCGCTCTCGATGTCGCCCAGACGGCTCGGCGTCACGGGCATCGGGACGTTCAGCTCCTCGCCCCACCCGAACGCCTCGGCCTGGTCGCGGATCGCCTGCTCGCCGAGCGTGATCGCGAGCTGCGAGAACGGCGTGTTGCACGACTTCTGCAGCGCGAGCGTGAGCGTGGCGGTCACCCCGTCGTCGCACGTCTCGCCGGCCGGGTTGGAGATCGTGGAGCTCGACTCCGGCAGCGGGAGGACGTCGGGCGCCGGCACGCGCGTGTCGGGGGCGTAGTCGCCCGTGGACAGCGCGGCGGCGAGGTCGATGAGCTTGAACGTCGAACCGGGGGCGTAGGTGTCACCGGCGATGGCGCGGTTGACCAGCGGGTCACCGGGGGCGGCGAGCAGGTCCTGCCACGCGGTGTTGACGGCGGCCGTGTCGTGGCCCGCGAGCACGTTGGGGTCGTAGCTCGGCGTCGAGACCATGGCGAGGATGGCGCCGGTCCGCGGGTCCAGCGCGACGACGGCGCCCTCACGGTCGCCGAGCGCGTCGTAGGCGGCCTGCTGCACGGCCGGGTCGATCGTCAGCTCGACAGACCCGCCGGACGGCTGCCGGCCCGTGATGAGGTCACCGAGGCGCTGACGCCACAGCGACGGTGCCGTCCCGTTGAGCACGGTGTTGGCGGACTTCTCGACGGCGGTCTGCCCGAACACGATCGAGCTGTAACCCGTGACGGGGGCGTAGAGCGGTCCGTTGGCGTACGTCCGCAGGAAGGCGAAGGGGGTGTCGACCGGCACGGAGGAGACGATCGGCTCGCCGGCCACGATGATCGGCCCGCGCTCGCGGCCCTGCTCGCGGAAGGTCGCGCGCTGGTTGCGGTTGTCGGCGTTGAGGTCGCCGGCCTGGAAGACCTGGATCGACGTGATCGCCAGCATGAGGACGACGAACATGCCCATCACGACGAGGCTGATGCGGCGCAGCGGGGTGTTCACGCGCGAGCCACCCCCTCGCGCGGCGGGAGCGAGACGACGGCGACCGGCGTCGCCTCGACGGAGGAGCCGGGGCGGCGCGCGCCGTCGGACAGGCGCAGCAGGAGCGCCAGGATGATCCAGTTGGCGAGCAGCGAGGAGCCACCCGCCGCGAGGAACGGCATCGTCAGTCCCGACAGCGGGATGACGCGGGTGGCGCCGCCGACGACCACGAAGCACTGCAGCGCCATCGTGAACGCGAGCCCGCAGGCCAGGAGCTTGCCGAAGCCGTCACGGATGCCGATGGCGGTGCGCAGGCCGCGCTGCACGAGGATCACGTACAGCATCAGGACCGCGAGGATCCCGACCAGCCCGATCTCCTCGGCGATCGACGGCATGATCATGTCCGCGTTGGCGGAGTAGGTCAGCCACGGGTAGCCCTCGCCCCAGCCGGTGCCGAACAGGCCGCCGTTGGCCATGCCGAACAGGCCCGAGACGATCTGGCCGGAGCCGCCGGGGTCGCGGTTGTAGATCTCGGGGTCGAGCGCGTGGAGCCAGACGTCGAACCGCGCCTGCACGTAGCCGACGTTCATCGCCACCAGGGCGACGCCGCCGAGCGAGAGGAGCCCGCCGATGACGACCCAGCTGAGGCGCTCCGTGGCGACGTAGAGCATCGCGATGAACAGGCCGAACAGCAGGATCGAGGTGCCGAGCTCGCGCTGGCTCAGCAGCACGCCGACGCTCACGGCCCACGCCAGCAGGATCGGGCCGAGGTCGCGGGGTCGGGGCAGCGAGATGCCGAGCACCTTGCGGCCCGCGAGCGTGAGGGTGTCGCGGTGCGTGACGAGGTAGCCCGCGAAGAAGACGGCGAAGCAGATCTTGGCCAGCTCGGCGGGCTGGAGCGTGAACGGGCCGATGCCCACCCACAGCCGCGAACCGTTGATCGTGCGCCCGATGCCCGGGAGCATCGGCATCAGCAGCAGCCCGACACCGACGATCAGCGCCGTCCACGTGTAGCGGCGCAGCGTGCGGTGGTCGCGCAGGGCGATCAGCACCGCGAGCGCGGCGACGGTGCCGACCACGACCCACATCATCTGCCGCGACGGGTCCACGTCCCACGAGCGCGTGCGCCCCTGGAGACCGAGGTGGACGCGCGCGATCATCGCCAGTCCGATGCCGTTCAGCGTGATGACGATGGGCAGCATGACCTGGTCGGCGTAGGGCGCCCGCCAGCGCAGCACGACGTGCATCAGCAGTCCGACGCCGGCGAGCAGCCCGGCGAACATCGGCAGGTCCGACGGCGGTGCGCCGCCCGTGGCCAGACCGACCTGGAGGTAGGCGTAGACCCCGACCCCGACGGCGGGGACGAGGAGGGCCAGCTCGCGCCAGCGGCTCCGGGAGGGGGTGAGCGCCTGGATCGTCGCCATCAGCTCGTGGGGCTCGTGGCGGGGTCGGTGGGCGTGGCGGGGCTGGTCGGGGTCGTGGGGTCGGTCGGAGTCGCGGGCGTGGTCGGCGTGCCGGTCGAGGCGCCGTCAGTCGGGTCGTCGGCGGGCTCCTGCGCGGTCACGCTCTGCGCGCGCAGGCTTTCGACGAGCTCGCGGGCGTCGGCGAGCGTGCCGCTGTCGGGCGCGATGCCCTGCTCGAGCCGGTCCTGTGCGAACGCCGGCAGCTCGTCCACGCGCAGGTCGGTCGTGTCCTCGACGCTGCTGAGGGTCAGCGGTCCGAGGTTCTGCGGGATGCCCTGGTAGATGGCGACGAACTCGCCGGACGCGGCGACGTAGTGCTGAGTCTGCGTCCACCGGTAGCCGGAGACGCCGGCGGCGACGAGCGCGATGAGCAGCGCCAGCGTGGTGATGATCGCTCCGGTGCGACGACGGCGCGGCTTGGCTCCGCCGTCGTCCCCCGTTCCGTCCCCGCCCTCGGTGCCGTCGGTGGAGTCCTTGCCGTCGGCCGAGGCCGCGGCTGCCGAGGTCAGGGCGGCCGCGCGCGCCGCGGCGCCCGAACCCCCCTTGGTGGGGCGCTTCCAGTGCGCCGCGGCCGAGCCGACGACCTGCGGCGAGGTGTCGGGGGCCGCGCCGTCGGGCAGCGTGTCGAGCTCGACGACGTCGGCCACCACCGCGGTGATGTTGTCGGGGCCACCGGCGCGCAGCGCGAGGTCGACGAGCTGGTCGGCGCACTCGCCGGGATCGGTGACCTCGGTGAGCGTCTCGACGATGGTGTCGTGGCTGACGAAGGAGGAGACGCCGTCGGAGCAGAGCAGGAACCGCTCGCCCGCGTGCAGCTCGCGCACGGACTCGTCGAGCTCGACGCCGAGGTCGTGGTCGCCCAGCACGCGCAGGATGACCGAGCGGTGCGGGTGGTTCTCGGCCTCCTCGGGCTCGAGCTGACCCGACTCCACGAGGTGCTGCACGTAGGTGTGGTCGGTCGTCAGGCGGGTGACCTCGCCGTCGCGCACGAGGTAGGCGCGCGAGTCGCCGATGTGGATGAGGGCGAGCTTCTTGCCGGTGCGCAGCGCCGCGATGAGGGTGGTTCCGAGCCCGGCGAGCTCGGGGTTGTCCAGCGCGCGCGAGCGCAGCTCGCTGTGGGCCTCGACGACGGCGTCGCGCAGCAGCGCGAGCATGTCGCCCGTGTGGGACTCACCGTCCAGCGGGGCGAGGTGGGCGATCGCGATCGAGGACGCGATGTCGCCGCCGGCGGGGCCGCCCATGCCGTCGGCGAGCACGAGCAGGTGCGGTCCGGCGTAGCCGGAGTCCTGGTTGCTCGAACGGATGAGCCCGACGTCGGAGCGCGCCGCGTAGCGGAAGGCGAGGGTCACTTCTGCCTACTTCCGCAGCTCGATGACGGTCTGACCGATCTTCAGCTGCAGCCCCGGCTCCATCGGCTCGGGCTCACCGACGCGGTGGTCGCCCAGCCAGGAGCCGTTGGTCGAGCCGAGGTCCTCCACGAACCAGCGGCCGTCGTGCGGGAAGATCCGCGCGTGCCGGCCGGAGGCGAAGTCGTCGTCGAGCACCAGGGTGCACGACGGCGCCCGCCCGATGAGGACCGCGGAGGAGTGCAGGTTCAGCGTGGTGCCGGCGAGCGGTCCCGCCAGGACGACGAGCGTCACGGGACCGGAGCGCCGCGGCGCGGGCGAGTCCCCGCCGTCGTCGAGCGGCACGTCCGGCCGACGACCGAGGCGACGGCGACCGCTCGAGCGCGCGCCGACGCGCGTGCCGTAGATGTCGCTGCGCAGCGTGCGCAGGCACCACAGCACGAGCAGCCAGATCAGGACGAGGAAGGACAGCCGCAGGACGGTGAGGACCAGTTCGCTCACGCGTCGGCGCCCTCACCGGAGTAGAACAGCAGCCGCGTGCGGCCCATGGTGACGGTGTTGCCGTCCACGAGCGTGGCGGCCGTGATGCGGTTGCCCTCGACGAAGGTGCCGTTCGTGGAGCCGAGATCGGTCACGACGACGCCGCGCGGGGTCCGGCGGATCTCGACGTGTCGGCGCGAGACTCCCGTGTCGTCCACGACGATGTCGGACTCGTTGCCGCGTCCCAGGACCGTGGTCTCGCTGGTGAGCAGGTAGCGCTTGCCGTCGATGTCGATCAGCGGGTGGCGCGGCGGGGCGGGGACCGTGCCGGTCCAGCTCTGCTGCTGGCCCCCCTGGCCCTGCGGGGAGGGTTGCTGAGCACCCTGCTCGCCACCGGCGCGGACCGTGGAGGAGTGGACCCGGAACCGGCCCGTCTCGAGGTCGGGCTTCGCGGAGAACGTCACGGCGAGGGGACCGACGAGCGAGAACCCCTGCTCGCGGGCGTGCTCGGCGGCGGCGGCGATGATCTCGTCGGCCAGGGCGTCCTCGCCCCACTCCACGACGCGCTCGTGGTCGCTCTCGCCCAGCTCGACGTCGAACGTGTTCGGCACGACGGTGCGGCCGCGCGAGAACGAGGCGGCGCGGTCGTCCATGTCCTTGCGGATGGCGCTCGCGATCTCGACCGGCTTGACCTCGGACCGGAAGGCCTTGGCGAAGGCCGAGCTCACGACGCGCTCGACACCCTTCTCGAACCTGTCCAGAACGCCCATCGTGCACCTCCCCGTTGCTCACCCCCGAGCCGTGGGGCCGAGGTCTGCTGTCTCGTGGTCATGTGGCGTGTCGCGATGGTCCCGATCGGAACCGCCTTGCGGGCACGAGGGACGTCGCGCGCGTGGGGCTGCCGCTGTTCATCGTAACGGGGGCCGCCGCCGGAGGGACGGGATGCGGTGCCGCGCGTGGGCGGCTGTCGTGCGCAGGGTGTGAAGACTCCGGCCACGGAGCCTCGGGTGCGACCGGGTCCGACCCGGCGCGTTCGAAGGCCCCTGACGGGGGTGATAGGCTCGTTCGCGCTGATCCCGTGGGAATCGAATGGTTGCCTGCAGGGGACGCACCACGCGCAAGTGGCGGAATAGGCAGACGCGCACGGTTCAGGTCCGTGTGTCCGAAAGGACGTGGGGGTTCAACTCCCCCCTTGCGCACAGCGGTCGATGGCGGGATCCCGGTGACGAGGTCCCGCCTTCGTCGTCTCTCGGAACCCGGCGCGGTCAGCCCCGGAGGATCTGGAACAGGCCCTCACCGATCACGACGACGGCGATGAGGCCCCCGATGATCAGCAGCGTCCAGGTCTGCTTGTCGCGACGGCGCTTCGCCTCCTCGGCGTGCGCCTGCGCGACGACGGGAGACGGTGCGGCCTCGGCGGGGCCGTCGGTCCCGCCGCCGTCGGCCGACGTGGTCGAGCGGGCTGCGTCGTCGTCGACCCAGAGCTCCCAACCCTCGGGCAGGGGCGGGAAGTCCGCGGGCGGGGTCCAGTCCGGCGTGG
>Ga0265780_10005705_pt1 | contig 15678 bp, 19 predicted proteins | sample P1T30metagenome_FD_192432 | JGI IMG/M metagenome (GOLD analysis project Ga0265780, IMG submission 192432) | Plant litter microbial communities from East Loma Ridge, Irvine, California - P1 T30 | ecosystem: Environmental > Terrestrial > Plant litter > Unclassified | place: USA: California... | reverse complement strand
GTGCCATCAACCAGCGCAAACAACGTGTGGTCTTTGCCCATACCCACGTTGGTACCAGCGTGGTGCTTGGTGCCGCGCTGACGCACGATGATGTTGCCAGCGATAAGGGGCTGACCACCGAAGATTTTCACGCCGAGGCGTTTGCTATGCGATTCACGGCCGTTGTTTGACGAGCCTACGCCTTTTTTGTGTGCCATGTTGGTTTGAGCTTTTAGCTAAAAGCGGTTAGCCTTTTAAAAAGAAATACAAAAGCCAGCTGAACAAAAAGCTAACAGCCAGCAGCTATTAGCTTTTTGTTCAGAAAAACTAGCCGATGCTGTCAATCATTACTTTGGTGAACTGCTGGCGGTGGCCATTCAGTTTCTTGTAGCCCTTGCGGCGCTTCTTCTTGAACACCAATACTTTGTCACCTTGTACGTGAGCCATGATGGTGCCTTTGATAGCAACGTTCAGCTCGGGGGTACCGATGCTGAGGGTGCCGTTGTCGTCGGTCAGCAGGGCGTTGCCAAGCTCTACCGAGTCACCGACATTACCGGCTAGACGCTGGGCGTAAACAAATTTATTAGCCTCAACCTTAGTCTGTTGGCCGGCGATATTAACAATGGCGTACATTTTATTTCCGCTGGAGGTTTCTCAAAAGGGAACGCAAAAGTACGGCGGCTTTCCGGCAATTCCAAACCTAAGTTCTTAATTAGTAGTAGCTCGCTAAAAAGTGAGGCTAATTCAAGCACTTTTTTGGCAAACGCAGCTAAGTAGCTGAGCGCAAGAAAGTGATTGCGGCAACACGATTTGTGTGGACAACTGACTTTATCCACAGTCAAAATGTGGATAAGTCCCTAAAAATCGGTCAATTTGCTGCCTTTGCCTCATCCTTTACTCAGGGTTGGCCGCCGCAGCACTTGCGTAAGGGGTAACTAAAAACGGGCGGGCTGCCGACAGGTTGCCCGCTCTATCTTTGAATAACAGCCGCCCCAAAAACCATTACTGCCGGGCTCAGGTTAGCTTTTTCCTATCTCGTCGCCACCGACCTCTACCAATACCTACCTGCTTATGGAGCCTTTACTTGCCGAAAACCCCAATCGGTTCGTCCTTTTCCCCATCCAAAATCCCGAGGTGTGGGATTTTTACAAGAAGGCTGAAGCGTCTTTCTGGACGGCCGAAGAAATTGACCTCAGCCAGGACCAGAAAGACTGGAACGGCCTGAATGACAACGAGCGCCACTTTATCAAGCACGTGCTGGCCTTCTTCGCCGCCAGCGACGGCATCGTGAATGAGAACCTCGCCATTAACTTCATGCAGGAAGTGCAGATGCCTGAGGCACGCTGCTTCTACGGCTTCCAGATTATGATGGAAAACATTCACAGCGAGACCTATTCGCTGCTGATTGATACCTACATCAAGGACCCCAAGGAAAAGGATTACCTCTTCAACGCGCTCGAAACCGTGCCTGCCGTGCAGCGCAAGGGTCAGTGGGCCTTAAAGTGGATTAACTCGGAAAACTTTGCTGAGCGCCTCATTGCCTTCGCGGCCGTGGAAGGTATTTTCTTCTCGGGCTCGTTCTGCTCGATTTTTTGGCTCAAGAAGCGCGGCCTGATGCCCGGCCTGACGTTCTCGAACGAGCTGATTTCGCGCGATGAAGGACTACACTGCGACTTTGCTTGCCTGCTCTACAGCTACCTCGAGAACAAGCTGCCCGAGGAGCGTGTGCAAGCTATTATCCGCGATGCCGTGACCATCGAGCAGGAGTTTGTGACCGAGGCGCTGCCCGTGAGCCTCATTGGCATGAACGCCCGCACGATGAGCCAGTACATCGAGTTCGTGGCCGACCGCCTGCTTGTGTCGCTGGGCTGCGGCAAGATTTATAACTCGACCAACCCCTTCGACTTCATGGAAATGATTTCGGTGCAGGGCAAAACCAATTTCTTCGAGAAGCGCGTGGCCGAGTACCAAAAAGCCGGCGTAATGACCGAGCGCGCCGACAACATGTTCTCACTCGACGAGGATTTTTAGGGCTTATCAAATAAGCTTTTATCGGCCAATTGCCGAGCTGTTGAAGCATCCTATTACGTCCGAAGCACAACTTCCGGCGTGATAGGATGCTTTTTTGCGCTTTGATAAGAAGGGGATTTAGGCTGCTGGGTAGCTACGAAGGAAAGCGGCCATACTTGCCGCCATTTGGGTTAATCAAGTAAATTATTGGATTCAGGTAGAAAAGCCAGTCGTTGGGCTAAATACGGCGGCTTCGGCTGTGCGGGCCGGGTAGTTTTGGGCAAGTCTTACTTCCCATCCTCTCATATGATGAACGTTAACCCTGATTTTCGGTATTACACCGCTTTTGCATTGATTTTAATCCTTGTACTGCTACTTCGCGTGCAGTCCCACCCCGATGCGGCTACCCAGCCTGTTGAGGACGCGACGGCGGGCCAGCTAGTGGTAAGTACCAGCAGTAGGCAGTAGGCAGTGAGCTACTTGGCCCCAATTTTGGCGTAGCCTTCTGTTACATGCCTAGTTCCGTGAGCCCGGGATGGTCGGCCGGGCGCGGTCCCAGGGGCCAGCGGAACTTGCGCTCCACCTCTGTGATGGCTACGTCGTTGATGCTGGCCTCGCGGCGCTGCATGAGGCCGTGGGCGTCAAATTCCCACTGCTCGTTGCCGTAGGCGCGGTGCCACTGGCCGGCAGCGTCGTGGTACTCGTACTGAAAGCGCACGGCGATGCGGTTTTCGTGGAAGCCCCACAGTTCCTTGATGAGGCGGTATTCGTGCTCCTTTTCCCACTTGCGGGTTAGGAACGCTTCAATGGCGGCACGGCCGGCGAAAAACTCGCTGCGGTTGCGCCACTGGCTGGCCTCGGTGTAGGCCAGCGCCACGCGGGCGGGGTCGCGCGAATTCCAGGCGTCTTCGGCGAGGCGGGCCTTTTGGGTGGCGGTTTCGAAGGTGAACGGTGGGAGGGGAGGACGAGCGTCGGCCATAGTGCGTAGGGTGACCTTTTGGTGGATACTGTATTTACAAGCGGCTGCCAACGGTGGTTTTGCCGCATACGCTTCTCCCATGCTCGCTCCTGCTGACAAATGGCCGCTGCCCGGCCAAGTTGACCCTGCCCTCACGCCCTGCGCCTTCTGCCGCCGCCGGCTGGTGATAGGTGGCAAGCCAGTGTTCAAAAGCTGCTCGTGCAAGGCTTTTGGGCCGCCCGTGACCATTGTGGCGCTGGTGGCGGGTGCAGTGCTGGCGGTGGGGCTAGGCGCGTGGTGGCTGGCGCGCCGCCGCTAAAAGTGGCAACTGGATATACACAAAAAAACCGGAACCGCGCCCGGTGCCGCCCGGCTGTTTTATAAAAAAACGGCCGGGCGGCCTCATTTTCAGGCTATGCGGATAGATTCTAAATATTTCCTTTGGCAACCCAAAACATGGGAACTAATTTCCGACTTTAAAGCACCGCAGCTTCATCCGCGAAGCCAGCCAGATTAGTATCCCCGCTACCTCAAGCTTTCCTTATAACATGCTCGTAATCAAACGCGATGGCCGCCGTGAGTCGGTCAAGTTCGATAAAGTCACCGCCCGCATTGAAAAACTTTGCTACGGGCTTAATCAAAATTTCGTGTCGCCCATCGAGGTGGCCAAAAAGGTCATTGATGGCATCTACGATGGCGTGACGACCATCGAACTCGACAACCTGGCGGCCGAGACGGCGGCTTCGCTGACCACCCGGCACCCGGACTACGCCATCTTGGCGGCCCGCATCGCGGTGAGCAACCTGCACAAGGTGACCTCGAAGTCATTTTCGAGCACCATGAAGCGCCTGTATACCTACGAGGACCCCAAGAATGGCGACAACGCGTCGCTGCTCGCCAAGGACGTGTGGGAGGTCATTCACAAGCACGCGCACACCCTGGACTCGGCCATTATCTATGACCGTGACTACAACTACGATTTCTTCGGTTTTAAGACCCTAGAGCGCTCGTACTTGCTGCGCCTCGATGGCAAGGTGGTGGAGCGGCCCCAGCACATGCTGATGCGCGTATCGGTGGGTATCCATAAGGAGGATATCGACTCGGCCATCAAAACCTACAATATGATGTCGGAGCGCTGGATGACCCACGCCACGCCGACCTTGTTCAACGCCGGCACGCCGAAGCCGCAGATGTCGTCGTGCTTCCTGCTGACGGTGAAGGACGACTCGATTGAGGGCATCTACGAGACGCTGAAGGACTGCGCGCTGATTTCGCAGAGCGCGGGCGGCATCGGGTTGGCCGTGCACAACGTGCGCGCCACGGGCTCCTACATCAAGGGCACCAACGGCAACTCCAACGGCCTAGTGCCGATGCTAAAGGTCTTCAACGACACGGCCCGCTACGTGGACCAGGGCGGCGGCAAGCGCAAGGGCGCGTTCGCCATTTACCTGGAGCCTTGGCACGCCGACATTTTCGAATTCCTGGACTTGAAAAAGAACCACGGCAAGGAGGAAATGCGCGCCCGCGACTTGTTTTATGCCCTCTGGACGCCCGACTTGTTCATGAAGCGCGTGGAAGCCAACGGCGACTGGACGCTGATGTGCCCCCACGAGTGCCCCGGCCTCGATACCACCTGGGGCCCCGAATTCGAGAAGCTCTACACCAAGTACGAGCGCGAGGGCAAGGGCCGCAAGACCATCAAGGCACAGGAGCTGTGGTTCCACATTCTGGAAAGCCAGACCGAGACGGGCACGCCCTACATGCTCTTCAAGGACGCCGCCAACGGCAAGAGCAACCAGCAGAACCTAGGCACGATTAAGTCGAGCAACCTCTGCACCGAGATTATGGAGTACACCGACAAGGACGAGATTGCGGTGTGCAACCTCGCCTCGCTGGCGCTGCCCCGCTACCTCGTGGAAGATGCCCAGGGCAACCTGACCTTCGACCACAAGACGCTCTACGACATCACGTACCAGACTACCTTGAACCTCAACAAGGTAATCGACGTGAACTACTACCCGGTGCCCGAAACCGAGCGCTCCAACTTCCGCCACCGCCCCATCGGGCTGGGCGTGCAGGGCTTGGCCGATACGTTTATCGCGCTGCGCATGCCGTTCGAGAGCGACGAGGCCAAGGGCCTGAATACCGACATTTTTGAGACGATTTACTTCGCCGCCATGACGGCTTCGAAGGACCTCGCCATGAAGGAAGGCGCCTACGAAACCTTCCCCGGCTCGCCCCTGAGCGAGGGCAAGTTCCAGTTTGACCTCTGGGGCGTGACGCCGCAGTCGGGCCGCTGGGACTGGGAAACGCTGCGCGGCCAAGTAGTGGAGCACGGCGTGCGCAACTCGCTGCTGGTAGCCCCCATGCCTACCGCCAGCACCGCCCAGATTTTGGGTAACAACGAGTCGTTTGAGCCTTACACTAGCAACATTTATGTGCGGCGCGTGCTCAGCGGCGAGTTTATGGTGGTGAACAAGCACCTGCTGAAGGACCTAGTGAAGCTGGGCCTCTGGAACGAGCAGATGAAGCAGGACATCATTGCGGCCAATGGCTCGGTGCAGGGCATTGCCCGCGTGCCGCAGCACATCAAGGACCTGTACAAGACGGTGTGGGAGATTTCGCAGCGCACCATCATCGACATGGCCGCCGACCGGGGTGCCTACATCTGCCAGAGCCAGAGCCTGAACCTGCACGTGCAGAACCCCAACTTCGGCAAGCTCACCAGCATGCACTTCCACAGCTGGAAGCGCGGCCTCAAAACCGGCATGTACTACCTGCGCACCAAAGCCGCCGCCGACGCCATCAAGTTCACGGTGGAAAAGCAAGCCGCCGAAACCCTGGAGCCCATGTACGCCCAGAACCAAAGCGACATGGCCTGCTCGCTCGATAACCCGGACGCCTGCGAGGCCTGCGGGTCGTAATTGAAATAAAAAAGGCCGCTCAATTTGAGCGGCCTTTTTATTAACAGTATTAATCTTATATCATGAGTGTATCTAAAGAAATAATCGACGCAGTTGCAAAAATGCAGAGCTTAGACCTTAGTACAGCAACTGAGGATGATATAAGGAATGTATTGAAGATGATAGATGGAACGGCCTTACTAACTACTGCTTTTCCAAAAGGTGCATCTATTGCTAGGACTAGGTGTGTACAAGATTTCTATGAAAGTAAAATCCTGTATGAGCGAGATATTTCCTATAATCCTAATGCAGATGCAGTCAGAATTGGTAGAGTAAACCGAGACGGCCAATCTGTCTTTTATGGTGTTTCATTAGTAGGGTCTTCTGGAAGTGTACTGCCGCGTGTAGTAAGTTTTTCGGAAACCTCTACTATGGTTTTTGATAAATCTAATGATGAGTTAGAGGAGTATACTGTTACCGGCAGGTGGCGGGCAGAAGAGACTTTTAATATTGTCTGGTTTATTCATCACCAACAGTTTGCCCAACCTGACCCTCATATAGCGCAATTAAGGGCTGGTTACGAAGCAATGTTAAGCCGTGTTCCTAATTATGATGATTGTGTTTATGTTAATGAAGCATTAGCTGCTGAATTCGCAAAAGATGTACCTCGTGGACAAGGATACGGTTACGGTATTACGAGTGTAATAGGCAAGTATTTATTAGAGCAGCTTGGATGCGATGCTATTGGTTTTCCCAGCGTTAGAGCAGAAGGGAATGGTCTGAATTTAGCCATTCATCCACGTGTTTTAGTGTCGGGTAAATTAAAGCTAGAGGTGGTTCTAGTAGAACATGCTTATAAATTCGATAAGGATGTTATTGCAGTGCCTTATCTACTGTGTAATCAGTTTCATCCAGACGGGAAGTTTATTTATGAAGAACAGCCATTGATGACAAAAGCCCAACTAAAGCAGGAAATACTCCGCAGTAGAGACCGAAAAGCATCTTCATAATTCCCATTTACTACCAATGTAATAAAGGCTAACAAATTATTAAGGATACTTGATTTATTGATTATTGTACCTGAGAAAATTTAGATAGTGCCGTGCTGACGTCTGGTAATTATCAATGGAATCTCCCTCCATGGTGCCCACTATATCAGACATTCTTGTTTCAATAAGTATGTTAAGGATAGGCAAAGACGTTCTATCGAGGCCATTGCCAATACCTTTCTCCTTCATACGCCGCTCTATAAGTACCATATCGCCAACGTATCGTTTAATCGTATCTGCGGTTAATGGCTGATTAGTTGATTGACTGGTGACGAAACGGCGCAAATAGGCACGAAAGGCTGATTCCTGCATAATGAAGTTGCAACTGTTGTGATTTAAGCCCCTAATATATGGGTGAGTGTCCTAGCCGCAGCCGCCCCCGGTAGCGGCTGATGTGTTTTTGGGGGCTAGGGGGCGGGGTGCATTGGGTAACTGAGCCGCCTAGAAACGCCGGCTTCGGCGGCACGTTAGCTGGGCGCTAGCTTTGCCACATGACGCTCCACGACAAGCCTCTATTTGTGGCACCCAATAAGGTGCAGGATTACTTGCTTAATCCTGACCACCCGGTTGGCGGGGCCAAGGCACGGTTTTTCCTAGGTATCGGGTATTCACGGCAGCACTACGAGCAACTGATAGCCGACTTGGTAGCGCACGGCCACAGCGGCACCGTGACGGAGGAAAAAGCGTCGCCCTATGGCGTTAAGTTTGTGGTAGATGGCCCGCTGCTCGCCCCCAACGGCCGGCAGTACCCCATCCGCACCGTGTGGATGGAACAATCGCCGGGCATCCTCGTTTTGCTAATCACCGCCCATTTACTCGACCGCTAATGAACCCCTTCGCCGAACTGGATACCGTACAGTTGCAAAAAGCCCACCCGGAGTGCGGCTTGGCTGCTGGCGCATTGGGTACTGTCGTGCTGGTACACGCCCAAGGCGAAGCCTACGAAGTAGAGTTCATTGGCCTCGACGGGCACACGCAAGCCGTCCTGACGCTGCCTGCCGATGAAGTGGCAGCTATAGCGCAGCCGTGGCGGCAGGCCGCTTAAATCGCATTTGATTCCCGAGTTTCTCAGCCGCTGCCGCCCCCGGTAGCGGCTGACGTGTTTTGGGGGGCGAGCGGGCGGGGCGCAGGTGGTAGCTGAGCCGCCTGGAAATGCCGGCTTCGGCGGCGGGCTGGCTTGGTAGGTCGCCGCGCAACTTGTTTTGTAGCAAGTTCGTTCTACCTTTGCAACAACAACACCCGCCACGCCTCTGGGTCTTCGGACCCACGCGCACCAGGGCGGGTTTTTTGTTGCCCTATCTTTCGGGTTATGCAGTACACCAAGCCCGCTATTCCGATTGCGCAGCAAATAGCCCTGCTGCAAAGCAGAGGCTTGATAGTCAATGACACAAAGCAAGCCGAACGGGCCTTGGCGCGGCTGAGCTATTACCGGCTGAGTGCTTACTTCCTATCATTTCAGACCGCTGGCGACCCTACGCACGCTTTTCGGCCAGATACTACGTTTGACGAGGTACTACGGCTCTATGAATTTGACGAAGAGTTGAGACTCTTGGTCTTCAGGGCCTCCGGTGTCGTAGAAATCGCGCTACGAGCCCAGTTAGCCTACCATAATTCGTTGTTGCTGGGGCCGCACTGGTACGAAGACCCTACGGCGGCTATAAACGCCTATCGCTTTCAGGATAACCTGAGCAGCTTGGATAAGGATTTGGCTCGAGCCAGCGAAATGTTTCTTGACCATTATCGGGCTACCTACACCAGCCCGGTCCGGCCGCCTAGCTGGATGAGTTTAGAAGTCGCATCCTTTGGCCTGACATCAAAGTTCCTCAATAATTTGCGCTCTTCTCCAGCCACAGTAGGGATTGGTGCCTTCTTCGGAGTAGATGAATTCCTGGTAAAAAGCTGGACGCGGATGCTGAGCTACGTGCGCAATGTCTGTGCCCACCACGCCCGGCTGTGGAACCGAACGCTGACGGTAAAACCAAAGCTGCCACGCCGTACAGCCCACCGTTGGCTGGCAAATCCGCACATTGCCGATGACCGGCTATACAGTGTATTAGCAGTAGCAGCTTATTTGTTGTTGGCTATTGACCCAGCCATTGGGCAGCGGTTTAAGCGAGACTTAAGGACATTGCTCCGAACTTATTCGACCGTTCCAGTGGCAGTGATGGGATTTACAGCAGGCTGGGAACAGGACCCTTTTTGGCAATAGCATCAAGCTTCCCTAGCCGCTGCCGCCCCCGGTAGCGGCTGCCGTGTTTTTGGGGGCTAGCGGGCGGGGCACACAGTGTTCCTAGGTCAGCGTATTGCCGATTTCTACCAATGGTTCACCGGCGGCCAGTAGCTCTAGGGCGGCGGGTAGCACCGGTAGCAGCACTTGCTGTAGGCGTTCGTTGGAGGTGTTGCCCGACGTGAGCCAGAGCACTTGCGGCGGTGGGCCGAAACGGTCGAGCAGGCGCGGAAAATCGGCGTCTTTGGTCAGGACAACTACGCCCGCCTGCTTGGCGGCCTGAAAAATTTCCTCATCATCAGCATCGCGCAGGCCCAGGTCGCGGACCGGGATGGCCTGCACGTCGAACTTCCAGTTGAGCCAGGCGGCCAACAGGGGCGACAGGTGCGCGTCGAGCCAGATGGTCATGCAGCCAGCCGGGGGTAGTCAATTTGGCGGGCGGCGTATTGCAGGGCGGCTTGCAGGTCGGCGGCCTCCAGGTCCGGCATTTCAGCTAATACTTGCTCGGCCGATAGCCCGGCAGCGAAGAGTTGCAATACATCGGCCACGCGGATACGCATGCCCCGAATGCAGGGCCGGCCGCCGCACTGGCGCGGGTTGGTGGTAATGCGAGACAAGAATTCCATACTGCTAAAGTAACCATTGATACTCAGCCGCTGCCGCCCCCGGTAGCGGCTGGCGTGTTTTTGGGGGCTAGCGGGCGGGGTGCAGGTGGTACCCTAGCCGTATGGCAACGCCGGCTTCGGCGGCGCACCCGCGCAGCAGCACTGCGGGCCGCGCTTACCTTCGCATTCTTCTAAAGCCACCTCCAGCGAGGTGGCTTTATTGTTAGTTGATACCCCATAATGTACTTTCTCTACGTGGACGAGAGTGGCGACCCCGGCCGCTACACTGGCAGCAATACGCCGCACTTCATTTTGAGCGGGCTGATTGTAGCCGAGCAGGATTGGGAGGCGGGGCTGGCGCGGATGCTGGAGTTTCGGGAAGCAGTAAAAGAGGCCACCGGACTTGATAAGAAAATAGAATTTCACAGCAGCGAGCTTATCCGGCCGCACAAGTTGGAGGCTTATAAAGCCATCCATAAGTCGGTGCGGGTAAAGCTGCTCAAGTCATTCATCAGTCAGTTATCGGCCTTCTTCCCCAGCGGGCGCGTCCTAAGTGTATGCTTCGATAAACAGCAGCTAGCCACCGAAAGCAACTACCAGGAACTGGCGTGGCGCAGGCTGCTGCGCGGGTTCGATGGTTTTTTGGGTCAGCAAGGGCAACTTGGCATCGTAGTATCCGACGACACGAACGAGGCGGCCCTGCGGGTGCTGTTTCGGGCAATGCGAAAGGAGAGCCCGCCCATTACGTCCATCTTGGAAGACGTTATCTGTCGGCAGTCTATCCACTCGTACTATGTGCAGGCGGTAGATGCCATTGCTTTCTGCCTATACCAGCAGGAGTACGGCCGGGGTAGCACCCGAAAGTTTGACTTGCACCAGCTTTTCAAGACGCTGGACGGCCTATTGCTGAAAGAAGCGGCCCCGCTAGACCCGCAAGGCATCATCCGCCACTAAAAAAAAATGCCCCGGTTAAAACAACCGGGGACTTTGTCGTGGCCCGTTCTGGGCTACAAGGCCCAGGCAAGTCACAGTGCAAATATAACGTGCCGACGCTGGTTTAGGTTCGAGCCCTGGTCGGACTTGAACCAGCGTCGGGTTTGGTTTCCCCAGCCGCTGCCGCACCTGGTAGCGGCTGCCGTGTTTTTGGGGGATAGCGGGCGGGGCACATCTGGTAGCTGAGCTGCCTGGAAGCCCTGGCTTCGGCAGCGCGCTCGCACAGCACTACGAGCCTCACTTAACTTCGCAGCCGTCTAAAGCCACCTCCAGCGAGGTGGCTTTTTTGTTAGTTGATACCTAAAATGTACTTTCTCTACGTGGACGAAAGTGGCGACCCCGGCCGCTATACTGGCAGCAATACGCCGCATTTCATTTTGAGCGGACTGATTGTGCCAGAGCAGGAGTGGTACCCGGCATTAGCTCGCATCACGACATTCCGGGAGGACATAAAGCAGCGTACCGGCTTGCTAAAACGCGAGGAAATCCATAGTGCCGAGTTGATTAGGCCCAGCCGTACGCTGGCGTACAAGCAGATTGCCAAAACGGCGCGCATCCAGATTCTGCGCGATTTTGTGGGCGCGATGCCTAGCTTTTTTCCGAATGCCAGGGTGCTAAACGTCTGCCTTGATAAGCAGTTGCTGCCGCACTACGACGAGTACTTACTGCCGGCTTGGCGGCTCCTACTGGCTGGGTACGAAGCTTTTTTGACGCAGCAGCAAACCCGTGGCCTAGTGCTGGCCGATGCCACGGATGCCAATGCGTTACGGGGTTTGCTGCGCGAACTCCGCAAAGGAGCACCGCCAATGCAGTTTCTGGTTGAAGACGTTTTTCATTGCTCGTCGCAGCACTCCTATTTTGTGCAGGCGGCCGATGCGATTACCTATTGCCTTTTTCGGCAGGAATACCCCAAAGGCAGCACCCGCAAATTCAACCTAGGCAACTTGTTCCAGTCGCTTGACCCCTTGTTGCTGAAAACGGCCGCACCGCTGGACCCGCAAGGCATTATTCGGGGCTAATGGGCAAAAAAATGCCCCGGTTGGTACAACCGGGGACTTTGTCGTGGCCCAGCGAAGGCGACGCGGCCTAAGTGAGTCACTGTGCAAATATAACGGCGGAACCTTCCTGTTGGTTCGAATTCCAATTTGATTCGAACTATCAACGCAGGGAAGCTTTTCTGTAGCGCGGAGCGCATTTGTTATCTTGACTATATGTCAACTTCCATTTCATCCCATCACCCGCGCATTACCTGCGACCACGACATCTGCCACGGGCAGCCGGTGGTGCGGGGGCTGCGCTACCCGGTGTGGTCGGTGCTCGAATACCTAGCCTCGGGTATGACGGAAGCGCAGATTTTGGCTGACTTTGAAGATTTAGAAGCTGAAGACTTGCGCGCCTGCCAGGCCTACGCGGCCGCCATCGTGAAAAAGATTAGCCAGGCAATGGTTGGTGACGGTACGCGGCGACCAGTGACAAGGCAGCAGCTATTGGCGCACCTGTTAGAAACTGGCAAAGTGCCGCCCGGTACGGTTCTGAACGAGCAAGGGCAGATTGAAAAACCAGCTTAGCCGCAGCCCCTAGGTAGCGGTTTCCGTTACTCCACCTAGGGCGGCTGCGTAGGTAGGGGCTATGCAGCAGCAGTTACGAGAGCATCTAGAGCGCATAGTGTCGCTGACCGACGAGGAGTTTGCGCTGGTGCTGGCGCAGTTCACGAGCCGGCAGTATCGCAAGCAGCAGTTTTTGATTCGGGAAGGGGAACGGGTGCGCGAGCTATACTTCGTGGTGCAGGGCCTGCTGAAGCTGGAGCATACCGATGCGGCCGGCAAGGCCCACATTGTGTCGTTTGCGATGGAAGACTGGTGGGAAGGCGACTTCGCGGCCTACCTGGCCCAGACGCCGGCCACGCTGTCGCTGCAATGCCTGGAAGACACGGCCGTGTGGTGCCTGCCGCTGGCCGGCTACGAGTACCTCTGCCAGGAGCTGCCCCAAATGGCGCGCTTCTTCCTGGTCAAGTTTGCGCGGGGCGGGGTGGCCGCGCAGCAACGCATCCTGTCGCTGCTGGCCCTGCCCGCCCGCGAGCGCTACGAGCGGCTGCTGCGCCAGTACCCCACGCTGCCGCAGCGGGTATCCAAAACGCTGCTGGCGGCCTACCTAGGCGTATCGCGCGAGACCCTGAGCCGGCTCGCCGACCAGGAGCGGCCCCCAAAATAGTGCGCTAGGTCACAGGTAGCGGGTGGGGCTGGCCGGGACCTTTGCCCCCGCAACCTCACACCGCGCCCCGGCCCCAGCGGCCTGGGCGCCCCTACCTACCCCCACTTATGCAAAAGCGCGCAATCAACCCCTGGCAGTGGCAAGCGCCCAGTGCCTACCAGCAAGCCGTAGAAGTAACCCAGGCGTCGGCTACGCTCTACTGCGCCGGGCAGGCCGCCATCGACGACGACGGCCATCCCAGCACCGCCGACATGCGCGCCCAGCTTCAGCAAGTGCTCGGCAACGTGGAGCAGGTAGTGACCACGGCCGGCTACCAGTGCCGCGACATCGTGCACCTGCGCTTGTACACCACCGACACGGCCGCGCTATTTGGCGAAGGCGGCTGCTTCGACGTGTTTACCGACTGGGTAACCCGGCACGGCATCCAGGCCGCCGCCACGATGGTCGAAGTAAACTTCCTGGCCTTCGAGGGCCTGAAAGTGGAGGTGGAAGCCACGGCCGTTCGCTAGCGGCACCTAGAGAATGTATGTTGCCGTCAGCCGCTGCCGCCCTAGGTAGCGGCTGGCGTGGTTTCGGAGGGCTAGCGGCGAAGGCATATATTTAATGCCTGATGTCAGCTTCTAACTCTCAGCGCGGTATGCCCTCGGCAGCGGTGGTGGCCTGCTACAATGCCGTGCCAAATGTGCTGTGGTCGGGGCTGGCGCTGGGGCCGCTGGTGGTGTGCTGCTACCGCTACGTAGCGCAGCCGTGGCTGTGGAGCTTTGTGGCGGTGAGCTTGTCAGCCTATGCGTGGCCCGCGCCGTGGCTGCGGCAGTTGCAGCTAGCAACCAGTGCGCGGGCGTACCGCCGGCTCGGGGTGCCCGGCATCGGCCACTTCACGCAGCAAGGAACCTTGGTAAATAAGCTGTTGCAGCGGCGCTACCCCGGCTACCGGGCGCTGGTAGGGAGGCGGGCTGTGGCCAAGCTGCTCAGCACTACCTACCAGCAGGAGCGGTTCCATTGGGCCGGGTTAGTATTCTTCCTCCTAGTAAGCCTGTATGTTGGGGCAGCGGGGCAGCTCAGGTGGGCGCTGGGCCTAGTGCTGCTCAATGTGGGATATAACCTGTATCCCATCTGGCTGCAACAGTACTTGCGGGTACGGCTGGGGCGCTAGCGAGGCCGGCGTAGTGGGCCACTATCGGGCCGGGAAAATAGTGGGCTGCAGCGCTGCTGCTAGACTAGCAGCTGATGAGAGGAAGAGGCTGGCGGGTATACTTACTTGCGGACTGAAAGTCCGCGCTACATACCCGGCCATACACTAGCTGTTAAACCGGCTTCACCTATTTTCTACCTCGCTCATGCACCCCTTGCTTGCTTACCTGCGTCGCTTTGTGCCCACCCTCACGGAGGCCGACTGGCAGCTACTGGCTGGGGCGGTGCGCCCGTGCCACCTGGCAAGGGGCCAGCACTTTGTGGAGGCGGGCGGCTACCGGCCCGAAATCGCGCTGCTGCTCCAAGGAAGCTGCCGGCTGTACTACCTGCGGCCCAATGGCGAGGAGCGCACGACGTACTTCTTCTTCGAAAACCACCTGCTGGGCGACTACCCAAGCTGCCTGCTGGGCCAGCCGAGCCAGCTCAATATTCAGGCGCTGACCGATACGGACCTAGTGGTATTCGACTACGCGGTGCTGCGACGGCTCTACGACGAGTGCCCGGCCTACGAGCGGTTTGGGCGGTTGCTGGCCGAGTACCTCGTGCTGGGCACCGATGCCCGCCTGACCGAGCAGCTGATGCTATCGCCCGAGGAGCGCTACCGGGCGCTGCTGGCCAGCGGCAAAACGAAGATTCTGGAGCGGGTGCCGCAGCACTTGGTAGCCAATTACCTCGGCATCACGCCCGTGTCACTGAGTCGCATTCGGGCGCGGGTGGCGCGGGGAGACTAGGGGCGGGGCGCTGACTTTTCTTATCTTTTGTTATCGTCGGCAGGCGAGCGGTAGCCGGAATTTTGGGTATTGATTTTTACTATTCAAATCCCCCCGCTACCGACATGAAATCGCTGCTGAAAACCGAAGAACTTGCCCAAATGCTACTGGCCGTTGTTGTATTCGCCCACCTGCCCTTTGCCTGGTGGGTGCTGCCCGCCACCTTCCTGCTGCCCGACCTGAGTATGCTGGGCTACCTAGCCGGCCCGCGCGTGGGCGCCGCTAGCTACAACCTGCTGCACCACAAAGCAGTGGCGGTAGCAGTAGGCGTGGCGGGGTGGCTGCTGGGGCAGCCTACCTTGGTGCTGGCTGGCACGGTGCTGCTGTTTCACAGTTCCTTCGACCGGATGCTCGGCTACGGCCTCAAACACGCTACCGGCTTCCAAGACACGCACCTAAGCCGGGTGGGCAAGTTGCCCGAAGCTACGACTAGCCTATTAGTTGCCTAAGGTGGGGGTAGGCGTGGCGTATATTCCGATGGCTCCGATGGCGCGGGGCTCTGCCCCGTGCCGATTATTGGCAGGCCTCTGGCCTGCTGCGGTAGGGAAGTGCCTGCGTAATCCGCGTAAATTGTGCCACGCCTGCAGGCCAGAAGCCTGCTAATAGCCGGCACGGGGCAGAGCCCCGCGCCATCAGGCATCAAGAGGAGGATAGCTCTTAGAGGGAATAGGATAAATCAAGCGCTATGTTCAGAAGTCAGGTTTTTGGCTAGTCGGCGCAGCATTAGATGAGAGAAACAGGCTTTGATAATGGCCTCACTAGTACGCGGATTGGTTTCGTAA
>Ga0265780_10005703_pt1 | contig 15684 bp, 14 predicted proteins | sample P1T30metagenome_FD_192432 | JGI IMG/M metagenome (GOLD analysis project Ga0265780, IMG submission 192432) | Plant litter microbial communities from East Loma Ridge, Irvine, California - P1 T30 | ecosystem: Environmental > Terrestrial > Plant litter > Unclassified | place: USA: California... | reverse complement strand
CTTGACGTCGCCGACGCGCGCCAGGCCGTCATGTCCTTCGACGGCGATGTCTACGGCGGCCTCGACGCACGCAGCCTGACCCCGAAACAGCTGGCCTACACGCAGGAGCACCTGCGCATTCTATCCGGCCTGTACGGTTTGCTGCGGCCGCTCGACCTGATGCATCCGTACCGGCTCGAAATGGGCATCAAGCTCGACAACCGCGTGGGCAAGGACCTGTACGCCTTCTGGGGCGACACCATCACCGAAGCCTTGAATGCCCAGGCCGCCAAGACCGGCGCCACGGCGCTCGTCAACCTGGCCTCGGAAGAGTATTTCAAGTCGGTGCGGCCAAAGGCACTCGCCGTCCCCGTCATCACGCCCGTCTTCGAGGACTACAAGAACGGCAAATACAAGATCATCTCGTTCTTCGCCAAGCGCGCACGCGGCATGATGGCGCGCTACGCGGCTGTCAAGGGCATCAGGGACCCGGTCAAGCTGAAGCGCTTCGATGTCGACGGCTACGCGTTCGACAAGGCCGGTTCGACCGACACCAGTTATCTCTTCCGGCGCCGCCAGGCCGAATAAGGTGCTGAACAAAGTGCAGGAATCTGCGCGGTAAAAAAATACCGGGCGAACCCGGTATGTTGATGCTGACGCTTTATTTGATCGCATCTTTCGGCGCAGGGCGGGTACTGGACTTGGCCCAGAATTTCCACCACGGCGCATCGCGCCCGGCATTGCCGGCGAGGAAACGGCTGTCCGGATAGTTTTTCATGAAAACGCGCTGGGTGTCGTCGCGCAGTTCCGGCATGCCCATCTTGTCGTAGCTCTGCATCATGATGAACAGCGCTTCTTCGGTGGCCGGCGATTCGCTGTAATCCTTGACGGCACCCTGCGCGCGGTTCAGCGCCGCGAGGAAAGCGCCACGGCGGTAGTAATAGCTGGCCACGTGGACTTCATAGGCCGCCATCGCGTTGATCAGGTAATTCAGGCGCAGGATCGCGTCTGGCGTGTATTTGCTGTTCGGGAATTTGTCGACCAGCACCTTGAACGCGGCGAACGATTCACGCGTGGCTTTCGGATCGCGCTCGGTCGGATCCTGGGTATAGACGAAATTCAGGAAGCCGAGCTGGTCATTGAAGTTGACCAGTCCGCGCAGGTAATACATGTAGTCGACGTTCGGATGATTCGGGTGCAGCTTGATGAAGCGCTCGACCGCAGCCAGTGCCTGGGCCTGGTCCTGCGACTTGTAATAAGCGTAGGCGATTTCCATCTGCGCCTGGGTGGCGTAGGTGCCGAACGGGTAGCTCGACTCGAGGCGTTCGAACAGCTTGATTGCGGCCTCATAGTGCTGGCCCGCCATTTCCTCTTGCGCCTCCGAGTATAATTTGGTTGCTGACCATTTTTTGGTCTCGTCGGCTTTATCCGGCAACAGGCTGCAAGCAGACATGCTCAGCAGGGAGGCGGCGACAAGCAGGACAGACAGTTTTTTTTGCATAGCGTTTTGCAAGAAAGTTATACCGAGATTCAACGAAAGGCTGATTATAGCCGATGGGACTGATGTGACATTACCTTCAACGCCGATTCTGGCGGATTTGCCTTTAGACAATGATTTGGACGACGAGATCGCACTCGATTTCGACACCGCAGCCAGCGGCATCGACCTGTCCCCGATCCACCTCCACCTGACCCCGGACGCCTGCGGCCAGCGCCTCGACAAGGTCGTGGCCGGCCTGGTGCCGCAGTTTTCGCGCAGCCGCCTGCAGCTGTGGTTCGATGGCGGCCACATCCTGGTCGACGGCAAGCCTGCGCGCGGCAAGGATACGGCGTACGGCGATGAAACCATCGTCGTGACGCCCCAGGAAGCACCGGAGGACACCGCCTTCACGCCTGAGGCGATGGATTTGAACATCATTTATGAAGACGAACACATCCTGGTGATCAACAAGCCGGCCGGCCTGGTCGTGCACCCCGGCGCCGGCAACTGGTCCGGCACCATGCTCAACGGCCTGCTGCACCACGCGCCGCAGTTGCAGTCGGTGCCGCGCGCCGGCATCGTGCACCGGCTGGACAAGGACACCAGCGGCCTGATGGTGGTGGGCAAAACCCTGGCCGCGCAGACCGACCTCGTGCGCCAGTTGCAGGCGCGCACCGTCAAGCGCGAGTATTTCGCGCTGGTCTGGGGCACGCCGCAACTGTCCGGCACCATCGACGCGTCGATGGGCCGGCACCCCAAGGACCGCATCAAGATGGCCGTGTCGACCAGCATGTCGAGCAAGCCGGCCATTACGCACTACCAGCGCATCGCTTCCGGCCTGCTGGACCGGCGGCCGGTGACGCTGGTGCAGTGCCAGCTCGAAACCGGCCGCACGCACCAGATCCGCGTGCACATGCAGCACCTGGGCTTCGCGCTGGTGGGCGATTCGACCTACGGCAAGCAGCACCTGACGCCGGTCTTCGGCCGCCAGGCACTGCAGGCGCGCCGCCTGGGCCTGGTGCATCCTGCCACGGGCGAGGCATGCGAATGGATCGTGCCGCTGGCCGACGATTTCGCCGAGCTCATTGCCAGGGCCGGGATTCCCGAGCCGGAAGCGGCCTGATGGACCAGGCGCCGCCGGGCCTGCTGTTGCCCGATTGGCCGGACCTGCCCGCCAATATCGGCGCGCTCGCCACGACGCGCGCCGGTGGCGTCAGTTCGGCGCCCTACGATGACGGTCTCGGTGGCGGCGGGCTCAACCTGGGCTTGCATGTCGGGGACGACGCTGCGCTGGTCGCGCGGAACCGCGCGCTGGTCGAGGCGCATTTGCCGGGCCGCCCGGCCTGGCTTGCGCAAGTGCATGGCGTGGCCGTGGCCGACGCAACCAGGGTGGCGCCGGGCGCGCCGTCCATCGTCGCGGATGCCAGCATCGCGGCGGCGCCGGGCGCCGTCTGCGCCATCATGACGGCCGACTGCCTGCCGGTGCTGTTTGCCGGGCTGGACGGAAAAGTGGTGGGTGGCGCCCATGCGGGATGGCGCGGCCTGGCGGCGGGCGTGCTTGGCGCCACGGTACGCGCCATGCGCGCGGCCGGCGCCGGCGAGATCACCGCGTGGCTGGGGCCGGCCATTGGACCGGCTGCCTTCGAAGTGGGGGAGGATGTGCGCGGTGCTTTCCTCGCGGCCATCCCGGCGGCGCCGGACCAGGTGGCCGCGGCATTTGCCGCCTGGCCGGGCCGGCCCGGCAAATACCTGGCCAACATCAACACGCTGGCGCGCCTGATGCTGGCGGAAGACGGCGTCACGCGCGTCTGGGGCGGCGAACACTGTACGGCTACCGAGGCCGGCCGGTTTTATTCCTACCGCCGCGACGGCGTCACTGGCCGCCAGGCAAGTTTGATCTGGATCAAACAATAAGCGCTGACGCTGTCAGCGCCTGATTCAGCTGTCGTCACCCCGGGGCACGCCCGTGCTCAGCTTTTTCGCCATCTTCTCTACCTTCGCCTGATGCCGCGCACGCCTGCCTTTCGCACCAAAAAAGTACGAAAGTAGCGATAATGGCAGCACGCCAAAAAACAGCAGCGTCATGAGGCCGCCGAATACCGAGGTTTCGCTGGCGGCCATCAATACCACGACATACATCCAGGCGATGGCAACGATCCACATCATTTGTCTGCGCTCTTTATCGTTGATTAATCCCGCAATTCTAACCAATGGACGCCAATATGAACATGCCTGATCCCCAAGCCATCGCTGCCGCGTGGATGTCCCAGTTCAGCGATCCGGGCGCCTGGCAGGCCTGGCTCACGCCCGCGGCGCCGGCCAATCCGCTGGCCGGGTTCCTGAAGGACGGCGCCGCGGGCATACCCGCGTCGACGCTGGAAAAGTTGCGTGACGACTACCTCAAGAGCGCCAACGAGCTGTGGCAAGGCGCCATGATGGGCAACCTGCCGGCGATTCACGACAAACGGTTTTCGGCATCCGCGTGGCTGGACAATCCCCTGTCGGCGTTCAGCGCGGCGTCCTACCTGCTCAATGCCCGGTTTCTGACCGCCATGGCCGATGCCGTCGATGCGCCGGCGCGCGACAAGCAGAAAATCCGCTTTGCCGTGCAGCAGATGGTGGACGCCATGTCGCCGGCAAATTTCCTGGCCACCAACCCGGAAGCCCAGCAGCAGGTGATCGAATCGAAGGGCGACAGCCTGGCACGCGGCATGGCGAACATGCTCAAGGATTTGCAGAAAGGGCGCATTTCTCAGTCCGACGAGTCGGCGTTCACGGTGGGCGAGAACGTCGCCACCACGCCCGGCACCGTGGTCTTTGAGAATGAATTGTTCCAGCTGATCCAGTACGCGCCCGCGACGCCGACGGTGCACGCGGCGCCGCTGCTGATGATTCCGCCATGCATCAACAAATTCTATATCCTCGACCTGCAGCCGGAAAACTCGCTGGTGCGTTACGCGGTGGAGCAGGGCAATACCGTCTTCATGGTGTCGTGGCGCAATCCCGACCAGTCGCTGGCGCACACCACCTGGGACGATTACGTCGAACTGGGCGCCATCCGGGCCATCGACGTCGCCAGTGAAATCACCGGCCAGGACAAACTGAATGTGTTTGGATTCTGCGTCGGCGGCACGATTGCCGCGACGGCGCTGGCGGTCCTGGCGGCGCGCGGCCAGCAGCCGGCCGCCAGCCTGACCCTCCTGACCACCTTGCTCGACTACAGCGACACGGGGGTGCTGGACGTGTTCATCGACGAAACCCAGGTGGCGCTGCGCGAATCGATGCTGGCCAAGGGCGGATTGATGCCCGGCCGCGACCTGGCCACGACGTTTTCGGCACTGCGCCCGAACGACCTGATGTGGAACTACGTGCAGCAGAACTACCTGAAGGGTAAGGAGCCGCCGGCCTTCGACCTGCTGTACTGGAATGCCGACAGCACCAACCTGCCAGGCCCGATGTTCTGCTACTACCTGCGCAATATGTACCTGGAAAACAATCTGCGCGAACCAGGCAGGCTGACGGTGGCCGGGGTGAAGGTCGACCTGGGCGCCATCGATGCGCCGGTGTTCGTCTACGGCTCGAAGGAAGACCATATCGTGCCGTGGGATGCCGCCTTCCGCTCGCTCGCCTTGCTCAACCCTGGCAAACCGGAAAAGAATACCTTCGTGCTGGGCGCGTCCGGCCACATTGCCGGCGTGATCAACCCTGCGGCAAAGAAAAAACGCAGCCACTGGTTGCGCGAAGGCAGCGCTGCCACGCCGGCCGACTGGATGGCCGGTGCAACCGAACAGCCCGGCAGCTGGTGGGGCGCGTGGGCCGATTTCCTGGCGAAAAACGGCGGCGCGGACATCGACGCGCCGGCGGCGCCGGGCAACACGCATTACCCGGCCGGGGCCGCCGCGCCCGGCAGCTACGTCAAGGCACGCGCCGACTGACCCGGTTGGCACTGATTCATTGCCCCGGCATAAAAGATGATGTTTGCTTAATAATTGCTGCACTTGCACGGATGACGTGGTATTTTTAGGCGCTGTGCCCCTGTCGAGCTCCTGGCGAGCTCCGGCAGGGCAGCTCCTTCACCTGCGCCGCGCCAAGCTGCGGCGAATTACCTGGAATGTTGAGATGAGCAGTACGAAAAAAAGTACCGAACGCCTGATCAAGAAGTACCCGAACCGCCGGCTGTACGATACCCAGACCAGCTCCTACATCACGCTGACCGACGTGAAGCAGCTGGTGCTCGACGCGGACACCTTCACGGTGGTCGATGCCAAATCGAACGAAGACCTGACCCGCTCGATCCTGTTGCAGATCATTCTTGAAGAAGAGGCGAACGGTGCGCCGATGTTTTCCAGCGCCGTGCTGTCGCAAATCATCCGCTACTACGGCCACGCCATGCAGGGCATGATGGGTTCTTACCTGGAAAAGAATGTCCAGGCCTTTACCGACATCCAGAACAAGTTCACCGGCACACCGGCCGGCAATTTCGAAGGCAAGCCATTCAGTCCGGAAATGTGGACCCAGTTCATGAATGTCCAGGGCCCAATGATGCAGGGCATGATGAACAATTACATCGAGCAGAGCAAAAGCCTGTTCGTGCAGATGCAGGAACAGATGCAGAACCAGAGCAAGTCCCTGTTTGGCGCATTCCCGTTCGGGCCCGTGGTGCCGCCGTCCGACAAGAAGTAGACGGCTTGTCAATGGGTGGGCACCGCTGCTCCTGAAACCGGCCCTGAAATGGGGCCGGCGGTGGATGGCGGAGGCATGTTCGCGTACAATCGTGGATTAGCCTGCTTTTTTACTGGTCCGCGCCCATGCCTGAACTCCGTCGTCAACCCCTTCCCTCGATCCCCTCCGCCGTCGTCGGCGCGCCGCCGAGCGCCCCGAAAGTCGGCTTCGTCTCGCTCGGCTGCCCGAAGGCGCTGGTCGATTCGGAACAGATCCTGACCCAGCTGCGGGCGGAAGGCTACGAGACCGCCAAGTCCTACGCCGGCGCCGACCTCGTCATCGTCAACACCTGCGGCTTCATCGATGCCGCCGTGCAGGAGTCGCTCGACGCCATCGGTGAAGCGCTGGCAGAAAACGGCCGCGTGATCGTGACCGGTTGCCTGGGCGCCAAAAAGGACGCGGCGGGCGACGACATCATCATGAAAGTGCACCCGAAAGTGCTGGCCGTGACCGGCCCGCATGCACTCGGCGAAGTGATGGATTCGGTCCACCTGCACCTGCCGAAGCCGCACGAGCCATTCTTCGACCTGGTGCCGGACCAGGGCGTCAAGCTGACGCCGAAGCACTACGCCTACCTGAAAATTTCCGAAGGCTGCAACCACCGCTGCAGTTTCTGCATCATCCCGTCGATGCGCGGCGACCTGGTGTCGCGCCCGATCGGCGACCTGATGATGGAAGCGGAAAACCTGTTCAAATCCGGCGTCCGGGAATTGCTGGTCATCTCCCAGGACACCAGCGCGTACGGCGTGGATGTAAAATTCCGCATGGGTTTCTGGAACGGCCGCCCGGTCAAGACCCATATGACGCAGCTGGTCGAGGCGTTGGGGCAGCTGGCCAAGTCGTACGGCGCCTGGGTGCGCCTGCACTACGTCTATCCGTATCCGCACGTCGACCAGGTCATCCCGATGATGACCGGCGAGAATATCCTGCCTTACCTGGATATCCCGATGCAGCACGCGCACCCGGAAGTGCTGCGCCGCATGAAGCGTCCGGCCAGCGGCGAGAAAAACCTCGACCGCATCCTGGCGTGGCGCGCAATGAACCCGGAGCTGACCATCCGTTCGACGTTCATCGCCGGCTTCCCGGGCGAGACCGAGGCCGAGTTCGCGTACCTGCTCGACTTCCTCAAGGAAGCGCAGATCGACCGCCTGGGCTGCTTCGCCTATTCGCCCGTCGAAGGCGCGACGGCCAACCTGCTCGACAATCCCGTGCCGCAGCAGGTGCGCGAAGAGCGCCGTGCGCGCGTCATGCTGCTGCAGGAGGAAATTTCCGCCCAGCGACTGCAAGCGAAAGTGGGCCGGACCATCCGCGTGCTGATCGACGAAGTGGCAGGCAAGGAAGCCATCGGCCGCTCGGCTGCCGATGCGCCCGAGATCGACGGCGTGGTGCACATCAAGCGCTCGCTGATGCCAGGCAAGAAGCTGGTGGTGGGCGAGTTTGCCGATGTCGTCGTCACGGCGGCGGATGCGCACGACCTGTGGGCCTCGGTGGCCTGAGGATCCCCGACACCATGAGCGATAAAGCGTTGCAGACGCGCCTGATCCACAGCGATTACACCGCGCCGGGCGGGTTTGCAGCGTTTCCGACCGCCATCCACCACGCATCGACCGTGCTGTTCAAGGATGTCGCCGCCATGCGCTCGGGCGAGTGGAAGGACAAGAGCGCCTATACCTACGGCCTGCACGGCACGCCGACCACGTTTACGCTCGAAGCGCGCCTGGCCGAAATCGAGGGCGGGTCGCACTGCCTGCTGGCCCCGTCGGGGCTGGCCGCCATCGCGATGGTCGACTTTGCGCTGCTCAGATCCGGCGACGACGTGTTGCTGCCGGAGAACGTCTACAACCCGAACCGGGAACTGGGCCGCTGGCTGTCGAACGACTTCGGCATCACGGCGCGCTATTACGATCCGCTGATCGGCGCCGGCATTGCCGGGCTGATCCAGCCGAATACCAAACTGGTCTGGACCGAGGCGCCGGGTTCGGTGTCGATGGAAGTACCGGATCTGCCGGCCATCTGCGCCGCCGCGCACGCGCATGGCGTCCTGGTCGCACTCGACAATACCTGGTCGGCCGGCCTGGCGCTGCGCGGGTTCGATATCGGTGTCGACATCATCATGCAGGCGCTGACCAAGTACCAGTCGGGCGGCTCGGACGTGCTGATGGGCGCCGTGATCACGCGCGATGCCGCGCTCAACGAGCGCCTGGCCATGGCGCACATGCGCTTGGGTCTCGGCGTCAGCCCGGACGATGCTTTCCTGGTGATGCGCGGCCTGCCCACCATGCGCCTGCGTTTCGATGCGCACGATGCCGCGGCCCGCAAGGTGGCATCCTGGCTGAAAGCCCGGCCGGAAATCGCCCGCGTACTCCATCCGGCGTTTACCGATTGCCCCGGCCACGCCGAATGGCAGCGCGACTTTTCCGGGGCAGGGGGCTTGTTCTCGGTCGTGTTCGATGCGCGCTACACCGAGGAGCAGACCGACCGGTTCGTCGACGCACTGACCCTGTTCGGCATTGGCTACAGCTGGGGCGGGGCAAACAGCCTGGTGATGCCGTACCGGATCGCCACCATGCGCAAGCAGTGGGGCGACGCCGGCACCCTGGTGCGCCTGAACATCGGGCTCGAGAGCGTGGACGACCTGATCGCGGATATCGCCCAGGCGCTAGGGAAGATGTAAGCCGGCGACCCTGTCATCGGGCCGCAAACAGAAATCGCCCCATCATTCCCGTCAATGCGGGGAAGATGGCGCGGGACTTATTGGCCCAGCACCCGGCGCAGCGTCGACGACAGGTCTTCCGCGGAGAACTTGGCGACATACGCGTCCGCGCCCACCGATTTCACGTGCTCTTCGTTCGTCGTGCCCGACAGTGATGAATGGATTACCACCGGCAGGTTACTGAAGCGCGACGACTTCTTGATGCTGCGGGTCAGCGTAAATCCATCCATTTCCGGCATTTCCAGGTCGGTGAGCATCAGCGCGACTTTGTCGTAGATGGTCTTGCCCTCGGTTTCCGCGGACGTGGCCAGGTAGTTCAGCTGGTCCCAGGCTTCCTTGCCGGTCTTGGTCATGACGAACGGCAGGCCCATTGCTTCCAGGCCTTGTTCGATCAGCGAGCGCGCGACCACCGAGTCGTCGGCCGCGAGGATCACGGTGCCCGGTTTGAGCTTGATCTTGCCGCCCAGCGCTTCGGCGTTGATCTCGACCTTGTCGGTCGGGTTCATCTTGCGCAGGATGGTTTCGACGTCGAGCACCTGCGCCAGGCGCGGGGTCCCGCCGGCTTCGTCATCGAGGCGGGCGATGCTGGTGACCATGCCGCTGCCGGCGCTTTGTTCCGACGACATGACCTGGCCCCAGTCGAGGCGCACGATCTCTTCGACGCTCTCGACGGCAAACGCCTGCGTGGTGCGGGCAAATTCCGTAACCAGCATGATGTTCAGGCCGGTTTTCGGGATGCAGCCGGTGATGGCCGGCAGGTCGAGCACCTGGATGATCTGGCCGCGCAGGTTGACGACACCGAGCACATGCGGTGGCGAACCGGCCACGGCAGTGACTTCCGGCATGGCGACGATTTCGCGAATCTTGAACACGTTGATGCCGAATAATTCATTGCGCTCGCCGTGGGCGTCGCCGCCCAGGCGGAACAGCAGCAGTTCGAATTTATTGGTGCCAGTCAGGTTGCTGCGCTCGTCGACTTCTTGTTGTACTGTTTTCATGGTTCCGTGTCCCAAAATCGAGGTCCATCCCTCACTTCACTATTACAACACGGCAACCTCGTACAGACGCGAATAAAACGAAAAAATCAGCAAAATCACTGCACCGGCATGGCGCGATTGTTGTTTAAATCCACGAAACCTTTGATGAGACGATATGCATTCCACAACCAGGCGACTGGAAAGACAATCCATGAGAGCGGAATGCCAATAATCGTGAAGATGAGGATCCAGCCCACCGCCATCCACAGGGCGTAGAACCAGAAGGTGCGGATCATCCACGTGTGATGGCTGTAGACCATCGTCCCGGCGGTATCGGGACGCTTGACGTAGTTGACGATCAGGGGAATGAAGGACAGCATGCCCAGCGAAAAGAAAAACGTCACCGCATGGGCGACGTACATGATGCGGGCAAATTGCTTGGCGTCTTGCAGGTTGTTGTCCAAAACCAGTTGTTGCGACATGCTCGGCTCCTTGTATTGACGGTGGGTGGCCCTGATTCTAGCAGCCCGGCGATTCAATTCGGACAATACGGTCTGGACGCCATGAAAGCAGGGGTGTCAGCGATGCTGCTTGACCCAGTTGACGATGGAGGTGGCGTCCATGGCGCCGGCCTGGCGCGCCACTTCGATGCCGCCCTTGAACAGCGCGAGCGTCGGGATCGAACGGATGTTGTAGCGTGCGGAGAGGTCCTGCGATGCTTCGGTATCGACCTTGAGCAGGCGCACCGCCGGCTCGAGCCGCTGGGCCGCCTGCTGGTAGGCCGGAGCCATCGCCTTGCACGGGCCGCACCACGCAGCCCAGAAATCCACCAGGACGGGAATGTCGTTGCGTTCGAGGTGGCGCGTGAACTGGGCGCTGGTGACGTCCAGCGGGCGTGCCACGAACAGGGCCTGCGAACACTTGCCGCAAACCGGTTCGTCGGCCAGGCGCTGCGGCGCCAGCCGGTTGATCGCCGCGCAATGGGGACAGACGACGTGGACTGCGACAGTGGTGTCGGATGAGGGCATGCTGTGGCTCCTGAACGAGTCAAATGGACAAGTCTTATTGTAATCCTGTAATCCGGATTCGATCGTTGGCAGTGCAACCATGCGCGTCCGCGCGCCGCCGCCAGCGTAAAATCGCTGTCCCGGCAACCATCCCGAAGGACCAGCATGACGCAATCGCCCGCCCGGCGAGTCGCCGCTTACATCGGCTGTGCCGGTTCCAGCATCCCGCGCGAGGTGGCCGACAGCTTCCCCGGCCCGGGCAGCCATCTCGAACGCTACGCGCGGGTGCTTGGCTGCGCGGAGATCAACACGTCGTTCTATCGCCCCCACCAGCCGGCAACCTACGCGCGCTGGGCCGCCAGCGTGCCCGCCGATTTCCGTTTTTCCGTCAAGACGCCGCGCACGATCACGCACGACGCGCAGCTGCGGGACGTCGATGCGCTGCTCGACCGCTTTCACGCCGAGGCTGGTACGCTCGGCGCCAAGCTCGGCTGCGTGCTGGTGCAGTTGCCGCCCAAGCTGGCGTTCGATGCGGGCGTCGCGGGCGCCTTCATCGAAACGATGCACGCACGCTTCCATTGCATGCTGGCCCTCGAGGCCCGCCATCCGGACTGGTTCGGTGCGGAAGCCACACGGTTGCTGACGGCGCTGTCGGTCACCCGCGTCATCGCCGACCCGGCCAAGGGCCAGCCGGGCGAACATGTGCCGACAACGCAGGAAATCTACACGCGCCTGCACGGTTCGCCACGTATCTACTACTCGGCGTATTCGCCCGACTATCTGGCGCAGCTGTCCCGGGACGTCGCCACCCACCAGGCTGCGGGCCGCCAGGTCTGGTGCATTTTCGATAATACGGCATCAGGCGCGGCGACGGCCAACGCCCTTGCGGTCCAGCGCGCCATCGCGCCGGCCGCCGCGCCTGCGGTACAATCGACGCCACCCTGACCAGCGTCCCCCATCCGTGCCGCCACCGTTTCCGATCCGCGTCGAATGCCCGCCCGGCGCCTGCGTCTGCGAGCGCGAGCGCCTGCTGGCCGACCCGCATGCCGACCTGCGCGCGCTGCGCCTGACGCGCGCCGAGGAACTGCGGCTGGTCGAACGGATCGAACGCGTGGCAAGCTACGCCGAACTGCTGCGCGTGCAGGCCATGATCGAGAAACAGCTGGGCGTGGTGGTGCGCATCGCGCCGGGGGTGAACGAAGTGCGCACGGTGCGCGGCATCATCGTCGCCATCGACGAGCAGCCCGGGCTGTGCAAGAAGATCCGCCAGTCGATCCCCGCGGCGATCCGGCGTGCGCTCGACACGCACCCGCAGATCATCTACGACATCCTCGACGCCAACGACCTGTTCGGCGCGCCCTGAGGCGCGCTCAGGCCGGCTGTGCCGCCGGCAGCGCCAGGACGCTGGCCAACTGGTCGAGGCTGATCGGCTTGGTGAGATGCAGGTCGAAGCCGGCGGCCAGCGCAGCGTCGCGGTCGCGGGCGCTGCCGTAACCGGTCAGCGCCACCAGGCGCATCGCGCGCGTGCGCGGGTCGGCGCGCAGGGCGCGCGCCACCGCGTAGCCGTCCATCTCCGGCAGGCCGATATCGATGAAGCCGAGCTCGGGCGGCGTCGCCTGCGCCAGCGCGATCCCGTCCGGGCCGTTGGCAGCCGCCAGCACGTCGCAGCCGCAGGTCGCCAGCAGCATGGCCATGGTGTCGCGCGCATCGTCGTTGTCTTCGACGAGAAGTATCCGGCGCAGCTGCAACTGCGCGGAACCGGCCGGCGCGGCGGGCAGCGGCGCGGCCGGCTGGGCGGCCAGCGGAAGGCGCAGCGTGAATATCGAACCCTGGCCCAGTCCGGGGCTGGCCAGGTCGGCGCTGCCACCATGCATCTCGGTCAGCCGGCGTACCAGCGACAGCCCGATGCCGAGTCCGCCCTGGGCGCGCTGCAGCGGCTGGCTGGCCTGGACGAACATGTCGAACACGGCCGGCAGCAGGTCGGCGGCGATGCCGACGCCCTGGTCGCGCACGACGAGTTCGGCGAACGCGCCATGCTGGCGCACGCTAATGGCGAGCACGCCACCATCGGGACTGTATTTGATGGCGTTGTCGATGACGTTGTCGACGATTTGCGCCAGCCGGGTGGGATCGGCCTCGACCCAGGCCGGCGCCAGCTGCGTCTCGAGGTCGAAGCGGGCGGTGCGGCCAGCCGCATGGAGCGCCTCCAGGCTGCGCTGGACCACGACGGCCAGGTCGAGCGGCCGGCGCTCGAGCGTGAATTTGCCCATCAGGACCCGATTCACGTCGAGCAGGTCGTCGACCAGCTTCGACAGATGATCGCTCTGGCGCAGCAGCACATGGCGCGCGCGCTCCTGCATGGCGGCGCTGGCTTTGGTGCTGTCGAGCACGCGCACGGCGTTCGACACGGCGCCCAGCGGATTGCGCAACTCGTGGCCGAGCATGGCCAGGAATTCGTCCTTGGCCGCGTTCTGCGCTTCGGCATGGCTACGTGCCCGCTGCGCTTCGAGCAGCAGTGCATTGCGTTCATCCTCGGCCAGCAGGCGCGAGCGCATTTCGTCGCGCAGGCGCGCGTTGGCTTCAATGATTGCGCTGTTGAGCAAGTCGAATTCGCGCACGCCGCTGGGCGCCAGCGGGGCCACGTCGTCATGCCGCCCGAGCCGGCGCGCCGCCAGTGCGGCCCGGCCGACGTACCGCACCAGCCGGCCGCCGAACAGGGCCGTCAGCAGCAGCGCCAGTGCGAACGCGAACACCATGCCGCCCAGGATGACCAGCGCGCTGGTCCAGACCGGCCGGTCGATGCCGTCCACCGGGGCCCCGATCATCACGCTCCAGCCTGCGAGTTGCGAATGGGTGAACACGTCGTACACTTCGGTCCCCTCGACATTCACGTGGCGCAGCACATCGCGCCGGGCCGAGGCCATCGCCTGCTGCAATTCTGGCGTGATGCGTGCGCCCGGCTTGGCCTGGCTGAGGTTGCGCGAAATAACGGCGCCGTCCCGGTCGGCCACGCCGGCCATCCAGCCGGGCGGCAATTCACGCCCCGTAAAGGCGCGGCTGAACCACGCTGGCGAATAGGCCTGGGTCAGCACGTAGCGCTGCCCGGGTCCCAGGTCGACCGGTTCTTCGACGCCGACGAAGCTGTTGTTGAGGGCGGCACGCCAGCGCATGCCGGTAATCCAGCCCCGGCCGGTCGCCAGCATGCGCGTCACCTCGGACGGATTCGGGCGCTTGCCGAGCTCGCTGCCATACGGCAGGCGGGTGTTCAGGATTTGCTGGCCGCTTTCATCGTACAGCACCATCCAGGCGCCGCTGCCGGCGTTCATGGCCTGCATTTCCCGGTACACGGCCGGCATGTCGCGCGCCGCCAGCGCCTTCGAATGGACGAGGGTGCGCATGACCGACTGCGCGCGGTACAGGTCGCCGTCGATGACGAGGCGCACAAGGCGTACATTTTCCCGGACGCGGTCGATCGCCGCGTCGTGCTGGACGTGCCAGAGCTGGTTGACCGCCAGGGCGCACACCGCCCCCACCGGCAGGACCAGCGCGGCCACGAGAATCATGTAGTACGCCCGCAGCCTCATGGAAGCACGCCGGACCATGCTGCGAAATGATGCATGAGAAGTGTGACGACAGGAAATAAGCTGGTCATTTTACAGCAGCACGCGTCCCGCGTTTCAGTCGCCCGGCACCGCCGCGATCGAAAACACGCCGACGGCCCGGGCGAGCGCCGCGGCCTGCGCCTCGAGGGCGGCCGCTGCGCCGGCGGCTTCTTCGACCAGGGCGGCATTTTGCTGGGTCACTTCATCCATCTGGGTGATGGCCACGTTGATCTGCTCGATGCCCAGCGTCTGCTCGGCGCTGGCATGGGCAATCTCGCCCATGATGCCCGTTACCCGCGCGATCGCGCCGACAATTTCTTCCATGGTCGCGCCGGCATGGCCGACCAGCTTGCCGCCGGCATCGACCTGCCGCACCGAATTGTCGATCAGCGCCTTGATCTCGCGTGCCGCGGCCGCCGAGCGCTGGGCCAGGGTGCGCACTTCCGAGGCCACGACGGCGAAGCCGCGCCCCTGTTCGCCGGCGCGGGCCGCTTCCACCGCGGCATTCAGGGCCAGGATGTTGGTCTGGAATGCGATGCCATCGATGACGCCGATGATATCGACGATTTCTCGCGATGAATCGTTAATCGATGCCATGGTCGCCACCACATCGGCCACCACCGCGCCGCCGCGCGCCGCGATCGCGGAGGCGGACACGGCCAGCAGGTTGGCCTGCTGCGCGTTGTCGGCATTCTGTTTCACGGTGCTGGTCAGCTCTTCCAGCGAGGACGCGGTTTCTTCCAGCGACGCGGCCTGCTGCTCGGTGCGCACCGACAGGTCGAGGTTGCCGGCCGCGATTTCGCGCGCCGCGGTGGCGATCGTGTCGGTACCGGCGCGTACTTCCGTCACCGTGGCCAGCAGGTTCGCATTCATGGCCGACAGCGCCCGCAGCAACTGGCCGACCTCGTCGCGCGCGCTGCTGTCGATGGTGCTGCACAGGTCACCGGCCGCCACGGTTTCGGCCAGGCCGACCGCGTGCGCCAGCGGGGCGGTGATCGAGCGCGTGAGGAGGGTGGCCAGCGCCGTGCCCAGCAGCAGCCCGGTGACGCCGAGGCCGATCTGGAGCTGGCGCGCCCGCGCCGAGGTCGCATCGATGGCGACGTTGGCAGACGTGACCAGGCGGTCCTGGTAAGCGGCCAGCGCGCGGACCGTCGCAATATAGGCTTTCATCGCCGGACCCATCTTGCCATCGATCTGCGCCGCC
>Ga0265780_10005702_pt1 | contig 15686 bp, 14 predicted proteins | sample P1T30metagenome_FD_192432 | JGI IMG/M metagenome (GOLD analysis project Ga0265780, IMG submission 192432) | Plant litter microbial communities from East Loma Ridge, Irvine, California - P1 T30 | ecosystem: Environmental > Terrestrial > Plant litter > Unclassified | place: USA: California... | reverse complement strand
ACACGGTCGACCGGTGCACGATTCCCCGGCCCCCACCGGGCTGTCAGACTCCTGGTCGTGAGCACCTCCGACCGCTTCCTGGCCGCGGCCCTCGCCTTCGACCGTGAGGGGTCGCCGTCGCAGGCCGGGCTCGCGCGGGGCATCGCGGGCGATCCGACGGCGCTCGCCGTCGTCGAGCGAGCCGAGGAGGCGCGGCGCCAGCCCGTCCTCGTCCTCGCGGTCTGCCGGTGGCTGGGCGCGCCGCACGGGTCGTGGTCGGCGCTGAGGCCCTGGCTGCTCGCCCGCTCCGACGACGTCGTGGCCGAGCTCGGCAGGCGACTCACCCAGACGAACGACGTGCGCCGCTGCGCGCCGCTGTCGATCGCCCTGGCCCGCGTGCCGGGCCCGATCGCCCTGATCGAGGTCGGCGCCTCGGCCGGGCTCTGCCTCGGTGTCGACCGCTACGGCTACCGCTCGGGCGACCGGGCCTGGGGTGACGCGTCGAGCACGGTGCAGCTCGGGATCGACGTGGTCGTCGAGGGCGCGACCCGGTCTCGGCCGGAGCTGCCGACGGGACGGCTGCCCGAGGTCGTCTGGCGGGCGGGGATCGACCTCGACCCGGTCGACGTCCGCGACCCCGAGCAGGTGGCCTGGCTCGAGACCCTGCTGCCGCCCGAGCGCGGTGATCGGCGGGACCTGCTGGGGCGGGCCGTCGCGCTCGCCCGCACCGCGCCTCCTCGGCTCGTCGCGGCGGACGCCGTCGACGGTCTCGCCGCCCTCGTGGACGAGGCCCCGACGGGCGCCACGTCGGTCGTGGTCTCGACGGGCACGCTCGTCTACCTGCCGGGTCGGCGGCGCCAGGCCTTCGTCGACGAGGTCGGCCGGCTGGGTGCGCGGTGGATGTCGTACGAGCGCCGCGACCTGCTGACGGACGTGGTCGCCGAGGTGCCGCCGGGGGTGTCTCCCGACGACGCGTTCGCGGCCCTCGCCCTCGACGGTCGGGTGCTGGGCGTGGGGGACGCCCACGGCACGCGGCTGCACCTCACGGCCTGACCGCGGGTCGACGCGTCGCGGCACGAGGCGACCGGCGGCGCCTCGGGCGGGTGGACGCGTTGTCGGACCACGCCCCCGGCCTCCGCGATCGGTCGGGGCGCCGCCCGTAGGATGACCCGGAACCCAGGGGAGGGCCGCCACGATGGACGAGAACGCGACAGGTGACGACGTGCGCTCGAGCGTGCTGTCCGAACGTGACCGCGCCGTCCTGGACTTCGAACAGCGTGCCCCCGCCTCGGCCGGTGCCCGGGAGGCCGCGATCCGTCGGGAGTTCGGCCTCGGGGTCGTCCGTTACCAGCAGTTGCTCAACTCGCTCATAGACCGACCCGCTGCACTGGCCTACGCACCCATGCTCGTCGGCCGCCTGCAGCGCCTGCGAGTCGCCCGCCACGACGCCCGATCGACCCGTTCGTTCGGTCCGACCCGCTGATCCACGAGAGACCACGCATGCCGAAATTCGACCGAGACCGGTTCGACGACGTCCCCGCCGACCTCGACCGCGTCGGGGCCCACCGGGCCGAGAAGCGCCCCGGCAGCGGCTGGATCGGCTTCGCCTGGGCGGCCCTCGCCGTCGGCGTGCTGGTCGGTGCGGGCGTCGTGTACCTCGGGGTCGCGAACAACAGCTTCCAGTTCGTCAACCCGTCGGCGTCCGGCACCGCCGAGGCCCAGGCGCCCGACACCGAGACGGCGACCCCTTCGGCCACGCCGACGGTGGCCCCGCTGACGGACCCTTCGCAGGTCGACCCCGCGGTCACCACGATCACCGTGCTGAACGGCACGGCCACCGCCGGGCTCGCCGGTTCGGCCTCCGAGCGGCTCGAGACCGCCGGCTGGGTCGTCGGCACGCAGGGCAACGCCAGCGAGCGCGTCGCGACCTCCACCGTCTACTACTCGGCGGCCGACGACGAGGCCGCGGCGCTCGGGCTCGCCCAGCAGCTCGGCATCACCGACGTCGAGGCGAGCGAGGCCTTCCCGGGGGCCGCCGTCACGATCGTCCTCGGGGCCGACTACAGCTCCTGACAGGGCCCTCGCCGACGGCCCGGACCGAGGAGGCGCGGGTCCCGTCGGGCCCTCACCGCGCCTCCCGTGTTACGCCCGCGTTTAATTACCGGTGAAATCCTCGTTTTCTGCGGGTGTTTCTCGTTCGAGGTGTGTTCTTCCGCTTTTCCCGTGGCTAGCATCTGGAATTGGTCGCCTCCCACGGCTCGCCGACCTGGTGTTCTGCACGAGTGACGCTGTCCCGTCCGGGCTCGCAGATCACTGCGTCGACGACCCGGCTCTGCAGCACCGCACGCGCCGTACCACCACAGCAAGGGGAGCGACACCATGGCAAACGGGACCGTGAAATGGTTCAACGCGGAGAAGGGCTTCGGCTTCATCACCGTCGAGGGAGACGGCCAGGACGTCTTCGTGCACTACTCGGCCATCGACATGAGCGGGTACAAGGTCCTCGAAGAGGGCCAGGCCGTCGTGTTCGAGGTCGGCACGGGCGACAAGGGGCCGCAGGCGGAGTCCGTCCGGCTCGCCTGACGCCCACCGGTGCGCCTCGACGCACCGACGCCTCGCCGCACGCCGTCACGGTCCGCCGTGGCGGCGTGCTCGTGCGTCCGGGCCCCGCCACGTCACTTGCACTCTCATCGGGCGAGTGCCAGAATCGTTGCTGGCACTCGCGACACGTGAGTGCCAATGCTTCTGCTTCATGACGTCCGGGAGGGACGAAAAACACACATGGCTAAGATCATTGCTTTTGACGAAGAGGCCCGTCGTGGCCTCGAGCGTGGCCTGAACATCCTGGCCGACGCGGTGAAGGTCACGCTCGGCCCGCGTGGTCGCAACGTCGTGCTCGAGAAGAAGTGGGGCGCCCCCACCATCACGAACGACGGCGTCTCCATCGCCAAAGAGATCGAGCTCGACGACCCCTTCGAGAAGATCGGTGCCGAGCTCGTCAAAGAGGTCGCGAAGAAGACCGACGACGTCGCCGGCGACGGCACGACCACCGCGACGGTGCTGGCCCAGGCCCTCGTCCGCGAAGGTCTGCGCAACGTCGCGGCCGGTGCCGACCCCATCTCGCTGAAGCGCGGCATCGAGAAGGCCGCCCAGGCCGTCTCCGACCAGCTGCTCGCCGACGCGAAGGACATCGAGACCAAAGAGCAGATCGCTGCCACGGCCTCGATCTCGGCCGCCGACCCCACCATCGGTGCGCTCATCGCCGAAGCGATCGACAAGGTCGGCAAAGAGGGCGTCGTCACCGTCGAGGAGAGCAACACCTTCGGCACCGAGCTCGAGCTCACCGAGGGCATGCGCTTCGACAAGGGCTACCTGTCGCAGTACTTCGTCACCGACCCCGAGCGCCAGGAAGCCGTCTTCGAAGACGCCTACGTGCTCATCGTCAACTCGAAGATCTCGAACATCAAAGACCTGCTGCCGATCGTCGACAAGGTCATCCAGTCGGGCAAGCAGCTGCTCATCATCGCGGAAGACGTCGACGGCGAGGCCCTGGCCACGCTCGTCGTGAACAAGATCCGCGGCATCTTCAAGTCGGTCGCCGTCAAGGCCCCCGGCTTCGGCGACCGTCGCAAGGCGCAGCTGCAGGACATCGCGATCCTCACCGGTGGTCAGGTCATCGCCGAAGAGGTCGGTCTCAAGCTCGAGAACGCCACGCTCGACCTGCTCGGTCGTGCCCGCAAGGTCATCATCACCAAGGACGAGACGACCATCGTCGAGGGTGCCGGTGACGACGAGCAGATCGCCGGCCGCGTCCGTCAGATCCGCAGCGAGATCGAGGCGACCGACAGCGACTACGACCGCGAGAAGCTCCAGGAGCGCCTCGCGAAGCTCGCCGGTGGCGTCGCCGTCATCAAGGCGGGTGCCGCGACCGAGGTCGAGCTGAAAGAGCGCAAGCACCGCATCGAGGACGCCGTTCGCAACGCGAAGGCCGCCGTCGAAGAGGGCATCGTCGCCGGTGGTGGCGTCGCCCTCATCCAGGCCGGCAAGACCGCGCTGGCGAACCTGCAGCTCGAGGGCGACGAGGCGACGGGTGCGAACATCGTCCGCGTCGCGATCGACGCTCCCCTGAAGCAGATCGCCTTCAACGCCGGCATGGAGCCCGGCGTCGTGGCCGACAAGGTCCGCGGGCTCGACATCGGTTGGGGCCTCAACGCCGCGACCGGCGAGTACGTCGACATGCTGGCCGCCGGCATCATCGACCCCGCCAAGGTCACGCGCTCGGCTCTGCAGAACGCCGCGTCGATCGCCGGTCTGTTCCTCACGACCGAGGCCGTCGTCGCCGACAAGCCCGAGAAGAACCCGGCCCCGGCCGGCGACCCCTCGGGTGGCATGGACTTCTAGTCCGCAGCCGCGCGGCTCACACCGCGCACACGCTCAAGGGCGGTTCCCCTCCGGGGGAGCCGCCCTTCGGCGTTGCCGGGGGGAGGGACGTGAGCCGCGGTTCGGCCGGGCTTCGGCACCGGCTCCGGACGACGCCGGAAGTGGACACGACACCACGTTGTGGACACGGCGCCACGAGAAGACGTGGTGCGGTGTCCACTTCCTGGCATCGTGGGCCGGCAGCGCGGGGCGCGCGGCGTCCGGCGTCCGGCGTCCGGCGCGGGCCGGGGTCGGTCGGGCTACGCGGTCGCGACGGAGGGCTCGGCCGGGGTGAGAGCGTCGGCGGGCATCAGCGGGAGGGCGACGCGGAACGTGGCTCCACCCCCGGGGGTGTCGTCGACGTCCACCGAGCCGCCGTGGGCCGCGACGATGCCGGACACGATGGCCAGGCCGAGGCCGCTGCCGCCCGTGTCGCGGGTACGCGACGAGTCGGCCCGCCAGAAGCGCTGGAAGATCTTCTCGCGGATCTGCGGTGGGATGCCCTCGCCGTGGTCGACGATGGCGACGGTGGCGACACCACGCCCGGGGTCGGACTGCACCACGAGCTCGATCGGGCTGTCCGCCTCGGTGAACCGCATGGCGTTGCCCATCAGGTTGGTGATCACCTGGCGGATCTTGTTCTCTTCGCCGTGCACGATGGCCGGGGCCTCGAACCTCTGCACTTCGCCCTGGAGCTGGGCGGCGGTGGCCGTGTCGCCGTTGCGGACGGCGCGAGCCCTCAGGCTGCGGAGGCGTGCGAGGGTCGCGCCCGCGAACGAGATCGCACCCGTCGAACCGGGCGCGGCATCCGTGGGTGAGGTGCCTGCGGTCGGGGTGCTCGCGGCCGGTGGTGCGGCCTCGGGGGAGCGTCCGTCGGCAGGTGTCTCGTCGCCGTCGGTCAGGGCCGGCACCGCGGCGAGGACGGGCTCGAGCACGATGACGTCGATGTCTCGATCCGGGTTCGACGCCATGGTGTCGAGGGCCGAATCGCGGGCCAGCTGCACGAGGTCGACGGGACCGAGCTCGAGCGGTTTGGACTCGTCGAGACGGGCGAGGGCGAGGAGGTCCTGCACCAGCACGCCCATGCGGATGGCCTCTTTCTCGATGCGGTCCATGGCCTGGGCGACGTCCTCGGGCTTGGTCAGCGCACCCATGCGGTACAGCTCGGCGTAACCGCGGAGGGAGACGAGCGGCGTCCGGAGTTCATGGCTCGCGTCGCCGACGAAGCGGCGCATCTGGTCGATCGTCCTGGCGCGGTCGTCGAAGGCGCTGTCGATCCGGTTGAGCATCGTGTTGAGGGACCGGTTGAGTCGTCCGACCTCGGTGTTCGGCGTCGTCGAGTCGAGTCGTTGGGTGAAGTCGCCGTCGGCGAAGCGGGCCGCGGTCGCCTCGACGTCGCGCAGCGGCGCGAAGGTCGACGTGACGAGCAGGCGGGTGAGGGCGGCACCGAGCACGACGACCGAGAGGCCGAACCCCAGGAAGATGCCGCCGAAGCGCCCGATCGTCGCATTGGTGCCCGCCAGGTTGGTTCCGGCCACGATGACGGCGGGCACGGTCGTCACGCTGCCCTGGGCGTCGGTCGAGCGCAGGGCGGCCGCGTGGGCGAAGAGGCGCCACTCGTTGTCGCGGCTCGAGTTGTACCGGTTGAAGGCCTCGTCGAGGGGAGCGCCGGCGACGCCGACGCCGGTGAGGTCGGGGGCGTCGGTGGCACTCGACAGCTGCGAACGGGTGTCGCAGATCAGGTCGCCCTCGTCGTCGAGGATCGCGACGTAGCTGCTGGTGAGGCCCGCGAAGTTCACGGTGCACGACCGGGAGTCCGCCTGGTCGAACGAGGCGCTGGTGAAGTTGGTCGCCGAGTTGCGCAGGGACGTGTCGACCTGCCCCATCAGGTAGGTGCTCAGGACGGTCATCGTGCCGAGGCCGGCCACGACGAGGCCGAGGGTGACCAGGGTCACCGTGATGCCGGTGATCTTGGTGCGGATGGAGATCTCGTTCCACCACTGCGAGAGGCGAGCGTGCATGAGGACAGACGCTAGCGGAACCGGCTGGGCGCACCCCGCCCGTCGGAGCACGGACGACGACGCCCGACCGCTCGGGGCGGTCGGGCGTCGTCGTGTTCACGCACCAGGGCTGGTGGTCAGGCCTTCGTGGCCTTGAGCATGTAGCCGAAGCCCCGCTTGGTCTGGATGATGGGCTCCGTCGAGAACTGGTCGAGCTTGCGACGCAGGTACGAGATGTAGCTCTCGACGATGCCGGCGTCGCCGTTGAAGTCGTACTCCCACACGTGGTCGAGGATCTGGGCCTTCGACAGCACGCGGTTCGGGTTGAGCATGAGGTAACGGAGCAGCTTGAACTCGGTGGGGCTGAGCTCGATGGCCGTCTCGCCGATGGTGACCTCGTGGGTGTCCTGGTCCATCGTCAGCTCGCCGGCACGGATGATGGCGTCTTCGTCCTCGTTCATCGTGCGACGCAGGATCGCCTTGATGCGCGCGACGATCTCGTCGAGGCTGAACGGCTTGGTGACGTAGTCGTCGCCGCCGACCGTGAGGCCCGTGATCTTGTCCTCGGTGTCGTCCTTCGCCGTGAGGAAGAGGATCGGCGAGGTGTAACCCGACGAGCGGAGGCGCTTGGTCACGCCGAACCCGTTCATGTCGGGCAGCATCACGTCGAGGATGATCAGGTCGGGTTCTTCTTCGAGGACCGCCGAGATCGCCTGCGCACCGTTGCCGACCGCACGGACGGCGAAGCCCGCGAACCGCAGGCTGGTGGTCAACAGGTCGCGGATGTTCGGTTCGTCGTCGACGATCAGGATCTTGGGGCCGTCACTCATGCGCCCAAGTATCTGCGCGCCTCCTCGGTGTTTCCTGTGAGCCGGAGGAGCGTCACCCGCACGTGGGCGGAGCGGCAGCCCTCAGGCGGCCGAGACGGCAGGTCGCTCAGGCGTCGGGGGCGGACCACTCGACGTTGGGTACCAGGGCGACGCGCGTGGTGAGCTCGAGCAGTTCGTCGGGCACGGCCAGGGTGAAGTCCACGCCCTCACGCCGCTCGAGCACCGCCGTGTAGCCCGAGGCCCGCGTGATCTGCCACCCCGGGAACTCCTCGACGGAGGCGGCGACGACCTGGGCCTCGGAGGCGTCGTCGGTCGCGCCGATCGCGGTGAGTCCGGCGAACAGGTGGTCCTTGACGGGCGACCCGGCGAGAAGGTCGCTGCGTTCGATCACCTCGGGGTCGGGGCTCCAGGTCACGATGCTGAGGGTCGCCCCCGCGTGGAGTCCGCCCTGCACCTCGTAGGTGCGGGCGACCGACACGACGACCGACGGGTCCCACTCGGCGAACCGGGCGACCTGGCCGCGGAACTCCATGGCGTCGTGGTCGAGGGAGGCGACCAGGGGCCCGAAGGTCGCGAACGGGGCCTGGTCGGCGGCGAACACCCGGCGGAGGCTGTCGCGCCAGAGGTCGTCGTCGCCCAGGGGCAGGTCGGCGCCCTGCTCGTCGGTCACGCGGCGACCACCGGCGAGTCGAGGATCGTGTAGCTGTAGCCCTGCTCGGCCAGGAAGCGCTGGCGGTTCTGCGCGAAGTCCTGGTCGACCGTGTCGCGGCTGACGAGCGTGTAGAACGAGGCCGGCAGGCCCGACTTCTTCGGCCGCAGCAGGCGACCGAGTCGCTGCGCCTCTTCTTGCCGCGACCCGTACGAGCCGCTGACCTGGATCGCCACGGTCGCCTCGGGCAGGTCGACCGAGAAGTTGGCCACCTTCGAGACGACGAGCACCTTGAGGTCGCCGTCGCGGAAGCGCTGGTAGAGGCGCTCGCGTTCGTCGACGGGCGTGCTGCCGGTCAGCGTGGGGGCGTCGAGCACCGCGGCGAGCTCGTCGAGCTGGTCGAGGTACTGGCCGATGACGAGGATCTGCTCGCCGTCGTGACGGGCCACGAGGTGCTTGACCACGTCGAGCTTGGCCGGGGCCGTGGCCGCCAGCCGGTAGCGCTCGTCGTCGGGGGACGCCGCGTACTCGAGCCGCGCCTCCTGGGGGAGGTCCACCCGCACCTCGTAGCACGATGCCGGCGAGATGAAGCCCTGGGCCTCGATCTCTTTCCACGGGGCGTCGAAGCGCTTGGGGCCGATCAGGCTGAAGACGTCGCTCTCGCGACCGTCCTCGCGCACGAGCGTCGCGGTGAGGCCGAGGCGGCGACGAGCCTGCAGTTCGGCGGTCAGCTTGAAGACCGGCGCGGGCAGCAGGTGCACCTCGTCGTAGACCACGAGGCCCCAGTCGAGCGCGTCGAGCAGGGAGAGGTGCGTGTACTTGCCCCCGCGGCGGGCCGTGAGGATCTGGTAGGTGGCGATGGTGACCGGCTTGACCTCTTTCACCGAGCCGGAGTACTCGCCGATCTCGTCCTCGGTCAGGGACGTGCGCTTGAGCAGTTCGTCTCGCCACTGTCGGGCCGAGACGGTGTTCGTCACGAGGATCAGCGTGGTGGTGCCGGCGGCCGCCATGGCCCCGGCGCCCACGAGGGTCTTGCCGGCGCCACAGGGGAGCACGACGACGCCCGAGCCGCCCTCGAAGAAGTTGTCGATCGCCTTCTGCTGGTAGCCGCGCAGGTGCCAGTCGCTCTCGTCGAGGTCGATGGCGTGCGGGGTGCCGGGCGTGTAGCCGGCGTGGTCCTCGGCGGGCCAGCCGAGTTTGACGAGCTGCTGCTTCACCTCGCCACGGGCCCAGGGCAGGAGCTCCCACAGGTCGTCCGCCCGCTTGACGCCGAGCAGCTCGCCGATCTTCTTGGCCCGGGTCACCTCGCTCAGCACCGAGCTGTCGGTGCCGCGCAGCAGCAACTGGTCGCCGTCGCGCTCGATGACGATGCGGCCGTAGCGCGCGACGGTCTCGGCGATGTCGACGCTGACGCTCTGCGGCACCGGGAACTTGCTGTACTTCTCGAGCGTGCCGAGCATGTCGTCGGCGCTGTGCCCGGCCGCCCGTGCGTTCCACAACCCGAGTCGGGTGATGCGGTAGGTGTGCACGTGCTCGGGGGCGCGCTCGAGCTCGGCGAAGACGCTGAGGTCGTGCCGCGCGTCCTCCGCCTGCTCGTGCGCGACCTCGAGCAGGACGGTGCGATCGCTCTGCACGATCAGGGGTCCGGTCATGAGGGACGAGTCTAGGCGCGCCTCCTGCCGCCTCTCACAGCCGGGGCGGGGCCGCCGACGGACGAGGAGGCGCGGGGCGGCCGGCGAGGGCCACCCGCCTCAGTCGCGACTCGCGACCGCCACCACGTTCTTCAGCGGCAGCGTGCGCTCGACGTCCGACTTCTTGTCGCGCCCGCGGACGCGTCCGCCGCCGATGCCGGTGGGCTCCATGTCGAGCGTGGTCGTGCTGCCGTCGGGCATCGCGACGGTCACGGTGACCGTCAGCCGGCCCTTCACGGCGGCGTCGAGCTGGCGGGCGATCCAGGCACGGTCGGTCGACTCGTCACCGGAGCCGGGGTCGGTGTGCAGGCGCTGGACGAGTTCACGCAGCGGGTCGCGCGTCTCGACCGGGGTCGGCCGCCGGGGTCGACGGCGGGACGGCGGAGCGACCTCGGCGCCGCCCTCGTCGACGACGACGACGGGGTAGCGCTCGTCGCTCAACGACCAGAAGACGGTGTCGCGCTCGAACCGGCTCGCGACGGTCGTCGCGTCGACCCGCGTGAGGGCGAGGGGGGAGAGCGACTGGTCGACCTCGAGCGTGTCGAGGCTCGCACGGTCGTCGGCGACCACGAGCGACAGCGCGTCGCCCGGCACGCCCTCGGGTGCGCTGCCCGGCGCGATCGCCCGCACGCGGTAACGCCCGTGCCGTTCGGCGCTCTGCTGGATCAGGTAGTCGAGCGGCTGGGGGATGCCCGTCGACGAGATGCCGCCGAGGAACTCGCGCAGGGTCTCGGCCGTCTCGCCCTCGCTCAGGGCACGTTGCAGTCCGCCCTCGGTGATGCGGTAGGTGGCCGCCAGGCCCGCGCTCTCGACGGCCGCGATGACGCGGAGCCGGGAGTCGATGGCCGGCGACAGGGGCCCGGGCGACACGACGCTGAGGTCGTGCTGCAGGTAGACCTGCTCGACCGCGTCCGGCAGCAGGGCGGCCACCCGGGCGCGGGCCGCGGCGGGACCCTCGCGGAACAGGGCGACGGCCGCCGAGGTGGGCGTGTCGTCCGAGGTCAGGCCCAGCACCTCGGCGCTGCGCGAGAAGGCGGCGATGCGATCGGTGATCCAGCTGCCCCCGGCCGGGTAGGACCAGTCGGAGAACTCGCGCAGCGGCAGCCCCCACGAGGTGTCGACGCGTTGCTCGAGCACCGTGAGGATCTCGGCCGGCAGCGAGCCCAGCCAGGCCCGCGTCAGCGTCTGCCACCGGTCGGGCCAGGAGGCGCGGAGCCAGTCGGTCGCGTCGGCGGCCACGACCCAGCCGTCCGGGCTCGGTGCGGCCAAGCCGGCCCGCACGGCGATGGCGAGCACGGTCGCCACGTCGTCGACGTCGATGCGGGCGGCCTCGGCGAGCCGCCTCGTCTCGGGCAGCGCCAGGCCGCCCTTCGCGAGCTCTCGGGCCGGCGACTGCTCGAGGGCTCGGAGGATCTCGGCCACCTCGATGACCACGGCGTACAGCCGCTCGGCCGAGCGCGCGTCGGCGTCGTCGCGAGCCTGGTCGAGGACGGTCTCGAGCACCACCGGGGGTCGCGCGGAGGTCAGGACGTCGAGGGCCAGGGCGGGGTCGTCGTCGAGGCGCTCGGCCACGGCGTCGAGGGTCGCGACGGAGTCGCCGCGGCGGACGACGAGGAACGCCTCGTCGACGCGGTCGAGCGCCGCGGACACCGTGTCGCGGTCGACCTCGAAGGCGGCGTCGATGCGGTCGTGGACGGCGTCCACGTCGCCCGGCACGCGGAGGACCTGCAGCACGATCAGTGCGACGCGGTCGAGGTGGGCCAGTGCGTCCCGCACGCTGGCCGGCTCGAGCAGGACGTCCGCCAGGTCGAAGGCGTCGTGGACGCTCGACGCCCGGACCTGCCGCCGCGCGAGTCGGCGCAGCAGGTCGTCGTCGCCGATGGCGCGCAGGACGCCCGCGAGGTCGAGTGCACTAGCCATGGTCGAGGCCTCCAGCCGTCGTGCAGCCCGGGTCTGCGGTTACCGTCTGGTGCCCCGTGAGTCGCGGCTGCGACGCACGGCGCTCGCCACCACGAATGCGAGGAGCATCGCGAAGGCGATCGGGAGCCCGATGAGGGGCAGGATCGTGAGAGCGGGCCAGACGCCCGCGGTGAAGTCGGTGACACCCGTCGCCACGCCGACGAACCTCGTGAAGAACGCGAGGACCGAGACGACGACGACGGCGAGGATCATGAAGAGGAGGACGCGCTCTGTACGATTGACGGCAGAGGGCGCACTCGTCTCGATCTTCTTGGCCACGGGTCAACGATAGTGCGGTGCGGCCCTACCCGGCGATCTAAGCTGGGGCGACCCACCCCCAGGGTCACCCGTCTTCACGAGAGGTCCAGTCATGCCCACCGGCAAGGTCAAGTTCTACGACGACGAGAAGGGCTTCGGCTTCATCAGCAGCGATGACGGCCAAGAGGTCTTCCTCCACGCGTCGGCCCTGCCCGCCGGCACCGTGGGTGTCAAGGCGGGAACCCGCCTCGAGTACGGCATCGCCGACGGCAAGCGCGGCGCGCAGGCCCTGTCGGTCCGCGTGCTCGAAGCCGCCCCGAGCCTCGCCAAGATGAACCGACGTTCCGCCGACGACATGGCCGTCATCGTCGAAGACCTGGTCAAGGTGCTCGACAAGGCCGGTGGCGACCTGCGCCACGGCCGCTACCCGCAGAACGGCGCCCGCATCGCCGTGCTGCTGCGCACCGTCGCGGACTCGTTCGATGCCTGAGGCCGCCTCGCGCACGCCCTGGTCCGAGCTCGCCCGCCGGGCCCTGACCGAGATCACGCCCGACGAGACCATCGGCGCCGAGGCCGACCCGGTCGACGACGAGCCCGGCGTCACCTCGGTGCGCTTCGCCACCCTCCTTCCCGGGTACCCGGGCTGGCACTGGACGGTCAGCGTCGCCCACCTCGACGGTGAGGAGCCTTCGGTGCTCGAGGCCGAGCTGATGCCCGGCGACGGCGCCCTGCTCGCCCCGGACTGGGTGCCGTGGGCCGACCGTCTCGCCGAGATGAAGGCCCAGGAGGCGCACGACGGCGACGAGGACGACGACGAGTCCGAAGACGACGACGAGGACTCGGACGACGATTCGGACGACGAGGACGAGGACGAGTCCGACGACGAGCACGGGTCGATCGTGCACGGCGGCGACGTGGACGGGGTCGACATCGACGACCTCGTCGACGACTCCGACGACTCCGACGACTCCGACGCTGACGGTGACTCCGCGTCGGTGGACGCACCCGTCGTCCCCGCCGCGCACCCCGAGGCCGACCTCGACGACGAGTCGCACGACGACGACTGGGACGGCGAGGACGAGGACCCTCTGAGCCGGCGACGCAAGTAGTCCCTCGAACCCGACCCGCGCCTCCTGCGTCAGGGTCGCATCACGACGAAGGCCCCGACACGATCGTGTCGGGGCCTTCGTCGTGCGGGCGATCGGTCAGAGGGCGTCGACGACGAACTCGATCGACCGGATCAGCTGGCGGACGTCGTCGGGCTCGATGGCCGTGAAGGTCGCGACGCGCAACTGGTTGCGACCGAGCTTGCGGTAGGGCTCGGTGTCGACGATGCCGTTGGCGCGGAGCACCTTGGCGATGGCGGCCGCGTCGATCGACTCGGCGAAGTCGATGGTCGCGACGACCTGCGAGCGGTGCGACGGGTCGACGACGAACGGGGTGGCGTACTCGGATGCGGTGGCCCAGTCGTACAGCGCCGACGACGACTCGCGCGTGCGGGCGTCGGCCCAGGCGAGGCCGCCGTTCTCGAGCATCCAGCGGGTCTGGTCCTCGAGCAGCAGCAGGGTCGTCAGGGCGGGCGTGTTGAGCGTCTGGTCGAGCCGCGAGTTGTCGACGGCGTTCTTGAGGCTCAGGAACTCGGGGACGTACCGGCCGCCGGCGGCGATCCGCTCGACGCGCTCGATCGCCGCGGGGGAGAAGAGCGCGAACCAGAGGCCGCCGTCGCTCGCGAAGTTCTTCTGCGGGGCGAAGTAGTAGACGTCGGCCTGCGAGGCGTCGAAGTCGATGCCGCCCGCCGCGCTCGTCGCGTCGACGACGGTGAGGGCGCCGGGGTCGCCGGCGACCCGGGTGACCGGCGCCATGACGCCGGTCGAGGTCTCGTTGTGCGGCCAGGCGTAGACGTCGACGCCCTCGAGCACCTCGACCTCGGCCAGCGAGCCGCCCTCGGCGGTGATCACGTGGGGGGCCTCGAGCCAGGGGGCCGCGTTCGCCTTGGCGAACTTCGAACCGAACTCGCCGAAGGAGAGGTTCTCGGCACGCTTCTCGACGAGGCCGAACGCCGCGGCGTCCCAGAAGGCGGTCGAGCCGCCGTTGCCCAGCACGACCTCGTAGCCGTCGGGGAGGCGGAACAGCTCGCCCAGCTCGGCGCGGACGCGGCCGACCAGGTCCTTCACGGGCGCCTGACGGTGCGAGGTGCCGAGGATCGTCGCCCCGGCGGTGACGAGGTGCTCGAGCTGGGCGGCCCGCACCTTCGAGGGGCCGCAGCCGAAGCGGCCGTCGGTGGGCAAGAGGTCAGTGGGAATCCGGATGTCCGCCATGCGCTCGATCCTACTGACGCGGCGCGGTGCCCAGCGTGCAGCCGGTAGGCTTGCGGGGTAGTCCACGTGTTCCACCGGGAGGCCCCTGTTGACCGATCTCGTCGACACCACAGAGATGTACCTGCGCACGATCCTCGACCTCGAAGAAGAGAACATCGTGCCGCTGCGTGCGCGCATCTCCGAGCGTCTCGGCCACTCCGGTCCGACCGTGTCGCAGACCATCGCCCGCATGGAACGCGACGGTCTGGTCGTCGTCTCCGGCGACCGCCACCTCGAGCTCACGCACGACGGGCGGGCCAAGGCGACGCACGTCATGCGCAAGCACCGCCTCGCCGAGCGCCTGCTCGCCGACGTCATCGGCCTCGACTGGGCGTACGTCCACGACGAGGCCTGCCGGTGGGAGCACGTCATGAGCGAGCAGGTCGAGCGACGCCTGCTCGACATGCTCGACCACCCGACCGAGTCGCCCTACGGCAACCCCATCCCCGGGCTCGACGAGCTCGGCGACTCTCCCGCGGGGCGCTTCCTCGACGGCGTGGTCAACCTCGTGGCCGTGCTCGCCGAGCACCCCGAGGGCGTCACCCGTCCGATCCGTCGCCTGGCCGAGCCCGTCCAGTTCGAGCCCGAGCTGTTGCAACAGCTGCAGGGCGCGGGCGTGCTGCCCGGCGGCATCGCGACACTCCGCTCGGCGGGGTCGTACGTGTTCGTCAAGGTCGAGGGCCACGACGAGGGCCTCGAGTTGCCGACCGAGGTCGCGCAGCACATCTACGTCGGGCTCTGACCCGACCACCCGGCTCCGACCGGCCCGACGGGCCACGCGGGATTCTTGCGTCCGTGCGCCGCGCCTCCTGCGTTCTGCGCCGGATCACGCAGTCGTTTACCGATTCGTTACAAATATCCCTCTCGAGGATGATCTCGCAGGGGTCGCTGGGCTACAGTCGCTGAGTCCCCAGGCCACTGAACCGGCCGCCGGACCCGTGGCAGGACGTCTCTCACGCCCGTCTCCTGCCGTGTGTCGTCGCGATACGAACGAACGGACGGGACAGCTTCCCGAAAGCTGTCGAGACGTAGGAGACCCACCCTCTTGACCCTCCCCGGCTCAGACCACACCCCCGACGTGCGCCCGAACCGCACCGTCGCCACCCGCACCCCCGCCGATCTGCCGACCCGCTCGTCGTTGCGTCGTGCCCAGGCCTCGGCCGCGCCCGCCGCCCGCCCGGGCCGCCCGTCGGTCAAGCGCAGCGTGGTCTCGGTGACCGTGATGACGCTCACCGCCGGTCTGATCGGCACGATGGCCCTGCCGGCGTTCGCGTCGAACCCGGCGGCGTCGAACGGCCCGAGCGTCGGCGCCGCGTCGACGAGCTCGTCGACCAGCCACGCGCAGAGCGTCGCGGTCGCGGACGACGTCGCCCTCGCCGACGCCACCCGGGACGGGTACACGGCGACGTCGCAGGCGGACCTCAACGCGGCGGCACTGGCCACCCAGCGCGAGGCCGAGCGTGCCGCCCTGGCCGCGAGCTACGCCAGCTACACGGGCCCGACGGCTGCCCAGAACGTGGCCGCCGCGACGAGCTCGGCGACGG
>Ga0265780_10005701_pt1 | contig 15695 bp, 12 predicted proteins | sample P1T30metagenome_FD_192432 | JGI IMG/M metagenome (GOLD analysis project Ga0265780, IMG submission 192432) | Plant litter microbial communities from East Loma Ridge, Irvine, California - P1 T30 | ecosystem: Environmental > Terrestrial > Plant litter > Unclassified | place: USA: California... | reverse complement strand
AAATATTATTGACCAGTGCGTTGCACAAGGTGTTCCTTTTGCACGCGAATACGGCGGTTTGTTAGATAACCGTTCGTTTGGTGGTGCACAGGTGTCACGTACATTTTATGCCCGTGGCCAAACAGGACAACAACTACTGTTAGGTGCTTTTTCGGCCCTAAACCGCCAGATACATGAAGGTAAGGTAAAAATGTATACCCGTACCGAAATGCTGGATGTGGTAGTAGCTGACGGACAAGCTAAAGGTATTATTACCCGTAACCTTAAAACCGGTGCTATTGAAACTCATGCCGGCCATGCAGTATTGCTGGCTACAGGTGGTTACAGCAATGTTTTCTTCCTGTCAACCAACGCCATTGGTTCAAACGTTACAGCAGCATGGCGCGCACACAAACGTGGTGCATTTTTTGCCAATCCTTGCTATACACAAATTCACCCTACCTGTATACCGGTATCGGGCGAGCACCAGTCAAAGCTTACGCTTATGTCGGAATCGTTACGTAACGATGGCCGCGTTTGGGCTCCAAAAACCGTTGATATTGCGCAAAAACTGCGTAAAGGTGAAATCAAAATAGATCAGATCAAAGAAGAAGATCGCGATTACTTTTTAGAGCGTAAATATCCATCATTTGGTAACCTGGTTCCACGAGATGTGGCTTCCCGTAATGCCAAAGAAGTATCTGATGAAGGCCGTGGTGTAGGCGCATCGGGGTTAGCTGTTTACCTTGACTTTGCAGAGTCTATTTCCCGCTTAGGCGAAGATACTGTAAGAGCCAAGTATGGTAACTTGTTTGATATGTATTATCAAATTACAGATGAAAACCCATATAAACAACCTATGCGTATATACCCTGCGGTACACTACACTATGGGTGGCCTTTGGGTAGATTATAACTTAAGTACTAACATTCAGGGGCTATATGCTTTGGGTGAGGCTAATTTTTCTGATCATGGTGCTAACCGCTTAGGTGCATCAGCGCTGATGCAGGGTTTAGCCGATGGTTACTTCGTGATCCCTTATACATTAGGAGATTACTTAGCCACCATAGGCCCAAAAGCTGTAGACACATCACATCCGGCCTTTGCTCAAACCAAAAAAGAGGTTGAAGCTCACGTTGCTAAACTTTTATCTTTAAGAGGTAATAAAACAGTAGTTGAGTATCACCGCGAACTTGGCCATATTATGTGGGAATATTGCGGAATGGCACGTAGTGAAGAAGGATTGATTAAAGCCCGTGGGTTAATACAAGCTTTAAAAGATGATTTTTGGAAAAATGCCATTGTTATGGGCGAAAACGAAGAGATCAATGCATCGCTTGAACGTGCCGGACGTGTGGCCGACTTTATTGAGTTAGGTGCCCTGATGGTTGAAGATGCTTTGTCTCGCCGCGAATCTTGTGGTGGTCACTTCAGACTTGAATCGCAAACCGAAGAAGGTGAAGCGCTGCGCGATGATGACAACTACGCCTATGTAGCTGCCTGGGAATACACTGCCGATAACCAGCCCGAAGTGCTGCACAAAGAAGACTTAGTATACGAAAACGTTAAGTTAACACAAAGAAGCTATAAGTAATGAGTTGCCGGTTGTGAGTTGTAAGTTATATGCTTACTCCTATTCACAACCATTACGTACAACTCACAACATACAACACACAACTCAAAAGAACATGAGTAACGCAAACGGAACGATGAATTTGACGCTGAAAGTTTGGCGCCAAAAAGATGCACAAACTGCTGGTAAGTTTGTGACCTATAAGGCCGAAAACATATCTCCCGATATGTCTTTCCTGGAGATGCTGGATGTAGTGAATGAGAGCCTTATTCATGCTAAAGGCGAACCTATCCATTTTGACCACGATTGCCGCGAAGGTATATGCGGTATGTGTTCATTATATATTAACGGCCGTCCGCATGGCCCTAAACGTGCTATTACCACCTGCCAGCTGCACATGCGGAGCTTTACAGATGGCGAAACCATTACCATTGAACCCTGGAGAGCTGCTGCTTTCCCGGTGGTTAAAGATTTAGCGGTAGACCGCTCTGCTTTTGACCGTATACAACAAGCGGGTGGTTACATCTCAGTAAATACCGGTGGTGTACCCGATGCTAACGAAATTGCTATCCCTAAGGTAATTGCAGATGAAGCATTCAACTCGGCTACTTGTATACAATGTGGTGCATGTGTAGCTGCCTGTAAAAACGCATCGGCTATGCTGTTCGTATCGGCTAAAATATCGCAGTTGGCCTTGTTACCACAAGGTCAGCCAGAGCGTTACCGCCGTGTACAAACCATGGTTGCGCAAATGGATCATGAAGGATTTGGTAGCTGTACCAACACTGGTGCTTGCGAAGCGGAGTGCCCAAAAGAGATTACTTTAACCAACATTGCCCGCATGAACTACGATTTCTTTAGCGCCAAGCTATTTAGAGAAGAAGAAGTGCAGGAAATTGACAATAATTAAAACTAATTTTTAATATTTAAAGGGGCCTAAGTATATACTTAGGCCCCTTTTTCTTTTCAAATATACCCGAGCTTTCTTTATAGATAACAGAAGCATACCTATAATTAACTTTTGTAAAGTTCCTATTTAAACTTTAAAAAAGTTTAGCATTTAAAGAAAAACTAATATTTTTAGGAAAAATATATTATATGAAAAAAGCTTTATTTACAATTATTTTAATGACTGTTATTAACAGTATTTACGCGCAGAAACTTTTAAAACCTGAGATAGATAAGATATCTGGAGATACTACCTGGAAGACATCTTCTGAAGCATTGTATGCTAAAGTAACCCTTGTTGGAGCAAATGAGGTTGTAGGTATACACGCTGAAAAATTAGGCGGTACTGTCTATATAGCAGAACTTGCAATCATGAAGCCTAAATCTTCGCAGCAATATACCATTAGCCAAGGCTCTAAATTCATCCTTAAGTTTACAGATAAGACTTTATTAACCTTAGAAGCAGCTAAAGACAATTTAGTTGAAAAAACCGGTACTAATACTACAACTTTTGGCAGTGTTGCCGAAGGCTTTATTACGCATACTATTTATGCATTATCAAAAGATGCTTTAGAGAAGCTTTCAACTGGTTCAATTGAATTCGTTAGGATCGAGTCTTCTGCCGGTAACATAGATTACGATGTAAAGCCGAAATTGGCCGAAAAAGTTCAAAAAGCCTTTCAATTAATTAAGAGTAAATAATCTTTTATCCTCGTAACAGTAAGACTTATAATCTCAATATGAAAAAATTACTTTTTCTATTAATATTTATATTGCCAATCTTAGCTCAAGCACAACCTGAAATAGGTAGCATAAAATATTTAGATTTCAAAAAAAGCTATAAATCTGTTCGCTTAGGTAGCGATATTAGTACTTTAAACAGTAGCTACTTACTTAGAATATCGGAAAAGCCGGATGCTAGCGGTTGCTACATATATACATACTCCGACCCTGCTGCCTTAAATTTTGGAAGCGGTATTGCATTGAAAAGAATACAGCTTAGAATATATCATGATAAGATAGCGAGCGTGTATTTATTTTTCGATCAAAGCGATGGAAATAAAATTAAGGAGATTTTCACAACTGCTTATGGTAAAATTTACAGTCAAAAAGATGAGTTAATGGATCAGTATGTTTGGCTTGGCACTTTAGCAGACGTTTATCTTACCTATGAGGACAGTAACTTATCAGCTGCTATATACAGCGATCTGATTTTAAATAAAATCATTCACTCAAAGGCAGAAAGTTCAACTTCGCAAGCAGCAAGTGATTTATAGTAGTTAAATACATTAAATTAAAAAAGGCTTAAGAACATTCTTAAGCCTTTTTTAGTTACTAACCTATCTAAAGGGAAAACTTAACACGTTAATAATGCATTATTAGCATCAATGTTAGCTTTTATACAACTTTTATATAATAAAATGTCGTAAAGTTTAAAAACTGTTACTAAATTACCCTACTTGATGCAATTATACTTATTGTTACGTAAAATTTTAAATGCCTATGTACAGATCAGCACATTTTAATGAATATAATGCTGTAAAAGGTGTATGGGACGAGATGTATAGCGATAGTTCGGCCATCCGTGAGCACTATCAGCGTGTTATTGACTACTTATCTAAGGAATCCACAGATAATCTGAATAAAAAAGAAGATCTGGCCCGCCGCTTGTTTATGACACAGGGCATTACCTTCACCGTATATAACAGCGGCGAAGGCATAGAAAAGATATTTCCGTTCGATATTATTCCGCGCATTATTACTGCAGCCGAGTGGAACTTTGTAGAAAAAGGAATTAAGCAGCGCCTTACAGCGCTTAATCTATTCCTCAAAGATGTATACCATAACCAATTCATCATTAAAGATGGAATTGTCCCTATGGACGTGATCTACTCCTGCCCGCATTTTTTGCGTGAAATGTACCAGGTTGATGTTCCGCATGATATTTATGTGCATATAGCCGGTATAGATCTTATTCGCGACGAGCATGGCGCATTTTATGTGCTCGAAGATAACCTGCGCACCCCATCGGGCGTAAGTTATATGTTGGAGAACCGTGAAATTACAAAGCGGCTCTTTCCCGATCTGTTGCCGCAATGTAATGTGCGCAGTGTAACAGAATATCCAACCATTCTGTACAAGAACCTGCTGGCACTATCGCCAAGACAAATCAGCAACCCAACCATCGTATTACTGAGTCCGGGTATTTATAACTCTGCCTATTTTGAGCATACCACGCTGGCCCGCTTAATGGGCGTAGAACTGGTAGAAGGCCGCGATTTAGTGGTGAGCAACCACAAGGTTTATATGAAAACCACTACCGGTTTGCAGCAGGTAGATGTAATCTATCGCCGGGTTGATGATGAGTACCTCGATCCATTGGTTTTTAACCCAACAAGCGTGTTGGGTGTAGCCGGCTTAATGAGTGCTTACCGTAAAGGCAATGTGGCCATTGTTAATGCTATTGGTAACGGCGTGGCCGATGATAAGGCCATTTACAGCTACGTGCCCGAGATGATCAGGTATTACCTGAACGAAGAACCCTTGCTTAAAAATGTACCCACTTACCAGCTGCGCAACGCCGATGAACGCGAGTATACCTTTGCCAACATTAACACAATGGTAGTTAAAAAAACCAATGGCAGCGGTGGTTATGGTATGCTGATGGGCCATGCGGCCGACGAGCAGGAAATTGAAGATTATAAAAAAGAGATCTTAAAAGATCCGCGCAATTTTATAGCCCAGCCTACCATTAGTCTTTCTGCAGCACCCTGCTATATACAGGGCATGCTGCAGCCGCGCCGCATAGATCTTCGTCCTTATGCCCTTTGCGGTCCCGATGGTATTGAGATAGTGCCGGGCGGGTTAACACGTGTAGCTTTAAAAGAAGGATCGCTGGTGGTAAACAGCTCACAAGGTGGCGGCAGTAAGGATACCTGGGTGTTGGCTTAGCCTTCCACACAATATGGGAAATTGATATGAATTAACTATTGATGATAAACAAATTTAATTCCCCCTTTAGGGGGTTAGGGGGTATATGTTAAGCAGAGTAGCAGCAAGTTTTTATTGGTTAAGCCGTTATATAGAACGCAGCGATGGTATTTTGCGAATGTTGAAGATCAATTACGCGTCATCGCAAGATGCAGTACATGACTTTACCTGGGAACCAGTCATCCGCATTTACTCTGGCGGCGATGCAGCATTAATGCGCAAGCTCAACAATGACAGCCGGCAGGTACTTACCTATATGGTGAGCGATAAGAACAATCCAAATTCTATCCTGAACATGATCACGCTGGCGCGTGAGAATGCTCGCAGTGTACAGGAGCATATTACCCGCGATTTATGGCAGTGCTTAAATGAGTACTATCATTGTGTAAAGGATGAAGGTTTGGTATCACGCTTGCAAAATGATGATCCAATTACTGCCTTAGATGTGCTGAACAAGCAAATTATGCTTTACTACGGCACTGCAGAGGTAACTATGGAACGCGGCCAGGGCCGTAGCTTTATGAACATTGGCAAGTTTTTGGAACGCAGTATACAAGCCATTGATATTCTGGACGTAAAATTCGGATCGGTTACTGATAACCCCGACCTGCTTACCGATACCACCTACTGGAAACACCTTTTGCAATCTATTGGCGGATACGAGCTCTACCTTAAAACTTACCGCGATGGCATAGAGGCACAAAACGTGATGGAACTGATTATGCTGAACACCGATTTTCCGCGCTCCGTAATTTACTCGGTCAACAACATTCACCGTTATTATGAAAGGCTTAAAAACGAAAGCAATTTGAGCAGCTACCGCGATATAGCCTTTCAAATTGGAAAGCTTCAAAGCTATATTCAATACAGTTCGGCAGAAAGCATCAGGCAAGTAGGCTTGCATAAGTTTTTAACCCAGATAAGGCACGATCTGTTTGCTATTGGTATATCGCTCAATGAGCACTACTTTGCCAATTCATGAGTTATATATAGGAAACATTTAGCAGAATGATGAAGGAGCGCAGGCCTAATGCCTATTGACGCTATACGCAAGATGACCGTAAATTAATTAAAAGAATCAAAAAATGCCTGAATTTAAAATACAACACATTACCCGTTATACTTATGATGGCATGGTGCGCGATAGCGCCAATCAAATTATATTGTTCCCCATTGTTGATATTAACCAGGACGTTTTAAAGCACGATCTCATTATCACAGGCAATCCGCTGGTAGACACCCATGTTGATTATTACGGTAACGAAGTAGGCAGCTTTACCTATATAGAGTCTCACAACCGCATGATCATCAATTCTGAAGTATTGGTAACCACCCATACCAAAGAACTGCCTACCGACGCCATACCTGCTGCAGAGCAATGGCAAAAGCTTCGTGCATTGGAAAACATCGTACCATACATTGACTTTTTAAAGCACGACTATTTTGATGCTTTACCCGGACTCATAGCGGTAATTGAAGAAGAAAAGCAGGCCGATGCTACCCCCTACCAAACCGCACTTCGCTTTTGCGAATATGTTTACCGCAATTTTGAATACTTGCCGGGCGTAACCACGGTAGAAACCACTATTGATGAGGTACTGCAATTGAAAGCAGGCGTTTGCCAGGACTTTGCACACTTACTGGTTCTAATGCTGCGCCTGCTTAACATACCTGCACGTTACATTAGCGGCTATATATGTCCTAATCATAACGGTATGCGGGGCGAAGGTGCTACCCACGCCTGGGCCGAGGTATACCTGCCCGATTATGGCTGGCTGGGTATTGATCCTACCAATAACTGCATTGCCAACGAAAAGCATGTACGCTTGGCCGTAGGCCGCAATTTTTCTGATTGTTCGCCGGTTAAGGGGGTGTACAAAGGCTCATGGGGGCACAAACTTGAAGTTAAAGTAAGCGTAGAATACAAAGACCAGCCAACGGTTAAACCCGATGGCGAAGCATTAGCGGGTAACAGCTTTATACAGGCTGCCGAGGCAGAAGAATTTACAACTAATAGCTACCAGCGTTATAAAGAAGCCATGCTCTTGCAGCAGCAACAGCAGCAACAACAGTAATAGCCACGGTAGCAGTAGAAACAAAAAAGCGGATGTTGAAAATCAACATCCGCTTTTTTGTTATTTATATTTTTTACTATTTTATGTTGCTTGCGCCTCCGCCCGGATTAAGATCATCGGGATTACCGCCACCATTGTCCTGATCCTGGCCTTTTTTCTGGCGTTTTTGTTCTGAGCCGCTGTTACCAAAGCGGTACGAAACCGTAAACAGCGCCGTACGTGTACCAAAACGACGGAACGACTCTTGCGTATAAGGGAATGCCGTGTTGGTATTATCGATGATAGAACCAAACTTGCGGCTATTAAATATATCGCGCACGTTACCACTTACGTTAAGCGCTTTAGTTATATCGTACCTAACACCTCCATCAAAACCATACAGAGCACGGCTATATCCCTGTGCCTGCACTTGTTTACCCTGGTAATCGCCACGAATCTGGATACCTAATTTTTTAACCGGCTTAATATTAGCTGTTAAGTTACCATTGAAAGCATAACCCGAAGTTTGAGGAACCTTGTATTCTAAATTACCTTTAATGTTACGGTAAAATACATTCACGTTACCGGTAAGGTCGAACTTTGATGATGCCGTTAATTTAGCGATCAGCTCATAACCCGCATTAGCCGCACTGGTAATATTTTGGAAGGTAGTTAATGTAGTTGTAGAATCTATTGAACTACGTACCTGCTGTATATTCTGATTGGTGTAGCGGTAGTATAAAGACGAAGTTAATGTAAGCGTATTCCAGTAGTTAATGTAACTCAACTCAAAAGCATGAGTATCTTCTGGCTGCAGTGTTGGGTTACCTTGCTGGTAGTTAAGCGGGTCGCTCCGGTCCAAGAAAGGCGAAAGCTGCCTATCGCGCGGACGGCTTACCCGGCGGGTATAACTTAACTGCAATGTTTGGTTTTCAGTCAGCTTATCGCTCAGGAAAACGCTTGGGTATATCCTGAAATAATCCTGCTTGTACTGGTTCACGCTATCAACCAAACGGGTTTTAATGTGTGCATCTTCTAAACGGGCACCCACCTGAACACCAAACTTACCAAACTGGTGCTGGTAATTGGTATATATAGCATGCACCTGCTCATTATAAATGAAATGGTTAGAACGGCTATTATCAAAAACAAAATTAGTAGCACTGCCGTTGGCCAAAACATAGGCCAGGTAATTGTTATCGTTGCGGTTAATGGTACTGCGGTAACCTGCTTCCAGCTTACTGTCTTTCCCTAAAGGCATGGTATAATCGGCTTGTAAATTCAGGTTACGCTGCTTACCATCGGTTAAATTATTTTGTTTGAAAAGACTATTAACTGTGCCGGGCGCATAATTTGTGGTAGTGGTAGACAAATTTTCGTTGCCATCCTCTTTCTCTGTTGAGTAACCAAAATTAGCAGTTAATTCTTGCCCTTGCTTTTTGTACTTATGACTAAAATCTAAATTCAGATCAAGATTATTTCCTGAGTTTCCCGAAAAGTTGTTTTGTATAAGCTGTTGTGATAATGCATTTCGAGTAGTAATTTTTGTATTACCATTTTGAAAACGGTCACGGTCACGGATGTTTATATTTCCCGATAAGGTTAATACGGTTTTAGGGTCAAGCGTAAAATCGGCGCCTGCACGTACGTTGTGTGAATTAAACTTAAAAGTTTGATCAGAAATTTGATTTTGATAAAGGGCGTTGGGGGTGTTTGGGTAAGTAATCCTGTCGGTAGTACCGTTACCAATACGGTCGGCCTTGCGGTAGCTATAGTTACCAAACAAATTAACTTTGGAGGTTTGATACGACAAGTTTAAACTTCCATTGTAAGTATTTTGGGTACCTACGGTAGCCGATGCCGAGCCGTTAAAGCCAAGCTGTGCATTACGTTTCAGAATAATGTTGATGATACCCGATTGACCTTCGGCATCGTATTTAGAGGATGGATTGGTGATCACCTCTATGTTCTCAATAGCGCTGGCTGGTATAGACTGCAAAATATCGCTCACGCTGCCACCCGATATAGCCGATGGCTTACCATTGATAAGCACACGCACATTGCTCGAACCGCGAAGGTTCACGTTACCTTCCACATCTACCTGTACCGAGGGCACGTTGGTTAAAAGATCGGTAGCCGAACCGCCTTGGCTTACCAAACTTTGGTCAACACTAAACACCTTCTTATCAGTACTTAATTTTATGGTGCTCTTTTGAGCTGTAACCACAACCTCTTTTAACACACCCTTGGCAGGCTTTAATTTTATAGCGCCTAATGCCAAAAGCTTGCGAGAAGAATTGATCTGTATAGAATCTTTGGTGTAGGATAAATATCCTAAAAACGAAGCTTTTAAAACGTACACGCCATCTTTCAGTCCGTCTATTTTAAAATTACCGGCAACATCGGTTTGTATGCCCTTGGTGGTTTTATCAGCCTTGAGCGTTACACTTACACTGGCAAAATCAAGCACCTGGCCGGTATTAGCATCAACCAGTTTACCGGTAACAGTACCACCTGTTTGGGCACCGGCCTTAATAGTTATTAAAAGTAGTAAGAGTAATAATATGCGTTTAATTGCCAAAAAGTTCATGCGGCAAAAATCAGCTTTTAAATATTACTACCCGTAAAAGGCTTGTAACTTTATTGCTAACTAAGGATGCAGTTTAGGTAATTTTTTTATTACGCTTAAAGTGTCAACGCTAATAGAAGCGTGAATTAGAGCCTGTTGAAAACCTGCTTTTCCGCACAAGGTCTTCAATAGTTCAAATTGATGGATGTATAAGAAACCTTGGTTTAAGCTTTATGCCTTTTTAACCATCCCTGCCAGTTCTTTAATTTTAGGTACCTTATCATAAGCTTTTAACAGCTTATGTTTATGGTTGTATATGGCAATGTAGGGGGTCATTTTTACATTGTAATATTTGAGCACCTGGTAGGTATAGCCCTCGGTACCCACGGTAAAGTTAGGATACTCTGAGATACCAAAATCGCGGTAAAAGCCTTTCACCATTTTATAGTCTACCGGAGTAATCATCACTACCTGTATTTTCGAAAAATCTTTCATCTGCCCTTTCATCTCATACATTAAATGCTGGCAGTGGCTGCAATCTGGCGAAAAATAAACTACCATAACCGGCTGGTCTTTTTTAAGGTTAGCCGGGGTTTTATATGCGCTATCCGGCGCACTCAACACCTTGTACGGTGGTATATTCTGTATTTTTGATACATCTTGTGCACGAGTGCAACCAGTAACAATAATAAGGCTTAATAGTATAAGTATATTTTTCATGTTGTTAATTTATGGGTCAGGCCTCCAATAATTCTACCTGCCAGGCAATATGTTCGTCAGTTATAGGATACAACGCACCATTGGCAATTGTGTGATATACGGCTTCAAATAAATTTAGGTAGTTGCCTTTATGCGCAGGCACCAGCTCTACCGTTTTCTCATTATTAACGCCCATTAGCGTAAGCTGTCCTTCGCTACCTTCAGGCTCAACACCATAGCGGCTATCGGTAGGCTTCATGTTTTGATCGAGTTGCGCTTCTTGTACATCCCAACGGTCTTTAATATAACTGCCTGCCGTACCATGCAACACAAACGATGGCAAAGGTTGCGCTACCAGTAAACTTGACGTAACATAAACAGTAAGCTGGTGTGGGTAAGTAAGCTGGAAGCTGAAATAATCGGTCACTTCAGATCCTTCGCGGTGTGAGGCGGTTACTTTGTGGCTCGTCAAAGGTTTGCCAAACAAACTTATTACCTGGTCTAGCAAATGCGGACCTAAATCGTACACCAAACCACTGGCCTGTGCACCAGCCGTTTCTTTAAAAGCCTTGGGGCTCAACATTGGCTTATAACGGTCGAACCTGAAATGCGCTTCAACCAAAGTACCTAGACGTCCGCCTTCAATTACTTCCTTTACCGATAAAAAGTCACTGTCCCAACGGCGGTTCTGGTAAACCAGTAAATGCTTGTTTTGCGCCCTGGCAATATCAAACAATTCGAGCAACTGCACCAAATTTGCGGTAACCGGCTTTTCTACCAGCACATGCTTACCGGCTTGTAGGGCTTGTTTAGCCTGCTCGTAATGCAGGTGGTTTGGTGTATTAACAATAACCAGTTCTATCTTCTCATCGTTAAGCAAATCTTCTATACGGTCGTAACTTACCACATCGGGATAATAATGCGCCGCATTTTTTTGATTGCGCTCTAACACAGCCTTAAACTTAAACCCCTCATGCGCATGTACAAAAGGTGCATGAAAAATACGGCCCGACATGCCGAACGATAGTATACCGGTTACAATAGGTGATGACATAATGCAAGTATAAATTTTATCGGTTTAATAGGCGGCATTAAAAATCAATTTAAAACTAACTATCTTACCGGACATTCCATTTCATCGCCCATGCCAATAGGCGAACCATCGGGCATTACCAGTGGCTGTACCGGTTGAAACTTGTCAGGATTATCTTCAAATTGCTTTATTTGCGCCAACCCGAACAGCATATTTGCCTTCTGTACACTGCCTGCAGTTTTTTGCTGGCTTTGCATCCAGGCTTTTAGCTCTTCTACTTTAAGCAAGGCTATACTGCGTACATTTTCGGGTGCTTGAGTGCTTGCCGCCAGGCTTAGCAATTGCTTAAGCATCTGGTTGTTTACCATCCGTTGCAGTTCGCCTTTGTAATCGGCAGCTGATGTAGTTTTCCAAGTTTGGGCAATCATTTTATCTAATACTTGCTCCAAAGACGGCAGTGTCGCATTGCGCGAATGATACTCTACTAAACGGGCGGCACGTTGCGGTTGCAGCATGAACGACAAGGTTGTACCAGTGGCAGATTCGGCAGCGCCGATAGGATCAAAAGTTAAGCCTGTACGCGATTTAAATAATTCGCGCGTGCGCGGATAGCCTACCGGGCGTGGTGGTATTTTGGCAATTAATGCTTCGGGCAGTGCCAAGGCATCGGGCGTAATGGTTTTCATTAATGCATCAAACGCTTTCCACTGCTGTGCAGCCGGAACCATGCGTGTTACCGGTTGCCCATCATTTTTGATAGCGTAGGTGTAATACAGCCCTCCTAATACTTTGGAAGCTGCCTCTACCTGAAAACGGTGGATTAAGTAGGCAGGTACCAACACTTCTTCCAAAGTAGCCATAGGCGCATCCTGGCGAATTGCTTTTTCGGAAAAGTTATTAATAACCTGTTTGCGCAATACCATCAGGCGGTTTAACTCATCGGCTGCATCAGCACCGCTATCCCACAGGTGGGCTTTGGGGTGTGCACTACCTGCCGGGCGCGAGTCGGCATCGGCAATAAATACTTCACCTTGTTTAAGCGTTTCTGTAATAATAGCCTTTAAAGCCTGCGCCTCGTCTTTACTTTCGGAAACGTCGGCGTAGCCATAGGTAATAGCACGCTTATCCCAGCTGCCAATTTCTGTGGTGTAGGCATCGCTCAAATCAACAGAACCATCGGCTTTTAAAGAAACGGTAGGTGGTGGATAATCCATAACCGATGCCCGTTTATTAGTGCTGGCTACATAATTATGGTATAAGCCCAGCGTATGCCCTACCTCGTGCGCGGCCAACTGGCGCAGGCGGGCAACGGCCAATTTCAGCATTTTATCGCTTACGGGTTTACCATCTTCATACGGCTGAACTAAGCCCTCGGCAATCAAAAAATCCTGCCTATCGCGCAATGAACCTAAGGATACTTGCCCTTTAATGATCTCGCCCGTACGCGGATCAGTTACCGACGAGCCATACGACCAGCCCCTGCTGGAGCGGTGTACCCATTGGATAATATTATAGCGGATATCCATAGGGTCGGCATCCTCGGGTAACAGCTTCACCTGGAACGCATTTTTATAACCGGCCGCCTCAAAAGCCTTGTTCCACCAGGTGGCGCCCTCTAAGAGGGCACTGCGTACCGGTTCAGGTGCGCCGCGGTCAACGTAATAAATAATAGGTTTAACAGCCTCGCTCATGGCTGCGCCCGGGTTCTTTTTTTCCAGGCGATGGCGGTTAATTAAACGCTTAACAATAGGCTGATCTATAGGCGTGGCAAAGTCCATATAATCGGTGCTGAAAAAACCTGACCTAGGGTCGAATGCACGTGGTTTATATTGAGCATCGGGTAGTTGTATAAATGAATGGTGCATACGCACGGTCACAAAACTGGCATCGGGTGTAACGGTGCCTATTTCGCGTCCATTGGCGCTACCCGCCAAGGTAATGGTGGCTTCCATTTCGGTGTTATAAGGAAAGCTTTTGGTATTGCCCATATATATGGCCGAACGGCTTTCATCTGCCCGGTAGGCGCCTTGACCTGAGTGTGCCAGGCTAGCCGACAGCTGATGACTATCGCGCATTAGAAACGGTGTCATGTCAATTAATATCCGGTCGCCCTCAATAGCCTCAGCTTTAAAGCCCCATATTACCGATTGTGCAAACGCTTCTTCTACCGAACGGCGCTCATCGGCATTGTTACTTACCGCGCGGTAATCATAATTAGGTTGCAGTAATAATATCTTAGGTCCGCTTTTAATAAACTTTACAATCTTAGTATCGCCCAATTGTCCGCGGTCCAGCCCCAAATCATTAGAACCCACCCCTGCCGGCATCGATTCTACATATAAAAACTCTTGGTTCAGTTTATTGATCTCCAATAACAGTCGGCCTGTTTTATCGTCCCAATAGGTATTAAAATAACCGGCTTGCTTAGTAAAGCCCTGGGTTTTTCCATCAATTCCATCGGCCTTTTGGGCATATAAGGGTAGATAAATGAGTAGCGCAATTAAAAGAGAGTAGAGTTTTTTCATAGCATGCTTTGAAAGTGCTCTCTAAAATACATTTTATTGCGGGTTTTCACATATAAGGCACAAAAAAAGGGGTATACTATAAAGTATACCCCTTTTATAGAATTAAAGCAATGCTTATTTCATGCCATCCTGAATAGCCTGAATAGCTTGCAGGTGCATTTTCAAAGTAGGTAAAGTTTTGATAGCAAAAGATTTCAATTCAGCATCCTTGGTATCGGTCGATGCTTTTTCGAACAAGCTAACATCTTTTTTATGATCGGTTACCATAGCGTCTACGTAACCTTTATCAAAATCGGCAGCTGTTTTCTTTTGCAAATCGTCCATTATTTTTTGCTCATCGGCACCTACAGTAGTAGGCAACGTAATATTTTTAGTTTTGGCTAATGCCATTAACTCTTCGTTAGCCATAGTGTGATCTTTGATCATCATGGCAGCAAATTCTTTTACTTTAGCGTTAGTACCTTTGGTTTGTGCTAATTTAGCTAATTCAACTTCGGCCATGCCACCGTTACCGGCTTCAACAGCAAATTTCGAATCATCGGCATCAACAGCAATACCGCCTGTTTCAACAGCGTTAGTTGAAGTGTCTTTAGTGTTATTAGCACTGTCGGCATTGGCTTTGCTATCGTTACTGGCCGAACCACCGCATGATTGGAATGCCAGGGCAGCTGCCGCCAGCATTAACATAGAACATAATTTTTTCATGGTATCTGTAATTTATTAATTGTTAATTAATTACCACAACAATAAATAGTGGTATGAGTTTGAAAATTGTATGATAAAAACATTTGTGCCTACTATTATTGTGCTATACATAAAGGTTTTACTATTTTTGGGCACCAACAAATATTAATATGAATTTTCCGGCAGAATTAAAATACACTAAAGACCACGAGTGGATAAGAGTTGAAGGCAACGAAGCCTATATAGGCATTACCGAGTTTGCCCAACGCGAACTTGGCGACATTGTTTATATTGATATTAACACTGTAGGACAGGATATTAGCAAAGACGAAGTTTTTGGAACAGTAGAAGCTGTGAAAACAGTATCGGATTTATTTATGCCGGTAACTGCCAACGTTTTAGAAATAAATGCCATGCTGGACAGCCAGCCCGAACTGGTAAATACCGACCCTTACGGTGATGGCTGGATGGTAAAAATCAGCATTGCCGATCTTTCGGAAGTGGAAGGTTTATTATCAACAGAAGATTATTCTGCATTAGTAGGTGCTTAAATGACTGCTTTTTTAAAATACCAAAAGCTCACCCTTGGGTGGGCTTTATTTGTTTTAATTATGTGCAACATGAAAATGGGCGCAGCCAC
>Ga0265780_10005699_pt1 | contig 15701 bp, 10 predicted proteins | sample P1T30metagenome_FD_192432 | JGI IMG/M metagenome (GOLD analysis project Ga0265780, IMG submission 192432) | Plant litter microbial communities from East Loma Ridge, Irvine, California - P1 T30 | ecosystem: Environmental > Terrestrial > Plant litter > Unclassified | place: USA: California... | reverse complement strand
AAAAAGAGACCAAAACGCACTGAAAAAAGAAGACAGCTTACGAATTGACTATCTGTTTAACCAATACCAAAAACTAAAAAATGGACATTAAAAAAATAAATTTTAGAGAAAAAAAATACGTTTTGCCACTTTTGGCTTTGCCATTTCTTTTTCTTTTCGGCTACGTAGGAGCACAGTTTGTCAAAGAGGATACTTCTGAAAAAGACAAACCAAAAGAATTGTCTATTTCACTGGGTGATACGCAGGATTCTATTATGACCAAAAATGATGCTTACGATGCGTTTTTCAAAAAAGAGGATAACAGAACGATGCTTGGTGGTTTGGATAAAGAAGAAGATAGTTTATTGAACTATGATGACCAATTGTCCATAGCACAAAAAAGAAAAATAGATTCATTAAAAGCAGTTAATAGCAGACAAAATCAATATGAGGCAAAAAGAAATCAATCTTCATACTACAACCCAAATAAAACACAAAACGATGATAAAGATTACAAAAGATCTTCGGAAATCATCAAAATGCTGAATGACAAATCTTACGGAAAACCACAAAATGAATATGCTTTAGAAAATCCGAAAACCAAAACTCAAACCACTCAGCCGGATCCTGTAAAATATCTGAAAGAACAAATGCTCGTGATGGATTCTTTAGAAAAGTCCCGTGATCCTGAGTACCAAAGTAAACTAGCTGCAGAACAAAAACTGAAGTCCAATAAAGAGAAAATGGAAGATTTTCTTAATTCAACTTTTAATGTGAGCAAATCAGGAATCAACAGTGGGTTCAATGCTTTTTATAAAGAAAAGGAGAACAGCTTTATCAAAGCGGTCATTGACGAAAATAACAAAGGATTTTTAGGAAGTAGGATCAGGTTTCGATTGTTGGAAGACATTTTTGTGGGGAGCAAAAAAATAAGCAGAGGTTCCATTTTGTATGGGCAGATCTCAGGATTTTCAATGCAGAGAGTAGATCTGAATATTGTGTCGGTTTTTACGAAAGGAGAAATCTACCCCGTCAATCTGTCCATTTATGATAGTGATGGAATGAAGGGATTGTACGTTCCGCAAAGTGTTTTCAGAGATATGGTGCGGGAAATGGGAAGTAATTCCGTGCAAGGAACGCAAATGGATATGGGCGGAAAAGGATTTTTTTCAAGCATTGGAACCAGCCTGTTTACATCAACATCCAAATCGATTGCCAATCTCATCAAAGAGAATAAAGCAAAACTGAAATACAATTCTTATGTCTTTTTAATCGACGAAAAACAACTCAAAGATTCACAAAACCAACAAAAAAAATAAAACAATGAGAACTTTATTATACACCGTTTTAATTTTTGTAGCTCAATTTTTCACTGCTCAAACAGCTACCAAAAAACAGATTATTTCCGACTTACCGGAGATTGAAATTACTGAAGGCATAAACCTGCATATTATTTCGCCGGAACCTATTCAATATGTTGATTTATCTACGGAAAAACTGACAGGAGATTTACCCGCTACCAATATTGCCAGAATAAAAATCACCGACAAACCTGATTCTGCCGAGATGGGAAAAATTAAAATACCAACCGCATTTTCCAATGGATCTCAAATTGGGATTATTACGGTTGTTGCTCAGTCTTTCATCGCTCAGTACAAAATGGTGCATAGAAATCAAGAAAACCTCACTACGATTACAAATATTCACATTCAACCCGAAGCGATGCAACCGATAGAATTTGATAAAATGACTTTCTCAAATCTTGAACTTAGAAAATTTGCGATGGATATTATTCAGAAAAAATCTGAGGCGAATCCAATTAGAGAAGAGAAAAATTTGAAACTCAGCTTTCAACTGAACAATGTCTATGTTATAAGCGATTATATCTTTTTGGATATGACCATCAAAAATAATTCTAATCTGAGCTATGATATTGAGGATTTAAAATTCTCATTGGAAGATAAAAAAATCCACAAAGCAACCAACAATCAGAGTGTGGATTTAACGCCCATTTTACAACTCAATCCTCAAAAGCACTTCAGAAAAAATTTCAGAAATATTTATGTTTTCAAAAAATTCACTTATCCGAACTCTAAAGTAATGACGATAAGATTAATCGAAGAACAGCTATCAGGAAGAACAATAGAAATGAAGGTCAACTATTCTGAAATTCTTAAAGCCGATACATTTTGATTAGAATCAAGATTCAAAATTCAAGAGCCAAGAGCCAAAACTCAAGACTAAAAACCAAACTGTCAACTCATAACTATCATCCAAAATGCAAGAGCAACAACACCAAATAAAGATTTACGGCTTTCTACAAAAAGCAGTGTATGCAGTGGTTGCGTTAGATTGTGCTTCATTGTTTTATCTTGATGCCAGTGTTCCGGTAGTATCAAACTTATTGAAAAATTTTTCAAAACTGAGTTTTATTTACCCACCTATCAATGCCAAATTTGCAACCTTGATTTTGATAGGATTGGTTGCAATTGGAACAAAAGCCAAGAAAAAGAAAGACCTCAATATTGCTACAGAAATTGTAGTTCCAATGGTTTTGGGATTGCTGATGATTTTCTCATCATTGGTTTGGCAAAATGAAGCAGGAAATGCAAAGCTTCCAAAAGTATTTCCCGTCTTTAATATTTATCAAGTAATCTATGCAACTCTTTCTTTTTTAGGAGCAGTAATTCTTCAAATGGGAGCTGATTCCATTTCAAAATTGATGCAACAGAAAATGGGTAAAGACCGATGGAATGTAGACGAAGAATCTTTCGATCAAAATCAGGAATTGGTAACATCAGATACGACAATCAATATTCCATATTTGTTTCGTTACAAAAACAGAAGCAATAAAGGTTGGATGAACATCAATCCTTTTAGAGGAACAATGGTCATAGGAACACCCGGAAGTGGGAAATCGTTTGGCGTCATCAATCCTGCCATAAGGCAGATGATAGCTAAAGGTTTTTGTCTCTGCATTTACGATTTTAAGTTCCCAGACTTAGCACAGATTGCGTACTACCATTATTTATTGAAAAAAAGCCAAGAATCTGACTACAACTACAATTTTCACGTCATCAATCTCAATGAAGTTGAAAAATCCAAAAGAGTAAATCCATTTCATAAAAAGTACATCCAAACTTTGGCTGAAGCGCAGGAAATGGCAGAATCAATGGTTTCGTCATTGCAAAAAGGAGGTTCAAGTTCTGGAGGAGGTTCCGAAGCATTCTTTACTCAATCTGCTATCAATTTTCTGTCGTCTTGTATTTATTTTTTTGCAACATTCGAAAACGGAAAATATTCAGATTTACCGCACCTTCTTTCATTTATGAACAGAAGCTATAAAGAAATTTTTGATACACTTTTTACCAACGAAGAAATTTTCTCTTTGCTTTCCCCTTTCAAAACAGCCTATGACAACAAAGCTTTTGATCAGTTGGAAGGGCAAGTCGGAACACTGAAAATTTTCCTTTCCCGATTAGCAACAAAAGAGAGTTTCTGGGTGTTTTCCGAAGATGAAGTAGAATTGAAAATTACTAATCATGAAAATCCCTCCATTATCATATTAGCATCAGACCCAGGAACACAGGATATTAATTCAGCCCTTTATTCCTCGGTGTTAAACAGGACTTTAAGATTGATCAATTCCAAACACAATTTACCGGGAGGAATTATCGCAGACGAATTCCCGACTATTTATATTCATAAAATTGACAACATCGTAGCTACTGCAAGAAGCAATAAGATTGCTGTTTTATTGGGGCTTCAGGAACTGCCGCAGCTCAGACAGTTTTATAAAAAAGAAGTTGCAGACACCATTTCTGCGATTGTTGGAAATATTCTTTCCGGCTCTGCTAGAGATAAAAACACACTCGATTGGCTGGAAAAACTTTTCGGAAAAATTAAACAAAAATCTTATTCCCAATCCATTTCCCAGCAAGGAACAACCACCAGTATCAATGAAAAAATGGACAATATGATTCCTGCAGGAAAAATCGCAGCTTTGAAAACCGGAGAAATGGTTGGAATGATAGCCCAAGGAGAAGAAAACGATGTGCAGGAATATAAAACGTCTGCAGTAAGTGGTAAAATAAATTTGGATATGAAAGCCATTCAGGAAGAAGAAAAAAACTATGTGAAAATACCTTCGTATTACTCTTTTATAGATAAAAAAGGAAATAACCGAAAAGAAGAAGTGTTGATGACCAACTTTAGAAAAATCAATAAAGAAGTAGAACTCATTGTAAATGAAAATATTAAAGCTGCATAAAATGAAAAAACAGAAATACATATTTACTGTGATGACGCTCTTTTATAGTTGCTTATCATTTGCGCAATTCAATACACTTACACCAAAAGTTCCGAAAAAATCTGAAAAGCTAAAAGTATCTGAACAATCAAATTTTGAAGAGCCAGCAATTGAAAAGAAGGATAAAAAATCGTGGAAAGAGGTTTTAAACATCACCAGAAAATCAGATTTAAAAAATCGAATCGATTCTTTGAAAACAATGATTAAGGAATATAACAGTTTAAAAGATGAGGAAAAAAATGACATAGAAAAACTGAAAGATTCTTTGATTTTGTTAATCCAGAATAAATTAGAAGAAAAAAAGCAAACATCATTTTCAAAGTATGATTTTGTTGAAGAACCGACAGTATCATTTTCAAAAATTGTTATGCCTATTAAAAACAAAATTACAGTTACATCTCACTACGGAACGAGAACGCATCCCATTTTCGGAACAAAAAAAATGCACAACGGGATTGACCTAAAAGCTAATTATGAAAATGTATATGCTGTAATGGACGGAATTATTACTTCCGCCGGTTGGGATTCTAAAGGTGGCGGAAATTATATAAAAGTAAAACATTTCAACCGTTTTGAAACATCGTATCTACATCTCTCTGAAATATATTATCGCGTAGGAGAAAAAGTAAAAGCTGGTTTTATCATTGCGAAAAGTGGCAATTCCGGAAACTCTACCGGACCACATTTGCATTTTTCTGTACAAGAATTTGGGCAAAACATCAATCCTGCTCACTTTTTAAACGACCTTATAAAAGTAAATAATTTAATAGCAAACCATTATGAATACTAACACTTTACCAACAGACGAACTAAAAAAATATGGAATTATTAATGAAGATGATTCTTTTTCTAAAAAAATAAGTGAAGATGAGATTCAAAAGTTTTTACAAGGTTACACCATTGTAGCAGACAACAACAAAAACAGGGCGACTTTTCAGCTTACCGACAATAATACTAAACTGAAAGTAATCTTTTTGGAAAGAGATAAAGGTATTTCTGAAATTCTTGAAAACAGCAAAAACAAAATTGAATACACCGATATTAAAGAGCTTTCAAATAAAAATGAGGCTAAATTTTCGCTCGAGAAAAAAGCTTTCATTTTCGATAAAGAAACCAATAAAGTTGTTGAGTTTGATTTCATTAAAAATGCAAGAGAACTTACCGCAATTATTGCCGATACCAAGAATACAGAGGAACTCAATCGATATATAGCGGAACTTTTAAAACTAAAATCTTTACTGCAGGATAAAATGGTTCAATTCCCTGAAATGGCAAAAGAAATTTCCAATGATTTGAACATCGTTTCCAAAGAATTCAATACGGTTGCTGGAATGTCTGAAAAACAAAATCATTCTCAAAAACAAGAAAAATCAGATATTCAATTAAATGTGAATGACCCGGATTTGTATCAGGGTGCCAATAGAATGAGAGAGGAAACTGAAGAGCAAGAGGAAGAGCGGGAAAAATCCCGTGGCTTCAGAAGATAGAAAAAGCAAAAAATTCAGTAAAAAATCATGCCGAATGAATTGTCCTGGTTTGATAGAGTGATGACTCCAAAGACCAAAGCTTACAAAGATTTTGTGAAAGAAATGGAAAATGCTTCTCCCGAACTGTTTTTTCGGTATGGGGAAAGGAAATTGACGGATAAGGAGAAAAAGTTTATGGAGATACATAAGTCCGGAGAAAATAGAATAATTCAGGATTCTGCCTTTACAGTGAAAACCATTTTTAACTCAAATCCGGAGTTTCCTCTACATCACAATTTTAACAGTCAGGGGGAATTAGTCCGATTCATAGATAAACAGAATACCGATTCTAAAGTTTTGACAGTAATAAACAATACTGCTTTTACGGAAATTATTATAAGTAATGAGTCAATAAAGCAGAAATTTCTTTCTGATCTCTGGACTCAGGAATTGGAGAGAAAAACTGATTTAAGTTCCGGATTGACCTGTAGACAAATTGATGAAAAGCAAGCTCATCATTATCGAAATTATGAAGGTGAAGCTGCAAAGTTATTATTAAAACGAAGCCATCAAATTGAAATGACTGATCTGGAAGAAAATGCAGACTTTTTTTCAGATGAAGGCTTTGAAGAAAACTTAATCCCTGCATCTGACCTTCCGGATGGCTGGTTATGGACCGACTACGATGATGGGAGCGGATCTCTGAAAAGCCCAGGTGGTTATAATTATTACAGCTATGATCTGCAAACGCAGGAATATAGATTACCATATGGCAGCAAAGAATGGACAAGTATGAGAAATTTTTATAATGAACCACAAACGTTGGACGACTTTAAAATATATGCGGAAGGAGACATTAAGGAAAAAGCAGTCAAAAATAATCTTTCTCCGAAGCTCTCCTTAGAAGAAAAAAACGATCTGCTCAATCACAAAATCTTTTATAAAGAAAACAATTTCATATTGGCAAACTTACATATTACATCAAACCAGAGAAAAGCCTATTTAGAAAAAATGGAATTTGGAAAAACGGATGGAGATTATTCTTTGACCAATAAACAATTAGATCAAATTCTGGACGTCCTTGATGGACACGATCTGTCCAAAAATGATAAATACACATTAGCTTTTGGAGTGTTGGAAAAGCAAGAATATGGCGAATCCTATGAAATATTATTCAGCTGTGAAATTTTAAAAATCTATCTGGAAGAAGATAGTTTACCAAAAAATCGAGTCATAACAATCAACGAAATAAAATTTAACAATCAAAATCCAAAAATTATGGAAAGCAACAAAGAATTCGACCAAGTAGAGTATTTAAAAAATCAATTAAAATATCTTGGTTTTGGAGAAGGAGAAAAACTTCAAAAAGATTTAGAAAAAGGGATCAATTCCAAAAATCAACAGTTTGAAATCAAAACGACTTCCGACAAAGCTTTGCCAGAAAATCAAGTAGATTTTACTTTGAAATTTAATAAATCTGAAAGTGGAGGTGTTTTTCTCAATTCGTATAGCGCCAATTTAAAAAACGAAAAAGGCGAAGAGATTTCTCACAATTTTCCGGTCAACAGAGAAAATACATTTACTGCAAAAGAAGCCATCAATCTTTTGGAAGGTCGCAGTGTGAAAATTGAATTTCACAACCCAAAAAGTGATCAGCAGGAAACAGCTTTTGTCCAATTCAATTTTGAGGAACCTAAAACAGAAAAAGGTAACTACAATTTTCAAAATTTTTACAAAAATTACGGTGTAGATACCGCTCAAATTGTAGAAAAGTCTAATCTCATTTTTGATAAACCTGAGTACAAAGAAAACACTGTCAAATCTTTGGAGAAAGGAAATGTAGTCAAAGTGAAATTTGAACAAGATGATAAAGTTGTCGAAGGAAAAGCAGTGTTGAGTCCGCAATATAAAAATTTGAATCTGTATGATTCTGATATGAACAGAATCAATACCAATAAGCCTTTAGAAGGTTTGGAGCAAGATAATAAACACGAAAAAAACAATGTGAAAGAACAAAGTATTAAGCGATAAACAACAATATAAATCAATTATAAAAGCGGTAGGTTCTCAAATATTTATCGCTTTTTTTAAACCCTATTAATGATGCGAAAAATACTATTTCAAATCCTGATTTTGCTAATTACGATGATTTCCTGCCATAAAGAAATCAAATCCCGAAAAGGCGGAATCGATGTAGTATCCAATGTCTATTTCAACGCTTCAAAAAATCTGAATAACATTCAAAGTTTTCATTTATCAAGCTTGAATTATTCCGGAGATTCAATTATAGAGCGTATTCCGGAAGTTGATGCTCCCGAAATAACCCGGCAAATTTATTTCATTAAAGATTCGTTGTGCTATACCATTCAAAATGAAAATCCAGGCAAAATTATTCTGTCCGAAATCATAAAAAATCAAAAGCCGATTTCGGTTGAAAACAAAAAAGGAGGAGCATTATTTTCTCAGGAAAAAATTCCCAATTACAGAAACAGAAAAAATCTGAGTGATACGGTTTTGTTTAAGAAGAATTACAAACGATTTGAAATCAATTCGCCTTGGATGTACACCCGTTTTTACATTTATCCAACGGATACTGTTTTACCTTACTCTATTTACAAACACGCGGAAAAGGACTACCACGGAAGACTCGAAAGAATTGATTCCTACAACAAAAAGAACGACATTTTTGTAACCCTTCAATTAATATTGAGGAAAAATTGGAACAACGAAGCCAAAGAAATTTTCGAGTTTAACCATTTTTTAAAACAAAAAAAAGTTGAATAAAAAATTAGATTTTAGTGATTTTAATGATGCTATTTCTATCCTCGGAGGAAGCAAGAACGAACTGGTTCTATTTCAAAATAGGAGAGATAGTTTTGCTTTTTTGGAGCTTCTGAAATTAAATGGTCAAACAAATAACAGAACACTTGTTTCACTTAATTCAAATACTAATGTTGATGAATTTTTAACCCAATACAAAGATTTTCATGGGAAATTTTTTCTTTGTTTAAATGGCAGTAAAGAAGGAAATAGAGCAACTCAAAAAATTTTAAATGAGCTAAAAACCAAAAACATCAAAGACATTCGTCCTTTGTACGAAATCTCCGAAAACGGGAATCAAAATTTGAATGAATATTTAAAAGTCAAATTAAATCTTCAGGATGAAAATACTAATTTAGTTGAATCAAAAATTGATAAAAATGAAAGCAATGCAATTGGATCCAGAACAATTTCCAACGCTCAGCACTTGGGATACGAGTCTTCTGAACGAAATTCTGGAGAATCTTTCAAAAACAGCCAATCCGAGCAAAATAGAAATAACGCTGGCCGACAAAGAATGGGCAGCAACAATGCTGGAGATGGACTTGCAGACACAATCTGGAAGCATTTGGTCGGAGATAGAGGAAGAGGATTCGATGACAACTCACAACAGAATCATGATGGAGAAAATGAAAGGAGAGAAAATTCCGTGGGCGGAGTCGTATCCGGGAGAATTGTATCCGAAAGAACAGGAGAAAAATTAAATTCTACAAACAATGTAGAATTAGATACCCTAATTTCAAAATATAAAGGTCAGAAGCTGACCAATGAACAAGTTGCGGAAGTGGTTTCTGCAGCTTGTTTTGTTTCTAATGATAACAAAATTTTCCTCAAAGAAAATCTTAAAATCACGGATGATTTAAAGGAAATCTGCAATCAATTTCAAAGTGGCGGAACCGCAAAAGAAGGAAGGGGAATTTTAGATGAATATTATACCCAAGATAAAATTGTTGATGCAGTTCGAAATTTAATCAAAGACCATTTTAAACTTCAAAATGAAATTTCAGTTTTAGAACCCAGCGTTGGAACAGGGAATTTTCTGTATGCTACTCACGCTTTAGGTCTAAATTCTAAAATTACAGGTTTTGAAATCAACGAAACCACTGCAAAAATTGCTAAAATCCTGCATCCTGATTCAGAAATCAATCTTCGCTCGTTTGAAACGGAATTTATTGATGAAAAGGGAAACAAAAAAGACTTTTTTCAGCAATATGATTTGGTCATCGGAAATCCACCTTATGGCGAACATCGTGGTTTGTACAAAGGATTAGGTGAAGAACCTAAAATTTCAAAATACGAGGATTATTTTGTTAAACGGTCTTTGGATTCTTTGAAACCCAACGGAGTTTTGGCAATGGTACTTCCATCAGGTTGGCTGAACCGACAAACGAATTTAAAAAATGCCAATATTACAGAAGGTTTTCGTTTGCCTGTTGGAGCTTTTGCAGGAACACAAATCGGAACGGACATTATCATTCTTAGAAAAAGTAATCAGCACATTTCAACAGATATTTCCCAATATTTCGAGCTTAATCCCTCAAAGATTTTGGGACAGATGCGAGAAAAGACAAATCAATACGGACGATTAGAAAAATATGTTTTTGGGAGTTTAGATGATGCATTATTTAAGATTGAGCAATTTAAAAACCGAAAAAAAACTGAACGAATCGGAAATCTTTTTGAAGATTTGTTTTTGGAAAATTCTGAAACAAAAATTGAAATAATAAATGAAAATTCTGCGAAGATTGATAATCAAAATCAAATAAATGTAAACGAAGCTCAGGAAAAAATTGAATTGCTACTTTCTAAACTTAATGACATCAAGTTTAAGTCTCCTACAATCTCTTCTGAAATAAGGAAATATGAAAAATTTCGGGAAGACTTAATCTCAAAACCATTAACTTTTTCGGAGGGAAAATTAAACGAACTGATTGAAAAAAGTGATAGAATTATCTCTATTCACAATACGAAAAATCAGAGTGAGTACCAACTTCAAACAAAACCACAACTCAAGAAAGGAATTTTAAAATATCAATTCGCAAAACAGGATGAAATAGTTAATACTTCCTTGCAAAACAGCATGGAAATTACCAAAGAACAAATTGAAGCTTTCCGGGATACTTCTTATGATGGAACGGTCAGTAATCACGAAAAACATTCTGAGTTTGCCAATTTTATTGATGGAAATTGGGTTCACGATTTTTATTATGCTGAAGGGAATATTTACGCGAAATTGGAACAACTCGAAAAGGATTTTGCGGTAAGAAATTCTACTGGAGAAGCGGATCCTCAGTACGAAAAACAAAAAGAATTATTAGAAAATGTCCTGCCAAAAACGAAATCTTTAGACCAAATTTTCATTAGTCCAAATCACGAATTTGTCCATAAATTTGATTTAGGACAAGTAGAAAAGGACCAATGGAATCACATTACAAAACGAACTGAATCGACCATTGTAGATTATAATCTTGCTGAAAAATTTAAAGATTTTGTCGGTACTTTATCGAGTGAGGCTTTTGCTGGTTCTTCAGCTTGGGAAGTGCGAAGTTTTGTAGATAACGAAACGGTTACGGGAAGCGACAAAGAAAGAAATGCTTTGGTCAGAGGAAGGAGAAAAGCAGCTGCGAATGATTTGTTTTACAAGTTTGTTCGGGAAGAACTTTCAGATGATATTAGGAATCGTTTTGTAAAAGAATTTAATCGAAATTACAATGATATTCACGTTCCGGATTATTCTAAATTTCCTTTGTATTCTAAAATTCATCAAAACTTCAAAGGCAAAGAATTAAAATTAACCGAAGTCCAAAAAGCAGGAATTGGAAGGCAAACCACAAAAGGAGTTGGACTTTTAGCGCACGAAGTAGGTTTTGGGAAAACGCTTTCCGGAATTCTCTCAATGCACGAAGCGATGGAAAGAGGAAATGCTAAAAGACCTTTAATTACAGTTCCAAATGATAGCATTTTAAAACAATGGGTAGAAACAATTTTTGAAACCATTCCAAATGCTAAAGTGAATGTTTTAGGGAATTTGGGTAAAGATTTTGACCTTTCAAAATTTGACAATAGAGACGGAGAAATTACTATCGTTACTTACGAAGGTTTTAATAATATTGGATTTTCAGAAGCCATTACCCAAAATCTAGCTTCACAATTTAATTACATTTCTGAAAGTGAAATGAAAGGAGTTACCAATACAGAACGAAACATTCAATTAGAATTTCAAAAAGACAAAGAAGTTGAAGGCAGAATGAAGCGTGGCAAAGTCTATGATTGGGAAGATTTTGGATTTGACCATTTGACTTATGATGAAGTTCACAACGCCAATCATATTGTAGGAAAAGTAAAAATTGAAGACCGAAGATTTTCATCTGATTTCAGAAGTCAAAATCAACAAACTTCAAAGTTGGGAATCAATACTTGGATGGCCGCGCAATACATTCAAGACAAACAAGATGGCAGAAATGTAACCTTACTTTCTGCAACTCCTTTTACCAATAAGCCATTAGAATATTATTCGATTTTATCTTTGATTGCTAATAAGCGGTTAGAAGAATCGGGATATTTTAATGTGAACACCTTTTTTGAAACGTTTATGGAAGCCGACAATGAAATGGAGATTGATGCAAAAGGTGACGTGAAAAATAAAGCAAATGTTAGAAGATTTAAAGATAATTCTTTATTTCAACAATTGTTATCCGAGTTTATTGATATAAAAGGAGAAGAAGACAATCCGGAACTGAAACGCCCTAATAAAATTAATAAAGAATACAAAATTGAGCAAAATGATTTGACAAAAGAACAATATGATTATTTGAATGAAAATTTTTCGGAAGTTGAAAAGGGCGCAATTCTTACCCACATTCTCAATGCTAGATTGATTGCTGTTTCACCATATTTGTCTCCTTATTATGACGGTGAAGAGCCTTCAATAAAAGAATTCATAGAAAATTCTCCAAAATTAAAACAGACGATGGATTTAATTCATCAAAATAAAAAAGACATTCCGGATTCTGGACAAATTATTTATTCTGAATTGGCGGTTGCTCAATTTCCAAAAATAAAAGAATATCTAATACAAGAAATCGGTTACAAACCCGAAGAAATTGGAATTATTACCGGAGCTACCAACAAAAATCAGCGAATTTCTATTCAAAATGATTTTAACGGTGGAAAAATAAAAATAGTTATCGGAAGTTCGGCAATACAAGAGGGAATGAATCTACAGGAGAACACGACTGATATTTATATGCTTTCGTTGCCTTATAATTTTACTGCTTTGCGACAAGTGGAAGGACGAGCGTGGAGACGAGGAAATAAGAACGAAAATGTGCGAGTAAATTTTATGCTGACCAATGATACGATTGATGTTTTTATGCTTCAAACACTGCAAGCAAAGCAAGCAAGATATTTAGAAGCGATGAAAAAAGGAGCCGATGTTTTGGATGTTTCGGACATCAGTGCACAAGAATTAAAAACATCTATCATCACAAATCCCGAAACCCGGGCAAACATTGAAATCGAACTCATTAAAAAGAAAATTGAAAGTGAGAAAAATAAATTTCTTGCAGATAATGCTTTTGTATTGAGAAAATATGAAGATGTTTTGAAAGTTCGAGAATTAGTAACAAAGGCTGAACAATCCTACAATCGAATTGAAGGTTATTCAAAAAATGGCGACGGAAATTCTGAATATTGGGCTACCCAATTACCATCTTATCAAAAAACAATTGACCTTCATAAAGTCCAAGTTCAAGAAGTAATTTAAAAATTAGCGGGGAAAGGAATAGACGTTTCTCAAATTGAATATCAAACCAAAAGAACTGAGGATAAAATCTCGGACCTAGATAAGCAACTTGAAGATCTTCAGGAGGTTAAGAAAAATCTTATAATTCAATATAAGGTTGAAAAAGAGCAACAGCTGAAGATGAATAAACACAGGGATTACATTATAGAAAGAGCGATTGAGAATGTTCAATTTTTTAAAATAAATAATATAAGCTCGGAGATTACAAATCAAAAAAAAGTTAATGATATTCCCATGCAAGATAAAAATTTGGGTCTTTGTAGGAAAAGATGATTATTTTCTTTAATCAACATCGAATCACATTTAACCTTGCTATATTGAATTATCATCGTGATAATACTATTTTAATTTACAATTATCATTTAGATATTCTTTGAGATGATCCTGAAAGATGTTATACATTATTTTTTTATACTAAGAAAAGAAATTCATATCACAGAAGATAGAATCCTCAATGCATATTATTCTATTTTAAAGATATTCTACTGAATAACGACTTAATCTGAAAAACTGTTTTTCCACAGATTAAAACTTTGTTTGAAAATCTAAAACTACTGTAAAATTAAAGTTGACTGTCTAATCAACTGTTTTTTAACGCAGATTCATTTTATGGAGTACTTATAGAGTCCAGTACACTATTAATTAGACTTTTACAGTTTTCTAGTGGATTTTTTTGGTAATTAATGTCGAAATTTAAAGAAGATTCTTCAAGTAAAATCTTTTACAAAGTAATCTCAGAAGATGCCATAAAGATTGGCAATATGTGTCATGATAAGTCTGATAATTGATGTCTCAAAAAAAAATAAAGAAATATTCGGATGTTGGTAGTTCAAGTCAATTTGAACTAAAGCCTTTGGTGAATTTTCAGGAGACGCCATTAAATGTTGCGATAAAAAAACTTAAAGATTCTGGAATTTCAGTCTCAGAGAAAGAGGCCAGTGAAATTTTAAAATTAGTACATACGCTCTCAGAAATTATTATCAAAGAATTTATATTAGCGGAAGACTGATTTGGTTAAATTTAAAAGGCTTTCTCGTGAATTACATTTCTACAGGTCACTAACAATAAAGATTTTTTTCTTAAAAACTAACTTCTCTTTACAACTATTTTACTCAAAATTATAAAGGAGATAATTAAGATTAAAGACTATCCTATACTTAGGATAATTTTAATATCGATCTTCTTTATAATAATTAAATAATTTGTCAATGAATAAAAAGAGATTACATTGCTACAAACTACGCCCTGATCAATTTAATTTAAACGACAACTCTAATCCAAATCATTATGTTTTGGATGTTGTTCCTTTTCTTTAAGCAGGTCTATTATTATTTTTTTTTGTTATAAAACTCTTTGTGAAAGTTCAAAGAGTTTATTCAAATCTTCTACAAAAGTGTTCGAAAAATCTACCTTTGGGGTCACAAGGTGCAAACCTAATCCCACAGCGGGTTTGCACCATTTTTCACTTTTTGGAAGCGTATTAATCGGTAACAAAATCGGTAACAAAATTAATGCGCTATGAAAAATCTAAATTTCGGATGCATCTGAGAGAGATTAGGTAATACTTTTAGCACCTGATCAAGTTTTGTTCTAATATCGATGTTATTACCAGTCATTTTTTGATCCTGAAGATTCATTTCCAAAATATCAATCTTCATTATACTTTCATCTTTTACATTCTTATCATCTTCAAAATCCAGTTTATCCTCCAGGTATTTTTCTTGAGCGCCTTATAAACGATTATTCAAATTTTTAATGTCTGCAAACGCTGAACCTGATGTTTTAGCAAAACAAATCCTTACTGTTGGACAGTTCAGATACAATTGAAAATAGTTAATAAAATTATTATCTTAGCTATACGGTCTGTCCGGTATATTATCTTTGGTAAATATTGCTATCTTACTGAAAATTATAAAGATTTAAATAATGTTTACTGTATTTGAAAACTACTTAAAGCAATGGACAGAGCTTTCCGACATTGAATTAGGCCAGATCCAGAAAGCTGGTGTGGAAAGAAATTTACGCAAATGGCAGTCTATTCTGCACGATGGTGAAATCTGGAACTATAACTGCTTTATCAGCAGCGGATGCTTCAGGCTGTACCGCTTTGGTGAAGACGGAATCGATCATACGATGCGTTTTGGTATTGAAAACTGGTGGATGACCGATCTGGAAAGTTATAACAGTGGCAAAGCGTCCCAATATAATATAGAAGCATTGGCCAAGAGTACGGTTATTCTGTGGACGAAAGAATCGTGGCAGCATTTGTTATCAACTATTCCCGGCTTGAAGATTTTCAATGAAGGTCTGCAGTCGAGGGCAT
>Ga0265780_10005698_pt1 | contig 15701 bp, 15 predicted proteins | sample P1T30metagenome_FD_192432 | JGI IMG/M metagenome (GOLD analysis project Ga0265780, IMG submission 192432) | Plant litter microbial communities from East Loma Ridge, Irvine, California - P1 T30 | ecosystem: Environmental > Terrestrial > Plant litter > Unclassified | place: USA: California... | reverse complement strand
CCTGTTCCTACACGTATTGACGAGATGTTCCTATTTCACGCGACATGATGAGCTCGCATGATGCGGAAACTGACCAATCAAGGAGAAGCGCGATGAAATCGATCCACACCGTACTGCTGGGCGGCACGATGGCCTTTGCCCTGGCCGCCTGTAACACCACTGACACCGCCGGCACCACCAGCAGCACCAGCGGCATGTCGTCGTCCGGCGCCAGCGTCGGCTCGGGCAACGACGCCATGGGCCGCAGCACGACCGGCGGCACCGGCGCCCAGGGCGGCACGGGCAACCCGACCGTCGACGCGCAGATGGGCATCACGCCAACTGACGGCCCATCGGCGAACGGCAACTCCAGCACCCCGACCAACACCGGCCACACCACGACCGGCGAAGGCAAATAACCGGTTTGATCCGGTTCCATGACGGCCCGGCGCCGGCCCCGCTTTGCGGTGGCTGCGCCGGGCCGTGTCGCGTCCAGCGCGCATGCGCCGGTTGGCGGTAGAATCCCGCATGCATCACCGTCTTCTCCCGGTTACCCCATGAAGCAATGGTTCGCCCGCCTGTTCGGCAGCCCGCGCGAGGCCGACTCCGCCCACGTACACACAGTGCACGCCCCGGCAGCGCCAATCGCCCCTGCCGACGGTGAAGGCGAGCCTGCCACCATCAATCTCGACCTTGCGTTCTTTCATTGGCTGGTCGGCCCGCACGTGAGTGGCCAGGCCTCGGCCGACAACGTCATCCTGGACGAGCTGATCCGTCTGACGCGCGATCCGCAAGCCGCGGCCGCGCTGGTGCCGCGTGTGCCTGCAGTGATCCCTCAACTGCTGCGCAGCCTGCGCGACCAGGACAGCTCGTCGGGCGACCTGGCGCGCCAGCTGGCCCAGGACGCAGTGCTGGTGGCCGAGGTCATCCGCGAAGTCAACAGCCCGTACTACCAGCCTGCCACGCCGGTGCGCAATCTCGAAGGGGCTTTGCTGCTGCTCGGCCAGAACGGCCTGCGCATGCTGCTGGCACGGGTCGCCTTCCGCCCGATCATCAGCCTGCAAGCGGGTGCGCTGGCGCGCCTGGCCGCGCCGCAGCTGTGGCGCCAATCCGAGGGGTCTGCGCTGGCCGCCAGCCTGCTCGCGCCGCACCATGGCGCCGATCCCTTCGAAGCCTACCTGGCCGGACTGATGCACAATATCGGCCTGGTGGTAGCATTGCGGGTGATCGACCAGTTGCTCCCGGGCGGCGGCCTGCCGGACGACGATGTCTTCGGCGCGCGCCTGATCCAGGGGGCGCGCCTGATGTCGGCCGGGATTGCCGGCCAGTGGGAGCTGCCGCCAGCGATCGGCCATGCGATCGCGCATGCCGGCGATCCGGATGGCCTGCCTGCCGCTCTGGGCGAAGCCGACCGCTTGGCCAAGCTGCAGATGCTGGCCGGCGGCGGCCATCCCGATGTCGCGCGCGCCGTGCAGGCGCTGGCGCCGGATGCGCGCCAGGTGTACGACAAGCTGAGCGAAAAAGACCAACAACGAGAAGCGTAGATGCCTTTTCCAATCGAAGACAAACTCGTGATCGGCGTCGCCTCGAGCGCGCTGTTCGACCTGTCGGACTCCCACCAGGTCTATCTCGACCAGGGACCGGAAGCATACCGGCGCTACCAGGAGCGCCAGCGCGACGTCATCCTCGAGCGCGGCGTGGCGTTTCCCTTCATCCGGCGCTTCCTCAGCATCAACCGCTGCTTTCCGCAGCAGGCGCCGGTCGAGGTGGTGCTGTTCTCGCGCAATTCGCCCGAGACCGGCCTGCGCGTGATGCGCTCGATCGCCCACTACGGCCTGGATATTTCGCGCGCCGTGTTCATGACCGGCAAGTCGCCATATGCCTACCTGCCTGCGTTCAATACCTCGCTGTTCCTGAGTGCGAATGAAGACGACGTCAAGAGCGCGATCGCAGTCGATTATCCGGCCGGGCTGGTGCTGCCCTCGCGCATCGCCGACGAGGAAGACGACATCGAGCTGCGCGTCGCCTTCGACTTCGATGGCGTACTGGCGGACGACGAATCCGAGACCGTCTTCAAGCGCAATAACGATCTGGTGGAATTCCACGCCCACGAGACCCTGCATGCCGCGCGCCCGCACCAGCCAGGGCCGCTGGCCGGGATGTTCCGCAAGCTGGCCATGCTGCAGCAGCTGGAGCAAGAGGCCGAGCGTGACGATCCCGACTATCGCCGCATCGTGCGCATCGCCATCATCACGGCGCGCAACGCGCCTTCCCACGAGCGGGTTGTGACCACGCTGGGCAGCTGGGGCGTGTCGGCTGACGAGACGTTCTTTTTGGGCGGGATGGACAAGGCCAGAGTGCTATCGGTGTTCAAGCCGCACATCTTCTTCGACGACCAGCTCACGCACCTGAAATCGGGGCCGGGCGGGACGATCCCGATGGTGCATGTGCCGTTCGGGATCGCCAACCGGCGCGTGGCTGACGCCGCTGCCAGCACCGTTACAGTCGTGGCAGCGCCATCAGCCGATCCAGCTCCGGCTGCATAGCGTTGGCCCAGATCGCGTAGCCGGCCTCGTTGGGGTGCAGCAGGTCGGGCATGGTGTCCTTCGACAGCACGCCGCCCGGCGCCAGGAAAGCCTGGTTCAGATTCAGGAAGAACACCCGGCGCCCGTCAGCAAGTGCCGGCAGCTGGGCGTTGACCTGTTCGTTCAGGCGCCGCATCGGGCCATCCGCGCCCGCATCGCGCGGGAAGATTCCCAGCACCAGGATACGCGTGCGCGGCAGGCGCTGTTTGAGTTCCTCGACATTGCGCCGGATACCGGCCAGCGTGATGGCCGGGAAGTCGCCGCGCAGGCCCGCGTTATTGGTGCCGATCATCAGCACCGCCACCTTGGGATCGAGCCCGTCGACCGCGCCACGCTGCAAACGCCACAGCACGTTCTCGGTGCGGTCGCCCCCGAAGCCCAGGCCCAGCGCATTGTAGCCGGCATAGTTCTGCCGCCACACCGCCGCGCCTTCCTTCTCCCACCCCTGGGTAATCGAATCGCCGATGAAGACCAGTTGCGGGCTGCGGCCCTCCGCCACCATCCGCTTGGCATCCTCGATCTTCTGGCGATGGCGTGGCAGCCACCAGTCGATCGACCAGGATTCATTGAGCATGGCTGGCGTGACCGATACCGTGCGCCAGTCAGGGCATGGCGTGTTCGGTTTCGCACCACGGGCGAAGACCACGTTGGCGACGCTTACCCGTCCGCTTCCAGTGCCTTCCAGCGTGAACGGCCGATCGACCTTGCTGAAATCGTCGCCGTCCCGCGCGAAGCACGACATCGGCAGCACGATGCGGCGCCAGCCCTGGCCTTCGCTGGCGCGCGCCGGCACCACATACGACACCTGGCGTTCGCAATCGTCGCCGCAGCCGACCTTGAACACGATGCCCCCGGTGTTCAGCTGATCGACCTTGAGGTCGAAGGCCAGCGCCCCGTCGGCCAGGTAGGGGCGCAGATCGAGCCCGGCGCCCTGCAGCCGCACGCCGCTCTTCCAGATGCTGCGCCAGGTGAGCGTCAGTGCGGAGCGTCCACCGGCGTCCTTGCCCTGCGCCAGGTCGATCGCGCTGCCGGGGAATGTGTCGGCCAGCGCCGCACCGGCATTGACGCGTGCACTGAGCAATTCATGCTCGCTGTCCGGCGCCACTGCCAGCACGCGGATGCCGGGACGCGGCGTTCCATCGTGGAGGATCAGGTCCGGCGCGGCTGCGCCCACCGACGCGGACAGCAGGGGGTAAAGCAGAAAAAAAGCCAGTGTCGGCAGGCCGGCGAGTCCGGGACGCATGAAGTCTCCTTGTTGATTGTAATGATTGCGCAATCATGCTCGACTTTGCGTGCGGCCACAACTACTACGCGGCGGCGGCGTATTGCGCGTTCGACTATAATTGACGCCACCTTTTGACGCGAATGTAACAGCACGCTGCATGCCTTTCGATCTCACGAAGCACCTCCCCACATCAGGCCACCGTTTCGTCCTGCCGCTGGCGCACGGCTCGTCCGATGCCTATGCGATCGCCACCGCGGCGCTGGCGCTCAAAGCCAAGCGCCAGATGCTCACGGTGATCGTTGCGAATGCCAGCGACGGCCAGCGGCTGCTCGATGAAATTCCCTGGTTCGCCGATGGCAAGCTGGCCTGCCACCTGCTGCCAGACTGGGAAACGCTGCCCTACGACGCCTTCTCGCCGCACCAGGACCTGGTGTCGGAACGCCTGGCCACGCTGCATGAGATCCGCAACGGCCAGTGCGACGTGCTGGTGGTGCCGGCCACCACGGCGCTGGTGCGCCTGGCGCCGCCGTCCTTCCTGGCCGCGTATACCTTCTTTTTCCGTCAGGGCGAACGCCTGGACGAGGCCCGGCTCAAGGCCCAGCTGACACTGGCCGGCTATACGCATGTGTCGCAAGTGATGTCACCAGGCGAATACTCGGTGCGCGGCGGCCTGATCGACCTGTTCCCGATGGGTTCCGCCCTGCCCTACCGGCTCGACCTGTTCGGCGACGAGATCGAAACCATCCGCACCTTCGATGCCGACACCCAGCGTTCGCTGTACCCGGTGCGCGACGTGCGCCTGCTGCCGGGCCGCGAGTTCCCGATGGACGAAGCGGCGCGCACCGCCTTCCGCGGCCGCTGGCGCGAGCGCTTCGAGGGCGATCCATCGCGCTCGCCGATCTACCGCGACATCGGCAATGGCATCGCCTCGGCCGGCATCGAATACTACCTGCCGCTGTTCTTCGAAGAGACGGCCAACCTGTTCAACTACCTGCCCGACGAAGCGCCGGTGGCGCTGGTGGGCGATATCGACGCCGCCATCGCGCGCTTCTGGACGGACACCGAGTCGCGTTACCGCTTCCTGAAAAGCGACCGCGAACGGCCAATCCTCGAGCCGCGCGAGCTGTTCCTCGGCGCCGAGCAGTTCTTCACCTGCATCAAGCCGCACGGCCGCTGGAATATCGCGCGCGATCCGGGCGCCCCGGCGTCGGAACTGTCAGCGCCGATCCCCGACGTCTCGGTCAACCGGCGCCTGGACGATCCGCTGGCCATGCTGCGCGCGTACCTTGCGCGCACCGACAGCCGGGTGATGATCTGCGCCGATTCGGCCGGCCGCCGCGAAACGCTGCAACAGTACTTCAACGAATACAAGCTCGAACTGACCCCGGTCGAAGGCTTCGAGGGCTTCCGCCAGAGCGATGCCCGGCTGGCGCTGGGCGTGGCCCCGCTGCAGGCCGGCTTCGAGCTGACGGACGCCACCTCGGGCCACCTCGTCTTCATCACCGAGACCGAGCTGTATGCGGGTTCGGGCCGGCGCGCCGGCAAGAAGCAGCAGGAGGCGACGAGCCAGGTCGAATCGATGGTACGCGACCTGTCGGAGCTCAAGATCGGCGACCCGGTGGTGCACATCAACCATGGCATCGGGCGCTACATGGGCCTGACCAGCATGGACCTGGGCGAAGGCGAAACCGAGTTCCTGCACCTGGAATACGCCAAGGACACCAAGCTGTATGTGCCGGTGTCGCAGCTGCACGTGATCTCGCGCTACTCGGGCACCGCGGCCGAGGATGCGCCGCTGCACACGCTCGGCTCGGGCCAGTGGGAGAAAGCCAAGCGCAAGGCCGCAGAACAGGTGCGCGACACCGCCGCCGAGCTGCTCAACCTGTACGCGCGGCGCGCCGCACGCCAGGGCCATTCGTTCGAATATTCGAGCACGGACTACGAGAATTTCGCCCAGAGCTTCGGCTTCGACGAGACCCCGGACCAGGCCGAGGCGATCCACAACGTGATCAAGGACATGACGTCGGGGCGGCCGATGGACCGCCTGGTGTGCGGCGACGTCGGCTTCGGCAAGACCGAAGTCGCGCTGCGCGCTGCCTTCATTGCCGTCATGGGCGGCAAGCAGGTCGCAATCCTGGCCCCGACCACCCTGCTGGCCGAACAGCACGCCCAGACCTTCGCCGACCGCTTCGCCGACTGGCCCGTAAAAATCGCCGAGCTGTCGCGCTTCCGCACCGGCAAGGAGATCAATAACGCGATCAAGGGCATGGCCGACGGCACCCTCGACATCGTGATCGGTACCCATAAGCTGCTCTCGCCCGACGTGAAGTTTACGCGCCTGGGCCTGGTGATCATCGACGAGGAACACCGCTTTGGGGTGCGCCAGAAAGAGGCGCTCAAGTCCCTGCGCGCCGAAGTCGATGTGCTGACCCTGACGGCGACGCCGATCCCGCGCACGCTGGGCATGGCGCTGGAAGGCTTGCGCGATTTTTCGATCATTGCCACCGCACCGCAGAAACGCCTGGCGATCAAGACGTTCGTACGCAGCGAGGATGGCTCAATCATCCGCGAAGCCTGCCTGCGCGAGCTCAAACGCGGCGGCCAGATCTACTTCCTGCACAATGAAGTCGACACCATCGAAAATCGTCGATCAATGCTACAAGAGCTGCTGCCCGAGGCCCGCATCGGCGTGGCCCACGGCCAGATGCACGAGCGCGACCTCGAGAAGGTGATGCGCGACTTCGTGGCGCAGCGCTTCAATATTCTGCTGTGCACGACGATCATCGAAACCGGCATCGACGTGCCGACCGCGAACACCATCATCATGCACCGCGCCGACAAATTCGGCCTGGCCCAGCTGCACCAGCTGCGTGGCCGGGTCGGCCGTTCGCACCACCAGGCGTATGCCTATCTGCTGGTGAGCGATGTGCAGAATCTGACCAAGCAGTCGCAGCGCCGCCTGGACGCGATCCAGCAGATGGAAGAACTGGGCAGCGGCTTTTACCTGGCGATGCACGATCTGGAAATCCGCGGCGCCGGTGAGGTGCTGGGCGACAACCAGTCCGGCGAGATGCTCGAGATCGGCTTCCAGCTGTATTCCGACATGCTCAACGAGGCGGTGCGCGCGCTCAAGGCCGGCAAGGAGCCGGACCTGGCCGCGCCGCTGTCGTCGACCACCGAGATCAATCTGCACGTGCCGGCCCTGCTGCCGAGCGACTACTGCGGCGACGTACACGAGCGCCTGTCAATCTATAAACGCCTGGCCAATTGCGAAAGCCAGGACCGCATCGACGGCATGCAAGAGGAACTGATCGACCGCTTCGGCAAGTTGCCCGACCCGGTCAAGGCGCTGGTCGAGACCCACCGCCTGCGCATTGCCGCCAAGAGCGTCGGCATCATCAAGATCGATGCCCACGGCGAGGCGGCCAGCCTGCAATTCATGGAAAAGCCGCCGATCGACCCGATCAAGATCATCACGCTGATCCAGAAGAACCGCCAGGTCAAACTGGCCGGCCAGGACAAGCTGCGCATCACGGCCAGCATGCCCGACCTGGCGGCGCGCGTGAACCAGATCAAACAGACCATCAAACAACTGCTCGCTTAAATCCATGACCACGAACCTGGTGCTACAGGGCCCACAGGCCGCCACCGACACGCTCGAGCGCCTGGCGCGCCTGGCCGATCCACAGGCCATCACGCCGCTTGGCGCGCATGGGCTGCGCGCCGAGGGCGTCACGTTCAGCCCACTGCTCAAGCAGCAGATCGACGCCGCCGCATTCGAGGCTGGCGTGGACGCCACCTTCCTCGCGGCGGGCCGCACGCTGGCCGATTTCAAACTGGTGGCGATGGACATGGATTCGACCCTGATCACCATCGAATGCATCGACGAGATCGCCGACATGCAGGGCCTGAAACCGCAGGTGGCGGCGATTACCGAAGCGGCCATGCGCGGCGAGCTCGACTTCTCGGAAAGCCTGCATCGCCGCGTGGCCCTGCTCGCAGGGCTGGAGGCCAGTGCGCTGCAACGCGTCTACGACGAACGCCTGCGCATCTCGATGGGCGGCGAAGCGATGCTCAACACGGTGCAGGCGGCCGGCCTGAAAACGCTGCTGGTCTCGGGTGGTTTCACCTTCTTCACCGAGCGCCTGCAGCCGCGCCTGGGCCTGGATGTTACGCACGCGAATGTCCTGGAAGTCATCGACGGTAAGCTCAGCGGGCGGGTACTGGGCGGCATCGTCGACGCCGAAGAGAAGAAGCGCACCGTGCAGCGCGTGTGCGCCGACCTGGGCATCGCGCCGTCGCAGGCGATCGTCATGGGCGATGGCGCCAACGACCTCAAAATGATGGGGATTGCCGGCCTGTCGGTGGCATTCCGCGCCAAGCCGGTGGTGCGCGAGCAGGCCCATGTGGCGCTGAACTTCTCGGGCCTGGACGGGCTGCTGAACATCCTCGCCTGACGGCGCGAATCTGCCCGGCGGCAAGCGGCACGAGGCAGCGCAAACCCCGCGCGTGACGCGAATCGTGCGCGGGACCGGGTGGACTATCGTGGATCTGCGGTCGATGCGACCGCCGTCCACCACAGGAGCCCGCCATGGACATCCCGGCCGTTCGTGCTTCCGCTGCTTCCCCATTACCATCCGAGGGCAGGCCTGCCATCGATCGCAGCCGACGACGCCTGCTGCTGGGCGTACCGGCCGCGGCTGGCGCACTGGCGGTCAGCGGCGCCGCCCAGGCGCAGACGTCATCACGCTGGAGCGCGGCCTGGGGCTGCGCACCGGCCGGCCCACCGCCGAGCAGCACGCTGCAAACCTTCACCAACCAGACCCTGCGCCTGGTGGTGCGCGCCAGCGTCGGTGGCAGCCGGGTGCGCATCCGCCTGTCCAACGAGATGGGCGGTAGCGATTTGCAGATAGCCAGCGCCAGCATCGGCCTGCGCCAGGCCGGCGCCGCACTCAGCGCCGGCAGCTACCGCGCACTGCGCTTCGGTGGCCGGCCCGGCGTCGTAATCCCGGCCGGGGCCCCTGCCGTGTCCGATCCGGTGTCGTTGAGCGTAACGCAGTTCGCCGACCTCGCCGTCAGTCTCTATCTGCCGGGCATGGCCAGCGCCACCACCATCCATAGCGCGGCGTACCAGGCCAACTACGTCTCGACGTCGGGCGACCATACCGCCACGGTGTCGCTGCCGGTGCAGCGCAGTGTCGCGTCCTGGCCCTTCCTCACCGAAGTCGATATCGACGCTGCCGCACCGGTGCTGGTGGCGGCGGGCGACTCCGTTACCGACGGCGTCGGCAGCACGTCGGGCGCCAACCGGCGCTGGACCGACTGGCTGGCGCGGCGCGTCCAGGCCGAGCTTGGCAATAACCGGCTCGCCGTGATCAACCGGGGAATATCGGCGAACCGGATGCTGGCCGACACCGAGACCGCCCTGCTGGCCGGGCGCGACCTGCTCGAGCGCTTTGACCGCGACGTGCTGGCCACACCGGGCGTGCGTGCGCTCGGCGTACTCATCGGGATCAACGACATCGTCTACAGTCCGTCCAACGCGCCGATCCGGGCAGAGGCAATGATCGCCGGCTACCTGCAGCTGATCGAACGCGCGCATCTGCACGGCATTGGGGTCATGGGGGCGACGCTGCCGCCGTTCGCCGGTTTCGTCTATTACACGTCGGCGCGCGAGGCGGTGCGGCAGGCGGTCAATTCCTGGATGCGCAGCGCGGCCGCCTTCGACCTGCTGGCCGATATCGATGTCGCCTTGCGCAATCCGGCCGCGCCGCAATCCTTGCGCGCCGCCTATGATAGTGGAGACCACCTGCATCCGAACGATGTGGGCTATCAGGCCCTGGCTGCGGCAGTGCCGCTGGCCTCGCTGGCGGCGCTGATGAGCGCTTAGGAATGGATTGGCGCCACGGTCGGGCGAACGCTGGTGTAACAGGGTGTAAGACCGTGAGCGGGATGGTGCGGAACTTCGTATGATGGCATTATCAGGAGGACCGCCATGAAGAACATCGCCATCGTTATCGGGTCGCTCGCGTTGCTGGCCGGCTGTGCCGCGCCAGGCCCGACCTATACTTACACACCACCGTCCGATCCCAGCCAGTGGCGGGTCGTATCCGTTACGCCGGTTCCGGTCGGCACCGGCGCGCAGGTCGCCTCGTCCGGCCAGGGCGGCGTCGTCACCACCACACCACTGCCGGCGACGACCTATTCGACCACATCCGTGCAGCCGATCTATACCCAGCAGCAGCCCGTGATCGTGCAGCAGCAACCGGTCTGGGTGCAACAGCAGCCCGTGTATGTGCCGCAGCCGGTGTACGTCGAACAGCCACGCTACTGGTATCCGCCGATCTCGATCGGTCTCGGCTTCGATTTCGGCCGCAGCAGCTGGCGCGGTCATCGCGGCCGCGGCTGGGGTGGCAGCATCGGCACCCGCTGGCCTCACGGCTGGTAGCTGAAACGACAAAGCCGGCTGATGCCGGCTTTGTTTTGTGCGGACCGCGTGACGATCAGTGGCCGTGCTGGCGCTCGTACTCGTCGGCCTCGGCCTTGGTCGCGTGGATGATGCCGTCCGGATGCTCCGGCGGCGTGTACAGCGTGTACAGGCGCATCGGCTCGGTCTTCGAGGTATTGATGACATTGTGCTCGGTGCCGGCCGGGATCACAACCGCCACACCATCTTCCAGCTTGTGCTCTTCGCCATCGAGCAGCGCTACGCCCTCGCCCGCTTCGACGCGGATGAACTGGTCGTGGCCTTCATGGTGCTCCAGGCCGATCTCTTCGCCCGGCTGCAGGGTCATGATGACCAGCTGGCTGCGTTTGGTGGTGTAGAGCACTTCGCGGAAGTTATTTCCGGCAAGCGTTTTTTCTTCGATATTGATGCTGTAGCCCGACATAGGATTCTCCAGGATGCTGCGCACGGCTGCAGGCCGTGCGCGATGGTTCACAGGCGGCAAACGCCGCTCTGAATCTGATTGTATAAGAGCCAAGCGAATTGCGTGTGCAACGTCTTCGGTTCAGGTTCCGGCGAACAGATCGTTCGCGTCAAGAATGGCCCAGGCGATCTCGGGCCGCGCAGTCAGGCAGCGCCGCACCGCCGCTGGAATCGACTGGCGCACTTTCTTGCACAGCCCTGGCGTCTCTTCCAGCACAATCAGGATCCCGCGCACGGTACGCACCTCATTCGGTCCCGGTGCAATGCGCAGCTCGGCGCCAAGGTTCTTGCGGATCAGGCTCTGGACGTGCTGCAGGTCGGCATAACTGTCGACCCGCTCGATGCGTTCGATCAGCTTCAGTTCTTGCTGGCGAATGATCAGGAGCGGCCGCTGGTCGGCCTGCGGATCAGCCAGCACGCGTTCGCGCGCGCAGACGCACGCGCCCGGCGGGCATTCGACCCGCAGGGGCATGCCGGCGATGACCGGCGGCGACACGGATGGCATTGCTTCAGAAGTCGTCACGCTCACGGATGGAAGTCAGTTTCCCTGAACGATTCTACATCGGCAAAGTCGTCCAGCGCGCCCTCTTTTCGCTGCCCGACCGCCTCCAGCAAGGCGGCCATGCGCTTGTAGTGCGAGCCTTTCCAGTACACACGCAGGCAGTTGTCGCAGGTCGTGAAACTGTCGTGCAGCGTGCGCACCGATTCCGGCAAGCGCTCGAGCACGGTGGCCTTGTCAACGGCGCGTAGTAGCAGGTTGCAGTGCAGGCACAGTGAGAATGGCTCAGCGCCTGCGCCCAGGTCGAGCCGCCCGAACAGTTCGCGCAGCTGCTCCGGTGGGTCGAGCGCGTGGATATAGCAGCCGTGCACGATCGCGCGGCGCTTGAGCAGTTCGCGGTCGCGTGTCAGCACGATGCGGTCGTCGCTGGCGGCAAGATCCTTGACATCGTCATCATGGTAGTGGTTGTCGTACAGCGTGTCGTAGCCGGCCATGCGCAGCAGGCGCGCCAGGGCGCCCAGGTGCGAGTCGGCGACAAAACGCATGCGCTCGCGCGGACGTTCGCGCAGCAGCGCGCGCGCCACGCCATCGTGCGGGCCGAGCTCGAGCAGCTCGTAGCGCGCATACACGGCGACATGGTCGCCGTCCTCCAACAGGCGGTCGAAGCCGCTCTCCTGGCCATTGACCAGCACCATCTCGACCTCGGTATGGGGCACGCCGAGCGCCTCGATCATGTGCTTGGTGGTCGCATGCTGCGCGCACTCGGACGCAAAGGTGCGGTCGCGCCGGTCGCGGGGCAGGAAGTCATCCAATTCCTGATAGAACCGAAAAGTGGCTGTCACCATAATGCGAGCAGTATCGCAAATCCTCAAATTGCCTGCACACCCTGTCCGTGCATCAACTCCAACGCATTCGGTACCGAGGCACCCTCGGCCGTGTTATCGAAGATGCACCACACCTTGCGGCCCGACGCGACCAGTGCGTCGAACTCGGCGCGCCACTGCGCAACCTCCTCGACCGGGTAGCGCGAGTAGTAGATGCGCGGCGCGCCATGCAGGCGCACATAAGCCTCCGAATCGCCCGTCGGCTCGTGCAGCCCTGGCTGGCTGGCGGCAGGATCGGCGATGACCCGGATCACGCCGCTTTCGCGCAGCAAGGCCGTCGCCGGTTCCGAAAACCAGCTCGCGTGCCGCCCCTCGAAAGCGATGCTGCAGCCGAAGCGGTCGCGCAATTGTGCGAAGAATGCGTGGGCCGGCGCGTCGGTAAAGCCGAAGCGCGGCGGTAGTTGCACCAGCAGGCAGCCGAGCTTGTCGCCCAGCATGCCGGCTTCGGCCTGGAAGCGGTCGAGCAGGTCGTCAACGTCGATCAGCCGTGCATCGTGGGTGATCGCGCGTGGCACCTTGACGGCGAAACGAAAATCGTCCGGCACGCTGGCGGCCCAGCGCGCATAGGTTTCCGGCTTGTGCGGCTTGTAGAAAGAAGAATTGATCTCCACCGTAGGGAACACGGCGGCGTAGCGTTCGAGGTGGCTGCCTTCGACGGGGAAGGCGTCGGCACAAGCCTTCGGCAGGCTCCAGCCGGCGCATCCGACGAGCAGGCGGCCGGGCGTATCAAGCTGTGGCATCTGGTATCGAGATCGTGACATTTCCACAATTCTAGTGAAAGCTGCACCGAAGTGGCGCATGGCTGGGCTGGCGACGCAATCGTCCGTCGCCGCATACAATGACACCATCGAATGATCTCAAGGAGAACCTGATGAGCGACCCGCTCCACGTCGTCTGTCCGCACTGCGATGCGATCAACCGCATGCCGCAGACGCGGCTGCAAGATGCCCCGACTTGCGGCAAGTGCTCGCAAGCGATTTTCACCGGCCGCCCGCTGGACGTCGACAGCGCCCGCTTCGACCGCCATGTCGCCCGCAACGACATCCCGGTGCTGGTCGATTTCTGGGCTGAATGGTGCGGCCCGTGCAAGATGATGGCGCCGGCCTATGCCCAGGCGGCGCAGAAGCTCGAACCACACATCCGCCTGCTGAAGGTCGACACCGAACGTGCACAAGACCTGTCGGCACGCTTCGCGATCCGCAGCATCCCGACCCTGGCGCTGTTCCGTGGCGGACGCGAAGTCGCGCGCCAATCGGGCGCGATGGATGCGGGGCGGTTGGCGGCCTGGGTGCAGCAGCATATCGGCTGACACGGCGTTTGTTACGGTCCGTAAAATTGGCAGACACTGCCAGCTACGCTGTTACAATGACAACAAAGGGGATGAGCCCCGTTCGCTGGAGGGAGCTACTTATGTCGCAAGAACTGGTATTGGAACGCGGTATCGAAGACAGCAAGCATTGGGCGCGCATCCTGTACGTCATCCATGCGCTGACCTTTTTCTTCTCACTCGGAATGCTGTCGATCATTCCCGTGATCGTCAACTACATCAAACGACCGGAGACGGCCGGGACCATGGTGTATAGCCACCACTCCTGGATGATCCGCTCGTTCTGGTGGTATGTGGTCTGGATGGCCGTGGGCGGCGTGCTGTTCGCCACCCTCATCCTGATCCCGGTCGCGTATGTGCTGTGGTTCGTGGTGTGGGTCTGGAAGGCCTACCGCCTGGTGCGAGGCTTCCTCGACCTGAACAACAACCGCGCGATGCCGGCATGAACAGGTAAATAGCACATGGGGCCTTTCGGCCCCATTCTTGTTTACAGCTGTCTGAATGCCTGTTCCAGGTCGGCGATCAGGTCGGCCGGGTCTTCCAGCCCGACATTGAAGCGCACCAGTACGCCCGGCTCGTCCCACTTCTGGCGCAGGCTCTGGATCCGGTACGGCATCACCAGGCTGTTCGGGCCGCCCCAGCTGTAACCGATGCCGAACAGCGTCAAGGCATCGACCATCCTGTCGACCTGGGCTTCGTCGTAGCGCGCATCGAATATCACCGAGAACAGGCCGCCGGCGCCCGTAAAATCGCGCTGCCAGAATGCATGTCCCGGGCAATCCGCAAACGCCGGATGCAATACCTTGCCCACTTCTGGCCGCGCCTTGAACCAGGCCGCCAGTTCGCGCGCGCTCGCATCATGGCGCTCGAAGCGCAGCTTCATGGTCGGCAGGCCGCGCTGCACCAGATAGGCGTCGTCCGCGCTCACGCCCATGCCGAGCCGCATATGGGCCTGCGCGATGCGGTCGTTGAGCGCCTTGTCGCGCGTGATCACGGCGCCCATCAGCAGATCCGCCCCACCCGACTGGTACTTGGTCAGCGCGTGCATGACGATGTCGACACCGAGGTCGAAGCCGCGCAGCGCCAGGCCGGCCGACCAGGTATTGTCCAGCGCGACGATGACGCCGCGCGCATGGGCTGCCTGGCACAGCGCCGGCAGGTCCGGCACTTCCATGGACACCGACCCCGGCGCCTCGGTCCACAGTAGCTTGGTATTCGGCTGGATCAGTTCCGCAATGCCGGCGCCGATCATCGGATCGTAGTAACGCGCGGACACGCCGAAATCGCGGGTCAACCAGCTTCCCAGTTCGCGGTTCGGGTTGTAGACGTTATCCGGCAGCAGCACGTCGTCACCGCTTTTCAGCAGTGCGAAATCGACCATGGCGATCGCCGCCAGCCCGGAGGGCGTCAGCAGGCAGTGCTTGCCGCCCTCGATCTCGGCCAGCTTGCCTTCGAGGGTGAACGTGGTCGGCGTGCCGTGCAGTCCATAGGTATAAGACTGCTTGTCCTTCCACTCGGTCGAGCGCATCGCGGCGGTGTTCGGGAACAGCACCGTCGACGCGTGGTGGATGCCGGGCGGGAAGGCATCGAAGCCCGGCGGCGCGACGTAGTCGCTATGGATCAGGGTGGTCTGGATCGACTTCTTGTTCATAGGACGGGCGCCGCGCGTAGTGGATATCAGCTCAGACCGGGTTGGCCCACAGGTCGTGGGCGTCGGCCTTGGTGATGATCACGTCGGCGAACTGGCCAACCGCCAGCTTGGTCTTGCCCGGCACCAGCGGACGCTTGATGTGGACCACGCCGTCGATTTCCGGCGCATCCGCAGCTGAGCGGCCGATTGCTTCGCGCGGGCCGACTTCGTCGATGAGAACGCGCAGAGTCTTGCCGACTTTCGCCTGCAGGCGCTTGGCCGAGATCTCTTCTTGCAGCAGCATGACGCGCGCGCGGCGTTCCTCGCGCACTTCTTCCGGCACCGGATTGGCCAGCTCGTTGGCGGTCGCGCCTTCGACCGGCGAATAGGCAAAGCAGCCCAGGCGGTCGATCTGCGCTTCTTTAAGGAAGTCGAGCAGGTACTCGAACTCGGCCTCGGTCTCGCCCGGGAAACCGGCGATGAAGGTCGAACGGATCGTCAGGTCCGGGTTCATGCGGCGCCAGTTCAGGATGCGCTCGAGGTTCTTCTCGCCGCTGGCCGGACGCTTCATGCGTTTCAGGACATCCGGATGCGCGTGCTGCATCGGAATGTCGAGGTAAGGCAGCACGTGGCCATCGCCCATG
>Ga0265780_10005697_pt1 | contig 15705 bp, 13 predicted proteins | sample P1T30metagenome_FD_192432 | JGI IMG/M metagenome (GOLD analysis project Ga0265780, IMG submission 192432) | Plant litter microbial communities from East Loma Ridge, Irvine, California - P1 T30 | ecosystem: Environmental > Terrestrial > Plant litter > Unclassified | place: USA: California... | reverse complement strand
AGCAAAAATCCCTGGCGGCGGAAGAAAAGATTCGCGATCAATTAAAAGCCGATATCGACGAATACAAGAGATTGATCACCACTCTTGACCCGTCCAGCCTCATATCCGACAGATCATCAACAGACAAGATCAAGGAGCTTCGAGACGATCTTGATTCGCGGATCGAAACGATCGCGCAGCTTGAAATCAAGTATTTGAGTTTGTTGTAAAATACATCGGTAAGATTCCGATATTTGTGTATTACATGTATATCGTCATGATGGCTCTCCAAAACTACTTCTGAGCGAAGCTCACAGCTGCTCTGCTTTTGTTGGCCCCTGCGCGTACTATGATGCTGGTGGTTACCTTGTTGGACTAGTGCACTCGAATCCCTTTGTTTTTTATGGAGGATGATATCGCCCATCGGTATGACATATCAGGTGCATCGTCTGTGTACCAATTGGATAGTCTTAAAAGTGGCCCTCGATCGAATCAACAGGGTGATAGTGACGAACCTGGTCATTAGTGTTTCGACCGCAGTCGAGAAGGGTTGTTAGTGACAATCGAAAAAAAAACATGATCCCACGATCTTACCAGTTTCCCATAAACGTCATCGGGACCCTGTGAATGGTAAACTACTCCGCTGTCATTTGCGTGTGAATCTTGGCAGCTGGCTTATCTGGATCTCCTGACTTCATCCCCTGTTGAGCGCTGTCCGAACTTGACACATCCAGAGCAGTGTACCAATTTATTGAGGCAGGTATCCGGAAGAGGTACATGCTACTGGCATTGAGCACACGTCTAGAGTGATTGCTAGTACGCTCTTGCGTATCGTCGTGACTTATATGCATAATTATCTCAGACCGTAGATGTATATGTACAATCGTTCAATGAAAGAAGAGTCTGCGAAACAGGAAAATCGAATCATGTAGTACTGAAGATTAGAGCCATTGAACCCCTATGTATCTTCCGACAGACACCATCAGTCCGGATAGAAACGGCAAGAGCGGAGTCGATGATGTCAAGCGCGAGCGTTTGGGAGAGAGTGATCTTGAGGGCTCATACCGAGAAATCGGCAATAGTACTGAGATTGGGTCGGATGACACGAGTTCGCCAAGCTCCTATATCATCAGCGCTCGATTGGTCATATGGGGTGGAGTGCATGTAAGATGTGGGCAAGACAGTGGGTCACACATATCTGGTATGTTTGACTTAAATCGGCAAGTAGAACTCACCTCGGTCGGAAGGATCCTCCACATCTTGGTGAACGGTAAACTTATGCGGTTGTCCCTGGCCAGCCTCCTTGTTCAAGTCGTCGTGGATCCTTACTTGGCTCTCGTCAGTATGGTGTAGATTCTCATCGAACTCGGAAGCCCCAGGACAGCTCGAAGTGGGAGATGCAAGTGAAGAGAGTATGCTCGACTGTCGAGGGGTTGATGTGTGTACTATACACGTGAGCATTTGGAATCAATACCTGAAACGGAACTCACTGTCATTCAAGTCTCGAGTCCAATCGTCAAAATGGCCAATCCGATCCATCTGATGCTGATGCATGTCGGGTGTCTTTGAAGGTGGAGTTGAAGGTGAAGTAGTAGTCGACGAAGTGAAAGGTTGGATTACCTGGTGAACCGGGACAGCAGGACTTTGAGTAGCCAGATATTGATCGAGGTGCTTGTAGGTGTCGACAACTAGATATCAGTGCATGACCTTCGAGCAGTGAATGTTTGATATCAGCAGACAGCTTACCGGGTGTGATAGGACTCTCCACAGTGGCTCCAGGCGCACTCGATCTCGATCGATGAGGAGTGTGAATCAGCGAGCTTCTAGGTCCTGATCATTAGCTATCCACTACCATCAGAGCTATGAAGTGTCTTGAACATACCATCGTAGTCCTGCCTGGGGTTGACCAAATCCACTTCCAACGAAGCTCCAAGTAGTAGCGGGGGTAAGATGGGAGGGTACATGCTAGTCGAGGACTGTGTCGAGAAGGAGGTTGATGGTAGAGTGTTGGCAAGTGACAGCGATTCGGGTCTCTCGGTGGTCGCGATTGTTTGGGTGACGTCTTGGAGGACCTCTTGCACATCTGAAGTTGTAGCCAAGGAGGTGTGGCAGGCAGGGGACGTATCATCCGTTGAACGATCATGACCTTTTCCCTTACCCTGTCGAGTATGCGTGGCCAACGAAAGCATGGACCTTGACTTGAAACGTTGACCCAGTGAATGGACCGACTGAGCTAATGTAGCTTGAGTATCAGCTTTCAACGCTATGTATCTTGACATCATTGGGAAATCTCACTAGCTGAAGAGGTCCTCATGAGTCGATGACTATCTAGACTCTCGGAAAGACTCCTTATATACTCCTGTGTCTCTTCTCGGGTTTGATCAACGGACACCCATCCTTCCTTCCTTTCATCATCCTTTGCCTCCCCTCTCCCTCGCGAAGGAATGCTATAAGCCTCACTTGACTGGGTGGGGGCCTTTCCCCGCCTTCCAGAGGGTCGCCATGTCTTGATGACGTTGAACATAGACGCAACCGGGCAAGATGGAAGGGGAATAGAGGGAGTATAGTGAGAAAGAATGAAAACCTGTTTATGCGGAAAAAGGGTTTTCGACTGAGCCAGAAGGGGTATTTCGGAGTTACGTCGGTGATATTTTGATCTACCGTACTCCCGAGTATGGCAGGAAGAAGAGCTGTTGAAGCTCACCTCGAGAGCTGAATACATATATGCAGAAATGTCAGTATCCGGCCAGCAACTGGTATGCATGCAATGGAATAAGTATGCATGTCCAATACTAGTTGGCAAGGATAGTACAACCCAAAGGTAGCCACGAGCAATAGAACAGGAACGAAGCAGATCAACTGAAGTTCCTCGAATAGCATGCCAATCCAGAGAAGGAAAGATTGAAGAGAGTTGAGTAGAGATGAAGTTGAGACTGTGAGTCAGCTGCTTCGTTGATCGAGTGACCCTGGTCGCGATCCGAACGAATAGACTCACTCAGTGTCAGCGAGAATAGAGGTAAAATGGTATAACCACAAACGCAAGATGGCGTATGTTGCGGGATGGGACCTTCACTGACAAATCGCAATGTATAGACTATACGTCAGCTTAATACATACTCATTTGAATCGTAAGCTAAGACCCGAGTGACTCACTAGGTCAAAAATAGGAGAGCGAGCAGAAGAAGAGTTTGATATCGAGAGGGAGCATAAGACCGTAAAGAAGATATTGAAGGTGCTGGGGTAAGATCAGTCGAGGGAAGGGAGTGCGTTCTAGCCGTAGCTGGAATGAAGGTAAAAGATAGTCGAGATAGAATGGTACGGGACGATTTGCCATCATAAAGCTAAGCGTCGTTGTCGAGATAGTTCGGATCATTCGGTCCGGCTTGGAAGTCGTCTTCGCTGTCGGCGTCGGACACGGATCGTTTTTGAGATGCGATCACTTCTTCGATCTGATCAGATAGCTCTTGACGAGCCTTGTTGGCATATTCAAGCGACCCAGCAGATGCGTTGGCTTGCGTTCTCGCGTACCTCAAGGCGAATTCGGTATGATTCAACTGGGCTTGCAGATTTGATGCTCGAATCTCGGATTTAGAAAGATCGTCAATCGCGTCGTTCCTTTCCGATCGTAGTCGCTTGGCTGTGACCTTCATCTCCTTGATATGTGCCTCAATTTCGTCTCTTGAGTTTTCCGCCTCCTGCATCTTGTGGAAAGTTTCCTTCAAGAAGTTGGCGTCAGCCTCAGAACATCCAGCTGAAATCGACGAGAGCAAAGTTTCCAATCGATGGTGATGGTGGTCGAGCTTATTGGTTGGAGCGTTGAGCTCGGTCTGGTCTGGTCGAGTGGATTCAGCTGACATGGCTAAGGTATGTTGCAAACAGAATGAGATGGATGAACGAAAACGGTTTTCAAGTCAGAAGGTTGAAACCCTCTTTTCTCTTTGTCGTTCTGCCACTTTCATCAAATACCGAAAACTCCTTTACTATCGGAGACCCCTTTAACGCCGAAAACCCCTTTTATCTCAAGCCCACGAAATCCCTTTTTGAGTTCATGCGTCATCATTCACCTGTCTACCCCTCGAGCTAGACCACCGAATCCCAACAGCACAGTAACCCATTATACTTCGGAATGTCGTCTAGACGGATCTCCGCCACGGGCATTCCCCAGCCTCGTCCTCGTCCCCTTTCAGCACAAGGTCAATCGCGTATTCCCCGACCGAGCTCAGCTCTTGGGCAAGTGCGAAGAGATCGTTCAGTACCACCCAAGGTTCACGACTCTGCACAACTCATACGGTGTGCCGTCAATGACGTTGCTTTGTGAGGCGAAAGCACTTGGGTCGTGACTGCAAAGCTAACACCATAGTCAACGCCCATCGTTGGCTTCAGAAGAGGATCAATGCTCCCCTCCCGCCTGGAAATCGTCCAATGTGGTTAATGGTATTACCGAGTCCGATACTGTCGTTGATTCAATCGATTCAGAGCACTACAAATTTGGTAAGCTCCTCCATTGATCATGTCTATCGAAAATACTCATGGCATTTAGACGCAACATACATTTATGGAGAGGTCCAAGCGCAGATGCTCTGGGAACAAGATTGTCTCCCTATCGTTCAAGGCAAGTCAGGTTTTCTCATCCGACTTGACCCTGGACCCTTGAGGGCATATGCTGACACTTGTAGCGGCGAAAACGAATCAGACAACTGCCGTGATCCACCTCACCGGACCTCGACACTCAGGCAAAACCTCTTTGGCTAAATATCTGATCGAGAAGATATTGGATCTCGACCCAGATGTCCTTGAAACGCGATTCCGGATGACCGTATCCATGGGTAAACTCAATGACAACGGCATCAAAGCAATAACAAAGTGTTGCCTCGGAAACCCGCATCGAGAGAACTCATCTCGAGCGGAAGATCACCGCTTGACCAGAGATCGATTATCCAAAGGGTTGTTGAGGGCGACCTCGGAGTCCCGAGGGTACATATTCACCGATGTCGTTCGTGGTCAAGCCTAATTTGCCAAAGGTAGAGCTAACAATTTAGATCCTAGGTCAGAACGGAGGGATAGTCCAAATTATCGGTATGTACCTCACGAGATCGTTGCGTCGTGAAGTAACTGATGTCAAGACTCTCCGGGACTCTCAACCTCTGACGACTTAAACTCCAGCGTATGCCGCTGGATTCAAAGCTGGTGAGTCGTCTAAGCATCAGAACGGATGGCAGCTGAACCGATAAGCCAATCTACCATGCATCAGGTATTGATTCCTCTGTTACGAGAGGGAGTCTCCTCAGCTGCCCTCGCTGAGAAAGCTAGAAGGGCCGTGGACCCGTAAGCTATCTCTTTGAACCTACGATGGATATTGCTGACGCCGGTGTCAGTGCCAAGTTATTCCAGCAACGATTGGGTCTGAATCCTACGATTCTCAACGTCGTCCTCGTACACCCGTGTCGTAAACAACTCGATGTATCACGCAAAGCTCTGGCGCTTATACGTATTCATCGAAAGGTATGCTGCTCTGCTTAAATACTACAAGGCTAGTAGCTGACGAACAGGCGAGTCAGGCAACCACACCTGCTGAGAAGAATACTCTCGCTTCGCAAAACTGGATACAGACGCCACGACATCGCCGCAGGTCATCGATACCCGTACTACTTCCGCAGGCTCCTTGCAAGACGTCGATGTCTGCTGTTCCTTCAACATCGAGATTATCAAATCGTTCATCGAAAGGTACCGAGACTGTATCCTCAGTGATGGCAGCTCAACAAGACACAAAGATCTCAAAACTCGTTCCTGCTTTCTTGTCCACAACACCTCCTTCTACCCCTCCCGCTTCCGCTTTCGCCAGGTTTCTCCCTGAGTCGATGACCGGGGATATCTTGACATCCGGCTTGACTGATGGCTTACCTCCATTGGTGGTCAACGCCACGCCCGCCAACGAATCCGTCATCAGATCCACCGAAAGCCTTCAGCCGATTGCCTCGTCGTCATTACAGGAGCCAGATATCCTCTTGGCACTGGTACAATCAATGCAAACAAACATCGAATATATGGTCTCCAAGAATGAAAGTCTGGAGTCGGTATTGAATCAAGAACAAGCTTCTCGGATCTCACTTCAGCTCGAGGTGAAAGGACTTGAAAAGCGCATCAAGATGCTCGAGAAAGATCTCGTTCGATCATCCTCGAGTACTGTGAGAGACGACTCCTCTATAAAAAACGTGATCGACTCTAGCATCTCGATGTTAAACGATGCCCCAATCGCGGACGGTGAAGAAACAGGTCACCTCGAGCCAAACAATCACCAACGTCCAGTAAGGCTCAACGATTCAATGCTGGGCAGTGGACTCGTGGCCATCGAAAGCCCTAGATCAGAAGTGTCGACTTGCCTAACATCCTTGATTCCGAATAGCCCTGTAAACGCTGCCTCAACGTCCGTATCTGGCATGAAGTGTGGTCAGTAAATTCAGCTTCCATTGTTCATAGTGACTGACAACCAGACCGAAAAGGTGCGGAAGAGGAAGATATTGCCCAACACGATGATATCGATTCCAAGGATAAGGAATCCAAAATGGTGTCGACCTCGCCGATCGCCAAAACCGAAATCACTCCGACTGGGGATCGTCAAGATCAAGATATAGCTCCGCCTCCCACAGTCGCCCTAGACTCAACTGTGGCTTATATCACCAAGCAGACTGTACGACCGCAGTCCCGACCGCTGATTTGGGACCCAGCTCGTCTTGGTCGTCCTCGATCATCAATACCCGCACCCCCTCCTCCTCCGCCTCCTCCTCCTCCTCCCCCACCTCCGCCTCCGCCACCTCTCGCCCCGGCTCAACATCCACTAGATCTCCACAACGACCTAGCTCGAGGGCGATCGAGGGTTTCGAAAGCTGGGCTTAGTTCCGAAACCTTCGTCTCGACCTAACTTGGTCTTTCTCAGCTTCTCTATGTCTTTAGTTGCTTGCCTTTCTCTGATCATCCCTTTGCCCCTTATCGCATTCCGTTGTCAACCCCATCATGTGTTCATGCCTCCTCCATGATATATCTTTTGTTATTGATTCTCCCTTACCCTAGTCAGTTTCTCTTGTACATACTTTCTGTCAGATCTTTACGAGTGTATATAATGTTCAATATGAAAAAAAACCCGAAAATTGTGTATAAAACCGGTTGTCGTTGCAATGGACCACTATAACTCCACTGCTTCTGATCGAATCAGAACACCCATACCGCCGACCATGACGAGCGTGTGAACGGCTAGATTCCGAATAGACGTGGAGTCATGTACAGTTCAAGTGGGGATCAAGCGACTAGATCGATCATGCGAGAAGGCGAGCAGCGAGGTGTTGTGACCCGGTCCTGGATGATCAGTGAATCTCGGCAGTGTAGCTGGTTCGAGCCGCCCGAGACTAATTACCATGCTCAAAGGCTTCAGTATATTGTCGGCTTAGGTGCTGTTCACTTGTAAATCCCGGCGATATGGCTGTTCACCGTTTGGCTCTCATGTTATGTTCACCCCCGTCAGCACTGGCTGACTGATCTAGCTATACAGACATCGAGAACGCTCTTGAATTTTGTAGGGCGGACTTTATAGGCAGAAAGCTTCATTGGGCTTTGCAGTGGATGTACACGATATCGGAGACAGTTGTGTCATAGCGTATGAGGTCAAGATCCTGTAAGGGGGACAACACATTGGATAGATTTAGTCGCTTGTACTTTTGTAGGACCTATCTGATGCGGTGCTCTTGCTTCGACGCGCTTCATTTGAGAGTGATGGATCCTCATTACTTACCGCTTCTGTAAACAACCTCGCCCTGAGCGTATAGACCAGGGTAGTGGAAGTAAACATAGTTTCAGTATGGGGCACGAGTGGGAAATAGACACGTCAAGACGATGATAGATGAACCATCGCCCAGGATCTCGCTCTTTATGTCGTATCACTGTGTAGCGAAAGCTCTACCTCACATATCGAGAAGTATATACGCGATGCTAAGGCCAACACTGGCTCAGCTTTTGGTGACGACTGAACACCCACGCGTTCTGGCTCGGACACCCGGATACATCTCTTTACACAGCGAGGCCAGCACATGGGGATTCTGATTGTTCGTTAGGCTGAAGCAGCACAAGGATCATTCATGGTGACATCACTGTCATGAATACCAGACGATTGGAACAAATCCACGCGAACTCCGTAGAGAAGCACTAGTAGTGCGATATCTGCGGATACCCAAATTCCCGTTGTGCTCACTTGTCATTCGGTATCAGTCCAGCTTCCTGTATGACCGAAGGCATGATGAGAGCAATGTCATAAGCAATGATAGTGTATCAATACCTGGATTTTGATGGACCGTAGACCTGCTCCATCCGGTGTATGGATGCAATGAAAGTCAGCGTGGCTTGAGTCTGATATTATCTGGTCGGGCAGTGTACCATGCTCCCACATTTATACTGTCTCACGTCGGTCCACCCAGCGCCACGAGTGATCAATCAATACTCAAAATGGTCAACAGATGTTCTCCACAATACGTCTTGTAGACAATGCGTCATCTCCTCATCGTTGTCAGCGGGTTATCAGAGCTTGTCAGATGTTCATGGAGCGCGTGACTGTATCGTTCCCTTATGATCCAGTATCCAGACAATCTCCCCTTGTGTACAAATGGTTAATGTCGTTCATTCTTCCAATGATCCGGCCATGATGACATCGTGACTGTTTCAGCTCGCCCAATATACGTGATGCATGATCATGAACATGCACAGGAGCAGTCGCCCGATACCAAACCCAGCATCTTATGTGGACCCCTCCCCATCATCTTCCTCCATCAAGCTATCAATCTTGGCCTCGAGTTCCTCGATCTCTTCGTCCTTGTCGTCGATGTCGTCGAGCAGCTGACTGATCTCCTTCTCCTCTCGATCTCTTCGACTTTGTACCTGTTTCCTCAAAGCTTCCATAGTATCGGATTTCCTCTTCAACCTTGATTTTTCCTCCGTCAACTCTTTGATTTCCCGCCGGACTTGCTCTAGCCCTCGTTCTGTCTTTTTGCTTTGGTCCTAAGCACTCAGCAAATGATCGAAACAGGGAAATAATCCGACTCCACGTAGGGAGAACAGCTGCACTCACGTGTCGATCTTGTATGAGCTCAAAGATTGCTTGATTGAGATCATCTACTCTGCGACGAAATGATTGATCTTGTAAGAGTTCATGGTTGAGAGTCAAAGCGGATATATCTTGAGGTGACTGTGGCGATGTGTTAGCCCTTTGAGTAATAGCAGAATGGTCCATCAACTATCCAACTCACTGTTTCCGACTCGCCTTGTCCGCTGGAAGCTTGGTTAGGACCGGAAGCAGTCTTATCTGCAAGACTCCGACCTGCACCAGTCATTGTAGACGACCTTGATGTTCGGAGCCTTCTCCTCGCACTGGAGCACCACTGGTACAGCTGATCAGCGAGACCGTTGTAGATGAAAGTATACGTAGATGAAAGTATACAAGTACAAAAGAGCGAAATCTGAAACCTGACTTGGGAAGATGTTGGGTAAAGATCACGTGGTCGACCACGTGTTACCTTGTCGCCCACACATCGCAACCTGCTTCTACGGGCATGGTCACATACCCAATTTTGGGTTGATGATGATCTGTATCTGTCCATAGCTGGGAAACCCTGCTGGATAAATGGGACTATCGGAATAGGAAAGAATATACACCTGCTCACACGGGGATGGCACCATTTCGTTCCTGTTGACTTTCGCTGCTGACACCATCCTCTATGGTATCTTTGTCACCTCGACATAGCCCCATGCTTATAACACCGCTGTCACCCGGCCTGCCATGGAGGTATCGTATTCCTCCGCCCCCAGTCCAAATTTATGTCGTTGTGGGTCCCTCTCAACGTGACCAACTCCACATAATAATTCCCTCATTTGAATAGTAACCTCGTTGACCCCCTGACCTAGGGCAAAGGGCTAGTCGAGAGGGGTTGCCCTGACCAGAGGATCAACAGTATGGCAGAGGCTCAGAGTAAATAGACAACGGCATAGGCGAGAATCGGAGAGGGAGGCAGATGGAGCTATGAGAGGCGGGTCGGCAAGCTATACTTCGCCAAGCTATGCTCGGTAGGTATGTTCTCGACATGTCTGCCCGCTACAAGTGTAGTAGTGTCAACTGCACAGGCGCTTCTTGGCGACCGGCCAAGGCCTCCTTCCCGACTGGTATGACATGAACGTCTGGTGGTATAGGGATCAGGCTTAAGTCCGTCTCCACACTCTCTCCACTCCACCCCAGCCCTCTGATTCGCAGTGTCGCGCTAAGCCTCTCGGTCTCTTTTCCGCTCGCATGAAAGTGGCCCCACGATGTATAGTCCAGAGGAAATGATCTGTAGAGCTGTGGACTCCATTTTGGCGTTGTTGAACGAAGATCCATTTATGCTATTCGTAGCAGAACCTAGGCGTCATTCGAAACCAACACCGAACTCGAACCGTACTTACTTAACGCTTCCGCTGTAGTATGATCGTGTCGAATCTATCGCACTTTGCGGTCACACAACGGTGCAACAGATGATGCTCGTTTAGCTCAGTTCATACTGAGCTTTATCGAAAATGAATTGAGCTTGTATCCCCGTTCGCGATCCGTTATACCCTCTTTGGAATACATGCGTTCGGGACTGGGGCTACACGAGCTGGTCAGTGACGTTCGCAGTTCATGATCTTGACTTGAGATACAGTTTACCTATACTTTAGGCAATGCTTAAGCATTCGTGTCGTTCAAACTTATATGATCATGGGTTCGAGTTTTCGGTCGTCCACGTCTTCAGTCGACACCAGAGCGCCATCGTTACAAAGCTTTTAGATTATCATCAAGTAGATCATCGTAAGCGCTCACACGAGGAGAGATCAAGTGAAAGATGTAAATAGTCCAAGAAGAAGCGGGGTGACTGAGTTTCCTGACCATTGAGATCAATACCAATGTCGGAGTTGAAGACAAAACTTGTCTTTCGAATCAGAGTGAATGAGGTACGCTGTCGTCGCCTTGAATCGGTTGTTCTCTAAAGTACGTCGGCCTCGATGCATCATGTGAAGAGCATTCAGCGATGCATATACACCTATGTCATCAGCTTTATTTCGAGTATTGGCATCGTACACGATTTACAGACTTACTACCAGGGAGAATCGCGATCTAAATCATCCTAGGAATCCAACAAAGACGTAGATCACCGGTTTGACCGATAGGTATGGGTTCGTGAAGGACGATGGGTCATCGTAATCGCTCCCAAACAGGGTCGTGTGGACCGTTCAGGGCCGATGGTTCGACGCGACGAACCCTGACTCTACCCTGGCCTCGAAAGACGCGACTCTTCTTTTCATTTCTGTGCCCCATCTTCGAAGTCCCCTTCATTCGCTCATTGATACGACTCAGTCACATCAAGGTGAAGTAGTACAGACGCTACTCTGCCAAGCGGCCTCCTTCCCGTTACGCGGCATAGTTGGGAAAGTCTATGTTGATCCGGATGGATGAAGGCAGGGGACTCTGTGTCAAGTCCAAAGACATACTATTGATCACTGTAGACGCCCTCAGCATCCGGGAATACAAGAGTGATATATGGAATCCACGTCACGGTGAGCGGCGACGACGCTATGTTGGCGGCATGCACGATAAGTCGTGATGTAGACCTATGGGTGACCTCTTCCTCTTCTTCACTATTCACGATCGGTCTTTACTGCCATTTCCCCGCTGATTACGGTCCAGCATTGAGTCAGCTGACTACTTTAACTGCGTATCAGATTCTGGAACGTCATAATTACGATCGCTATCGCCATAACCTTCAGCGTCGACTGGATGTGGACCTACCTCGCCCTTTCAATTACCGAGCCGGCTTTTCTTTGTTTTCGAATGACAATGGTGACGAGACTGTTAAATATCATCGCTCTTTGCCGCGTTATCCAAGAAACGTGATCCTCTATCCATCAGGGATCAAGGGGTTATATCCGCCAGGGATTTCAGGTACTGCTGGGCTGTAACATATACGAGTAGAAGCGGGGTCTGAGCTACATAAAACCCTGGAAGTTCTGGGCTAAAATAGAGATACGAAAATAGTCTGGTCACATGCTCGCAGTCGGGAGAGACCTTCGTATGGTATGTGACACCTGGAAGTAACCCGAGGAAAGACCTGATAGCCTAGGATTAAAACGCCTATATCCTTCCCTGTCCTCGCAATCGCCTAGCTGGGACGTCATATGATACATCCTTTTTCCGTAGGCGATCTGTGCACAGAACGTCTTCCGTCACTGTGACACCTTACATCGGGCTTGGATATGATCCAAAGTCCAGTAAGTGTTTCATTCTCAGTGCTTCCAGCTCCGTGTTCTTACTGTCTTCATTCTTGCTCTCGTTTCAGAAACTAGGTTACCGATGAAGAGCAAGGAAGCGCTTGAGCTGCCTTCTTCTGTCCCCGTGGTGACCACGCTTCTTTCGACCCCCTGGTCAGTCATCTGTTCCTGCCTCTGCTGCCATTCCCTCTACTCACTTGAACGATCTTGGCTGAATAGAATCGTGTCTGGACGAATGTCCACAATATCTCTCCGAGCGCTCTTCCAACTCGCTGGTCCAGCTTGGGCCTTGGTTCCAGAAACTGGCTCGATACGACTGGAGACATCTCATACGACAACACAACCTCGAATCACAGCGGATGTTGGTGGGAACTCGTCTGCTATGTCAGGTTATGCCGACTCGACTCGTCCAGATGCCTTGTCGCGGCCGCCCTATGACCCGGCAGCCGTCAACTTGATGATCTTCTCCATCACGCAAGAATCGACTTCTCGGTCAAAGAACGGGATCCCAGATCATCGACGCATACACATGTGAAGATCTTCCGTTTATGACAATTGATCACACGGCCAGCAGACCGGAGATCTGGTCGTTGAATGGCCAATAACTGCAACTGGTCTAGTCAGCTACCGCCGCTTCACATCAAGACTGACAAGATCCCTTTCCCCTAACGCGCTATATACCGCTTGGCAAGGCGCTTGATCAACGTTTCGTACAGCTTCCTTCCTAGGGATATACTGACTTCAGATTGCCGTAGAGCTGCGATCATTACGACAATCGGAGTCTCACTCGAACAAAACGCCGACGCGCATGTACTCTCTGCGTCGAGTCTGCCAATTGCTTACTGGGATCTGCGTCGCGAGCTCCCCGCAGAACTCAAGGTATGCCGACTGATGCGATGGAGCTGATCCTCTGCAGGTTCCTATACGAACAGAGTGCGATGATGTCGCTGGTCGCTCTCGATATGCAGGGGGAGCCTTCAATCGCCGAGCAGAAACTTTCAACATCCCCATGCATATACTCAACTTAGGAGCCGCCTTTGAGCTGGGCGGGCAAGGTACGAACGATCAACTTTACACACCAATCGTTTTGGCATCACTTAATAAGGCTTAATACTGATGACCAGCAGTACAAATTCGCAGCTTCACGGTTGAGACAACGTAAATTATGGATCCACTCGCTGATCCGACAATATTGAGCGGACGCGAAGGCGCTGAACGAGACTCGTAGTCCTCTCCAGAAGTCGATCCTGTGCGGGCAGCATCCACAGGGACCGGCCGTACGCATGTCAACGAAGACACCGGAATCGCCATCACATGTCGGTACATACCAATTACGTTGAGCAGTGCGTCTCACTGCACCGGCCGCCCTAGACCATCTGTACCAACGAGTACGGGGAACCTGCCCGGTAATCGTGCTGGTGAGTGCGGGGCCGTATACCAGTCCCCTATCTGTCAGTACTGTACATACCTGAATCGCCCTCTCCGTTCTCTGCCGGAGTGGGTGACGTGCGTCACGTTCCTTGGTCACTTTCACCAAAGATGCCCGAGCTACCTCAGATTGTCACTATGTGTCAGTTTGCTGTCAAAGAAGTGGCCTCATCACTAGCCGGACAGAACGGATCCTACCAGCCCCGGCCGGAATGCGTCAAGACGCAGGGGCGAAAGAGTCGAGATGTAGCGATCGTGATTCCCCATCGTGTGTGGATTCCCCTGCACAGGTTGTCAAAGGGGTTCCCGGCGATCCGATTCTGTAGCGCTCGGTGGGACAATGAGTCAGCGCTCCACAAAGCCAGGACTTGATGCGTAGCAGAGGGTCGGTCGGGTATCTTGGTTAGAATCGTTGTCAGCGGTCCAAATATCGTTCCTTTAATTCATGCATCCATTTGCCCTGAGTATATGTACAATATGTATTCGTGCGCAGCTGATCACCTCGATGGGCTTGCGTATCATTTAGTCACTCATCTGTTACCATCGTGGTGGCCAGTGCGGATAGACATATCTATAATGGCACACCGCCGCCGTATTTTGAGTGGCTTGCTAGTGCCGATCGCGTCCACCATCGTCCTCGGCCTCCATACTACATGCCGCTCATGGATTCGCTCGTTTGCCTTGCTGTACCGACCTTGTCCTAAACACCCGCGGTCCCTCCGACTGGTTTGAGCAGCCAAAGACCTCAGCGGGTCGCTTCTGACGATGTCAATTCCATATAATCAATGACCTACTTGCGGATTTCGATATACGCTACCCGGCTTTCTGACACTGGTGCTAGCGAGATATCTTGAGTCTTGATAGATAAGGCGAACAGAATCCTTTCCTCTGATTCCCCATACAGGCCGTTGGGCAGGCTGAAAGTTCAATAGATTGGTGAACGTATCGACGCCACTCCGATCATTGCCACCATGTTACAGCGAAGTAGTCATATTCTCAGCGCAGTCTTCTCACAGGTGAGTGTTGCAGCGTCGAAGACAGTGTGAAGCTCGCCTTTTGTTTGATAGGGCTTGAGACGCCTGACCAAATGACTGCGTGTTCACAGTCGGTGTCCTGTAGCAGGCTGTAGCAAGGTGAGAATCACATATCGAGCGAACAGGCTGAGTATCCCATAATGGAATAGCGCCCTGGCTGGCAACTGGGACGAATGGATGGTCGATAATTCGCGGTACCCCGCCACTACCATCAGACAGGTAGACTCTCGAAGAAACCTCGAATATGACGTGGATCGGGAAATATCGCTGTAACCCGCCGTCAACTCAATCCACACGACCAGGCATAGAGCCACCATCTCTGACGTGGTATAAGGTGGGCGAAAACGCGAGCGACGATGATGTGCCGGACAAGGGTGGCGTAGTCACCTGGCGTCCCATTTTTTGTCAGGTCTCGTTCAAGGCAACCTGCCCCCACCGTACCTTATTATGAGCCGGTAAGGAATCACCGTTCCGTACTAAAAGCGCCGGAGATACATAATGTGTCTTCAGGCAACACTCTCTTTATGATCTCTTGTCCTTTGAGCAGCTGAAGTCTCATCGACCAGAATCATTACATACCAGCACCGGTGTAGCGTGTAGGCGCGGAAGATGTGTCAGGGTTGGTACTTGATTCATATCACCACCACAGCTTTCCCCGACCACCCCGCCGCGTGAGTTCCCTCGACCATTTCCCGAAGACTATCCTCTTCTAGCCTGAACAGCTTCAACGAGCTCTCGATTGAATTCTGGGTACACAACTCGATGGTCTCGCGAAGATCCTGTCCCGATCCGTTTTGTGTTCCGAAAATATTGATTTGCCGGAAAATGAGGTCAAGCATCGAGAAGGAAGCTTGTGGCGGTCCAGCAGTCAAAACAAGAGTGCCGTGATTACGCACCAAAGCTGTTGCGTATACCAGACCAGCTTCGCTCTGATTCAGATTCACAATGGCTA
>Ga0265780_10005695_pt1 | contig 15709 bp, 14 predicted proteins | sample P1T30metagenome_FD_192432 | JGI IMG/M metagenome (GOLD analysis project Ga0265780, IMG submission 192432) | Plant litter microbial communities from East Loma Ridge, Irvine, California - P1 T30 | ecosystem: Environmental > Terrestrial > Plant litter > Unclassified | place: USA: California... | reverse complement strand
GAATCGTCTATAGATTTTTCGTATTTATCTTTATCCCATATCTCAACAATATTCACTGCAGACGAAAGCACAACGTCTTTATCCATCTCAGCAAACACAAAAAGATCTTTAGGTATAAGCAGCCTCCCCGTCGCATCAATCTCAATAACTTTTACACCGGCAGTAAATCGCCTGATAAAGTCATTGTTCTTTTTTACAAAGCGGTTAAGCTTATTAATTTTCTGCATCATTTTATTCCACTCCGCCATTGGATACAGCTCAAGGCAGGGCTGAAAAACCGAACGTTTTAGCACGAAACCATCTTCCAGTCCGGCATGCAACTGCTTCTTCAAAGGAGCAGGCAACATTAGCCTTCCCTTCGAATCTACCTTACATTCATATGTTCCGATAATGGTATTCAAGTAGTTACGTTTATATAGTTTATAAAGCAAATATAGAGATATTTTACCACTTTATACCACTTCTTACCACTTTGTTGATAAGTTTTGAGATTTGCTACCACCTGAAAAAAAAGTCTTACAAAGCCTGAAAAGAGGTTTTTTAGAGATAATGCAGGCTCCCCGAAAAATTGATGTAAGATTTATAATTTTTTAAGACAACTTAACATTGAGATTGCAGAAACCTGAAAACATATAAAATTTGTTAATAACCCAAAAACTGAAACTTAGGCATTTACAAATTGTACATTTGAATTTGAGCGAAAATGCACGCAAAGGTTAAAAAATAACCCAAATATTATGTAGTAAAATTCTTTTTAAGGTATAATATTATATATTTGCGATAATTGAATTTGTTTAGAACAGCACATGTACACTACGAAAAAAGACGGTAAATACACTTACTTTGAAGCCGGCGAAGGAACACCGATAATAATCCTGCACGGACTTATGGGAGGCCTTAGCAATTTTGGCGGTGTAGCGGAGTATTTTCCGCAGATAGGCTACAAAGTAGTCATTCCGGAATTACCTATTTACACTCAAAGCATTTTAAAAACCAATGTAAAAGCCTTTGCCCGCTGGGTTAAAGACTTTATAACCTATAAAGGGTTTGACAGGGTTATACTACTTGGTAACTCTCTTGGGGGCCACATAGCTTTATACCATACCAAAATGTATCCCGAAAAAATGATGGGCCTTATTATTACCGGAAGTTCCGGTTTATATGAAAGCGCTATGGGAGACAGTTACCCGCGAAGAGGCGATTATGAATATATCAGGAAAAAAGCAGGCGATGTATTTTATGACCCGGCTATTGCTACTAAAGAAATTGTAGACGAGGTATATGCTATGGCTAACGACCGCATAAAGCTTATAAAAACCCTTACGATCGCCAAGAGCGCTATTCGCCACAACATGGCTAAGGATTTGCCTAAAATGCACGTTCCTACCTGTATCATATGGGGTAAAAACGACAACGTAACACCTCCTGATGTTGCCGAAGAATTCCATAAGCTGCTGCCTAACTCATCGTTATACTGGATAGACAAATGTGGGCATGCTGCCATGATGGAACATCCTGACGAGTTTAACCGACTGATGCACGAATGGCTTAAAAAACTGGATACAGCACAGCATCTTTTAAGAGAAGAATAAAACACAGGCATTCGCCTATACCTATATTAGCCACGAATTAGTAGTAATTCGTGGTTTTTTATTTAAAGTGGTAAATTGTGGAGCATAGCTTACTCTCTAAAGATTTTGCAACAAATTACATTAATAACATAAATTACAAAGCCATTAAAAATTTGTGGGATTTATGGAATTCATGGCTGGCTACTCCCTAAAAATATTTACACTAACTTTGCAGCAAAATATAAAGACATGAAAATTAATACTGCCGAATTTATAATAAGCAATTCTGAGGTTAGCAAATGCCCAAAAGAGCCGTTGCCGGAGTACGCTTTCATCGGCAGGAGTAATGTAGGTAAGTCGTCGCTTATCAATATGCTTACAAGCCGTAACAGCCTTGCAAAAACATCAGGAAGACCTGGTAAAACACAGCTTATCAACCACTTTAAGATAAACGAAAACTGGTTTCTTGTCGATTTACCGGGTTACGGTTATGCACGTGTATCAAAGTCTACCAAAGAAACGTTCCAGAAATTCATTACTGATTATTTTGAAAAACGCGAACAAATGGTTTGTGCTTTTGTATTGATAGATATTCGCCTTGAAGCACAAAAAATTGACCTTGAATTTTTAGAGTACCTTGGAGAAACTGAAGTACCTTTTTGTATTATATTCACGAAAGCCGATAAAATAAGCCGTGGTAAAGTAGACCAGCATGTAGCAGCGTATCGCAAAGCAATGCTTGCCAACAACTGGGCAGAGATGCCGCAATATTTTGTAACATCATCTACCGAAGGTACAGGCCGCGATGTAGTACTTGACTATATTGCCGAAGTAAACCAGGGGATTTTTGACAATCAGGGATTTTTATAAACCGCTAACCAGCATTATCGTGAAACGCGTATACGTCCTATATATATTAGCACTAACAAGCTTGATATCCTGCCAGAAAGAAACAGGCAGCAACAAAAATACGGAAGCACTACTGATGGATCAGTACAAAGAGTCGGCGCATTTTTACAGCACTAATCTTAACGATTTTCAGGTATATATTGAACAGTATATATCTCAAAACCCGCAATTCGGACTGTATCCCAGCTTTGACAGCATTAATAAAATTAAAATTGTTGTAGACAGGACAGTTGCAGATCTAGATAAAACAAAACCGACCGATAGAGCAAAATTGATCAGTGATGGAAGAACCGAAATCAGCAGACTGTCGCATTACAAATATGATTTTATCGATTTAAAATCGCTTGAAGGATTAAACGATTCGCTGTACAACCAGGCCATAAAAACCGACCTGCTAAAAGCAAATTATAACATCTACCTTCAATATTCGCACGACAAGATGAAGCAGTAATATGCCATTAAATTTTTAGATTTACAGGCATCAGTTAAAAACGTCTTTTGAAATACGCAAAGTGCACTATTGTTTTGACAAACGCTTGTTTACAAGCATTTTAACAAAAACAATAGTGCACTTTTTAAATCATGCAGTTGAAGACAAAAAGTGCAACATAACAACTGATTGAAAATTAGCGATATAGCCAGGCAGCAACTTTGTAGTTATGATCGAAAAATTCAACGCCCGGAACCTGTTTTGCATTATATACAAATAGCGGCACTATACATTCGTAAGTTGATCCGTGGCTACGGTATGTTGCAGGAAGTTTTTCGAACTCTGCATCTGCAAGCTGTCCAAAAACAGTCGCCTTATTTCCTAACACCATTAGATCGCCCACACGTTCCGGCAATAAGCCATACCTGTCTACAGCCTCCTGTTTTGTTAACACCTCCTCAACACCATCAATAGACAGTAGCGTTTTCTTAACTTTTTCAAGATCTTTTGCTTTTTTAAGATACACATAAGCTGAACCTCCCATACCTCTGTGGTGCTTAAAATAACGGTCTTTTTCAGGAGATATTGATATCTTTATTGGTGTTTTGCGTTTGGCGCAGGCTTTCTCTAAATCCCAGCAAAAATCTTTGTGGTTCATGCCGTGATCTGCCGTTATGAGTATGGCAGCATCAGGAGCCGTTTCATGAAGCTTACCAATATATGCGTCCAGCGTATGCAGGAACTCTTTAGAATCTTTTTCTTCCGGTGCCCATGTATGCATTGGGTAATCGGTGGTATGGATGTAGATCAAACCTAAATCAGGATTATTCCTGATAGTATGTAATGCCGATTCCATTAGCCAGTAATTCACTTCTTTGGTATATACTCCCGGAGGCGGCCCAAATAACTTTGCCCACTCCGACTCTTCTGCACCGTCACATTCAGGGCACAGCGATACAACTGTACTTTTAGACATCATATCAACTGTTTTTTTCTTTACAGAAAACAATGCCGATTTAATGCCTTTATCTTTAGCCAAATCAAAAATGGTAGGCACCATAATAAGGTCCGGATCTTCAATAAACTCTTCCTGTTTTGTTTTTGGATTATACCATACATTACCGGTTATACCTTGCTTATTAGGTAATTCGCCGGTAGCAATTGCAACGTTGTTTACCATAGTAACGGCAGGCATAATAGAAGGAACAATTTTGAAAATGCCTTCTTTCTCCATTTTATTAAGGTTAGGCATATCGCTGTTGCGATAGTAGCTTTCACCAAAACCATCAATCATTATAACAATAGTACGCTGCGGCTTGACAGGATTTTGGGCATGAACAAAACTTACCGTAAGTAAAATAAGAACTGCAAACAGATTTTTAAGAACAGATTTCATACAATATTTTATTAGTTAAACACATCAGATAAAAACATGCAGGCCTGCCTTGTTTTTAATTTCAGGGCAAAGTTGATTATAACCCAATAGCTGTGCGACCATCTAAGAAACGAAATTGATAAAAAGTAAATACCGAACGAATTGTACCTGCAAGACACTATTAAACAAACACTTGAATCAATATTAATTTATTGTTAAGCAACATTAAAATCTATTTGGTAACAATACCATAACATTCGCTAAACGATATCAGGTGTATTTTTGGGGCAGATTTACAGCATATGAACTACATTTTATTTGCAGGATTGGTATTAATTATACTTTCTATAGCATTTACAACACTACGAATGCCAAAAGACAAGGCAAACTATCTTTTATTACTGTTATTAGGATGCGCAGGAATACACCTGGCTGCGAAGCTGTACATTTTTACCACAGTAGACAATGCAGCAGTAACGTTCAGGATGCATACCGGTATACAGTTGGCCTACGGACCTTTATTATATCTTTTCGCCAGGAAAAAGAGTGACATCACTTTTATACCTGCTAAAATGTGGTATTTATTTATCCCTCTTATTATGGTAATAACGCTGTATACCTGCACTTCGCTGGCTATATCGCAGTACCCGGAGCAGGCAGCATCAGTATTGCTGTTTTATAATAGGGTGGTGTTTTTTCCGATAGTGCTATCCCATATTATTTTTGGGTTAATGGCCCCTGCTAAGAAAAACGTATCTGCTAACGACGCACGATTACTTGAGGGACTTAAATACACCCTCATAGCTTTAGGCGTTGTAGAAATTGCGTTATTGGTTTTCGGAAATATAGATGCAGCCATTAACCCTTATATCAGAAGTATAATCTATATCTTATTAGGATCAATGCCCATTTTAGTATTATGGTACGGGCAGCCCGAAGTGGTTATTGAACAGGAAATCATCACTAATGTAGATGATGAAAAAACTTCTCCAAGCATATCAGAAGACAGAAAGCTGATGCTCGATATTGAAAAGCATGAAGTTATATTCAAACAACTGGAAACGCTGTTACAGGAAAAACAATTGTTTAAAGACGAAGATCTTTCGTTGGAAAAACTGGCAGCTGCATCAGGCATCAACAGGCACCATATATCTGAAACGCTTAATGTATTCGCTAAAAAATCGTTCTACCAGTACATTAACGAATATCGTATTAAAGAAGTACTTCTGCGCCTCGATGCAACCACTAAAAAAAACACCCGTCTCCTGGCTGTGGCTTACGATTGCGGTTTTAAAACCAAAGCTTCGTTTAACCAGTATTTTAAAAAGCTTACCGGAATGACACCTTCCGGCTATATAAAAGAAAAAGCGGCATAAGCCGCTTTTAAATTGTAATCAGGAAAATTATTTCTTGGTAATATCCATTTTTTCTGCAAAGTAATCGCAGAAATCTTTCATCGTTTCCGTCATTTTCTTGTCCCCTGTGGCACGTTCAAAGTTATCAGCCATAGTAACTAAAGTCTGGTGGTAAAACACTTTCATTTCGTCTACAGGCATATCTTTTGTCCAAAGGTTTATACTCATACTCTCCTGCGGTTTGCTGTCCCACATAGAAAGCATAAATGCTTTAGTTTCCTGGTTTTTAACGCCACCGTCCGGTGCATCCCAACTCATCGTTTCAGGAATGTTATTTTCGTCAAGCTCAACGTTTATTTTTATCTCTGTTTTTTTATTATCAGGCATTACTTCTTGGGTTTGTATTTAGAATTATCAAAAATTGTTTTAGCGTCCATAGCTAAAAGATCCTGCAAAGTTACATTTTTATTGTTTTCGGCGTATGCTTTTACAATCTGCCATCCCATCCACTGGCCTATTCTTCCCGGAGACTCGTTATCAAGTTCCAGATAAAACTTAGAAAACGGCGCAGGGTTAATGAAACGTGCCGGTAATTTAGGGTCAGAATCAAATAAAAGTTTCTTATCTATAAAGTACTTCCATATTTCCTGCTCATTCGCTTCAGACCATTCCAACTGTTCTTTGGTGTAGCCTATCTTATTATTATCAGGCGTTTCAGGAATAAGTACATCTTTCATGTAAAGCTCCTTACCGTAATAAATCATCAGTGAAAGCAATTGCCTGTCGCGTGGGGGTGGAATTTTATTATAACTGAAGGAAGTCGCAATATCCGGCATTATCTGCGATGGCTCGTATTGTTCAATCTCATACTTGTTAAGCCCTTCATACAGATAATTACCTTTACCAAGGTAAAGGCTTAAGGGTATAACGATAACTTCGGGCGTATACACCGCTTTAATATCGGTATCGTCAGATATAAGTGATACAACCTTTGGAGTTGGCAGTTGTGGGTAGTAATATTTAACGTGCTGAAGAAACGCACTCATATCATCCTGAAGCTTGTCCAGGTTTGGATATTTTTTTTCAGCCTCTGCCTTTAGCTTCAGCATAAATGGGTCCTGCATTTTGTTAAGCCATACGCCATCGTCATTCCCTGCCGGAAAAAGATAAGGGTACTTTTCCTTAAGATTTGGCAGGCCCTGGGGCCCGGCGCTAAAAAAAGCTTTATCAAAACGCTCAATGTCCACTTTAGGTGCAGGTATCTCAGCTATCTTGCTTTCTACTTCGCTTTCCTTTTTACAGGACACTATAAGCACTAAAAGAGAAAGAATAAGGATACATTTCTTCATTTTGTAATTTTATTAGTAATTTCTTATTAAGGTTTTTTTTAATTTTATCGGCAAATATACAACTCACCCATTAATATTAAGCAATTATGGCAACCAAGTCCTCTTTTCAGGCCGAAGCGATAAACACACATATTGTAAACTGGCTGGATAACTATGCACAGAACGCAGGAGTAAAGGGTTTTGTTGTAGGCATATCAGGCGGAATTGATTCTGCCCTTACCTCAACACTATGCGCACAAACAGGTTTACCTACATTATGTGTAGAGATGCCAATACACCAGGCAGAGAGCCATGTTTCGCGTGCAAAAGAACACATAAAAAACCTTGAAAAAAAATTTTCTAATGTAACGTCGGCACATGCCGATCTTACACCTATCTTTGAGGCCTTTAAAAAGCAAGTGCCTGAAACTGAAAACCAACACATTTTAGACCTGACGCTTGCCAATACAAGAGCCCGTTTACGGATGACAACTTTGTACTATTTTGCAGGGCTTCACAGCGCGCTTGTAGCAGGAACAGGAAACAAGATAGAAGATTTTGGTGTGGGATTCTTTACAAAATATGGCGACGGTGGTGTAGATATAAGCCCTATTGCCGACCTTTTAAAGTCGGAAGTAAAAACATTAGCAAAACATTTAGGCATAACAGAAAGCATTATTACAGCGAAACCTACAGATGGCCTTTTTGGTGATGACAGGAGCGATGAGGACCAGATTGGTGCAAGCTATGACGAACTTGAATGGGCAATGGAACAGCTTGAAAGCGGTAAAAATCATGACAACTTTACCGGAAGGCAAAAAGAAGTTTTTGAAATTTATAAACGCCTGAATACTATTAACCAACATAAAATGAATGAAATTCCGGTGTGTAAAATTCCACACAATTTGAAATAAAATTCTTTCATTCACAATACTTTAAGATTTAAATTACTAAATTTACTATAGTCTAAACCCAAAAATCTAGCAATTATGATCAAACTATGCCTCGCGGACAACCATCCCGTAGTGCACTACGGCATGAAATCGTACTTTAGCGATAATCCGCAAATTAGCTTTGCCGGCGTGGTTAACAACCTGGACAGCCTTCTTGACACATTAGGCAAAAAAACAGTAGATGTAGCTGTAATCGACCTTGAATTGGAAGGTCTTACAAGCATCAGTGCTGTTAAATCGCTTGTTAAAGAATTCCCTGAAACAAAGGTAGTTATCTTCACTAACCTTGCAGAGCAAATTTATGCTCCTAATGCCCTAAAAGCAGGAGTTTCTGCCTATGTGCACAAAAGTGCCAAAATGGAAGAACTTGAAAATGCCATCAAACGAGTAAATGAAGGCGAAGTTGTATTTAGTGAAGCTGTAAAGAAAAACCTTGCGCTGCTTAACAAAGGTAAAAAATCTGAACGTTTGTACAGAAAGCTGTCTTCAAGAGAAATTGAAGTACTGCGTTACCTTAGTGAAGGCAAAAAGAACAAGGAAATTGCAAAGCTTCTTGACTTAAACGAAAAAACAATTAGTACTTACAAGCTGCGACTGCTTACAAAACTACATGTTACCAATCTTGTAGATCTTGTGAACAAAGCAAAAACATTAGACATAGTTTAGTAATAAACTCCACACTCTAAATAAAACACATTACTATAAAGTACTGGTATCCTATTGCCTTACCGATAGCTTACTATTTTAAATACCAACGCCCCGTACTTACTACCGGGGCGTTTTTTATTTGAGTTTATTTGATAACGCGGAGATTTGTCAGTTTGGTTTACCACAAATTAGGCAAAAATTATAATTACTAATAAAACTGGCTTCTCAACCTGTTTAGTTTTCTTGAAAGGTAATTAACCAACGTGTTGTAATCGTTTACTGCCATTAATATCTCCATATTATCAGCTTCCGGGCTTACCTGCATTTTTAAGTCCTGTATAAGCCTCCCTAATAGCAGCCAGCGCAGGTCTACAATATGTTCGTTGGTATAATTAGCAACAGTAACCCATTTTTCTTTTACAGGAATCTGTTTTTTCTCTTCCCACTCATGCAGGTAATACTTTTCGTCCTGCATATATACATCTGTAGCCACTTGTTGAAGTTCGGGATGTAAATCATTCAGGAATGTATCTATAACAAGCGCTCCGGTAGCCAGGTACTGGTCGATAACCGCTTTATACAGATCTTTAAATACCGGATTGGTAAATTCTATTTCGTCTTCCTGAAGGTTAAGGTAAATACGTTCGTAAACCTTATAATTTTTGTTTTCGGTTTCTTCAAACTCTTTACCAAACTCATCATACTTAATGTATACATCCTGAAATTCCTGTTCAGTAGCACCATACAGCAATAATATTTCTATTATTTTCTGTTCTACCCTTTCCAGGATATTGATACGGGGTTGCTGGCTTGCCGGCAGGCCTTCATCGTCTGGTACAGCCTTCATAGCATTAGCAGCCTGTTCTTCCTTCATTTTTTTGCCTGCATCGGCTACATCTTTAGAAACCAGCTGCGCCAGTGTACTGGCAAGCACCTGTTCTGATATATCCATAATGCGCGCGCACTCCTGTATGTATATCTCGCGCTGTATCCTGTCCGGAATTTTAGAGATACTGGTAACCATATCGCGAATAAGCCCCGCTTTTTTTACAGGATCGTTCTTGGCCTCATCCATTAACAGGCCGGCTTTGAACTGTATAAAGTCTTTCGCATTCTCTGCTAGATAGGCTACAAGTTCATCGTGAGGTGTTTTCTTTGCAAAGCTGTCGGGGTCTTCCCCATCAGGAAAAGCACATACCTTTACATTCATGCCCTCTTCGAGGATAAGGTCTATACCACGAATGGATGCCCTTAAGCCGGCTGCATCGCCATCAAATAGCACTGTAATGTTTTTGGTAAGCCTGCTTATAAGCCGTATCTGGTCTGGCGTTAAAGCCGTACCGGATGATGCTACTGTATTTTCTATACCTGCCTGGTGAAATTGTATAACATCGGTATAGCCCTCTACCAGATAACAGTTATCCTGTTTAGCGATGGCCTGTTTGGCATGGAATATACCATACAGTACTTTACTTTTATGATAGATATCACTTTCAGGAGAGTTAAGGTATTTTGCCGCTTTTTTATCGTTGCCCAATATACGCCCACCAAAACCAAGCACACGGCCCGACATACTCTGGATTGGAAACATTACGCGTCCGCGAAAACGGTCTATGTGCCTGCCGTCTTCCCGCACTATCGTAAAGCCAACTTTATCAAGGTAGTCCAGTTTATAGGCCTTGCCTAATGCATCTTTAGTGAAAGCATCCCACTCTTCAGGAGAATAACCAAGTCCGAATTTTTTTATGGTATCTCCTGTAAAGCCACGCTCTTTAAAATAAGAGTAGCCTATCGCCTGCCCTTCATCGGTATTAAGCAATACATTCTGAAAGTATTTCTGGGCATATTCTGACACAAGGTACATGCTTTCTTTTTCATTAGCCTGTTCCTTATCCTGTTCAGATTGTTCTGTTTCTTCTAATTCTATATTGTATTTTTTCGCCAGGTAGCGAATAGCTTCGGGATAGGTAAAGTGCTCATGCTCCATAAGGAATGCAACAGAATTGCCACCTTTACCCGAGCTAAAATCTTTCCATATCTGTTTAACAGGAGATACCATAAACGATGGCGACCTCTCATTACTGAAAGGACTTAACCCCTTATAGTTTGTACCCGCTTTTTTAAGCACAACAAAGTCACCGATAACTTCTTCTACACGGGCGGTTTCAAATACAGTATCTATGGAGCTTTTGGATATCAAATCTTAAATAGGAGTTACAAAAATTAGGATAGCAAAGTTACAAAGTTTTGCCCTACCTAAAACCTCTCGAAAATAAAAAAGCAGGCCCTTACTAAGCCTGCTTTTTTTTACCAAAAAAAAAGAAATACACTACATCTAATGACTACTACTCGTTTATGAACAATACCGGTTCTGGACAGTGTGCCGGTATTGCTGCGTGCGTTAGCAGTAATCCTAAAAACTGTGTCAAAACTATCTCTAAAACGGGCACAAAAAAATACCCATTAGTGGGTATTTTTAAACTTTAACACTTAATAAATTATGAATCAAGCCCGTTATGATTGTGTCCAGAATTCAGCTCACACATTTCATCTGTTAACTCAACCTCTATGGTATACTGTGAGAATGGGTATTTTTTCAACAGGTCTTTTACTTTTCGCTTAGCATAAAGCACTTCTGTAAAACCGGTAACCGAATTTAACTTTAAGTGTGCAGTAAACACATGGTTCTCCCCTTCCAGCGACCATACATTCATATTGTGCAGCGAGGCAATGTTGGGTATGGCTAGTATCTCCATTTTTATTTTCTCAGGATCAATGCCTTCAGGAGTACCCTGCAATAGTATCACAAACGTTTCCCTGAGCCTTTTAACCACGTTATACAGAATAAACAGTGTTATAGCAATAGATAAGGCCGGGTCAAGATAAGGCGCATCGGTAAATAACATTACTATAGAAACAACAAGTACCGCTGCCCAGCCTAAAACATCTTCTATTAAATGCCAGCTTACCACGCGCTCGTTAAGCGACGTGCCATGACTCAGTTTAAAAGCGGCATATCCGTTAACTGCAATGCCTATAATAGCAAAAATCAGCATACCCTTAGCATCTGATGCTTCGGGATGAATTAGCCGCTTAACTGCTTCTATAATTACATATACCGATCCGCCCATAAGCACTACACTATTTATAAGCGCACCCAATATAGAGAACCGGCTGTAGCCGAAAGTAAATTTGTTGTCGGCTTCTTTCTTAGAGCGATTGTGAAGGTACCACGAGATACCCAGCGAAAGGCTGTCGCCCAGGTCGTGCAGTGCATCTGACAATATAGAAACACTGTTTACATAGAATCCGCCTATAATTTCAAGGATGGTAAAACCCAGGTTCAGGAAAAAAGCAACTTTTATATTTTTTGCCGACGTATGGTGGTGCGAATGGCTATGTGAAGAATGGTCGTGTGACATTACACTGTATTTTATATAAAAATACAAAACAGATTAATAGCCAACGCTTAAATAAAACAAAAAAAAGGGTGCTTCTTTATGAAGAAGCACCCTTTTTATCAAAGTACAAAACTAACCCTTATATTTAATTGAAATCAAATCTTATGCCAAGAGACAAATTATTCTGATCTATTTCGTTGCTGCTGAAAACAGGCTGTAAATCGTACTTAGCATAAAGGCTTATTTCGCCATAACCCACATAAGCACTTACCCCGTAAATAAAGTCGTTTACATTAAAATCGCCTTTGGTTTTATCTTTTACAGTATTACCATCCTCATTTTCATATTTAATAATCTGTTTTTCTTTTACGTTAGCCCCAACATAACCTCCAAGTCCAACTCTAAAGCTATCGTATGTAGGATAATATGTTTTATCGCCGTTTAGTTTTTTCTTAGTAAAATCAAATTCTAAATGCACCGGCACTACAAGGTTAACATAACGAAGGCGCGATACATCTAAATCTATCCCAGATGATGCAAGGCCTGTTTTATTACCGTCTAAAACAAATATCCTGTCATCTGTAGGTCTCAGGTTATTGTACTGAAGCGACAAACCGTATTTAATATGCAGCAGGTTATTTGTTTTAAGCAGCCTTGTGTTCCAGCTTACACCCCACTCATAAAAGTCAGATCTCCATTTGTAGTTATCTGTATCTACTTTACCGTCGCCAACAAGGCGGTTAACACCAAGAGCAAACACAAACTGAGATGTTGTTCTTTTGTATTCACGAACCTTTACAACTTTAGTAGTATCACAATCGTCGCAGCCATAGTCATTGTACACAATAGAGAACCTTTTGCCACTTTTACCTTTTATTTTACCATCTACCCTGTCTTTTACAAGATCAGATAGTTTTTGTTCTTCAATCGCTACAAGCGTTTCGATTTTTTTAGCACGCGATTGAGCGTACTCTTGTTTTTTAGCTTCCGCCTGTTGTGCGGTTAGCTCTTTGTTTTCCAGTTTTACGTTTACAGCTTCCACTTCAATTTTAAGTGAATCCTTTTGCTGTTTGGTTATCATCTCAATATTTCTAGAGATCCTGTTAGCCCTAACTTCAAATGTTTCATTTTTTTCCTGGGCTGTTAATTTCGTCGCAAGAAGGCATAGCAGTCCCGCAACATAAAAAGTTACTGTTTTCATGTTTGATGATTTAATTATGGTTTCTGTTGATTTTTATTCCTGATTTCTGTTGGCAACCGCCACTTTCACGGTATTAAAGCTTTTTATGACGCCTTGGAACGCCTTACTTCTGTAGCTTTCGGTAAGCTCCCCTTCTACTGAAGACAACAGCGAATTAGCATCTACTTTTACAGTAGCCCTTTTTTTAGGTGTAGCATTATCTATTGCAGATGCCAATAACTGATCTGCATCTTTAGCCTGGATTATAATTGGCTGTTCTTTAGTATCTACCGATGCAATTTGCTCCTGACCTGAACTCTGAACAACTTTTTCTTCTTTTACTACAGATGATTTAGGCTTTACCGTTTTAATGGTACTGTTATGATTTTTATCTGTCAGCACAATACTTTCTTCGCGAACCGCAGGTGCAATTACTGTAGTATTGTTTATCGCCGGCTGTATCGTATTTTCAGAATTATTGTCTTTAATTACAACACTGTTAGTAGTATCATTCTCTAAACTATCATTGTTTTTCTCCTGTTTTAAAAACAATGCCCCTGCAAGTAAAAACACTATAAGGCTTGCCGCAATATACATCCATGTTCTTCTTTTCTTCGGTTTTTTATTCTCGGCAACCGAAAGCATGGCATCCAGTCTGTCCCATGCCATTTCAGAAGGCTGGATCGTTCTCTGCTCCAACTTCTGTTTAAAGTCTTTTTCAGTTTTATTCGGTTCCATTTTCATAATTCTTTAATTTGTTAATCCCGTCCCTCAGCATCTTTCTTGCATGTGATAATTGCGATTTTGATGTCCCTTCATTTATCCCCAGCATTTTTGCTATTTCCTGATGTTTAAAACCTTCTATCGCATAAAGGTTAAACACCATTTTATATCCATCCGGCAGGCCATCTATCAGTGTTTGTATATCTTCTACCGAAAAGTGGCTTTCTATATTATTAAAAGTGTCTTCTACATAAAATTCATCTTCCAGAAAACTTACTTTTTTCTGCACCCTTATAAAAGAGATACATTCGTTAACCATTATCCTGCGTATCCACCCTTCAAAACTACCTTTGTGCTCAAAGTTTTTAAGGTTGGTAAACACCTTCATAAACGCGGTTATCATAATGTCTTCGGCCTGCTGCACATCTTTAACATACTGTCTGCAAATGCTCAGCATCTTAGGTGCATGTTTAGAGTAGATCTTTTGCTGGGCATGGCGATTGTTCTCCGCTGCCTGCGTAATGAGATCCTTCTCTTCCTGATGTAATGCTATTACTTTCAAAATGGTTTGGTTTGGTTGGTTGTGGCTTTCTTTTCTCAATTACTAACCGACTTCTATTAGCATAGACGAGATGTCTTTAAAAATGGTTGCATGAATATATAAAAAATTTAAAATCAAAATCAAAAAAAAGAAACAACTTACTGATTTACAAATGCATAAAATTTAAAAAAAGACAAAAAAAAGACCGCCCCTTTCGGAACGGCCTAGATCAAATATCCAACTAAAACTATTTCTTAATAAATTTCTGCGTGTTTTGCTTACCATTTACAGTACTTGTAACAACATAAATACCGCTTTGCAGCTGGCTTACATTAACAGCAGCAGTTAAACTATTAGGAGCAGAAGTCATTACCTGCTGACCCACCATATTATATACCGATACATTTTCTATAGCAGAAGCTGCCTCTATAGTAAGTACGTCGCTAACAGGGTTAGGATACATTACAACTGAATTCATAGTAAACTCTTCAATACCTGCAGTAGTTCCATTACTAAAGAAGATGTTATCAGCAAAAATAGTAGCACCGTTTTCGCTTACAAATACTAATTGCGATATATGCTGCTTAGTTGTAAGCCCAACAAACTCGCTTAACGGAATATTTAATGTTAACCACTCCCCCTGAGCCGGTGCTTCTACAGTATAAACACCTTCAGCATCATCGCCATCGGCATCAAATACGCCATTTGCACCAAAGTCACGTATCTTAACTGTGTAAGTCGTAAAATCTGACGACCATACATTCATATTAAAATGTGTCAAATTAGTAGCATCTATTTGGTTAGCAATTCCAATATCGGTACCTACATATCCCATTGCACCATATTTTTTTGTCGCATTGCCTGCAATTTGTATATCAGTCATAGAACCGGTAGACCAGTCTGTATGCCAGTTTTCAACCGCCTGGTTTGTATAGGCACCACTAAATAACGATTTTACATTAACCTGATCTATTGTTGGTGTTGGTGCAGCTGTCATTGGTTCAGAAATTACAACTGCTTCTGTATTAAAGAATACATTATCTACATATACAGTTGAAGAACCGTTACTTGAAATGATAAGTTGAGAAATATGCCCCTTACCTGTAAGGTTAGCAAACGATGATAACGGAATATGGTAGCTTATCCATTGTCCCTGTACCGGAGCTTCATAAGTAAGCTCCTGCTCAGAATCGTCGCCACCCTGAAATGCATTATCTGCACCAAAGTCTACAATTTTGATCCTGAATTGCGTAAAGTCGCCAGACCACACATTGATATTGAAATGCGTCATACCC
>Ga0265780_10005694_pt1 | contig 15710 bp, 11 predicted proteins | sample P1T30metagenome_FD_192432 | JGI IMG/M metagenome (GOLD analysis project Ga0265780, IMG submission 192432) | Plant litter microbial communities from East Loma Ridge, Irvine, California - P1 T30 | ecosystem: Environmental > Terrestrial > Plant litter > Unclassified | place: USA: California... | reverse complement strand
CCCGCCTGCGAGGCCGCCGTATTTGCCAACAATTCGCTGACGCTTTACGCCTTAGAGGCAATTTCCGAGCTGGGCCTGCGCATTCCGCAAGACCTGGCCGTGGTGTCGTTTGATGATAACGACCTGTTTCGGTTTTATTCGCCCGCCATCACGGCCGTGACCCAGCCCGTGGCCGCGCTGGCCGAGGCCGCCATCAGCGTGCTGCTCGACAAGCTAAGCGACGACAAAGCGCCCGCCGCAGCGCTCCAGCAGCTCACGCTGCCGCTGGAGCTGATGGTGCGGAAGTCGTCGTTGCGAGCGTGAACCTCACCCCCTAGCCCCCTCTCCAAAAAAGAGGGGGAACTAACTCTAGTTCTAGACTTAGAACCTATAGGCTTGTTCCCAAATTAAAAGTCTTGTAAAAACGGGTCATGCTCATTTGGCGTCCACGCAGTGAAGCATCTCTATCGCTTCATCCAAACCGTCGAGCGGTGCGGTAGAGATGCTTCACTGCGTGGACGCCAGATGAGCATGACCCATGTTTGTCGTTTTTCTTGTTTAGGAACAAGTCTTATGACTAAAAGCTAGGTGTATAGTCCCCCCCCCCCCTCTTTTTTGGAGAGGGGGCTAGGGGGTGAGGTCCGCGAGCGACGAGCGACGCTCTACGGCACCACTAACCGCCCCGTTACCTTCGCCACCTTCACCTTCAATACGCCCGTTTTCATTCCTTTCGCCGAAGCCGTCAGCGTGATTTCGCCGGGTTCCTGGGTGGTCTGGACGATGACCTGCGCCAAGCCATTAAACGCTTTGCGCTGCCAGGCTCCGGCCTTGGTGAGCACCTGAATGGTGCCGGGGTTGGTGTTCACCACGTCCCAATCGTGCGCCTTCGTCAGGGGCGTGGCCAGGATTTCAATGGTGTTGCGGCCGGGCTTTAGCATGGCGGGCGCTAGGCGGAATACGTTGCCGGTGGCGCTTTCTGGCAGGTTGGTGGCGAGCGGCTGGCCGTTGAGGTAAATGCGCTGCTCCTTGCCAATGCTATTGTAGAAGAACGTGACTTCGGCTCTGGCGAAATCGGCCGGTAGCTCGAAGCTGCCGCGGTGGCGGTAGGCGGCGGCCAGGTTTTTATAGTCACGTTTCTCGAAGGCGGGCTGCCAGGTGGCGGGTTGGTTTTGGGCCATCGCTGTAGCGCCGGCCGCGAGGCTAGCCACCGGCATTTCCTGCAAGCCGTTGATGTTTACCCGCTGGATGGTTTCCACGAATTTCTCCTTTTCCAGCGAGGTCGGGTCGCCGTTGCCCACGCCAATTATGCGGCCGGGTCCGGTGAGGGCAAACGTAATTTCGGCATTGGCCGTGGGTACGGTCAGGTGGCGCGCATCGGTGAGGGCCACCGTGACTACGGCCACGTCCTCGCCATCGGCCTTGAGCGTGGGCTGGTGCGGTGTGAGCTGGATGGCAGCGGCCGGGCCGGTGGTTTTGACCACTTCATTCATGGTCTGGCGGCCGTTTTTGTAGCCCCGGGCTTCGAGGGTACCGGGTGCGTAGGGCACCTGCCAGGCCACGTGCGAGTTGAGCTTTACGGCTTGCTTGCCCAGGCTTTTGTTGTTCAGCAGTAGCTCTACTTCGTCGCAGTTGCTGTAGGCCCAAACGTCTAGGGGTTTGCCTTCCTGGCCGGGCCAGTTCCAGTGGGGCAGCAGGTGCAGGGTGGGCTGCGGGCTCCACCAGGCGCGCAGGTAGTAGGCGTCGTCTTTGGGGAAGCCGCACAAATCCAGCATGCCAAAATAGGAGGTTACCGACGGCCACTGGTAGGGCGTGGCCTCGCCCCGGTAGTCGAAGCCCGTCCAGATGAATATGCCCGCCAAATAGGGGCGGGCGGCGTAGAAGCTCCAGCCCTCCTCAATGCTGTAAAAAGACGGCCGGGGCTTTTGGTCGTAGGCCGGCATATAGTGCCGTTTTGGGTCAGCCACGTACACGCCGCGGGTGGCAAACGTGGAACCTTCCTCAGTGCCCATGCCGGGCTGGCCCGGAAACTGCCGGTGGTGCGCGTCGATGTCGCCGTTAGCTAAGTAGTTGTAGCCCATCACGTCCAGCACGTCCGAAATGCCGCTTCGAAAGCCCCCGCTGATGCCAGCTGTGGTGGTGCGCGTCGAGTCGAGGCTGTGGGCGTAGGCCTGCATGGTGGTGGCAATGCGCGCCCCCGTTTCGTTGTTTTCGATGCCCCATTCCTCGTTGCCAATCGACCAGCTGATGACGCTCGGGTGGTTGCGGTCGCGCAGTATCATGCCCTTCAGGTCCTGTTGCATCTGGTAGTTGGTGCCCATCAGCCGGTTTTCGTCAATCACCAGCATGCCCAGCTGGTCGCAGGCTGCCAGCAGCTCGGGCGTGGGCGGGTGGTGCGAGCAGCGGTAGGCATTCGAGCCCATCGCCTTCAGCGCCTTGATGCGAACGTATTGCAGCTCGTCGGGCAGCGCCGTGCCCACGCCGGCGTGGTCCTGGTGGTTGTTGGTGCCCTTGAGCTTCACCGGCTGGCCATTGAGGTAAAACCCGGTCTTGGCATCAAACCGGATGGTGCGGATGCCAAACGGCGTGTCGTAGCGGTCTATTTCCTGGCCGTCCACCAGCACCGTGGTGCGCAGCGAGTAGAGGTAGGGCGCGTCCAGATTCCAGAGGCGGGCGTCGGCCACGGGTAGCGTTAGGGCCACTTCCCGCGCCTGAAACGGGGCCAGCGCAATGGTTTCCTGGCGCTGGGTGGCTACCACGCGGCCTTGCGCGTCCAGCACGGCCTGCACCACGGCGCAGGTTTTGGTGGTTTTATCCTCGTTCACGAGGCTGGCGCGGGTCACTACCTCGGCGGCGGTGCCGACCACTTTGGTGGTGACCCAGGTGCCATTGGGGGCCATGTGCACGGGGCTGGTTTTGGTCAGCCACACGTGTCGGTAGATGCCCGCACCTTCATAAAACCAGCCTTCGGGCAGGGAAGCATCGGCGCGCACGGCCACCACGTTGGGGCCGCCGTAGTTGAGGTAGTCCGAAATGTCGTACCGAAAGCCGTTGTAGCCGCTGGCCTCATTGCCGAGGTAATGGCCATTCAGCCACACCTTGGAGTTGCGGTACACGCCATCAAATTCCAGTGTGAGCTTGCGCCCCAAATCGGCCGCGGGCACGGTAAACGTCTTGCGGTACCAGCCCACGCTGGTAGTGGGGAAGCCGCGCCCGATGGCCTTGTAGCCGTGGCTGTGTGCGGCGGTGCTGTCGAAGGGTAGCTCCACGGCCCAGTCGTGGGGTAGGTCGAGCAGCCGCCAGGCGCGGTCGTCAAACTTGGGGCTCGCCGCGCCGTCGCCGTAGCCAGCCTTGGCCAAGTAGGAAAAGTAGCTGGTGCCGTTGGCGAAGTCCTGTTCCGTGTCGAAAGGGTGCCCGAGGGCAAAGCGCCAATTAGCATCCAGCAAGAATTTTTCCCGGCTTTGGGCGGTCGGCGTTTGCGCAAAGACTGCTGCGGGCAAGCCGAGCAGTAGCAGCACCATCGTTTTGGTGAGCATAGGGGTGGCGGAAGTGGCGAGGTGGCGCGTATATTCTTACTACTGAGCGAAGGTAGCGGATTCGCCAAGCTGGCCTTTGCTAGGGCCGGGAGGCGACTGGCAGCTCTCCGATGCTGAACAAGGTTTCGCCCCGGCTAATGGGCGGCGTGGCGATGAGGAAGAGCACTATCCCATCGACTGGGGCGGTAATGCTGGTTAGCAAATTGCCAAATAGGTCGGTAATAATGCCCAATTGCTGGCCCCGGTGAATAAACTCCCCGGCCTTCACCTGTGGGAAGAAAAAGCCGGTATGCGCACTTTCGAGGCTCGTGCGCTGCGCAATAAAATAGGGCGCCGGGCCAGGCGGCAGCGTGCCTTCCAGCAAGTGCAGGTGTACTACTAGATTGCGGAGCGCCTGCTTGATGAGCCGGACGCTTTCGGGCTCGACCTGGCCCAGGCCGCCGCACTCGATGTCCACGGCCGGAATGCCCTGCCGAATGGCCTCGCGCGAGCAGTAAAGCGAAGCTTCGGTGAAGCCGGGCGCATTGCCAAACTGCACCACGTAGGGAAATCCCAGGCTGGCAGCCAGTTGGCGGCCCTGTGCCGAGAGGGCCGGCGTAGCCGTGTAGTTGTAGTAGCCGGCGTAGGGGCGCAGGTCTTCGTGCGCGTCGCCGGCGTGCACGTCCACCACCTGCGTGCAGCGCCCAATAATGTCGTGGCTCAAGCGCCAGGCCAGGCGCTCGGTGAGCGTGCCGTCGGCCCGGCCCGGAAAGCTGCGGTTGAGGTTCTTGCCATCGAGCGGGTTGACTTGCAGGCGCCGACCCAGGAAGCCCGCCACGTTGGCCAGGTGCACCACCAGCACGGTGCCGCACAGGCGCTCGGGGTCTAGCTCCTGCGCCAGCTGCTGCGCCGCCACGATGGGTGGATACTCATAGCCGTGCACGCCCGCAATAATGCCCAGTACCGGCCCCGGCCGCCGGCCGTGCAGTACCGTGACGGGAATAACCGTGCTGTCGGCCCCAGCCACCACGGGCAGCAATACCGACAGCTTATGCCCTGGCGCCACCAACTGTCCATCAAATAAAAAAGGCTTGACAGAAGCGGCCATGAGCGAGATGGTAGCACTCAGCCAAAAGCTAAGCACCAAAAATAAGCGAGTAAGCATAGTAGTAGAGCGGTTTACTAATCATGGTTTAAATGGTTTTGCGCAGCGAGTTGCGAGTGCCAAAAACCCAGGTTGCCAGCTCAAAGAAAGGGGCCCAACCAGCTGGCTGAGCCCCTTTTAAGGCAGTAGGCTAATGCGCTACGAAATCATGGCTTGGTGCGCTTCGCTGGTTTCGATGCCGAGCAGCGTGAGGAATGAGACGCAAACGCATGTTATTACACGCACCTGTACATCGACTCCAAAACCGCTATAGCTGAGGTTTGAGAGTAGTTATTAGGTTGGTGTACGGCGTATTTGGGCGGGCTGCCAGCGTTGAGCCGGCAGCCTGCCCAAATACGCCGTACACCAACCTGAAATCCACTTTAGGTAGTTACAACAGCAAGCCTTAGTTGCTTCCTCAGCTCAAGCAAAAGGCGCTTCCAGTTCGAAGTACGACGCGTGTAGGAACTAGCTTGTGCCAGGAAACCCACCGAAAAGGCAGCGCTGCTTTATCTTGCTCGCGTCCGTACTACTACGCAGTCTAACACTTATTCTAATGAGCACCGCGCGCCCCTTGAGCGAAAGTGATAAAGCCCTTGCTAAGTTGTTGGCCCAGCCCCGCGAGGTGGTGGAGACGCCCCAAGAAACCGTTTTGCGCGAGCTTCGCAGCCACTTGAGCCGTGGCGAACTTGCCGAAGCCCAGCAACTGGCCACCTCGCTACGCACCACCACCAGCTACCCCAGCGCCCTGCTGGCAATCGCCGAAGCGCAGCACGCGCGCGGAGATAATGAGGCCGCCCAGCAAACCCTGCGCACGTTGCAGCAGCAGGTGCAGCAATGGGGGGAGGGCGATAGCCGCACCGGGTACCCCCGGGCGTATTATTTGCTCGAAGTAGTGCAGGCCCAGCTACGGGTGGGCGACGTGGCGGGGGCCACGCAAACGGCGCAGCTAATCACCATCGCCGAGTATTGGCAGCGAGCCGAGCAGGCGCTCGCTCAGGGGCAAAATGGCGGGTAAGCAGCAAGAATCAGCTCTTTTCCGGTGGCTGATGCCGACTGCACAACTCTTTTCTTGAGCTATAGCAGCGTGAATGATGACACGTTTTTGCTCTTTGCTGCTGCTACTTGGCTGGCTGGGCGGGGCCAGCAGGAGCGCGGCCCAACCCGTGCACCGGCGCCTGCTACCCGCTGGTGTCAGCGGGCGGGCCCTGGCCGCTCGCCACCGCACGTTTTACCAGCTCGCGCCCCTGCACCAGCCGCCGCAGGGAGTGCTGGTGCTGCTGCCGGGGCGCGGCGAGCCCGCCCGCAAGGTATTTCGGGCCACGCGCCTGGCGCAGGAAGCGGCCGCACGCGGCTTTGTGGTGCTGGTGCTCGGGCTCAACGACCGCATCTACCTGGACTCGCTCAGTACCCAGGTGCTGGATGCCGCTATCGGGCAGGTGGTGCGCGCCACCCCGGCCCTCGCGGCGCGGGTGGTGGTGGGTGGCTTTTCGGCGGGTGGGCAGCTGGCCGTGGCTTATGCCGAAACAGTGCGCCGCGACAGCACCCGCCGGCCCTGGCAGCTGCGGGCGGTGCTGGGCGTCGACCCGCCGCTGGACTTGGGGGCGCATTGGCAACGGGCGCAGCAGCACCTGGCGGCGCAAGACTGCCCTGCCCTGCAGGCCGGGGATGCGCGCATCGTGCGGGAGCTGAGCCAAGCCTTTGGGGGCTCTCCCGCGCAAGTGCCCGCCGTTTACCTGGCCCGGTCGGCCTTTGTCGAGCGCGACGCGCTCGGCGGCAACGCCCGGTACCTGCGCCGCCTGCCCATCCGCATTTACTGTGAGCCCGACCTGCTGTTCTGGCAGCAGCAATACTGCGGGGCCCTGCAGCTCACGGACCTCAACGCCCCGAGTGCGGCCGCCTTCGTGGCGTGCTTGCAACGCCAGGGCAACGGGCAAGCCCAATATCTACAAACCACGGGCAAAGGCTTTCAGGGCAAGCACCGCATGCCCCATTCGTGGAGCATTGTGGCGGCGGCCGACTGCGCGGCCTGGTTGCAGCAGTGCCTAAGGTAGGAGGCAAGTCGCACGCACAAGGCCAAAAACGGGCCATGCGGGCCCGCCGCCGCCCCGCTATATCCAGCCTTTGCGCTTGAACCACACCCAGATGCCCACGCCCACGGCCACCATCAAACCCATAACGCCAGGGTAGCCCAGCTTCCACCCCAGCTCGGGCATAAACTGAAAATTCATGCCGTAGATGCCCGCAATAAAAGTGAGGGGCAGGAAAAAGGCGGAGAACACCGTGAGCACGCGCATGGCCTCGTTGGTGCGTTGCGAGGAAAGCGAGAGGTAGAGGTTGACGAGGTTGGTGGCGGCCCCGTCGAGCTGTTGGTAAAGGGTTTCGACCCGCACCTGCAAATCCTGGGTGTCTTGCAGCAGCGTCGCGTCGCCGCTCGCTTGCCGGCGCAGCATCTGGAGCACATCCCGGGTCAGCAGCAGCAACTGCTTGGCCGAGGAAGCTTTGCGTTTCACGAAGTACAGCCCTTGCAGGGCATTAGGCACTTCCTGCTTGAGAAATATCTCCGATTCATAAGAATCCAACTCTTGGGTGAGCACCAAAGCCGGCGCTACAAACGTGTGCAGGGCGTAGCGCACCAGGCGCAGGGCCAGCTCGGCGGGCGTCGCGCACTCGTCGCGCGTAGCCTCGTACTCGCGCTGGAGCTCGGCCAGGATGGGCAGCTCCCGCCGGTGCACCGTGATGAGCAGTTCCGGAGTGTAGAACAGGGCTATTTTGGTGCTGATTTCCTGAATGGTATCGGCCTCGTGGGTTTGCGGAGCCCAGTACACCCGCACGATGACGAAGTTAAGGCCCTGGCTGGCCTCAAACTTGGGCAAATGGTTGGGTTCCAGGCAGTCGCGCACTAGCGCGTCGGGCAGTTGGTGCTGCCGGGCAACGGCTTCGAGCTCTGCCGGGGTTGGGTTGAAGAGGTCTAGCCACGCAAAGCGGCAGTCCTGCTTGGCAAGAAAGGTTTGGGTCATGCGAAGGAGGTTTTCGGCCGCGAGGCAGGGTACTTTAGCTACTGCCATACCAGCGAGCTGGCGTTTGCTCGCAGGCCGCTGGTATGGTACTGGGCACGCTAAACGGCTGCCCAGCTTGGCCGTTGCCCATCGGGCCTGAATCAGAACTTGTAACCTGCGCAGCAAGAGTAGCTGCCAAGCGTAGTAACGCTGACGGGCGAATGCACGAGTGCCGTTATAAAGCTTACGGAAAACAAACAGACCAGCCCAATCATACCCTCCCGGAAACTACTCGTCAGCAGGGCCTTTGAGTAGGGGTTTTGGGGCTGCCCCGCGCGGCGCACCAAAGCAGTCATTTCCCAACGCAGCCGCAAAAAGCCTCGTTTTAGGCTCAGAAACGAGGCTTTTTGCGGCTGCGTTGGTCCCATTAGTTTTTACGAGAGCCACCCCCATCACTATTACTCGCCCGAAAGCACCGGAGCCGGGTGCGCGCTGGTGAGCGTGGTGCCCACGCTGGCCAGCACAATGCAGCCCACCGCTACCCACTGGCCGGCCGTGAGGCGCTCGCCCAGCAGCAGCCACCCCGACAGGGCAGCGGCGGCCGGCTCCAGGCTCATCAGGATGCTGAACGTGCGGGTGGACAGCGAGCGGAGCGCCCGCATTTCGAGCGTGAAGGGCAGTACGCTCGAAAACAGCGCTAGCAGCGCGCCCAGGCCCAGTAGGTGGGGCGTTAGCAAAAGCAGGCTGCCGCTGGCCAGGCCAAAGGGCAGCACGGGTAACGTGGCAAACAGCATGCCTACTGCCACCGCCGCCGACCCCGGCAGCACTTGGGCGGTACGCTGGCCCAGCACGATATAGACCACCCAGCACCCGCCCGCCGCCAGGGCAAAGCCCAGCCCCAGCCAGTCGAGGCCCGCGCCGCGCCAGGGCGCAATGAGCGCGATGCCCACCGCCGCCAGCAGCACCCACGCCGCATCGGCCCAGCGCCGCGAGCCCACCAGCGCCAGCCCCAGCGGAATGCGGGCCAGCGCGCAGTAAAAGAGAAAATTCATGGACCCCAGCGCGAGGCCGTAGGGGATGACAGCGCGCCACTGCGCGGGCCGCAGCTGCCCCAGCCGGGGCCGCACCACGGCCAGCAGCACCAGCGCCGAGAGGCCAATGCGCACGCTCGTGGTGCTCGCCGCCCCCAGCACCGGAAACAAGCCCTTGGCAATGGCTGCCCCGCCCTGCACGCTGATGATGGAAAATAAAACGGCCGGCACGGCCGGAAAAGAAAATCTGGTAGACTCAGGCATCGCAGGGGCACGCCGCTCGACTGGGCGGCCGGCGCGGCCGCAGAGTTCGGCCGTAACCTGGGCTGAGCTACGGCCGCGCTACTACTGGTCAAGTAGCTATTGCTACAGATGAGCTTCGTAATTGCTAAAGACTATCGGTTGTGCACGGTATTTGCGGCTTAGTACTTGTACTAAAGCACATAAGCCAGACGTAATAGGCTCGCTTATCTTCAAATTTTTTAATATCTTTATCTTATCTGCTTCTTCTTTTCCTGCCGCTATGTCTATTCCCCCAGCTTTGGCTGCGCCGCCTGCGGCTGCGTCGCCCGTGCCGTTTGCCGCGTCCGAAACCCTCCTGCCCGACCTGCTGGTAGTGTCGCTGGCGGCCGTAGGCCTGCTGCGCCCACTGTATGGCCCCAGTGGCGCGCTCGACGACTTTGACCTGGCGTACCTCAACCCGGCCGCCCAGCGCTTGACGAAGCTGCCCGAGCAGCCCGGCGCCACTGCCCGCACGCACTTTCCCGTCATCTTTACCAATGGTCTCTTTGCCATGTGCTGCCGGGTGGTAGAAACGGGTAGGGATGAGCGCTTTGGCTTCACCTACCAAGCCAGTGGCCGCGATATCTATTGCAAGGTGGCGGCCCGGCGTAGCGGCGAGCTATTAGTCGTCAGCTTTACCGATACCCCCGCCCAGCCCCGTACCAGTATAGAGGAAGCCCTGCATGCGAGTGGCGCGCACGAGCGAGCCATCAACCTGGCCGCCAAAGCCCGGCAGGGCGAGCTGGAGGCGCTTTTTGAGCAGGTGCCGCTGGCGCTCTCGCTCCTGAGCGGCCCCCAGCACGTGATAGAGCTTGCCAACGCCCGGATGGTGCAGATTTGGGGGCGCCCGCTGACGGCCCTGCTCGGGCGGCCGCACTTTGAGGCCCTGCCCGATTTGGCGGGTCAGGGGTTCGAGACAGTTTTCGACGGGGTGTTTCAAAACGGGCAGCCCTATTATTTTCAGGAGCAGTTCGTGTTTATCGCCCAGGCGCAGCAGCCCTACCAAGGCTACTTCAACATCAGCTACCAGCCCGCCTACGACGAGCAGGGCGCTATTCGGGGCATCATCGCGGCGGCGGTAGAGGTAACCGACCAGGTGCTGGCCCGCCACAAAATGCAGGCCCTCAACGACGAGCTGGAGGCCCGCGTGCAAAAGCGCACCCAGCAGCTACAAGCCGCCCGCGCCGAAGCCGAAGCGCAGCGGGCGCAGTTGCAGCGCCTCTTTATGCAGGCGCCGGCCGGCATCTGCATCCTCAGCGGCCCCGACTTGGAGTTTGAGTTTTTTAACCCCGGCTACCAGCGCTTGGTGCCGGGGCGCGTTCTGCTAGGGTATCCTGTACTAGAAGTGGTGCCCGAATTAGCTGCTTCGGGCGTGGGAGAGTTGCTGCGGCAGGTGTACGAAACCGGCGAAACCCGCGAAGGACAGGACGTGCTCATTCCGGTGGCCCGGCCCAGCGATGGGCGGCTGGAAGAGCGCTACTTCAGCTTTGTGTACCAAGCCCGGCGCGACGAGCAGCAGCGCGTAGATGGCGTTATCAGCTTCGTGTTTGAAGTAACCGAGCAGGTGCACGCCCGGCAGGCCGCCGAGGCCAGTGCCCAGCAGCTGCGCCTCGTCACGGATGCGCTGCCCGTGCTCATCAGCTACCTCGATGATACCAAAACCTACCGCTTTGCCAACCGGGCCTACGAAGCGTGGTTTCACCTCACCCCGGCCCAGATAGTGGGCCGGCACCCGCGCCAGGTAGTGGGCGAGGCTGCCTACCAGCAGGTGCAGGGCTACATGGACCGGGTGTTGGCGGGCCAGGTCGTGGAGTACGAGGCCCGCATGGTGTACCCCGGCAGTTTAGTTAAACACGTGCACACCTCTTTCATTCCGCACGTGCAGGCGGGCCGCGTGGTGGGTTTTTTTGCCCTCGTTGCCGACGTGTCAACCCAGGTGGCCGACCGGCAGGCCGTGGAAGCCAGCGCCCAGCAGGCGCTGGCCCTGGCCAGCGAGCTGCACGCCGCCAACGAGCAGCTCACCCGTACCAACGTGGACCTGGATACCTTCATTTACACGGCCTCACACGACCTCAAGGCGCCCATTGCCAACATCGAAGGCCTGCTGCTGCTGCTGCGCAAGCAGCTGCCCACCGAGGTGGGCCAGGCCGGCCTGGTGCCCAAAGTGCTAGGTATGATGCAGGGCGCCATCGAGCGCTTTCAGCTCACCATCGCGCAGCTCACCGACCTGGCCAAGCTGCAACACGCCCACGCCCAGCCCGCCGAGGAAGTTGACCTGAAGGCCGTGGTAGAAGACGTGCGCCTCGACCTGGCCCCACGTCTGGAAGAAGCTAAGGGTAATCTTATTATAGAGCTCAACGGCTGCGGTACGGTGTCGTTTGCGCCCCAGCACCTGCGTAGCCTGCTCTACAACCTGCTCAGCAACGCCCTCAAATACCGCCACCCCAACCGTGCGCCCGTGGTGCAGCTACGCTGCCACCATACCCCCACCACTACCGTGCTCGAAGTGCAAGACAACGGCTTGGGCCTCAGCGCCGCGCAGCAAAGCAAGCTCTTCAGCATGTTTCGCCGGCTGCACGACCATGTGCCCGGCTCCGGGGTCGGCCTCTACATGGTCAAGCGCATCGTAGAAAACGCCGGGGGCGTGGTGGCCGTGCAGAGTGAGGAGGGCGTGGGCTCCACCTTTATCGTCACGCTGCCGGTTTAGTCGCGGGCGAGTAGCACCAGCAAAATCACCTGGCTGGGGTTTTTGGGCGATAGCTTATTCTCGAAGCTGTCCAACGCATAGCCCTTGGCCAGCCACTGCTTTACCTCCGGAAAAGTCAGGATTTCGGCCTTGGTAAACGGCACCGGCGCCGCCGTCCGCCCGGCGGGCGCGGCTTCCGATAAGAAGGTCAGGATTTTGGTAGCGGGCAGTTCTTCGGTACGCATTTGGAAAGAAAATTAACGGCAATTTGCGGCTGTTAAGAAGTCAGCCGGGTAGCTTATGTAAGGGAAAACCAGCCCGTAAAGTTGCGGCGCCCCGCCAAAAGGCCGCCGAAGTGCGCTTGCCGACCCGTGCTCACAGGGCCACCTGCTCCGGATAGTACCCGCCCGCAAAACCACTTTGCTCCGGTTTTGCGGGTGGGCACTGAGCCCTATTTATGGCCTGACACCACCCGTATCAGCAAACCAGCGGGCGGCCGCTCGCTGCAACTCGCCATAATCAGGCGCCCCCGCAGTGGCCCACGCCACAAACCCATCGGGGCGTAGTAGCACGGCGCTCAGGCCCAGTTGCTCTTGCGCCCGGCCCGCCACGTACTTCAGGCCGACGAACTCATTCGCTAACGTTTTAAGCGCGGCGTTCCCTTCAAAATCAAGCAGGATGCCGTGGCCATCGCGCAGGTGCTCGCCCAGCGTGGTACCATCTTCGAAGGCAAAGTTGGGCGCGCTGTAGCCTGCCAGCGGGTGCTCGCCCCCGAGGTCGTAGCGCGTGGCGATGCCCCAGACCCGGCCGGCGACGTAGGTGGCGCCATCCCGCGTGCCCAGCAGGTCGCGCATGATGGCTTGCAGCGCGCGGGCCGCCAGGCCGGGCGCCATAATGGCCACCTGCGCCCGCGACCAATCCAGGACCTGCGCCCCGATGGGGTGCCGCTCGGCGGTGTAGCTATCCAGCAGGCCGGCCGGCGCCTGGCCGTGGATGGTGGCGGCGAGCTTCCAGCCCAGATTCAGGGCGTCGCCCAAGCCCAGGTTGAGGCCCTGGCCGCCCAGCGGCGAATGGATGTGCGCGGCATCGCCGGCCAGCAGCACCCGGCCGTGGCGGTAGGTGGTGGCTTGGCGGGCGCGGTCGGTCCAGGTGGTGGCGGTGTGCAGCGCCTTGATGGTCACGTCGGTGCCCGAAACGCGGCGCAGCACCTGCTGCACATGCTCGCGGGTAGCGGGCTGGCCGGCAGCGTGAAATGCCCCGTCGTCAAAATCCTGGAGCATCACGTAGCCGGGCTGCGATTGCAGGTACATGCCGGTGGCGGTTAGGTTGCGGCCGGGCCGAAGCTTTTCCGGGTCGGCCAGCTCAAGCTGCGTGGTGTAGCCGGTGAAAGTGGGCTCGGTGCCGGCAAACTCAAACCCGCCCACCTTGCGCACCACGCTGCGGCCACCATCGCAGCCCACCAGCCAGTGCCCGCAAAATGCCTGGTCGCCAGCCTGCACCGTCACGCCGTCTTCGGTTTGCTGAAAGCCCGCAATGACCAGCCCACGCCGGATGACGACCCCCAGCGCGGTGGCGCGGCGCGTTAGCACGGTTTCCAGCTCGGCCAGCTCCGACAGCAGGCTGGGGGCGGTGGCGCTGGGCAGGCGATAGGGCCACTGCGAAAGGTCAATATCTCCTTCGTGAAAAGGAATGCCCGCAAAGTGGCCCACCTGCCGGCGGGCGCCCTGGCCGGCATTTTGGTGCGGGTTTTGGAGGCGCTTGTGTAGCTCCAGCTCGGGCAGTAGCCCTCGCCGGTCGAGCGCCTCTACCGACAGCGCATTCAGCCCACGCACCCCGAAGGGCAATTGCTTCAAGGGCGAAAGGGGCTGCTCGGCCTTTTCCAGCACCAGCACCGAGCACTTAGTCAGGGCCAACTCGCAGGCCAGGAACAAGCCCACCGGCCCGGCTCCGGCAATGAGGACATCGTAAACAACGTGATTTTGGGCGGATTTCGTGTTTTCCAGAGTGGTTTTCATGCCACAAAATTCCGGCCGGCACCAGCCTCAGGCTTGTACAAACGCGACAAAATCGGTGGGTACGGCCCGTTTTCCTAACTTGGCTTTGCGGGTAAAAGCGGCGGGCGTGGTGCCGCTGTAGCGCTTAAATTCCCGACTCAGGTGGGCCTGGTCGGCATAGCCCAGCTCTTGCGCCAAGCCGGCCAAATTGGCCGCCGGATTGTGCCACAAGTGGTTGCGCACCTGCTCGAAGCGCATCAGTCCGGATACGTCTTTCACGCTGTAGCCGGCGGCCTGCTTGAAGCGCCTTTCCAGGGTGCGCACCGTAGCGTGCGCTGCTGCCGCTACTTGGCTCACCGGCAGGGTGCCGTGGGCCGTTTGCAGCGCCGCGCCCGCCTTGCCGAGCAGGCTGTCGGGGGCCACGCGGGCGCGGGCCTGCTCGCAGTAGTGGGCTACCTCGGCCAGCGCCGCGGCGATGCTGCCCGCTTGAATCAACTGCTGCAAGGGGGCGTGCAACTGGGCAATCGGATGCGCCACGACGCGCACGCCATCCTGGCCGGGCGGCAGGCCGAGTAGGTCAAATACCGCCCAGGGAAAGCACCGGATGGCAATGATTTCCAGCTGATTTTGGGAGTGAAAAACCACCGGCTGATTGAGCAGCCCCACCAGAAACGGCGAGGGCAAAAGCTGCAAGCCGCTGGCAGTGAAAAGGCTACAGGCGCTACCAAAATGAAAAATAATTTCCGCGTAGCCATCGGGCACCACCTCAAAATTTGATGGGACTTTGCCGAAGTCTATACAATCATACCAAAAGCACTTGATGGTATCCCGCAGCGCGGCCGGCGGGGCAATTTCCTGGTGCTGCATGGTGGCAAGATAAAAGCGGGAGCCCGTGGCCACGCCGCGGACCCTCGCTGCTTTTTAGTTCGCAAGCCTAAGTTGTAGCCTGTAATTCATTAGCCCCAGCGGGGCGTTCCGTCGGTAGTACTTACAAAGAGCACTACAACAAAGCCCCAGCGGGGCGACCCATTTAGGTGAATGGGTCGCCCCGCTGGGGCTTTTTCTTCCTGACATTTCCTGACTTCTACCGACGGGTCGCCCCGCTGGGGCTATGGACCGCTAGGCTTGCCACCGCTTTATTTACCGGTAGTAAGCGCAGGTAGCCTGCCCAAACTGTCGGGTTTTGGGCGGGCGCTTCTAGCTGCGTTGCGAGCCGTACTGCTTTATCATGGCCTCTTCCTGCACAACGTGGTTGGCCGCGAACTGCTGGTGCTGCGCCTCGGTGCGCTCGGTACCCAGGCTGTCGAGCTGCTGCCGCAGCTTGTCGGCTGGCAGGTCGGTACCGTAGACCGGCGTGCCCGGCTGCTGCCGCCACGAGGTGTGCAGCGTGCCGTTGTCCACGGCGTCGAAGCCTAGCTCTTCGACTAGTGCCATTACTTTTTGCTTGGCGGCGGCATCGTCGCTGGCCACGGGCAGGCCAAAGCGAGCGGGGTCGCCGGCGGGCTTGCCCGCTTTTTCGAGGTGGTCGGAGTGGATGTTATTGAACACTTTCACCACCGGGCGGCCCAGGTGCTGCTGCACCCACTCGCTCTCGGTGAGGCTGCCGTGCTCTAGCTCGGGCAGTTGGCCGTCGCGCAGCAGCGGGTAGTAGTTGCTGGTGTCCACGATGGGCACCTCGGCGGGCACGCCTGCGAACAAGTCTTTGGGCAGGTCGGGGATGTTTTTCAGCGGAATGGTGACCACGATAAGCTCGCCATGCTGCGCCGCTTCCTGGGCCGTAACGGCCGTGGCGCCGGTTTTGGCGGCCACGTCTTTCAGGGTTTCGGGGCCGCGCGAGTTGGCGATAAACACCGAGTGGCCCAGGCTGACGAGCCGAACGGCGAGGGCGCTGCCAATGTTACCGGCCCCAATGATTCCAATTTTCATCTTGCTAAAAGTTAGTGCAGCTGCTCTGTGCGGCCGCGGGCAAGTAAACAATCTCGGGTACCAAAAGCTTTTTTTAGGCAGATTACCGGCTTCGGTATGCTTATTTTTAGGGGAGCGGCTGCCACAGTTGCGCGCAGTTGCGCGGGCTTTGTTTTCC
>Ga0265780_10005693_pt1 | contig 15710 bp, 11 predicted proteins | sample P1T30metagenome_FD_192432 | JGI IMG/M metagenome (GOLD analysis project Ga0265780, IMG submission 192432) | Plant litter microbial communities from East Loma Ridge, Irvine, California - P1 T30 | ecosystem: Environmental > Terrestrial > Plant litter > Unclassified | place: USA: California... | reverse complement strand
TCAGCGCGGCGCGGAAATCCTCGATCTCCTGCTTCGTCGCGGTCGGCCCGACCAGCATGCCGTACCCGCCCGAGCCATCGACGAGCTTGACGACGACGTCCTCGAGATTGTCGAGCACGTATTTGAGCGCCTGCGGTTCGCGGCAGCGCCATGTCTCGACATTGGGGAGCTTGCACGTGCCCCCCGAATAGAATTTCACGATATCGGGCATGTAGCTGTAGATCGCCTTGTCGTCGGCGATGCCGTTGCCCGGCGCATTGATGATCGCGACATTGCCCGCGGCGTATGCGGCGATCAGTCCGGGCACGCCCAGTGCGCTGTCGGGGCGGAAGACGAGCGGGTCGAGATAGTCATCGTCGATCCGGCGATAGATGACGTCGACCTTCACGCGCCCGGCGATCGTCCGCATCCAGACGATGTCGTCATCGACCACGAGATCCGCCGCCTCGACGAGCTCGACCCCCATCGAGTCCGCAAGGAAGCTGTGCTCGTAATAGGCCGAATTATAATGGCCGGGCGTCAGCACGACGCAGGTCGGTGCACTGACGCCGTGCGGCGCGACCGACTTCATCGTCTCGAGCAGCCGATCGGGATAGCTGTCGACCGCGGCCACGCGAAATTCGCGGAACAATTCGGGGCAAAGCCGCAGCATCGCCTCGCGATTTTCGAGCATGTAGCTGACACCCGAAGGCGTGCGCGCATTGTCCTCGAGCACGAAGAAATCGTCCGGCCCCGTGCGGACCAGATCGATCCCGCAGATATGCGCCCAGATGCCGTGAGGCGGGCGCATGCCTGCGATTTCCGGCCGGAACTGTGCATTGCCCATGACCAGATCCTCGGGGAGGATGCCCTCCTTGAGGATGCGACGGTCGCCATAGATATCGTCGAGGAACGCGTTGATCGCCTCGACGCGCTGGATCAGTCCCTCGGACAGGCGCGTCCATTCGTCATGCAGGAAGACGCGGGGGACGATGTCGAACGGGATGATGCGCTCGGCGGCTTCGTTTTCGCCGTAGACGGCAAAAGTGATGCCGAGTTGCCGGAACGTCGTCTCGGCCGCCTGCTGACGTCGCCGCAGCTCTACGTCGGGCGTGTCCTCGATCCAGCGTCCCAATGCCGCGAGTTCGGGGCGAACGGTATTATCGTCCGACGCCCCCATGATTTCATCAAACGCTCGTTTCCCCATCGGAATGGTAAATTCCCCATCAAGCGTTACGGTTCCATGCTGCATCGCATCGCTGCGCCGCACAAGCGTCGAATGTTCGTGAGCGGCCGCGATGCTCCAGCGTAGCCGGGGCGCGTCGCGCGTAGGAATGCAGCACCTCTCCCCTCCCGTCATCCTGACGAAAGTCAGGATCCAGGACCATCGAGCGCAAGCTCGGCAACCCTGAACCCTGCCTTCCCCCACGACGATGGAGACGAAATCAGCGCCCCAGCGCTTGCAGCAGACCGGGAGTCAGGACCTGCGGCAGGACGGTCGGCTCGGCGGCGCCGGGGGCGTAATAGAGGTAGAGCGGGACGCCGGCGCGGTTATGCGCCTGGATGAAGCGACCCATCACTGGATCGCCGTCGGTCCAGTCACCGATGAGCGCCGCGACCTTGTTCCTGGCGAACGCGTCGCGCACGCCCGCGGTGTCGATCGCCGCCTTTTCATTGACCTTGCACGTCAGGCACCAGTCGGCGGTGAAATACACGAACACCGGGCGCTTCTCCGCACGCAGCGATGCGAGCCGGGCCTCGGTAAACCCCTCGTCGCCAGCCGCCGCGGCCTTTGCCGATGCGGGTGGCGCGCGCGCGATGAGCACCGCGCTGCCAACGAAAACCACGGCCAGCGCGATCTGCGCCGCGGCACCGAACGCCTTGCCCTTGCGCTGGCGCGACCCGCCGATCCAGAGCACCGCGCCCACCGCCAGCACCGCGATCAGCGCGAGCGTCAGCGTGTCCACGCCGGTCTGACGCCCCAGCACCCAGCCAAGCGCGATCGCGGTGAGGAACATCGGCACCGACAGGATATGGCGGAACGTCTCCATCCACACGCCGGGCCTGGGCAGCCAGCGCCGCCATGCGGGCACGAACCCGATCGCGAGGAACGGCAGCGACAGCCCGATCCCGAGACCGCCGAACACCGCGAGCGCCGCCGGCCATGGCAGGACGAGCGCCGCGCCGAGCGCCGCGCCCATGAACGGGCCGGTGCACGGCGTCGCGATGAACGCCGCGAGCGCGCCGGTGGCGAACGCGCCGCTTGCGCCGCTTTCGCCTGCAAAGCGCGGCGTCGGCACCTCGAACAGCCCGGCGAGGTTGAACGCGATCGCCGTGCTCAGCAGGAGCAGCACGACGATCGCCGCGGGATGTTGCAACTGGAACGCCCAGCCGACCGCGGAACCGCCTGCTCGCAGCGCGAGGATCGCGGCCCCGAGCCCGAGGCAGACCAGCACGACGCCCGCGGTATAGGCGAGCGCCTCGCCGCGCGCGTCCTTCTCGCTCGCCCCGCCGCGCGCGAGGCTCAGTGCCTTGAGGCTGAGGATCGGGAAGACGCACGGCATGATGTTGAGGATCAGCCCGCCGAGCACCGCGCCCGCGAACGCGACCAGCGCGGTCAGCCAGACATTCTCGACGCTCGCCGTGCCCGATCCGCTGTCGGCCACCACGCCGGGCGTCGCCTTGACGCTCAGTCCCTGCGCGTCGCCGATCCGCAACACGCCCTCGACCGGCCCGCCGCTCTTTGCGTTCGCCGCGAGCTTCGTCTCGATCGTCAGCCGGTCGCCATCGCGCGTGACGTTCTGCCGAGCGCCATTGTCGATCACGCCGGTGGTGACGGGGAAGAAATACGCCGCGTCGGCCTTGGCGCTTGCAGGAAACGGCACCGCGATCCGCATTGTCCCGTTGCTCGCGGCATAGGTCGCGCCGGAATCGAGTGGCTTGGGGATGGCGCGCCGCCAGTCGGCAAAGGCCGCCGTCTGCGCGGCCGCGCCGTCGCCGATCGTCAGGTCAAGCGACAGCGCCTGCTCCTCGGGAACACAGATCGTCGCCGAGCAGACGAGATAGCTCGTCTTCAACCGGATCGGCAGCCTCGTCCCCGGCGCAAGGCCCGCGGGAATCTGGATCGTCACGAGCGGCGCATAGGGCGCCTCGTAGACATAGTTCATCAGGCCCGCGATCAGCAATGTCGTCGGCACCGGCCATTGGGGTTCGCCCGCCTTGGCACTCGCGGGCAGCGTCCAGTCGAACGTCGCCGGAAACCCCGCATCGCCGGGATTGCGCCAATAGCCGTGCCAGCCCTTTTCGGGCGTCGTCGCGAGCGCGATCGTCAGCGGCGCGCCGGCCTTCGGGCGATCGCTTTCGGCGACCAGCCGCATCGACAGGTGCTGGCTCGATCCGTTGAGCGATTCCGCGAACGCAGGCGACAGGCCGCACAGCGCCAGCAAAACCGTCATCACGACGCAACGTAAACTGCGCATGGCCATCCTTGTGTCGTTCATCGCCCAAAGCCATAGCGGTGGCGATGTCGTATTGCACTTCAAAGCGACGGCTGCTTCCGTGGTCGCCGCTTGCTAAAGGACTGTTCGTGAAAGCACTTATCGCCGCGCTGCTGCTGACCTCGGCCGCTTCGGCATCCGCCCAGACCACACCGCCGGCCCCGACGCCCGCCGCGGCCCCGACGACGCCGCCGAAACTGATCGTCGCGATCTCGGTCGATCAGTTCGCCGCCGATCTTTTCCAGCAATATCGCAACCGGTACACCGGCGGTTTCGCACGACTGCTCGGCGGCGTCGTGTTCCCCAGCGGGTATCAGAGCCACGCCGCGACCGAGACCTGCCCCGGCCATTCGACGATCCTGACGGGCATGCGACCGGCGCACACCGGGATCATCGCGAACAACTGGGTCGACCAGCGCGCCGGGCGGCCCGACAAGATCGTCTATTGCTCGGAGGACGAGCGCGTTACCGGCAGCACGCACGACAGCTACACCGTGTCGGACATGCACCTGAAGGTGCCGACGCTTGGCGAGATGATGAAGGCACGCGATCCGCGGACGCGCTCGGTGTCGGTCGCGGGCAAGGATCGCGCGGCGGTGATGATGGGCGGCCACAAGGTCGACGAACTCTGGTGGTGGGACGGCAAGACCTATGTCTCCTATGCGGGCCGCGCGGTGCCGCCCGCGGTGCAGCGCACGCGCGAAGCGGTCGCCAAGCTGATCGCGCTGCCACAGGCGACACTGCCGCTGCCGGGCTATTGCGCGGGCGTGAACCATCCGATCGTGATCGCGGGCAAGACCTATGGCCAGGGCCGGTTCGAACGCGCGGCGGGCGACGCCAAGGGCTTCCGCGTGTCGCCGGCGTCCGACGCCGCGGTGTTCGCGATGGCGGCAGCGCTCGTCCAGGACATGAAGCTCGGCACGGGGCCGCAGACCGACATCATCGACATCGGCGCGTCGGCGACCGATTATATCGGCCACTCCTACGGCACGCAGGGGTCGGAGATGTGCATCCAGATGGCCGAGCTCGATCGGACGCTGGGCGGGTTCTTCGCGGTGCTGGACGAGACCGGCGTCGATTACGAGGTGGTGCTGACCGCAGACCACGGCGCGCACGACGCGACCGAGCGCCAGCAGCAGCGCGCGATGCCGATGGAAGCGCATATGGACGAAAACGTGCTGGCCAAGCAGGTCGGCACCGCGATCGCCAAAGACCTGGGGCTGAAGGGCAGCGTGCTGCTCGGTACCGAGGGCGACGTCTATATCGATGATACCCTGCCGGCCAAGACGCAGGCGAAGGTGCTCGCCGAGGCGCTCCGCCGCTATCGTGCCTTGCCGCAGGTCGCCGCCGCCTTCTCGGCCGCCGAGATCATGGCGACGCCGATGGCGAAGACGCCGCCCGAGACCTGGACGCTGATCGAGCGCGCGCGCGCCTCGTACAGCGAGGGGCGCTCGGGCCAGCTCGTCACGCTGCTCAAGCCGCGCGTGACGACGATCGTGTCGCCGGCCGGTGGCTATGTCGAGACGCACGGGTCGCCATGGGATTACGATCGCCGCGTGCCGATCCTGTTCTGGCGCAAGGGGATGACCGGGTTCGAACAGCCGCTGTCGGTCGAGACGGTGGACATCGTGCCGACGCTCGCGGCGACGATCGGGTTGCCGGTCTCGGGGCTCGACGGCCGGTGCCTCGATCTCGATCCGGGCGCAGCGAGCACCTGCCCGAGCTGAGGCGCGCTCACGAACGCCCGAAGTCCTGTTCTCCCGCGAAGGCGGGAGTCCAGTCTGGGCTCCCGCCTTCGCGGGAGAACAGTCGCGTTGGATGCTGCGGCCTCCAACGCCCGGCCCTCCGTCATCTCAGCGAAAGCTGGGATCTTCCCGCACCGGCCACTCGCTGTCCCAACAGGGAGACCCCAGCTTTCGCTGGGGTGACGGGGTTTCAGGCGCCAGCGCCAGCGACCCGCTCGACTTCGAACGCGGTGGCCCAACTACCGCGTCTCGAACGCCCGCAGCCCAGTCCCCAGCCGGTTCGCTCCCAGCGCCAGCCGGTCATGGCTATAATCCGCAAGGAAAGCAGGGCTGCTCGCGTCCCCCGGTGACAGCCGCGCGTCATTGTCCTCCACCCGCAATCCGGTCGAGCGATAGGTCTTGGCCTCCGCCGCGACGACGATCAGCCCGGTGTGGTTCTCCTTCTGCTTGCCCTGCACGAAGGTGTTGCGCGCGATCAGCCCGGTTGCGCCCTCGGGCAGGTCGATCATGTAGTTGGTCTTGCGGCCCGCGCTGTCGTCGAAGCTGTTGTCGGTGATCGTCACGGTCGGCACGCGCAGCTTGACGTAATGACCGCCGGTGCCACGCTCGAACCGCGAGCGGGTGATCGTCACGCTGCCTTTGTTCGCGAGATAGATGGCGTGCGCGCAGCTCGGCGACTGATCGCACTGGCCCAGCCCCGAAAAGGTCGACTGGTCGATCGTGATCCGCTGTCCGTTCGGCTCGCCCCCGAGAATGCCCTCCTGGCTGTCGAGGAACATCGCGTTGACGACGCGCAGGTCGCCCATCTCGGTCCGGATGCCCGCGCCATTGCCGTCGGCGACGCTATAGCCGCGAAAGACGAGGCCATCGACGACCGAGCCTTGGCCGCGCAACACCAGCGCGGCCTTGTCCTCGCACGCCACGCGCTCGAAGATCGCGGTGCCCGGCTCCACCGCCTTGAAGGTAATCCGCCCGCCTGCCTGCACCGCGCATTCGCGGTAGGTGCCGGGCGCAATCAGGATCGTCGCGGTGCCCAGACGGATCGACGACACCGCCTCCTGCAGCGTCGCGAACCCCTGCCCGTCGACCGTGAAGGGCGCAGCGCGGCGTACCGGCGCCTGCGCCGAAGCGGACGCGGCGACCATCGCAAGCAGCAGGAGAGATCGGTTCACGCAAGGCACTCCCTCATCCGGCACCATCATCATGCCGCGACGTGCCGTCCCTAGCGCGGATCCGGCGTGCCTGCCGATAGCGTGTCCCCTGCGTCGCGTCCCGCAATGACGCACCGGACAGACTGATCGACTCCGGTGCGATCGGGTCTTGGCATATTGCCCCCGCCACCCCGGCGGCATACCACGGGCTCACGATACAGCCGGCGGGGGGGGCCCGACCGCGCGCAGGGGGGATTGCATGCACGCTATGACGCCGACGGAGGTCTTCCTCCTCGCGATGCTGATCATTTTCACGGTGCCCTATCTCGTGTGGCGACTTGGCCGGACGGATTACTGGGCACCGCTTGTGGTGGTGCAGATCTTCGGCGGCATCCTGCTCGGGCCGGGCGTGCTGGGGGCGATCTTCCCCGAATATTACGCGACGATCTTCACGCCCGTCACGCTCGGCTCGCTCAACGGCGTCGCCTGGTGGGCGGTGATGATGTTCGTCTGGGTCGCCGGTATCGAGCTCGATCTCGGCGAAGCGTGGCAGCGGCGGCGCGAGACCGGGGTCACCGCCGGGCTCGCGCTCGCAGTGCCGCTCGTCACGGGCAGCATCGCTGCGGCGGTCATGTTGCGCTATCCTGGCTGGGCAGGTCCGTCAGGCGCGCGCTGGCAGGTCATCCTCGGCATCGGCATGGCCTGCGCGGTCACCGCGCTGCCGATCCTCGTGCTGTTCCTGGAAAAACTCGAGGTGCTGCGCGAGCCGATCGGCCAGCGCATCCTGCGCTATGCCAGCCTCGACGACATCGCGATCTGGGGCGTGCTCGCGCTGATCCTGCTCGATTGGGAGCGGGTCGGGCGGCAAGGCGCGTTCCTCGTCGGCTTCGCGCTCGCCACGGTTATCGTCCGCCGGCTGATGGCGCAGATTCCCGAGCGCGATCGCTGGTATGTCAGCCTGATCTGGCTTGCCGGCTGCGGGTTCGCCGCGGACTGGGCAGGGCTGCATTTCATGGTCGGCGCGTTCCTGTCGGGCGCGGTGCTCGACGCGAAATGGTTCGATCAGAAGCGGATGGACGATTTCCGCCACTTCGTCCTGCTCGCGGTCATGCCGGTGTTCTTCCTGTCGACCGGTTTGAAGACGCAATGGGCGGTCGGCGGGGTCGCGGTGTTCGCCGCCGCCGCGCTGCTGCTGCTGGCCTCGGTCGGTGGCAAGCTCGCCGGCGTCCATGCCGCCGGCCGGCTGCTCAAATGGCGCCCGGGTGAAGCCTCGGTGATCTGCTGGCTGCTTCAGACCAAGGCGCTGATCATGATCATCTTCGTCAACATCCTGCTCGACAAGGCGATCATCACGAACGAGACCTTCACCGCGCTGCTGCTGATGGCGCTGGCGAGCACGATGCTGACCGTGCCGATGGTCGCGCCGAAGCTGAAGAAATTGGCGGGGCTGGTCGGGCGTAGCGCCTGACACACCGTGTTCACCCGCCGGGGCGGGTGAACACTCCTCTAGTCGAGGTTCGGCCGCAGCCAGCGTTCTGCGGTCGGCAGGTCGACACCGCGGCGCGCCGCATAGTCCTCGAGCTGGTCGCGGCCGACGCGCGCGACGCCGAAATACTCTGCCTGCGGATGGCCGAAATAGAAGCCCGAGACGGCAGCGGTCGGGAACATCGCGAAGCTCTCGGTCAGTTCGAGCCCAGTCGCGGTCTCGGCGTCGAGCAGGTCGAACAGGATCGGCTTCAGGCTGTGATCGGGGCATGCGGGATAGCCCGGCGCGGGGCGGATGCCGCGATACTGTTCCTTGATCAACGCGTCGTTGGTCAGCTGTTCCTCGGGCGCATAGCCCCACAGCTCCTGACGGACATGCTTGTGCAGCCGTTCGGCAAACGCCTCGGCAAAGCGATCGGCGAGCGCCTTGAGCAGGATGTCGTTGTAATCGTCATGCCCCGCCTTGAACCGCGCGATATGCGCGTCGATCCCGTGGATGCCGACTGCGAACCCACCAAACCAGTCGTCCTGCGTGTCGACGAAATCGGCGAGACACATGTTCGCGCGACCCTCGCGCTTGGCGATCTGCTGGCGGAGCATGGGCAATCTCACGTCATCCTGACGAAAGTCAGGACCCAGAGTCCCAAGCGTTTCGCCCTGCAACTCTGGGTCCTGACTTTCGTCAGGATGACGGTCACGGGTAACGACGACATCATCCCCCTCGCGCCGTGCGGGCCAGAGCCCGACCACGCCGCGCGGCGTCAGCCACTTCTCTGCAATGATCGTGTCGAGCATCGCCTGCGCGTCGGCGTACAGCGAACTCGCGCTCTCGCCGACCACCTCATCGGTCAGGATCGCCGGGAAATTGCCCGCCAGCTCCCACGCGCGGAAGAACGGCGTCCAGTCGATATAGTCGCGCAGGTCGGTCAGGTCCCAGTCCGCGAACACGTGCACGCCGGGCTTCGCCGGCGCCCCCGGCTTCATCGCGAAGTCCGCGACGAACCCGCGCGCGCGTGCGGTTTCCAGCGGCAGCAGCTCGCTCTGCCCCTTGTTGGCGCGCGCAAGTCGCACCGCTTCATATTCGTCGGCGGTCTTCGTCACGAACTCGTCGCGGATCGTGTCCGACACCAGCGTCGACGCAACGCCGACCGCGCGGCTCGCATCGAGCACGTGCACGACCGGACCATCATACGCCGGCGCGATCCTGAGCGCGGTGTGGACCTTCGACGTCGTCGCGCCACCGATCAGCAGCGGCATCGTCATGCCCGCACGCTTCATCTCCTCGGCGACCGTCACCATCTCGTCGAGGCTCGGCGTGATGAGGCCCGACAACCCGATCATGTCCGCGTCGTTCTCGTTCGCCGCCTCGAGGATCTTCGACCACGGCACCATGACGCCCAGGTCGACTACGTCGAACCCGTTGCACTGGAGCACGACGCCGACGATGTTCTTGCCGATGTCGTGCACGTCGCCCTTGACGGTCGCCATGATGATCTTGCCCTTGCCGCGCGCGCCGGGCTCCTTGGCCGCCTCGATGTACGGCAGCAGATGCGCGACCGCCTTCTTCATCACGCGCGCCGACTTCACGACCTGCGGGAGGAACATCTTGCCGCTGCCGAACAGGTCGCCGACGACGTTCATGCCGTCCATCAGCGGACCCTCGATCACCTCGATCGGGCGACCGCCATTGCCGTCGATGATCTGGCGCGCTTCCTCGGTATCCTCGACGACGTGCAGGTCGATGCCCTTGACCAGCGCATATTCGAGCCGCTTGTTGACGTCGAGCGAGCGCCACTCGGCCGCCGCTTTCTCGGCGACGACGTCGGTACCGCGATAGCGTTCGGCGAGCTGGACGAGCCGCTCACCCGCTTCGGGATCCTTGTTGAGCACGACGTCCTCGACCGCCTGACGCAGCTCGGGGTCGATATCGTCATAGATGTCGAGCTGGCCGGCGTTGACGATCGCCATGTCCATGCCCGCGGGGATCGCATAATACAGGAACACGCTGTGCATCGCGCGGCGCACGGGCTCGTTGCCGCGGAACGAGAAGCTGAAGTTCGACAGCCCGCCCGAGATATGGACGTGCGGGCAGCGCGCCTTGATCTCGCGGCACGCCTCGATGAAGTCGACGCCGTAATTGTCGTGCTCCTCGATCCCCGTCGCGACCGCGAAGACGTTGGGATCGAAGATGATGTCCTCGGGCGGAAAGCCGATCCCGACCAGCAGCTTGTACGCGCGCTCGCAGATCTCGACCTTGCGGTCCTTGGTGTCCGCCTGCCCGACCTCGTCGAACGCCATCACCACCACCGCGGCGCCGTAGGCCATGCACTTCCTGGCTTGGGCTAGGAACTGCTCCTCGCCCTCCTTCATGCTGATCGAGTTGACGATCGGCTTGCCGCTGACGCACTTCAGCCCCGCCTCGATCACGCTCCATTTCGAGCTGTCGACCATGAACGGGATGCGCGCGATGTCGGGTTCGGCGGCGATCAGCTTCAGGAACGTCGTCATCGCGTGGTGCGCGTCGAGCAACCCCTCGTCCATGTTGACGTCGAGCACCTGCGCGCCGCTCTCGACCTGCTGGCGCGCGACCTCGACCGCGGCGGGATAGTCGCCCGCCATGATCAGCTTCTTGAAGCGCGCCGAGCCGGTGACGTTGGTGCGCTCGCCGATGTTGACGAAACTGGTGGAGGAAGTGCTGGTCATTGTCTGTTCTTCAAAAAGCCCTCTCCCCTCCGGGGAGAGGGTTGGGAGAGGGGCTGTGTCTCACCGAGAGCGGCACTGCTGGGCAGCCCCTCTCCCCGACCCTCTCCCCGCAGGGGAGAGGGAGCAGCGGCCTCAGGCCGCCATCGTGAACGGTTCGAGGCCGGCGAGCTTCGTCCGCACCTCCGGGCTCGCGACCGCGCGCGGTTCGAGCCCGCGCACGCCGTCCGCCATCGCCTTGATATGCGCCGGCGTCGACCCGCAGCAGCCGCCGAGCACGTTGACCTGCTTGGCCACCGCCCATTCGCCGACCAGCCCCGCAGTCGTCGCCGGCATCTCGTCATACTCACCGAGTTCGTTGGGCAGCCCGGCATTCGGATAGATCATGATCAGCGTATCGGCGATGCCCGCCAAGGTCTTCACATGCGGCCGCAGCTGCTCCGCACCGAACGAACAGTTGAGCCCGATCGTGATCGGCCGCGCATGCCGCACCGCGTGCCAGAACGCCTCGACCGTGTGCCCCGACAGGTTGCGCCCCGACAGATCGGTCAGCGTCATCGACAGCATGATCGGCACGTCGCGCCCCAGATCGTCGCCCGCCTCGATCGCCGCCATGATCCCGGCCTTGGCGTTAAGCGTATCGAACACCGTCTCGATCAGGATGAAGTCGACCCCGACCCCCTCGCCGCCTTCGAGCAGCGCGTCGATCTGCTCGCGGTACACGCCCTTCAGATAATCGAAGTCGATCTCACGAAAGCCCGGATCGTTGACGTCCGGGCTCAGCGACAGCGTCTTGTTGGTCGGCCCGATCGCGCCCGCGACGAACCGCGGCCGGCCGTCCTTCGCTTCATACTCGGTTACGAGGCGGCGGGCGATCTTCGCGCTCTCGACGTTGATCGCGCGCACCAGATGCTCGGCGCCATAATCCGCCTGGCTGATGATGTTCGCGCTGAACGTGTTGGTCGACACGATGTCCGACCCCGCGTCCAGATATTCGCGCGTGATCGTCTCGGGCACGTCCGGCTTGGTGATCGCCAGGATGTCGTTGTTGCCCTTCTGGTCGTGGCTGAGCCCAAGGTTGCCCGCATAGGCCGCCTCGTCGAGCTTCCAGTTCTGGATCTCGGTCCCGAACGCGCCGTCGGTGATCAGGATGCGCTTGGCAGCTTCGGCGTTGAAACGGTCACGTACATTCATCAGTTTCACTCCGTCATCCCGGACTCGATCCGGGATCCAGGACAACAAAGAGCACCGCTTGGCGCTCTGGATCCCGGATCCAGTCCGGGATGACGATGGGGTCTATGCCGCGGCGACCGTTTCGGCCGACTTGGCGCGCACGCCGAGCATATGACAGATAGCATAGGCGAGTTCGGCGCGGTTGAGCGTGTAGAAGTGGAAATCCTTCACGCCGCCCGCATAGAGCCGCCGACACATCTCGGCCGCGATCGTCGCCGCGACGAGCTGCCGCGCGGCGGGATGATCGTCGAGTCCCTCGAACAGCCGGTCCATCCAGGCCGGGATCTCCGCGCCGCAAAGCCCCGCAAACTTGCGCGTCTGCGCGACGTTCGACACCGGCAGGATGCCCGGCAGGATCTGCGCGGTGATGCCCGCCGCGGCGACGCGGTCGCGGAAGCGGAAATACGCCTCGGGCGAAAAGAAGAACTGCGTGATCGCACGACTCGCGCCTGCGTCGAGCTTGCGCTTCAGATTGTCGATGTCGGCGTTGGCATCACCCGATTCCGGATGGGATTCGGGATAGGCCGCGACCGAGATCTCGAACGGATGCAGCTTGCGCAGGCCCGCGACGAGCGCCGCCGCATTCTCATACCCGCCCGGATGCGCCTGATAGGGCTGGCCGAGCGTCGGCATGTCGCCGCGCAATGCGACGATATGGCGGACGCCTGCCGCCCAATATTCCTCGGCGACCTGGTCGATCTCGGCCTTGGTCGCCTCGACGCAGGTGAGATGTGCCGCCGCGTTCATCGACGTCTCGCGCTGGATCCGTGCGACGGTCGCATGCGTCCGCTCACGCGTCGAGCCGCCCGCGCCGTACGTCACCGACACGAAATCGGGACCGAGCGGCTCGAGCGTGCGGATCGCGTCCCAGAGCTGCGCGTCCATCTTCTCCGTCTTGGGCGGGAAGAACTCGAAGCTGATGCCGACATCGCCCGCCAGATCCGCAAACAGCGGCTCTTCGAGTGCGCGACGGGCTTCCGCCAATTGGGGAACCGAAATGTTCGTCATGCCGCCTTCACCTCACGCAGGCTCGCGCCGACCTTCCGGCCGAGCCATAATTTCACTGTCAACTCGCCGCCCTCGAGCGTCTCGACACGCGCCGTCTGGAGCCCTGCCGCGTCGAACCATGCTGCCATCTGATCATCCGCGAACCCGAGCCGCGTATGCGCGTCGCGGGTCCGGAGATCCTCGCGATCGTGGCTGGCAAAATCCGCGATCAGCAACCGTCCACCCGGTTTCAGCACGCGGGCGGCTTCGCCCACCGCGGCCCCGGGCTGCTGCGCGAAATGGAGGACATGGTGCAGGATCGCGACGTCGGCAGCGGCATCGGCCAGAGGCAGCGCGTAGAGATCCGCCTGGCGAAGTTCCGCATGCGCCATGTCGTGCAGCTTCGCGCGCGCCAGTCGCAACATCTCCGAGCTGCGATCGATGCCGAGCGCGACCTTTGCCCGGTTGCCGAACAGTTCGAGCATGCGCCCCGTACCCGTGCCGATGTCGATCAGCGTTCCCATCGCGGCGTCCCCGAGCATCGCCGCCATCGCCGCCTCGACTTCGCTCTCGGCGATATGCATCGACCGGATCGCATCCCATTCGCCGGCATGACCCTCGAACCATGCCGCGGCACTCGCCGCCCGGTCCGCGCGCACCGCCGCGAGGCGCGCGACGTCGGCCACGGCCCAATGGTCGGGCTCCGCCTTGTCCCACTGGTCGAGCGCCGCGGCGATGGGTTCGATGATGTCCGCCCGGCCAAGCGCCACGAAGACCCAGCTCCCTTCCTTGCGCCGCTCGGCCAGGCCGGCGTCGCAGAGGATCTTCACATGCCGGGATACGCGCGGCTGGCTCTGGCCCAGCACCTGTGCAAGCTCGCCGACCGACAGCTCCATCCGCCGCAGCAACGCGAGAATTCGAAGCCGGGTCGCGTCCGCCATCGCACGGAAGATTTCGAGCGCCATCGTCATGCAGCAACATATAAAGAATTCTTTATATGCGGTCAACGCGGCCCGTGGCATTCTTCTACAGGACAGGCCGCAGAACGTCATCCTGTCGCATCCGACGGATCATATCGGCACGACCCGCGTTCGAGTGCGCTATGGGCTAATGAACCTAGCTCACAGGGACATATCCCCCCGGACCAACGCCCGGGTTCCTCGATGGGAGTGATTGCACATGAAGAAGTTCCTTATTCCTGCACTGGCCCTCGCCGCTGGTCTTTCGGCCTGCAGCAACAATGCCCAGAACGAGACCGCCGAGGCCGCAAACGCGATCGCCACGGATGCGACCGCAACGACCGAGAATGCCGTCAACGACGTCGAAGCCGCCAGCGACCGCGCGCTCGGTTCGGCAGAAGCCTCGCTCGACAACGCCGGTGCGCGCCTCGACCGCGCGGGTGACCGCCTCGACGCGTCGACCGACCGCGCCGGCGATCGCATCGAAGCCGATGCGGATCGCGCTGGTGCTTCGATCAACAACGGCGCAGACCGCGCAGCAGACGCGACGGGCAATGCGCTGACCCGCGCAGGCAACGCGATCAAGGATTGACCTGATGCGCCCTCACTTGCCCGGTCTCGGATTGCTGGTGGGGGCGCTTCTGGCGGCGTCGGCGTGTTCACCGTCCGACGCGCCGCCGGGCGCCGTCACGGCAGACGAGGCGCAGCAACTCAACGACGCGGCGGCGATGCTCGATCAGAACAGCGTCGATCTCGACCAGATCAATGCCGAGACCGTACCGAATTCCGTAACAAACCAAGGTGACCCGCCCCGATGACCCAGCGCCGCCTCGGCTCGACCGACCTGAAGATCGCCCCGCTGGTCCTGGGCGGCAACGTCTTTGGCTGGACGGCGGACCGCACCGCCAGCTTTGCCGTGCTCGACGCGTTCGTCGCGGGCGGCGGCACGATGATCGACACCGCGGACGTCTATTCCGCATGGATCAACGGGCATTCCGGTGGCGAGTCGGAGAGCATGATCGGCGAATGGCTGAGGACGTCCCGCAAGCGTGACGCGGTTCTGCTCGCGACGAAAGTCGGCATGCTCGCGGGCGATGGCGGTGAAAAGCTCGCACCGGCGCGTATCGCGGCCGCAGCCGAAGCCTCGCTCAAGCGGCTCGGCACCGATCGCATCGATCTCTATTATGCGCATCAGGACGACGAGCAGGTCGCGCAGGATGATGTCCTCGAGGCGTTCGGCAAGCTCGTCGATGCCGGCAAGGTCCGCGTCATCGGCGCGTCGAACTTCCATGCGGCGCGTCTCAAGTCCGCGGTCGACAGCGCGAAGGCGTCGGGCCTGCCGCGCTATCATGTCCTTCAGCCCGAATATAACCTTGTCAGCCGCGAGAAGTTCGAAGGCGAGTTGCAGGATTACTGCGTCACGGAGAATATCGGCGTGCTGCCCTATTACGGGCTGGCATCGGGGTTCCTCACGGGCAAATACCGGACGCGCGATGATCTCGACCAGAGCGTGCGTGGCCGCGGGATGGGAAAATTGCTCGAAGGCAAGGGCAAGGACGTTCTGGATGCGCTGGACGGCGTGGTCGAGGAGACCAAGGCGACGCATGCACAGGTCGCGCTGGCCTGGCTGATGGCACAGCCAGGCGTCACCGCACCGATCGCGAGCGCGACCACCGTCAAGCAGATCGAGGACCTATTGCCCGCAATGACGCTGACGCTGGCTGACGATCAGCGCGACCGCCTCACGATGGCGGGCGCCTGATCGTTACCGCAGTTCGTCGACGATCGCCGAATATTCATAGGGCTTCTGGAAGAACGCGACATCGTCGGGAAGCCGATCGACCGCACGCGGCTTCCCGCCGGACGTAACCACGACCCGGATATCGGGCCAGCGCTCGCGCACCACCATCGCGAGCGCCAGCCCGTCCATGGTCCCGGGCATGTCGATATCGGTGAAGACGGTGCGTACGTCGT
>Ga0265780_10005692_pt1 | contig 15710 bp, 5 predicted proteins | sample P1T30metagenome_FD_192432 | JGI IMG/M metagenome (GOLD analysis project Ga0265780, IMG submission 192432) | Plant litter microbial communities from East Loma Ridge, Irvine, California - P1 T30 | ecosystem: Environmental > Terrestrial > Plant litter > Unclassified | place: USA: California... | reverse complement strand
CGTCAAAGTGTTGTTGGTGTTCATATGGCAAAGGCGAAGGCTCGCGACTCGATGTAGGCATCAATTGCGGGAATGCAGATCCGTCGTGATAAGATGCCGGTAACGGTTGAGGCGAAGTTTCGCGATACATGGGCTGAGGAGATGGTGCTCTGTAAGGATTAGGAGAAACACGTCGAGACATATGCTGAGGCTGAGGCGAAGGAGCACGGTAAGGATCCGGGACTGGCGCAATGTACATCGGCTGAGGGGATGCCGCGCGATACATGCTGCTCCGGTTCATGGCAGCAGCTTGCTCGTAACCGGGAGTTGGTGTTGGAGAATTTGAAGGCCGTCTGCTTATCCGCCTATGTGCCCGCCTTTCGCTGTCTCGTCTCTCATTCGCGCGAGGCACTGGCGCGGGCATCCTAAACCCGTTGTCCGCGCTTTTGGTCGGGCTGCTGGAGCTGGCACCCTTGAGAGTTCCCGTCGGTGCCTGTGCAGTCTTCATACTAGAGAACGGCCTGAAGCTGCTCTTCGGCTTAGGCTTCTCCGCCACGGCCTCTTGCTTCGCGGCCGCCTCTTTCTCAGCTCTCGATCCGACCTTCTCGTATGCTTGGAATGGTTTCCGAAAGCCCTTGCCCTGGGGAGAGTTGCGCGCGTTGGCTTGTTGTGGAGGTGTTGAATGGCGGCTATTAGGCGCAGGCTGGAAGCCGTCTTCCAGCACCTTGACGAAGTTGGACGGGAACATGCCAATCGCTCTGGGGTCACGTCGCAGCCGTCCCATCCACCAAAGGCCGTCGCCCGCGTTCAGCGCTTCGATCAGGTCGCCTTCGACAAAGCCCAGGTCGCGTTTCGTCTCGCCGCCCCAAGAATATGTTGCCCTGACCCAGCAGGGGAATCGCGTGGGGAGATCCGGTGGGGCGCCCATGGCGTCGAGGTATAGCAAAGGGCTGTAATGACTGGTGTTGTTTGTGAATGCCGAGAGGTGTGAAGGCACAAGCGTTAAACCATTTGTCGCAGGTCACTCGGGGGCGTGTGGAGGTGCTGCTGTTTTCGCTGGAGAAGCTGGCGATGGTTGCTATGTGAGTTGGAAGGTCTCGGTTGGGCCGCAGCTATAGCGGACGGAATGGCTGCACGGTCGTTTAGATGGAGTGTGAGTAAGAGGACACAGGGAGTGGAGTGAAGTGAATACAACAGAAGTAGACTGAAGAGAGAGTAAGCGAAGCGAAGACAGACGACTTGATACGCGATAAGGTAGGTCGTGGTAGTAGTGGTGGTACTGTAAAGATGGCGGCCGGGCATATGAAGCCAGCAGCGGTTGCGTGTGTTGTTGATGTTGTGATTGGACGGGTGTTCACGCTTGACAACAAGTCAACAAACGCTAGTGCCGGGCGGCAGAGCTACTCGACGATGATCCGCATCGGCTCCAGAGTGGACCTCAGGCGAGCCAACCTAAAACAGATCCATTCAATCAAAACACTCCCCATTCAAATAAGCTCACGTGTCACCTCACTCTTCTAACCACACTCGTACCTTACACACAACAGGTACCTTGCCTGATGCAGGTACACGGCAGAAAGAGGTCCACCTCCTGCGGCCGGTAGCCCTCGTTGCGACAGTGACAAGCGGAGAAGATGCGCCATCTATCTGAATATGTCCTTAAGAAAACAATTGAATGGTACAGCGCTGTCTCTGCGGTTTAGTAGGTTTGATGTGACTTGGGCTTGAAGGTGTACCTGTGAAACCCTTTGGGTGGTCTGGGATATGTACATTTACTGAGCACATCACTCTTCGCATGGTTCAAACCGGTCAGAACAACTCTCAATCCGAAGGTACGTCGGTACAGTGAGTTTGAGAGATACAACAAAGGCAAGCTGTCCCACTTTTCCCGTCCGTCCCCCAGGAACCACGTTACATCTACATCTACATCTACTACTGTACAGATCTTGATACACAGAGCTCGGACGCTGCCCTTCCCCATTCCCACCAGACTATGCATCAGTCTTCGAAAGGGCAGCCTTGGCCCTCTCCACGCCGTCTCGCGCTCTCTGCCACGTCTGCACGTCTTCAGGTCGCACCGCCACACGGCCGCCCTTCTGCACGATATTCCTGAGCTGGCCCTCGACCTCGGCGAGCACCCTCCTGCCGTTCTCCCTTACAGAAAGCTCGAAATCGTTCCTCTTCGCTCCCCACTTCGTCTGCATGCGCCTCAAACTCCACACAAGACCGAGCGCAGCGACCGCGCCTGCTTCCGCGGCCGCCGTGCCCGCGCTCGCGACCATCAACCATGCGCCCAGAGCCGTCGTGCCACCGATGGTGGTGAGAGTGCTCATGAGGAGCGTCTGTGCCCTTCTGTGCAGGTTGGGCACGAGGGTGTGCAACATGGTCGCCCGTGACAACGTGATCATCTGTGGCCACGGCGGGTCGAACAGCGCATTCACGCCGCTCTGCTCCTGCAGGCGAGACAGCATGGCGGGCATTTGCATGAGCTCGGCGACGCTCTCCTTGTGGTCTTTGACCGCCTCGTACGTCTCCATTTCTTTCTTCGTGCCCTCTTCCATCAAGCGCTGCTCGACGCCGCTGAGCTTCAGCTCGTCTGCGGTGGCGATGCCAGACTCGACGATGCGGCCGCTGAGGAAGGCAAGGTTTTGCTCTGCCTCGTGCAGCCAGCTGCGTTGTAGGATGTCTGCGGCTGAGAATGTGACGTCGTCGATCCGCCAGAGGAGACGGAACCATGCTGTCCGGTGCCATGACTTTGACTCAAGAGCTGTTGTGATGTTCATTTGAAGATCTCTGTGTGCTTCAGCCGACCATGTGGTGATGGCTTCCTGTAGCGCGGCGCGTTTTGCATCCGCGATTGTAATCTTCTTCACTTCTGTCGTCCGCTCGAGTTGGATTTGGTCGATCGCGTGACCGGTGGACTCAAGAGCAGAGTCAATCTGCGCCTGAACCGCCTGCTTCAACCCAGAAGGTGTGCGAACGTTGGCCGCGGTAATCCACTCGCTGATGGCCGATACTCTGCTTCCCTCCCACTCCTCGCTGAATTGTACGCCATTCGCTCTGCTTTCACGGAAGATTCCCAGAGCGTGACTCGCCAGGTCAATGTTGATGATCTTGCCAAGCTTGTCCTCTTGCGATGTCGTTTCCGCAGCGGCGGGTACCGCCATGGCCAGGTTGATCGCAGACGCGATGAGATCCGGATTAAGGCCAGCCTTGAGCATGTGTCCGCACTCCACCGCACCCTCCACTCCCTCGCCCACAACCAAAGCCTTGTGAACAGGATACCTCACGAACCCAATCCTCCCGCCATTGGACATAGGCATCGACAGACTAGGCACCAGTGCCGAGCTCTCCAGATCCCTCTTGTTCGCCCCCTCGTACCCCCCAAGCCCAGCGCCATTAAGCCCTGTCACCAGAATCTCCAACCCATGCCTCTTCAGCATCGGAGAAGGCACAAGCAGCGTCCGCACCATGGGGCTATCAGCCGGCACCGCGTCCTCCGGCTCGCCATACCTCAGCAACAGACTTCTCGCATCGCCCGCCTCGCCCATGATCCTCTGTTCCCATTCCTCCTCATCCCCAAGCGCATCCGCCACCAGAACTCGTGCAAGCCGCCTAGCAGCAGCCGCTCCCTTTTCGCCCAACCCCAAGAATGCCACGCGGATAACAGGGTCGGCGCTCTCCAAACTGCGCAGCGCAAGCTGCAGCCGCGAGAGATCCACGAAACCGCTCGCCGAGTCCTGTAGTGCATTCAGTCGCTGGTGCAATTCGCGGAACTCCAGAGGAACGGTCGAAGGCGCGTTGATTGCTGTTGAAGAGGCCAGTGAGCCGTTGTGTCGTTTGCCGAGTGAGGGCAGGAGGGTCGCGGCATTGTTGTGCTCACGCGTGCAAGTCGCACGTGTTTGCGAGCGGGAATGAAGCGCGCGGGTCTGAGTCTGTCGAGAACGCGCATGCTGGCTGTAGGAAGTTCGTGGTTGGCTGGAAAGCGCATTTGTCGCGCTGGTGAAGAGGCATGACGGGCAGATATAGTTTTCTGCCGTTCCAGATGCCGGTGTCCTGGGAGAAAGGGCGATTTGCCGAAGCGCTCGAGGCGCGCGACGGGACATGGCTGGGTGTTGGTCGCAAGTGTAGGATTCAATGTTGGTCTGGATCGAGGGATTCTGGAATCTTGATGATGGCGAACGGCAATGCTGCGCACAGGCGCTCCGATGCGAGCTGCTGCACAGCCTTTGTCTCCACTTTGAACTGCAGGCGCGGGCTTTGCTGGGGTTTGAGGCGATCAATTGATTCATTCGATGTCTAGGTAGGTAGTTACATTGACTGATGGACGGATTGATGAGGTGAGCTTAGTTATCAATGGTTTATTTTCCAAGTAACTCTAAACGCACCGTGACAGTCGAGTAGTGTTTATATCCATCAACACAGCAGCCACAATCAAGCACTGACAAAACACGGGGTGGTGGATTCTCAGTGATTATTTTGTGAGAATAGACAGTGTATGGTTCGATACTGGACATCTACTACCACACGCTAAGCTCCAAGTACTGCGTGTCAAATGAACCAGACGGCTTTTTCACCTCAACGCTCGACGAGCTCTCTTCCTAACCTTGGCCATGATGGCTCTTATTGACACCCCTATCAAACGCCTAGCGCCTATGCTTCCGAGGGCACAAACGTGCCATCCTCTTGTGATAAATTCGCACACCGGTCGAGCTCGCACTTACATGGTCTCGACCTCCTTCATTTGCACACCCGGCGGGTCCTTCTCGACCAACTGGCGGCTGGCGCGCCACACTTGGATCAAGTTGTCTTCGGCAGCACTGACCATGACCCAGGGATCGTTCCTATTCCAGGAAAAGTCACTGACGCGGTTGGTGTGACCGCCGTGCATGAAGAGCATCTCAGGCGGACCATCCTCGGCATCCTCGGGAGACTGCTCGCAGCCCGTCTTGCTGATATCCCAGAAGATGGTTCGGCGATCGTCTGAAGACGAGCACAGGATCGCGCTCTCACTGGGGTGCCAGTCGACCTTGGTGATCTGGTCTCTGTGGCCCTCTAGCGTGTGAATAGGTCCACTGCCTGGGAAGCGGAGATCGAACAGGCCAATTGTCTGGTCTGCAGAGCCGGTAGCGAGAAGCTTGTCCATTGTGGGGTGGAATGCAAGGGTGTTGATTGCATCGCTGTGTGCGTTCTTGAAGATGACCGCTGCGTCATCGCCCTTTTTGCGAATATCCATGAACTGTATGCTGAGGTCGTCCGAGACGGAGCCGAAGAAGTTTTGTCCGTAGGCAGGATGATACTGGACATCGTTGACGGTCGCACTGTGATGAGAGAATTGGCGATGGGGCTGGATCACCTTTGTGTCAAGTGAGAAGTCGCGAGGCAGGTCCCACAGATTCACAATCTTGTCCTCGCCTCCGGAAAGCAGCTGGCCTTCAACAAACGGATTCCACTCCAGGGCAAAGCCTTCGCCGGTGTGTCCAGAGAGCGTGGCTTGCGGCTTTGCAATGTCGTCGGCCGGGACGGATGAGTGCTTGGTGCGGTCCCAGACATAGACCTTGTGGTCTGGGGAGAAAGTTGCGATGATGTTGGGGTTTTGAGGTTGGTACCGGGCCTTGTTGACTTCACCGGGGTGGACAATTTTCTGGACAACGGAGAACTTGATCTGCTCTTTGCTCGCGCCATGGCCGCCGAGATCTTCAGCGGCTGGGTTGTAGTCGGCCAGGGTCATCGCTGGTGGTTTGGGAAGGTTGATGTGTGCGATTTGGAGGTAGTCCGTCTTCTGGCCAGATGTGTGTGTACCAATGAGCAAGCGATGCGTGCGGAAGGTCGAGCCTGGGACTTCCTTGATGTCGGGCAGCCACTGGGTGGTAAGGGTCGGCCATTCGAGTGCGCGGCTGTACATGATGTCGTACAGGAAGACACTGTTCTTCTTCCAGATCTTGTACTCTTCATTGATGATCTTGTTGTCGGCCATCTCCTTGTCGGCATCGTTGGCCTGGGCCGTGACTATTGTGAAGACGGGTCAGCGCAAGCCTTGATGGAGGTGGTTGATTGAGAAAGTATGGTAGTGTAGCAACGCCGTTGACTGCTGATCGCGCATGGAAAAAGAGCATTTCCCGCGCTCATTGCATATGATGCTCGTCAATGCGCTTGACGCTGGTTTGCGCTGTAGCATGCTCCGATCTTGACGATCTGTTCCAGTCGGAAACAACCCCGGCTCGTTTGATTATGCTCGACTAAGGCGCAGCCGAGATTGCTCAACTCGCGAGATCGAAGCATCTTGCATTGAGGATGTTGGGGCGTTTACGCTCTCTTGACGTACCTGGGTCTGCCATGTTGGAGAATGCGCTGGTATGCGCGAGTCGATGTCGTGTGTATGTGTGAGCTTGCTGTTGTTTTCTGGAGCAGGTGTCCGCGCGGAAGATGTAGTGTGATGGGTGAATGCTAAAAGCTCGTGTCGTGGTTCACATAGGTAGGTGAGTTAGTTAATATCTGGTTGGCTCCAAGTCTGAAGCTCGTTAACGCGCCTCGCGACAGGCAGGCGCGGCGGCGGCATTTTCCGTTATCGATAGTCTGTGCTGGCACTCGAAGCCGCCACGCTGTAGTTATCATAGAGCGCCGTGAGCTCACTTCCTTCTTCCTTCTCCCCAAGGACTCCGTGTCGGAACGCCATCAGCACCCTCCTAATACTCCCTCGTATTCCTCTTCAACACCCTCTCTCCCACCCACCATCAAACACACAAGTGACTGTCTTGAAAAACAGCAGCCACCATGGGTACGCTGACCGCCACCTTCACTCTTGCGCATTCCGCTGACAATACCAACCAGGTGTCCCCAAGTTCTTCCGATGGCTCTCAGAGCGCTACCCTGCCATTTCACAGGTCATCTCCGAGAATCGCATTCCCGAGTTCGACAACCTCTACCTCGACATGAACGGCATTATCCACAACTGCACCCACAACGACTCCGGATCATCCGCTACCAAGCATACTCCCGAAGATGAGATGTTCATCAAGATCTTCAATTACATCGAGCATCTGTTTGGCAAGATCAAGCCGCAGAAGCTCTTCTTCATGGCCATCGATGGTGTGGCGCCGCGCGCCAAGATGAACCAGCAGCGTGCTAGACGTTTCCGTACGGCGCTCGATGCTGAGGTGGCCCGTGAAAAGGCTATCAAAGAGGGCATCGAGCTGCCGAAGGAGGCGCCGTTCGACTCGAACTGTATCACCCCCGGTACCGAGTTCATGGCGCGCTTGACGCAACAGCTCAAATACTTCATCGCTAAGAAGGTAAGCGAGGATATCGAGTGGCAAGGCTGTGAGATTGTCTTGTCGGGCCATGAAGTCCCCGGTGAGGGCGAACACAAGGTCATGGAGTACATCCGTCAGGCCAAGAGCCAGCCGAACTACGATCCCAACGTTCGTCACTGTCTGTACGGTCTGGACGCCGACTTGATCATGCTTGGGCTGCTGTCGCATGACCCACATTTCTCCCTGCTTCGTGAGGAGGTCACGTTCGGCCGCCAGTCGAAGGGAAAGAGCAAGGAGCTGGAACACCAAAATTTCTATCTCATGCACCTTTGCATTGTGCGCGAATACCTCGAGTTGGAATTCCAGGAATTGAAAGATCCGGAAGTCAACAAGGGCATCGCATTCGACATGGAGCGCATCATCGACGATTTCATCCTCATGGCCTTCTTCGTCGGAAACGACTTCCTGCCCAATCTACCGCATTTGCATATCAACGAGGGAGCGCTGGCGCTCATGTTTGGCGTTTACAAACAAGTACTACCGAAAGCTGGTGGATACATCAACGAAGGTGGCGAAATCAACCTCCCCAGGCTTGCGCTGCTTCTTGACGAACTCAGTCATGTCGAGTTTAGGCACTTCGAACACGAGAATCAAGATGCCAGCTGGCTGAAGAACAAGGACGTCCAGAAGGAGGACGTGATGCAGAAGGTGAAGAGGAAGGGCGGCGTTCAATCTGTCACGAGCGTGCAGAAAGAAATCTACAATAACGTTAAGAAGTACGTCAACGGACGCGCCACCTCTCAAGGCGATGCAGGCCCACTCGACCTGCCCTCTACGCTCAAAGCCGCAGACAGGACCTTTGTCGAGGAGCTTGCCACCAGCCTGCACTTACAATGTCAGAACATCGTGGATGATGATGGCAACCGCCACCAACAGCTCTCCTTCCCGACCCGCCCTGAGATGGACGATTCCGAGGACGAAGAGGACGAAGAGGCGCAAAATGCCATTCTCCGCGTATTCAAGCAGTACGACAAGGCCAAGGTCGAGGATGTCTCTGCTGAAGAAGCGCAAGGCAAGGCACAAGAGAAGTACAACGAGAAGTTCAAGGAGTGGAAGAACAAATACTACACCGAGAAGTTCGACTGGGGACTGGAGAACAAGGCGGAGCTTACGAACCTCACCGAAAATTACGTGCAAGGATTGCAGTGGGTTCTGTTCTACTACTACCGCGGTGTGGCCTCTTGGCCATGGTACTACCAACACCACTACTCGCCCATGATCAGCGACGTCAAGCTCGGTCTCGGCGCCGATATGAACTTCAAGCTTGGGCAGCCTTTCCGCCCTTACCAACAGCTCATGGGTGTGTTGCCGGACCGCAGCAAGACCATTGTTCCTACGGCGTACCACGACCTGATGACCAACCCCAACAGTCCGATCATCGACTTCTACCCTAGAGATTTCGAGCTGGACATGAACGGCAAAAAGCAGGAATGGGAGGCGGTGGTCAAGATTCCCTTCATCGATGAGAAGCGTCTGCTTCCCGCGATGGCGACCAGGGAGCATCTGCTCAGTGAAGCCGAGGCAAGCAGAAACGGCTTCGGCACTACGATGAAGTTTGTACACGACAAAGACACCGACTTCACCTACCCCAGCAGTCTGCCAGGCATTTTCCCGGACATCGAGCACTGCAAGTGCGTCGAGAACATCTACGAACTGCCTGTCATGGATGGCCTGGACGTCTACGTCGGCTTGATGGATGGCGTGAAGCTGAAGGCAGACTCGCTGTCTGGTTTCCCCTCTCTGCACACACTGCCATTCGCTGGTCAGCTTGGCTTCCATGGCGTTGCAATTTTCCAGCAGGAGAGCAGGAACGAGAGCATGGTCGTGACCCTACTGGACCCAGAAGAGCGTGCTGGAACCAAAAATGCGCTCGCACACCTTGGCAAAGCCGTTCACGTTGGATACCCTTTCTTGAAAGAGGCCAAGGTCATGAGTGCCACCGACGAGATGTTCACGTACAGCTTGTTGGATCCCAGCCAACCCGCTGAAGGACAGAATGTCCAACAGACGCCACATCCGCCCCAAGGCATCTCGGACTTCAAGAAAAAGGCCAGCCGCATCGAACAGTTCTATTCTAAGAGGCTAGGTACTGTCATCGGGCAGGTCGATTGTCTCATCCAGGTCGAGATGTTGGTCGGTTTGAAGCAGACCGAGTCTGGAGCGCTCATCAAAGAGTATGCGCCTATTCCTGGACAGGAGCCTGACTACGCCGTCCAGACGGTTGTCGACCAGGTCACTTCCGAAGACCAGCGCTTCCTCGAGAGAGAAGCACTGCCACTGCCTGAGGAATTCCCCGAAGGTACAAAGGCGTTCTTCTTGGGTGACATGGCATATGGCCGTCCTTTGCAGGTCACCGGTCACACCGCTGATCAGCAAAAGGCCGAAGTCTGGGTTAGTGTACTCAAGGGCCGCGAGCCTGACTTTGGTCACGAGATCGCCAGGCAGGCTGAGCTGCAAGACCCGTACAAGCCCAGTTACCGCGTGGCGCAGATGCTCAACCTGCATCCTCTCGTGCTTTCCAAGTTGACATCGGCTTTCAACGTCATGTCGTCTGGTCTTCGCCTCAACTTGGGTCTGAACTTGAAGTTCGAGGCCAAGAAGCTGAAGGTCCTTGGCTACAGCCGCAAGAACGCTTCCGGCTGGGAGTACTCGAACAAGGCCATCGAGCTCCTCACCCAGTACATGACCAAGTTTCCGCAGTTCATCGCCACCATCGCCTCGAACCCTACCGGTGATGGATGGGAGGATACGTCGTTCTACCCCGACCCGACCGAGGCGAAGGCTAAGATGAAGGAGATCGGCCAGTGGCTCAAGAGCATTGAGACCAAGGGTCTGGAAAAGGTTCCGCTCGAAGCTATGCAACTGGATGGGGAGACCGTGAAGAAGATCGAGGCCGCTGCCGATGCCAACAACGCCACCAACAGCGAGGTTGATGGCAAGAAGATCAGCGCTGTCCCAAGGTCTGCCCTGCTCAAGCCTTCGGATGCTACCCAACGCACAGCTCGCCAGTACTTCGCCATCGGTGACCGCGTCGTCTACGTCCTCGACTCTGGTAGGGTGCCCATCGCCATGCGCGGCACGATTGTCGGCATGACCACCACTAAGAAGACTACACTTCTCGACGTTGTGTTCGACCACACCTTCATGAGTGGTACCACGCTCAACGAACGCTGCTCGCCATTCCGTGGCAGCACCGTCCCATCCGAGGCTGTGGTCAACCTTAGCAATCGCCAAGTCCTCTCCCTCTCCGAAGCTGCCAAGGCCAGACAGCCGCAACAGCAAAGCCTCCCGCTTCGCTCGCGTGGCCCTGTCTCACACACCGCCAACGGCTACGGTCCTCCAGGCCAACAGCTTCGCCCCGCTGACCAGCCCGCCCCTCTACGCGGATCCTACCGTGGAGCTTTCGGGGGCCCCCAACAGAACGGTGCTCCTCGCGGCAACTTTGCTCCTCGCGGCCGTGGCGGTTTCGCTCAACAGCAGCCGAACGGCCCTCCGCCTCACGCTCAGCACAACGGCTTCCAGTCTCGTGGTGGACGTGGAGGCAGAGGTGGCAACAGGGGTGGGTACAGCACCATCGACAACACCGACCCCATGGAAGGCGTCGTCCACAACAACACGGCGTTCAGGCCGCAAAGCTACACGAACGTCCCGCCGCCTACCAATTTGAACGAGACCGGCAGGGGCAGGGGACGTGGTGCAGGAAGGGGTAGAGGTAGAGGTGGAAGAGGCAGAGGTGGTGAGGCACCTGCGCCTGCTAGCTAGATTCTGGCGCGGATTTGTAGACACGTAGGCGTGTAGGCGTGTAGCAAAAATGCAAAGACGATACTTGATCGTGAGATCATGAGAGCAAACAGTTTCCTAGTGATACGGAATTGAAGTTGAAGTCTAACTAGTAGCGTCTGAGATCTACATTCCATAGGCATTTACCATGTTATACCGGCTGTTCATGTCTAGTGACAGATTTGCGTGATCGAAGTCTTGCTATACAGATACTTAACCCCAACCCTGACCCTAATCTGCTACGAAAGCACATCGATAACTTCCCTTTCTGGGCGTATACTCCCTGCATACTAGAGTGATTGTTGTCTTCGTGGATCTTGCAGCTCTCATAGTGTCCCGTACGTAGTAATTCCGAGCAATACAGGTAATGTGGGCCGTAATGTCGTTTGACATCAATTTCGACCATCAGCTCGTAATTTGACACAACGCAACCAACCAGCGTGAGCATTGCAAATGCTTCACGACAATAACACCTCGACTAACGTAGCAATTGATACGTACCGTTGTTACTACAAAGCTAGCTTGCATCGCCCTTTTGGGTTCTTCATACCTTTATCTTTGGACACCTCAAAACTATAGAAGGAACGGATATTGTGAGTGAATAGGCGGCTCCCGACTTGTCATTGGCCGTACAGCGTCCAGCGCTAGGGGATTGCCCAAAATCCGAATCATTGCAGGCCGTCGGATCGAGAATATTGATCGAGTTGAAAGTCGCGCAACTGCACCAACATTGCTTTGCATTGAAGGAAGATCCGATCATCAATTTTTCGGTCTTGACGAACAGGAACGTAGATCTGCCTTTTTGCTTTGTCTCGGGTTTGTTGACTTCACTTACACACAGAGGACCTACTGCGTACATTTTGTGATTGGCCGCGGGATGTCCGGCGCTAGGAACTCGCTAGCAATCCCCAATAGTGACACGTTTTTGACAGTGCCGGAGTAGAGATACATGTAACCTTACCAACGTGGTTTGGATTGAGCAATCGTTTGGTCATCGTTGGAGCTAGCGGTCCGAGAGTTGGATCTGTCTCTTCAGTCTGCTAAGTCTAAAACTTCGCGGTTCACATCGATAGAGTAGGCTAGCAATCCCATCTCGTGTACTCCAACGGTCCATCTGCTATCGATAACCATAAGCCGTTTGCAGACTCCACATTCGACTCAGGTATAGAGCAATGTACCTGGACAACGTGAATCCAGCATTGCCTTCCTTGACTAGATCAATGGTGTGGTGACTGTGGACAAGCGGACACATCGATGGAATAGCGCAGCAACTTCAACTCATGTAACTTACCCGTTCCTCTAGCACCTGGCGAATTTTTCTGTCGATGGTATCGGGTCTTTTTGTAATAATGACTGCCGCTCAAGCAATGACTCCATCCTACGAATAAGTACAATCCTGCTTTGCTCCGAACGAACGTGTTCCTCCGAGGCCTGGATCGGGTGACAACGTTTTGAGTCCGCTCAAATGTGTGGGATGTATGCCGTCCACAGTGGGATCCGGTAGGTGGACGGTGGAGAGTTCGGCAGAGCGACGAAACTTTCGACGAAGAGGAAAGCTCGTGCGGCGATGTTAGTAGGTATCCAAACAAGAATTATGATCAAGCACATCCAGTTTATACCATCGTTGAGCAGGTTGTGCTGCGTCTGGTCAGGAAGAGAAATGGTGATCATATTCAGCGCTAGCAATAGTGCAACAGCTCTAGACGAAGCTGTGAAGATTCCGGCGGTCTTCCAAAGGATTGTCTCGGCTGTGCTCCGGAAGTGGTATTGCCAAGCAAGTAAATGCAAACCCCCATAAAGTATGAAGGCGACATTCATACTCGCTACGGTCAGCCATTGAGACCATGCTCTTTCGTCGGCGGGTAAAAGCGACACAAGAGTTACATCGATCCAGCTGCCTTCAATGTTTTTGGACCGTGTCGCAAAGTGGGCTTGAGCCAGATTTTTGTGCGCGCTCGTAATCGCAAATGGTGTGTCAACTGAAAAGCGCCATAGCCGTTGCCAATGACTGAGTGAATGCTTTGGTAGGAGAAATGAACGGCCTTCAGTATCTCGCGAACCCATTGCCTCTGCGACTGTCCGGAAGTAGAATTTTGTCTCGGCAATGAATTCCCTCTCAGTGATTCTGATTGAATCCGAGTTTTCTCTGCGTGTGGAACTCACTTCTTCCAAGTCGAATTCGGCCAGACGAACTCTTGATCCGGGACCATCGTGAACGTACAATCTAACAGTGGCGTCACCTCGGTTGTGTCGAGGGTGTTTGGACCGCTGACTGGCTTCTACTGCTTGGTGTACCAGGAATAGGAAGTCCAGCGTGTCGCTTTGCATGAAAACATATGAAGTGACATCGTATGGCTTATGCCACCAGAATCCGTATATGAACAAAGCGCTGATGCAGTGTGCAAATGTGTTCAGCTCGACCAACGAAATCGCCATGCCGCTGCTCATCCGCGCGACGCATTGCGAGCAAAACCAGGCTGCCTGGATACAGGTCAGAGCCTTGACAATTACGGTCGACGGCCCCGGGTGTTGTGAAGCCGCGGTTTCGATTGGCGTAAGAGTCTCCGGCTCTGTTGTAGCCAGAAATCCCAGCGTTTCCGATGAGAGCGTTGTCATCTTCTTGCTTTTCGTGTGTTTGCCGCGGTAGACGCAAGCGCCACTTGTAGCGTTGAATGCCATTTGCATGTTCCAGGGCTTCTGGTGATTATTTGCCTCGAGATCTGGGCAATTTTCGAGCATTTCCAGCTGCTCCATAGAGGATGACGGCAATCCTGCCGCGCGGTGGGCTGGCCCCCTTGTTCCGTTCAGCAACGGCGTCAATCCGAGTTGTTGATTCATAAAGTTCATCATCTTCCGTGCCTCGCGATATTGCGTCCTGGAAGTACTGTTAGTGCCCTCGTACAAATTGCAAGCAGCCTATTTCATACCACGCATTGAAGGCGACAAACTCTGGTGCTATCATAGCAAGGAAAGACCACTTGATCTTGCGTACGGTCTGCTTGTAGCTTGGCTCTCCAAAAGGTGGGATGTTGAGATGTATTGCCTGCCACACGCAAAGGAGGATGGTCTACACATGATAGTAAGCTTGACTGTACGCGAGGCAACATCTTGTGAGCTAGAAGTGTTCGGGGTAGCAGGCTTACTAGGTAATATTAGCAAGAGTCCGGTAGAGACGTGTTGATCTTTTACTTACCAACGACACACGCCTGATAGATGTCCCAAGTTCCACGAGCCACCGGGTTCGGGTACCACTTAGCCGTCGCAGTGCTGTTCTCTCCGTGGAGGATAGACCACATGGTGCTGTGTCCAGCAATCGGCGTAAGATGACGCCAGGCTAGCCTGAAGGTCTGAAGTGAGGTAAGGAGTGAGAAGGATTTTCGTAACAGAGTTGCAAGTCAAAATGCGAAGAACGCAAAAGAACGAGGCAAATGGATGAGGCTGAGGATGACATGCTCGAGTCCAAACAGTTTGTCAGCCTCGTCTGCCGTTCTCAGCGGCACTCAGCCTCGTCTTACATGCATGATGCAGTAGTGCGCTGCCGAAAATAGGGATGTGGCGGTCATGATACAGAACGCCACGCCTTGGGCATACCTGCGTCCTAGCTACCTTTCCAGACAGCGGCTTGAACGGAGATCGACAGGATAGAGCTCTATGAAACGTCATCTTTACTATGTCATATCCGGCTCGAGTGACTGCTTGACTGAGTTGTGATTGTTGAGTCTCGACACCGCATTCCTGGTTGCTTGACGCAGCGCTCATTCAGCTTAAGGTGGTCTAGCGGACCTTGTTATTTGTAAATAGCATCCCTCGGAACGTCGAACCCAGAACCAGCGTCTCTCAGCAGAGGGGCATCTGCAACAGAAGTTTCCAGCACCATATCATCGTGACCGAAAATTCCTGTGGGTATTTGCACGCCTGCCGATGACGGTGTTCGATCTCCAGACGTGCGTCTGCTGTTAGACCGCGAAACGGCCTCGAAGCTGGACTCAGCACCGTCTCTTGCGATCAGCCCATGGTACGCAGTGTCGGACGCTACAGACCCTGCGCGGTCGTGAGAGCCCACGTTGCGAAGCTTAAGCGGAAGGTCGTTCGCAGTTGCTGGTAAGACATTGGCTTTCCGATCAGCACGCCTCGTCGCTCGGGAGAGTCTTCACTCCTGCCACCTCGAGAGCGGCAAGTCGCGCACATCAAGCGAAAGACCTTGCTTCCGACGCTCGACTCTTTGCTCAAAAGCCCTTGGCGACTGCATGTGGTCTTGGACGTTTTGGCCGAATGTGGTTTTGAGTTCTTCGGCGAGGTACAGCACGTCGGTGTAGATTGAGTAGGACTGATGGTTGCGATCGTGTCTGCTGTTCCAGTAGATGTCTGTCTGGAGTAGGATCAGAGACGCCGCGAACAGTATCGTGTAGCAGCAGAACGTCAGAAGTAGCAGGGACGAGAAACCCCACGCGTACGCGTCTTCGGCGATGCACCGGCCGCTTTGTTTGATGAGGGCTTCGTCGAGTACGGTTTCGTTGTGCATGAAGGTTGGCGCCTTGAAGTTGGAGCTCCCGTTCTGCATTCTCATGGGGAAAGTCAGGTCGGTGCGAGCATCCGCCCAAAAGTCGCTGACGTTGGTCCAGTGGTTTCCTGCCTCGG
>Ga0265780_10005691_pt1 | contig 15710 bp, 12 predicted proteins | sample P1T30metagenome_FD_192432 | JGI IMG/M metagenome (GOLD analysis project Ga0265780, IMG submission 192432) | Plant litter microbial communities from East Loma Ridge, Irvine, California - P1 T30 | ecosystem: Environmental > Terrestrial > Plant litter > Unclassified | place: USA: California... | reverse complement strand
AGAACAGGGTGTCGATGTCGCCGGCGCCATTGTTGGCGCGCACGGTCAGCAGCGTGATCTCGTAGTCGAAGTCGATGAAGCCCTCGACGATGACGCGGCCGGCATCGACGCGGCCACCGGCAGCGGCGTAATTCCAGGCGTTCTCGACGTCCGCGGCGCTGTCCAGCTTCGACTGGCCCTTGCCCGACGACGACATCACCGGCTTTACCACGCACGGAAAACCGATGGCGGCGCAGGCCGCCTGCAGCTCCGGCAGGCTGGACGCGAAGCGGTAGGGCGAGGTCGCCAGGCCCAGGTCTTCGGCGGCCAGGCGACGGATACCTTCGCGGTTCATGGTCAGCAGCGCCGCACGCGCGGTGGGGATGCAGGTGATGGTGCCGGCGTCCTCCAGCTCGGCCAGTGTGGCGGTGGCGATCGCCTCGATCTCGGGCACGACCAGGTCCGGCTGCTCCTGCGCGATCAGCGCGGCCAGCGCCTCGCCGTCGGTCATGTCGATCACGTGGGCACGGTGCGCGACCTGGTGGCCGGGCGCGTTCGGGTAGCGGTCGACCGCGATGGTTTCCACGCCAAGGCGCTGCAGGGCGATGATGACTTCCTTGCCGAGTTCGCCGGAGCCGAGGAGCATGACCTTGGTGGCCGAAGGGGAGAGCGGGGTGCCGAGGGTGCGGGGTGTGTTCATCAGAAATGAGAGCTGTGCAGAGGGAAAGGGCGACTATAGCAAACCAGTGGCCGGTGTGCTGATTGCACCGTTTTGAAAAAAACTGTTGCCAGAACGTCTCGGGCGGTTATAATGCGGCCTCAATTCCCTGATAGCTCAGTCGGTAGAGCGACGGACTGTTAATCCGCAGGTCCCTGGTTCGAGTCCAGGTCGGGGAGCCAGAATTCAGTAGTTAGATTCAGCTCTAACAAGTCGAAAAGCCCGCTTCACTGAAGCGGGCTTTTTCGTTTCCAGCGCGAGAACACCATGAACCCAGCCGCACTGCAAGAACGCGACGCCCGCCGCATCGCCCGCCACGCCTTTCAGGCTGACGCCACCGGCTGGCTGCACCCGGTTCAGCAGACGTTGCTGCACCGGCGCGGCTGGCTGCGCATGCTGGCCCCGCGCGCCCTCGGTGGCGCCGAGCTGGCGCTGCCCGATGTGGTGCGGCTGGAAGAAAGCGTCGCGGCCATCGACGGCAGCATGGGCTGGACCTTGACCCTGTGCGCCGGTGCCGGCTGGTTCGCCGGTTTCCTGCCCCCTAGTCTGGCGCGCGAGGTGCTGGGGACCAAGCGCGTCTGCCTGGCCGGCAGCGGCGCCCCGACCGGCTACGCCGACCTCGACGGCGACGGCTACCGCATCGACGGCCACTGGGACTATGCCAGCGGCGCGCCGATGGCGACTCACTTCACCTTCAACGCCATCCTGCGCGAACACGGCCGGCCGCTGCTCGACGCCGCCGGCCAGCCCCGAATCAAATCCTTCGTGGTGCCGGCCGCGCTGGTGGAAATCGTGCCCAACTGGCGCAGCATCGGCCTGCGCGCCACCGCCTCGCACGGCTACCGGGTGCGCGGCCGGTGGATTCATCGCGACCACGGCTTCGATATCGATCCCGACCACGCGCGCGAGCAGGGACCCTTGTACCGTTTTCCCTTCCTGGCCTTTGCCTTCGTGACCCTGAGCGCCAACGTGGCCGGCATGGCCGCGCATTTCATCGAGCTCGCGGCCGACTGCATGGCGCACCGGCGCAATCGCTACAGCAGCGGCCGTGACCAGCCGCTGATCGAGGTGCCGGCGGTGCAGGCCGTACTGGCCGCCTGCCGTGCACAATTCGACGACGCGCGCGCACGTTTCTACGAGCGGCTCGACGCCAGCTGGGCGCACGTGCTGGCCGAGGGCAGGGTGCCCGAGCAGGACGCGAGCGATCTGCAGGCCTTGTCGATGGCCTGGGTGGCCGCGTCGCGCCATGCGGTCGACACGCTGTACCCGTATTGCGGGCTGTACGCGGCGCGCGCGGACAGCGACATCAACCGCGTCTGGCGCGACTTTCACACGGCGTCCCAGCATGCCTTGCTGATGCCGCACGCATGAGTTTCATGCAAGGCTGGTCAAATCGCAACTCAGCCGTTATAATTCGAGCCTCAATTCCCTGATAGCTCAGTCGGTAGAGCGACGGACTGTTAATCCGCAGGTCCCTGGTTCGAGTCCAGGTCGGGGAGCCAGAATTCAAAAGCCCGCTTCATTGAAGCGGGCTTTTTCGTTTCAGCGGCCAGGCTTACAAGACGGCTTCCAGCGCCCGCTTGACCGACCCATACGCATCCCGCTCCAGGATGACGTTGTGCGCAAAGATCACCCGATCGAAATCCCATGCCAGGATGCGCCGCACGCTGCCGGCGAATGCCGCGCGATCCTTGATCGCCAGCCGCACCGCCTTCGACACCGCCACGCGCCGGTACACGCCCATCAGCCCGGTGTACAAGCGCGACGACAGCGGCACATCGCCGGCGACGTACTGGCACACATCGGTCACGATAATCGTGCGCGAGGCGCGGTGGAACCAGATCGTCTCCTTCAGTGCCGGCACGCCCTCGACGAACACCTGATCCAGCTCGCTTTCCCATTCCGGCTCGGGCGCCGCGCGCAGGGTCTGCATGCGCAGGTCGGGCCGTTTTTTTGCCAGGCCGGGTGCGCCGAACAGCGTTGCCTACGGAAAGGCGGCGGCGCAGTCGCCGGCATACAGGTGGTGGAAGCGGTTCGGTGCGACGATGAAAGCGACCTCGCCCAATGCCGCCAGCTGCGCCTTGGTCTCAGCCGAGATCGGCACCGGTGAGTGCAGCCACAACTGACCGTTTGCCAGGCGCACAACCGTCATGCGTGACGATGCGCGTACGCCGAACACCGAAAATTGATGTTGCTGGTGCCAAATGCCAGGTGCCACGGGCTGGAGCATGAGTCGCTTTCTGTTGAGATTGACAGATTGTCATGCTATCACAATGCCAATTGGAAATTTATTTACGGCTTAGTCGGGTCACCAGTGCTTTGTTGCGCTTTTGTTTCCAGCCCGGCAAACCCGCCCCCAGCTTTTTATAATGGACCCTTTCGCACCAGGGTCGACCATGCAGCAAGCAGCCACCACAGCCCGGGATGGACTCCCACCGAACGAACGTCTCTGGGCTGTCGTCGCCCTGTCCCTCGGCGTCGGCATGTCCTCGCTCGACACCGCCATCGCCAACACCGCGCTGCCGGCCATGGCCGCGCAACTCCACGCCACGCCGGCCGATTCGGTGTGGATCGTGAACGCCTACCAGCTGGCGATGGTCGCGGTCCTGCTGCCGATCGCGGCACTGGGCGAAGCCATCGGCTACCGCCGCGTGTACGTCGCCGGCATGGCGCTGTTCACGCTGGCCTCGCTCGCCTGCGCGCTGGCGTGGTCGATGCCGGCGCTGATCGTGGCGCGCCTGTTCCAGGGCCTGGGCGCGGCCGCGCTGATGGGCGTGAACACGGCGCTGCTGCGTGTCGTCTATCCGACCAGGCTGCAGGGCAGCGGCTTCGGCATCAATGCGCTGGTGGTGGCGATCGGCTTTGCGCTCGGGCCGAGCCTGGCCTCGCTGATCCTGGCCGCGTCCTCGTGGGAGTGGCTGTTCGGCGTCAACGTCCTTCCCGGCATCGTCGCTTTCTTCATTGCGCGCAGGGCGCTGCCGGAGTCGCAGCGCTCTGGCCACCGCGTGGATGGCGTGGCCGGCATCTTCAACGTGGTCGCCTTCGGCATGGCGGTGCTGGCGCTGGGCGATGCGGCGCACCGCGTCGGCCTGCGCACGCTGCTGCCCGAAGCGCTGATTGCGCTGGTCTTCTTCGTGCTGCTGGTGCGGCGCCAGAAGGGCCATCCGGCGCCCTTGCTGCCGGTCGACCTGTTCCGGCGGCCGCTGTTCACCTTGTCCGTCATGACCTCGATCTGCACCTTCGCGGCGCAGGCGCTGGCGTTTGTGGCGCTGCCGTTTTATTTCGAGAGCGCGCTGGGCCGCTCGCCGATCGAGACCGGCTTCCTGATGACGCCGTGGCCGGTGATGGTCGGCGTGATGGCCCCGGTGGCGGGGCGCCTGAGCGACCGTTATTCGCCCGGCCTGCTCGGCGGCATCGGCCTGTTCATCCTCGGCGTCGGCCTGGTGGCGCTGCTGGGCATGCCGCAGGATCCGTCGGCGCTGGATATCGGCTGGCGCATGGCCGTGTGCGGCGTCGGCTTCGGCTTCTTCCAGGCGCCCAACCTGAAGGCGATCATGGGCAGCGCGCCGCCGCAGCGTGCCGGCAGCGCCAGCGGCATGGTGGCGACTGCGCGCCTGATCGGACAATCGACGGGCGCCGCGCTGGTCGCCTTCTGCCTGACGATCTCCACCCAGCGCGGCAGCTGGTACGCGCTCGGCCTGGCCGCCAGCTTTGCCTTCGTCGCCAGCGTGGCCAGTTTCTCGCGGCTGGTAGTCGCTGCCCCGGCGCAGTAATCTTTCATTTACATTCCACGAAAGGCCAACCATGACCCAATCATTCAAGATCGCCGCGATTCCCGGCGACGGCATCGGCAAGGAAGTCCTGCCCGAAGGTTTGAAAGTGCTTGGCGCCGCCGCCGCGCGCTTCGGCCTCGCGTTCGAGTTCACCCACTTCGACTGGGCCAGCTGCGACTATTACGTGAAGACCGGCGAGATGATGCCGCCCGACTGGAAGGACCGGCTGGCCGGTATGGACGCGATCTATTTCGGCGCGGTCGGCTGGCCGGCGACAGTGCCGGACCACATCTCGCTGTGGGGTTCGCTGCTGAAGTTCCGGCGCGAGTTCGACCAGTACATCAATCTGCGTCCGGTGCGCCTGTTCGAAGGCGTGCCGTGCCCGCTGGCCGGGCGCAAGCCGGGCGACATCGATTTTTTCGTGGTGCGCGAAAACACCGAGGGCGAGTACACCAATCTGGGCGGCATCATGTTCCCGGGCACCGAGCGCGAAGTCGTGATCCAGGAATCGGTGTTCTCGCGCCACGGCACCGACCGCGTGCTGCGCTACGCGTTCGACCTGGCGCAGTCGCGCGCGCGCAAGCACCTGACGGTGGCCACCAAGTCGAACGGCATCGCCATCAGCATGCCGTGGTGGGACGGCCGCGCCGACGCCGTCGGGCTTGACTATCCGGAGGTCACGGTCGACAAGCAGCACATCGACATCCTGACCGCGCGCTTCGTGCTGCAGCCGGACCGCTTCGATGTGGTGGTGGCCTCGAACCTGTTCGGCGACATCCTGTCCGACCTCGGCCCGGCCTGCACCGGCACCATCGGCCTGGCGCCGTCGGGCAACCTGAACCCGGACCGTACCTTCCCGTCGCTGTTCGAGCCGGTGCACGGCTCGGCGCCGGACATCGCCGGCAAGGGTATCGCCAATCCGATCGCGATGATCTGGTCGGGGGCGATGATGCTGTCCTTCCTGGCCGCGGCACCGGGCACGGAGTGTGCGGATGCGGCGCGCTATCAGGAAGCCCACGACGTCATCCTGGCCGCCATCGAAGAGGTGCTGCGCCAGGGTCCGCGCACCGGCGACCTGAAAGGCACGGCGACCACGGTCGAGGTCGGGGATGCGATCGCCGCGCTGGTCGGCAAATGAGCCGGGTTGCCAGGAACAGACAGCCCGGTCTTTAAATGGTGGCGCGCGCCTCGATATGGGAAGGATGGCGCGCCACCTGTACATTCCCGAATTGCACGATGCTCCCACGGTCGAAGCCGTGTGCCCCCTGTGTGGGCGCGCGCTGGGCAGCGACAACATCGACCGCCACCACCTGGTGCCGAAGTCGCTCAAGGGCAGGGAGCAATTCCCGATCCACAAGATTTGCCACCGCAAGATACACGCGACGTTTTCCGAGCGCGAACTGCTGCGTGCTTACCATACCTGGGATGCGCTGAAGGACAATGCGGACATTGCCGCCTTCATCGAGTGGGTGGCCGGCAAGCCGCCGGGGTTTTATACGCGGACCTTTACGTCGAACAAGAAGAAAGGGGCGCGCTGAGCGTGCCCTGGCGTTGCGGTATCGAGAACGTGAATGTGATGGTGCCGGCGCTCGAGGTGACCTCCATCTTGCCGCCATGCGAGCGGGCGACTTCGGACACGATGAACAGGCCAAGCCCCAGCCCCTGCTGGGCGTCGTCCGACGGCATGCGCCAGAATGGCTTGAATAATTGTTCGACAGTATGCGGCGGCAGCGCCGGTCCTTCGTTGCTGACCGAGATGGCGAAATGATGCTCGTTGGCCAGGATAGTGACATGCACCGGCGTGCCGGGCGTGCCGTGCACGATCGCATTCTTGAGCAGGTTCGACAGCAACTGGCTCAGCCGGTCGATGTCGCAGACCAGTTCGATGCCGGGCTGGATCCGTGCGACGATGTCCGCCTCGGGGTGGACGTTACATAGTTCCTCGACCACCTGGGCAAATGCCAGGTCGGCGTCGTGCACCTGACGCAGCTTGATGGGAATGCCGCCACCCATGCGCCCGCGGGTGAAATCGACGACTTCGTCGACCATGGCCGACATTCTGCCGACGCTGCGCGTCATGCGCGTCAGGAGTTCGCCGGTTGCGGTGTCCGCATGGCGCATTTTCAACAGGCTGATACCGTTCTGCACCACCGACAGCGGCGTGCGCAAATCGTGGCCGAGCACGGCGATGAATTTCTCGCGCAGTGCGGCCGTTTCGCGTTCGGACGCCAGGTCGGTGCGGACTGCTTCATGTATGCGGTCGGCTTCCAGCTGCGCGGAAATCAGTTTGGCGAACAGCTCGAGGGTGGAAACCGTGGCCGGATCGGACAAGCGGACAGGCTTGGGGTCGAGGCCGCACAGGGTCCCGAAATAGCCGCCGTCCTTGCGAAACACGGGCACCGAAAAATAGCTCTGGAAGCCGTAGATGCGCGGCGTATGGTGGTGTTTGTACTGCGCGCTTTCCTGCACGTTGTCGATGACGATTGTCTTGCCGGCACTGCGCACTTCGTCGCACAGGGTGGTCGCCACATCGAGCTGGTCGCTGATCTTGAGGCCGAACCCGAGTGCGTCGCGCACGGCGCAGGTGACCCAGGTGTGTTCGGTGACATGGGCGATCGCGACAAAGCCGAGGCCGGTGAGGGCGGCAACGGTATCCAGGATCTGGGGAACGGCACTGATGGCTTGCACTTCGCGCACCGGCGTTGCAAGATCAATAGCCATCTTGTCGGTGGAAGAAGAGTTGACCATGTCTTCTATCTTACCATGGCAATAAATGCCAGCGCGAAACACGGTGAGGGGCCGGTACATCGGCGCAACAATGTGCGACTCAGCAATTTCATTTGAGGCAAAATACTCATTATCAATATATTTTTCTCGATAGCTTAGGCGAAACACGTATTTACAAGGGATTCTTTGCGCAATTTAGTATTTTTTCCTCATTGCGTGTCGTCGTAATTGCCAACCACCGCTGAGACGCTTGATGTTAAAATCAATCCTTACTATTTTGCAATTTCCGGACATTTTCATGCCGACTTTGTCGCAGGTGCAATGAATCAACACGAAACCAGCCCCTGCTCGATCCTGCTGATCGACGATGAGTCTTTTGCGGAAGACATCATCTCGCATGGCTTGAAGGGTTGCGTACCGCACACCTTGCGTTACGCCAGCCAGGCCGGGATGGCGGTCGACGTCGCCCGGGAAATCGACGCGACCGTGGTGCTGGTCGACCTGCGCATGCCGGAAATCGACGGCTTCGAAGTCACGCGCCGCCTGCGCGCGGACAAGGACACGGAAAGCATCCCGGTGATCATGCTGTCGTCGGAAGAGGATCCGGACATCAAGGCCAAGGCCTTTGCCGCCGGCGCCAACGATTACCTCGTCAAATGGCCCGATCCGCGCGAGCTGGTGGCGCGCGTGCGCTACCACCACGATGCTTATATAGCGCGGCGCCAGCGCGATGCGGCTTTCGTGTCGCTGCGGCGCAGTCGCGAGGAGCTGGAAGCCAGCCAGTCGGCGCTGCAGCAGGCGCAAAAGATGGAGGCCATCGGCCAGCTCACCGGCGGCGTGGCGCACGACTTCAACAACGTGCTGCAGATCGTCGGCGGCAACCTGCAACTTTTAAAACTCATCGGCGACCTGAACGAGGCCGGGCGCGCCCGCGTCGACATGGCGCTGGCCGGCGTCGAGCGCGGCGCCAAGCTGTCGTCGCACCTGCTCGCGTTTGCGCGCCGCCAGCCGCTGCAGGAAGTGGTGGTCAACCCGGGCCACCTGGTGCGCGAGATGGACGAAATGATGCGCCGCGTGCTCGGCCCCCGCGCGCGCGTGGTCACCGAGATCGACCATAGCCTGGGCAGCACGCTGGTCGACCCGCACCAGCTGCACAACGTGCTGCTGAACCTGGCCATCAATGCGCGCGACGCCATGGCCGGCAGCGGCACGCTGACCATCCGCGCCACCAACATCGATGCCGACGCGCCGCTGGGAACCGAAATCATCCCGGGCCGTTACGTGCTGATCGAAGTGGCCGATACCGGCGGCGGCATGCCGCCCGACGTGCTGGCGCGCGCCTTCGAGCCCTTCTTTACCACCAAGCCGACCGGGCAGGGCACCGGCCTGGGCCTGTCGATGGCCTATGGCTTCGTCAAGCAGTCGGGCGGCGAGATCGTGCTCAAGAGCGAGCCGGGCAAAGGCACCAGCGTGCGCATCTACCTGCCGCGCAGCGATGCCGATGCCGTGCAGCACGAAGCGATCCCGGATGGCCCGCTGATGGGCGGCCTGGAAACCATCCTGGTGGTGGAAGACGAGGAAGACGTGCGCAGCACCACCTGCGGCATCCTGTCGGCGCTGGGCTACCGCGTGCTGGATGCGCCGGACGCGTCGGCCGCGCTGGCGATCGTGGAGAGCGGCCAGCAGATCGACCTGGTGTTCACCGACGTCATCATGCCGGGACCGATCACCAGCATGCAGCTGGCCGAGTCGGTACGCGCCCAGCTGCCGCAGGCGGAAATCCTGTACACCTCGGGGTATGCGGAAGGCTTGCTGTCCAACGAAGGGAAACTGGAAGGCACGGTGAGCCTGCTGCAGAAACCTTATCACCCGGACGCGCTCAGTGCCCGGATCCGGCATTTGCTGCGGCGCCGGCATCAGCGGGTGGTGGTGGGGACTGCCTGACCGGCGCAGGTGGTTTGCCGGCTTTCGCGTGGACGGCGTTTGTGTTGCCGTCACGCGTGCTTACCAGGTTTAGCCGACTAGCCGTCCGCGCCCACCCTACCTGGTTTGACGTAACGGTGCGAACCTGGAGGCGGTTCGTTCAGCACCGCCCAGAAGATGCCGAGATCCGAGATCGCGCGCACGAACTCCGAAAAATCGACCGGCTTGACCACATAGGCGTTCACGCCCAGCTCGTAGCTGCGGACCAGGTCCTGTTCTTCCTTCGACGAGGTCAGCATTACCACCGGCAACGGTTTCAGACCGTCGGTTTCGCGGATGCTTTTCAATACTTCGAGGCCGTCGACTTTCGGCAATTTGAGGTCGAGCAACACCACGGCCGGATTGCCGGCGTTGCGTTCGGCGTGCGCGCCGCGGCGGTGCAAGTAGTCCAGGGCTTCGGCGCCGTCGCGGACAACGATGACCTGGTTGGCAAGCTGGCTCTTCGACAGTGCGATCAGCGTCAGCTCGAGGTCGTTGGGATTGTCTTCGACCAGCAGGATGGGCTTGAGCATGCGTTCTTTCTAAGCTTCGTAATTAAATGTTGTTTGTGGTTTGTTTCGGGAGCGCGAACGAAAACGTCGCGCCTTCGCCTTGTATGGAGTCGGCCCACACGCGGCCGTTGTGGCGCTCGACGATGCGGCGCACATTGGCCAGGCCGATGCCGGTACCCTGGAAATCTTCCATCCGGTGCAGGCGCTGGAACACGCCGAACAGCTTGTGCACGTACTCCATGTTGAAGCCGGCGCCATTGTCGGCGATGTGGAACACCGTCTCGTGCGGATGGGCCTCGGCGGTCACGCGGATCACGGCCGGATCGCGCTGGCCGGTGAATTTCACGGCGTTCGACAGCAGGTTCAGCATGGCCAGGTGCAGGAAGGTCGGGTCGGCCCATACCGTGGGCAGGGTGCCGATCTCCCAGTCGATGTTGCGGCCGCGCGTTTCCGGCGCCAGCTTGTCGATGCAGGCGGCGACCAGGTCGTTCATGTCGACCGTGGTCGGACGCAGCGCGGCGCGGCCCATCTGCGAGAACGACAGCAGATCGTCGACCAGCTTGCCGGCCAGGCGCGCCGCTTCCTTGATGTTCTTCAGGAAGCGCTGGCGCATTACGGCATCTTCGCTGCCGCTGGATTCGATCAGCAGGTCGGCAAAGCCGACGATGTGGCGCAGCGGCGCGCGTAGGTCGTGCGACACCGAATACGAAAAGGCTTCGAGTTCCTTGTTGGAGCGCGTCAGTTCTTCGGCCAGCGCGGCCATCTGCTCGGCGCGCTCGAGCGCGAGGCCGAGCAGGGCGGTGCGGAATTCCAGGGTCAGCTCGATCTCGCCGGCGTGCCAGGGCAGGCTGGTACCGTGGATGGTTTCGCGCCAGGCGGCGAAGCTGGTGCGCGGCGACAGGTTCAGGCTGTCGCCGGCAGCCGCCGCCTGCACCAGCTTGTCGTGCGGGTTGCCGGCCCATTCGATGGTGCGCACGTACTCGGGACGGAACCACAGCAGGTAATGCTTGTGGATACGCGAGATCGGCACCGCCATCAGGCCGCTGGCGTTGCGGATGATGCGCTCGCCGAGCGGATACACCGACGACAGGTTATCGGTATGGAACACGTCGCCATGATCGTGCAGCGCCAGCCAGTCGACCAGGTCCTGGATGTCGTCCTGCTCCGGCGTGTCGCCAAAGGTGAGAATGCGTTCGTCGACCACCACGGCGACCCCGGTGGCACGCGCGAAGCGCAGCAGTTCGGGGAACACGTTCGCCAGGTTTTCGATGAAGTCGCTGCCCTGGGTCAGGCCGGCCAGCGTCGACACCATGCTGCGCCGTACTTCGAGGCGGAACTGCAGGTCGGCGGCGTCTTCGCGCGATTCGATGCACAGCGCCAGGATCTCGCTCAGCTGCTCGCAGGCGGTGCGCTTTTCGAAGCCGACCGCCTTGGCATCTTCGTTGTGGCAGGAGATCAAGCCCCACAGCTGGCCCTTGACCATCAGCGACACCGACATCGACGCCATCGTGTGCATGTTGCGCATGTATTGCAGGTGCACCGGCGACACGCTGCGCAGCGTGGCGAAAGACAGGTCGTTCGGCTTGCCGGTGGCCGGGTTCAGCGCCGGCACCAGCGGCGCCGGCTGGTAGTCGGCATCCTGGATCAGGCGGATGCGCGACAGTGTGTACAGGTGGCGCGCCTGGGCCGGGATGTCGGTGGCCGGAAAGTGCTGTCCCATGTACGAGGCGTAATCGTCCTGCTTGGCTTCGGCCATCACGTGGCCGTGGCCGTCGCGGTCGAACTTGTACACGATCACGCGGCCGTAGCCGGTCACCGAGCGCACGTGGTGGCACGCCAGTTCGGCCAGCGCCTCGATGCTGGCGGCTTCGTTCACCTTCAGCAGGAAGTCGCCGACCAGCGAATACAAATGGCGGAAGTCGGCTGCGCCGGCGCGCTCCACCGCTTCGAACTCGAGCAGGGTCAGGCCGTCCCACTTGTGGCCCAGCACGTCGAAGTGGCGGCCATTGGCGGCGGTGACGGTGCCGATGTAATACGGACGCTGGCCGAGCGGCGCCGCCAGTTCCGTCGCCAGCACCAGCGCGGCCGCTTCGCCGATCACGTCGGCCAGCGGGTGGCCGATCGCATCGCGTACGCCGCAGCCGGTCCAGTCGCCCAGGTTGGCGCTGGCCTGCACCACCTCGAAGCTGTCGGACAGGGCCAGCAGGAAACCATGCGGCTGGATGCTGCCGGGCATGTGAATCGGTTCCTTGTCGCAGTTCGACAGGTCGATGGTAGGAGCAGCGGAAACCGGATTCATGGGGGGGCTGGGCAGGGGCACTGGCGGACGATTGCAGGGTCGCTATTTTACAATGAAACAGTTAGCCAAAGAATCGGAAGGATCCTGACGGCACGCATGCGAATGCAGCAATATTGCAACATTCTAAAACAAGTGCGTGCGGAGTTTCGATAAATTTTAGGCAAGTTCAGAGAATATCTGCCTTAAAAACGACAAAACTGAGCAATGACTTTATGGCAAGCACGATTGCATGATGTGAAATCGCCAGCCTCCGCGCAAATGGTTACTATCATGTAAATAGGATGGACAATAACCGCCGCGGCTACACGCAGCATGGATGAAGCCGGGTGTATGATTGACTGTATTTGAATAAATATATTGTTCCTGTACCAAGAGCCGCGCATCACGCCATGAACGATCATACCGAGCCCAAAAAGACCTTTCCGGAAGAGCGGCGTTACCAGTACCTGATCTCCGGGATCAGCGACTACGCCATTTATATGCTCGACCCGAGTGGGCACGTCAGCAGCTGGAACGCCGGCGCCAACCGTTTCAAGGGTTATGTGGCGCAGGAAATCCTGGGCCAGCATTTCTCGCGCTTCTATACCCCCGAGGACCGGGCCACCGGCTTGCCGCAGCGCGCCCTGGACACCGTGCTGGCGGACGGCAAGTACGAAGCGGAAGGCTGGCGCGTGCGCAAGGACGGTTCGCGCTTCTGGGCCCACGTGGTGATCGACCCGATCTACAACGAAGAAGGCACGCTGCTGGGCTTCGCCAAGGTGACGCGCGACGTTACCGAGCGCAAGCAGGCAGAAGAAGCGCTGCGCGAGAGCGAACAGCGCTTCCGCCTGCTGGTGCAGGGCGTGACCGACTACGCGCTCTACATGCTGTCGCCGGAAGGCGTGGTTACCAACTGGAACCCGGGCGCGGAACGGATCAAGGGCTACAGCGAGGGCGAGATCGTCGGCAATCATTTCTCGCACTTCTATACCGAAGAAGATCGCGCCGCCGGGGTGCCGGTGCAGGCGCTGTCGACGGCGGCCGGAACCGGCCGCTTCGAGGCCGAAGGCTGGCGCGTGCGCAAGGACGGCTCGTGCTTCTGGGCCCATGTGATCATCGACGCCATCCGCGACGACGCGGGCGTGCTGGTCGGCTTTGCCAAGATCACGCGCGACCTCACCGAAAAGAAAAAGGCGGCCGAGGCGCTGGAAGCGGCCAACATCGCGCTGTTCCAGGCACAGAAAATGGAATCGATCGGCCAGCTCACCGGTGGCGTGGCGCATGATTTCAACAACCTGCTGTCGGTGCTGTCGAGCGGCCTCGAGGTGCTGGCGATGCAGCGCAAGGACGGCGGCATGGGAGCAAGCGCGGCCGGTGCCGACGTGCGCACGCTGGAAAGCATGCGCCGCGCCATCGACCGCGGCGCGCGCCTGACCCAGCAGTTGCTGGCCTTCGCACGCCAGCAGCCGCTGCAGGCGGAAACCCGCAACCTGAACCGCATCGTCAACGGCTTCGAAAGCGTACTGCGGCGCGCCGTCACGCCCAACATCGACTTCGTCATCGAGCTCGACCGCAAGGCACGCAGCGCCGTGATCGACAGCGCACGCTTCGAATCGGCGCTGCTGAACCTGGTCGTGAACGCGCGCGACGCCATGCCCGAGGGCGGGCAGCTGTCCATCACCAGCGCCAACGTGATCCTCGGCGCCGACGGCACCGCCCATGCGGCTGCACTGCCGCCGGGCGAGTATGTGAAAGTTACCGTGCTCGATAGCGGCACCGGCATGCCACCCGAGGTCGTGGCGCGCGCCTTCGAACCCTTCTTCACCACCAAGGAAGTGGGCAAGGGCACCGGCCTCGGGCTGTCGCAGGTGTACGGCTTCATCAAGCAGTCGGGCGGCGACGTCGTCATCGAGAGCAAGCCCGGCGCGGGCACCGCGATCTCGATCTACCTGCCGGCCGTGGTCGAGCACGCACCCGAGCACGACGGCGCGCAGACCGAGCGCGTGCTGATCGTCGAAGACGAGCCCGACCTGATGGACGTGGCCGCTTCGCTGTTCACCAGCATGGGCTACGACGTGGTGACGGCGGCCAGCGGACGCGAGGCGATCGACGTGCTGGAGCGGCGCGATGTCGACATCCTGTTCACCGACGTCGTCATGCCGAACGGAATGAACGGCATCGAACTGGCCAGCTATACGCGCGAGCACTATCCGGCGACCAAGATCATGCTGGCGTCGGGCTATCCGCTGCCGGCGCTGAAGCAGCGCCATGGGAACGATTTGAACGAGTTTGCGTTTGTCAACAAGCCGTATCGGCTGTCCGACCTCGCCCGCACCCTGCGCTCGGCAATGTGATTATTCCAACCCGAAAATGATGTCGCTGATGCGCTCGTAGACCGGGTCCGCCGATGGCCCGCTGTTCGGCCAGTTCAGGATGTCGAAATGGTCGTAGCCGCGCTGGTTGCCGAGGAAGTTCCAGCTGCCGCGCACGGCCGTGCCGTCGTAGTCGCGTACTGGCTGGCCGCTCGGGGCGCGCATGCTGATCGTGTTGACCACGCCGTCGTTGGCGAACCATTCGCTGTCGATGCGCACCCGGTTGGTGGCCGACTGGGTGTACGAGCCGATGCCGCGCTGTGCCAGCGACGGGATGATCCATTCGCCCGCAAAGTATTTGTAGTACTGGAACATGTCGGTGCGCGGGTACTGGAAATTGCTGCTCTGGATCGGCGCCACGGTGCGGTCGGTGTTGTTGCAGCACCAGGCGCCGCGCTCGGTGGCCACCGTGCCGACCGAAAAGTAATAGACGGCGGGCGAAGTCTGGGCCCAGCGGTTGAATTCGCGTGCGCCGTCGGGCGAGAGTTCCCATGAGGTCAGCTTGCTGTCGAGGTAATCGCGCAGCGGGCTGCGCAGCTGCGGCAGGATGTCGAGCACGGCATCGCGCAGGGTGGTGCCGTTGTGCGGCGTCGACAGCGTGACCACGCTGCGTACCCAGCCGATTTTGCCGCCCTTGTAGAGCTCGCTACCGCCTTCGTCGCCGTAGGGCGAACCGTGTTCCAGCAACTGGATCAGGGCGCGGATCGTGGTGCCGCCCTGGCTGTGGCCGATCAGGTGCAGCGGGTGGTCGGCATCCCATTGCGGATACAGCGCCAGTGGATAATTGTCCGGGTTGTTGTGCGGGTCGGCGGCCCAGCACTTGCCCGCCGGCTTTTGCGGCTGGCCCGGATAGCCGTAGCGGACCACGTGGATGGCGCCGTAGTCGGTGCAGCCGCCCTTGATCTGGGCGTACAGTTCGGCCGCGTCATCCCAGTTGGAACCGATCGCCGCCACGCCGGCCGCGTACACCGTATGCGGGCCGTGGTAGAGCTGCATGTGGGCGGCGATGTTGTTGTAGCCGCCCCAGTACAGGAAGCCGCTGCCCGGATAGCTGTCCGGCCCGAAGCCGAGGAAGCCGTGCACCAGCACCACAGGGTAATTGTTTGCGGCAAAGACGGCGCTGGACGGCAGCACGGCCGCAAAGGCACTGAAGGCCAGCACGAATGAGGTCAACGACGGGCGCACCAGGCGCAGCACGGAACGCAGCATGTGAGTCTCCAGCGGACGGAAAAGACATCACATTGTCGGTTTGGTATGTGCATGCGAGTTTGCGCCAGCTCTGCAAGCGGGCTGGTGGCGGGTAAAAAAATGTTGCTGTGCACCATTTATGCGACATGGTGCACAGCTGCCTCGCTTGTAGTCCCTACTGTTAATTGGTGAGCGCCACCG
>Ga0265780_10005689_pt1 | contig 15718 bp, 13 predicted proteins | sample P1T30metagenome_FD_192432 | JGI IMG/M metagenome (GOLD analysis project Ga0265780, IMG submission 192432) | Plant litter microbial communities from East Loma Ridge, Irvine, California - P1 T30 | ecosystem: Environmental > Terrestrial > Plant litter > Unclassified | place: USA: California... | reverse complement strand
AGCCAATGAGAGACACACTGCACACGCCAAGAACAGCAGCCGAGACTGCTGCCTGTTCATGTCTTCTCACATCACAACCATATTCCAACTCGACGGCATCGAACTCAATGGCCAGTTCGCGGTCATTACAACCCTCGTTCGGCTGGGAACCTTCTGATCATTTCTTTCTAGTACGTCGTATTGCACTCTACGCCTTTTATTCAGCACAGCGAGCCCGACCAAGCTCTATCGAATGCGGCTGATCTAGAGCAAAAGCAGAAATGGGATCCAGAATCATCTCTACACCAAGATGAGCAAGAACGGAACCTTATCAAAGCCTGGATCCACCTCGGTGAGCGTGGCCGTTCGGTAGGATACCTACCCCACTTTGCGGGCACGTCCGAATTTTATTTACTAAACTGCGTCTTGATCAGCTTTACCGCGAGCGATGCGACGATATACCTCTTCCTCAACACATTCCTTCAAGTCTATCAGTCTTCGAGAAGCGCCGCAAGGTGACAGATTCAGGCGAGTGGGATCGTGCTGCTGGTGCTATATGGATCCGAACATGGTATGGCAATGAAGCATCTCTGGGGGAAGGATCGGGCGAAGACGTTGTCACTCGTGCAAGTGCCGACGAGGCATATCTTCGACTGTGGCGGAAAGCTCTGCATCCTTATCAGCTCCATTACGAATTCGATGCGAATATGTTCGGGCCTTTCATCTTCGACGACAACGATGCCGCGTATGGAGTGGCGGCACGGGATGCAGACGATGAAGTTGAGCTGATGGAAGATATACCCTCTTTCATCTTAAGCGCCCTAATGCGATGTCCTGACGCAATGGAGGGAAGCAGTGAGAGTGAGATAATGGAGGAGGACGATCACACAGAATTGGCACAAAGCTTACTTGTCGTAGTCGCAGACCGCGAGGCATGCGAAGAGGGATGGGTACTGCTGATTGCCCTGAACCATAGAGGTCAGGCGTTGCACTTGCGTGAACGGTGCAAGGCTTACCTGGTTTGGGAGCAGGTCAATCATTTCAGAGATGGAGGCTTGCCGTTGGATATCACGGAGAGCAAAGAGAATCTCATGGACTACCTGGATGGCAATCGATCAGGGGACGGATGGGATGAGGACGAACCCCAGGATTAGCCAATACACACACCGGAGCTTCGAGCTCGTCTTTTACGCTCACTGGTCGCCCGATACTATGCACTCTTACCCTATAATGAGATGAAGAAGGAGCGCCCTTGATGAAACTGCGGAGGGCAGACTCAGCGGCTGCGGGGCAGCAGATGACGGAATATGGACAGTGGGGATGTTGGTGACCGTGCTTTGTCTACGTCAGACTTGTTGCTCGTGTGTATGTTTTACTACCCCACTGTTACGCTGTCACTGGTGGCTGTAGTCTAGTATATTCGTTTTTACGTCCTCGATCAACCTGATCATCAGCATCGGTGCCCTTCTTTTAGCAGACGGTCTTGGGAAACTGGTGCCACCATACTCTCGCCGCTTTTCATACAAAGCTAAGGAAGCACTACCCACGGAATCTTCAAACATGACAGAAGTTGTTTGGATACCTAAGCCAACGGCACAGACAACGGGTCAAGCTATCGAAGTGGACGAAGCCGTCGTGGAGCGTGAGTCAGCCCTCGAACGCAAGCTAATGTGGCGTTCAGGCTGACCATCCAAAAGTTCTGCCCTACGGGTGCAAAGCCATCGTAGCAACGCTACATGGCGCCAGTTTCTGGACGCAGACCGCGCGCATCGATGCCCAACTCACAGATGGCACACCGCAGGCATTCTTCCTCAAGACCGCCAGTGGCGAACTTGGCAAGAGCATGCTGAGAGGAGAGTACCATGGAGAGCTACAGATTTGCATTTATATACACCTGGCAAGTACTTCTCCCAACAGGATATTGACAAGAAGCTGACTTCGTTTGCCGCTTAGAAGGAATACCTCGCCCCATCGCCTGTGGAACATGCAAATCAGATCTCAACAAGCACTTCTACCTCGCGGAGTTCATGGAGATGACCGCAGATCTCCCTGATATCCGCGCATTTTCTGCCATGCTAGCTAAGCTGCATCACGACAGCATGGCGGACCCGAATGCGCCCAAGAAATTCGGATATGGCGTCAAGCTGGAGAAAGACATGGGAAGAGCTGTATAGCCAACGCTTTCAGTCATTCGTCGACCAAGAGTTAGCATCGCAGGGCCCTAGCGAAGAAGTTGAGAAGCTGGTGCTTGATCTCAAAGAAAAGGTCATTCCACGACTGCTTCGACCTCTTGACACGCATGGTCGCAAACTGAGACCGGTCGCGCTTCATGGCGACATTTGGTGTGGTAATATAGGTACAAATGCGGTTACCGGTGAGCCTGTGTACTTTGACCCAGCAGTCTTTTGGGGTCATAATGAGTGTAAGTGACAGCGTGAGAGAATACTTGGTTCGAGACTGATGTTGTGATTCCGATTGTAAAGACGACATCGGTAGCATGGCCACTCCTCGTTACAAGCTCGGTCGAGAATGGATGCAAGAGTACCACAAGTTCTTTCCTATAACAGCCCCAGAGTGTTACTATGAAGATCGAAACGTTCTCTATGCGATGTGAGTTAGGTTTCTAACGTTCATCTTCTTGCTGCTGACCCTGCGAAGAAGCGGACACTTTTGCGCCTCCGCGCTGTATCCTGAGAAGAGCGACTTTCGAAGAATGTACGCTATGGTTTTCTTGGTAATGCAAACTCACTGACGTATACTAGGGCTATTGCGGATATGCAGCAACTCCTGCATAAGTATCCAGATGGGTATCAGGGAGAGTGAGGGATTTGTACTGTGGTTTCCAAGTTCACCATGTAACTCTTCCACTTCACCGTCAATTCGGTTTTGACGAGTACAGACTTTCTTGCGCACCTAACTACTCGTGGCTTCTCCATGAATGTCGTGCTGCGAATTGGCAAAATGATTACCAAAGTGCGCCTGTCTGAACAGAGACTGGTCATGAGAACGGACGACGAGACCGAAGTCACATGATCCAAAGCCCTGCCACACCCTGAGCATCTCGCGAAAGTTCGTCCGCTTACTTACATTGTGGTGTTGCTTGGCATGTGATTTGAAATCCGAACCTTGGCCCTCGTCTGTAAGTAGCTGCGTTGCTGCTCAGCAAGCGCGTGGTTTACATGTTTTCGCGACTTCCTTAGACAACAATTAGCGTACATCTTACGTAGGTGGAACTTGTACGCCGGACTAGCAGCTGCAACCGCGAGCATCCTAACACAGAAGGTTGATCACCCCGACTCCACGCCGACTGTCCATCAGCTTCCTACCCTCGTCATGTCTTCACAAACACCTCACAAGATCGTGATTGTCGGCGGCAACTTTGGCGGCGTTAATGTCGCTCACTATCTTTTGCGCCACACCCTGCCGGCCCTCAAGAAGGCCCAGGCAAAATTCACCTATCACATAACCCTGGTCACACCAAATACGCACTTCTTCTTCAAGGTCGCGTCCCCACGCGCCATCGTGAACCAAACTCAAGCTTCACACGATAAGATTTTCAAGTCGCTCGCCGCAGCATTCGAACAGTACGAGCCTGGCGTCTTCACCCTTGTTCAAGGCAAAGCCATCGCCGTGAGGGAATCCGAGAAAAGCGTGGTGGTGCAGACTGGCGACGCAACAAAAGACGTCACATACGACTCGCTCATCATCGCATCCGGGACAACATCCGTTTCCCCTATCTGGACCCTCCACGATGACCACAAAAAGAGCGAAGCAGCCATCACCGCCCTGCGCGACTCTCTCGCGACCGCGACAACCGTTTTAATCGCCGGCGCAGGCCCCGTGGGCGTCGAGACAGCCGGCGAAATCGCCGTCGCACACCCCACGACCAGAATCACTCTCCTCGCACCCGGCACAAGTCTGCTCCCCAGTCTCCCACCCGCGATGGGCACCAAAGCGCAGAAAGCCCTCGAGAAACTGGGTGTCAACGTCCGACCCAACACGCGCCTTGAGACTGAAACAAACGGCGTTGTGAAGCTAAGTGATGGCTCTACTGAATCACCAGACGTCTTCATCGACGCCACCGGCCCGCGCATCATCAACACATCCTGGCTCCCGGAGACCTGGCTCGACGGCGAAGCACACGTCGCGACGCGCGACCCCTACTTCCGCGTCTCGAATGCCTCAGACGTATACGTGATCGGCGACGTCGTGTCCGGGAGCCACAAAACGGCCATCGAACTCGACGCCATGACGCCCACCGTCGCATCCAGCGTTGGCGTCGACATTGCCAAGGGCCTCGGAATTACTGAGCCACAGCCCGGGTTCCTAGGTGCCCTGAATCCGTTCGCGGCGGCCTCACCCCTAAGCCAGAAGGAGTACAAGCCGATGAAAGACACGATTGTCATTCCAGTGGGCCCAGAGGGTGGAGTGGGACAGGTTATGGGCTTTGCGATGCCGAGTTTCGTGGTGAAGAAGGGGAAGGCGGAGAACTTCTTGATGGAGTTGATTGAGCCGAGTGTGAGTGGGGAGAAGTGGAAAGGAAAATGATCTTCTCCATAAGTCTCCAGATGGATACCAAAGAGAGTAGTATCTGATGCTCTGTTCCTAGCGGCAATTTACATAGCTGTACTCTCAACGGGGTCGACTGCTCCACCGTGACAATCACACGCTGAGCATTGTTTAGATATCTTGTGTTGCGCGTACAGACCATGAAGGCTCAACAGAGGTGAAAGGTCCGGATATCGACACCCCTATACTTCAGAGCCTTGGGAGACAATCGCGGATCAAATTCGGGAAGAGTAGTCTGGTCACACCACTCAAACTCCGCCGATAATGGTCCTAGACGTGGGTCATCCATAACTGCGTCATCCGAGTCTTTCGTGAAATTTTGAAACATGACGCCTTGTTGGTCGCGATTGGCTTGTGCTCGCCAGCCGCATGGAAGCGGTCCAAGGATCGCCTCGCCGTTCATCAGACCATGTACATAAGCCTCTCCAATAATGGCATGGTGGCCATTCGCCTTGGGACGGAGGACCATCGGTGCGTCGAAGCCTAACAATACCGTAATGATGTCGCCTTTCTCTGTTAGTTGGGTCTTCAATTGTTTTCCACTAAACGCATCTTACCTCTTGCTATCGATTGGGAGCCGAATCCGATGTAATCCTGGCTCTTGAAGAGGCGTCGCCCATGGGTGAAGTCTTGTACACTACTCTGAAAAGCGTCGAAGCCAGTTTCGGTCCTTCTCAACCCTCCCCCATCTGCTGACTCCAAGGTCCTTCTGCACTGAGATACGGTCGGCCAATAGATGTGGGATGGGTACATTTCACGAACGCGGTTTCCGCATAGAGTAGCGACGAAAGCATCAAGCTGGGCATCGCTCGACTCGTCAAATTTCTCGTCAAACCTTATCAGTTCTTTCGAAATGCGCCTCCAATATTCCCACGTTCCATGCCCTTCTCGTTGTTCTGATTCTTCTACCCATGAGATCGCTCCGCAGTGCACCCCAATGACCTCAAGAATTTGGTCGTCGATGATTCGCGCACCTCCAGCACAGCTCTGGCCCGAGGCGAAACGGCCGAAGGTCATTGGTTCTCGCGGCAGTGCTTTCGACCAGTCCGGCACCCACGATGGCCCATTGCAGCCACCTTTTGGCATATCGCAGAATTCGAGGAAGCTTAGCCTATCATATGCCTCAAGCCAGGTTTGGCAGGCTCTCTGGTATGTCGCCGCTGGAGTGATGTTGTAATCCGGGTTCACCAGCATGGAGAAGCGCGGCTCTAAAAGCCCCAGAACGGCATAGATCCTGTCGCGACTGTCAAAGCACTGAGCGCGTCGCGTTGCCCAGAGCATCTTTAGCGAAGGCGTGCTTCTGTTATAGAAGACCAGGTTGCTGACTTTAGCAAGTAACGGTAGAGGTAGAAGGGCGTTGAGGCTCTGTTTAACGTCCAGAGCGAGAACCGCTCGGCGAAAGTGATACCAGGAGATTGAATCGCGCCCGCAATACAGTCGAGCTAATTCATTCGCTAGCTGAGCTTCTTGTGTAATCCAAAGCCTTGAGAACCATGGTCGCTCGAGTAGATGCCGAATAGCAGTAGCTTCCTGATCTGTGAGCGGTATCTCCACATCGGGGCGAAACCATCCCTTCTCTTTGGCGGACGGGGCTTCGAGATAGCTTTGATCCTTAGAATACTCGACCTGAGCTCCAATGTAGCCAAGCATTTCCATAGCTCGCCGGCTGTCCTCCTCTTTTGACTCAGGGCCCAGCCAGACGTTCACTTGCTTCGCGAATCGATAGATCTGATCCATGCGCTTCACTTGTCTTCCCCGCTCTTGGAGATTACTTTGGTCGATACAGATTGCGTCTATCCAGAGCACCCTTTCCCTATCGGTGTAGCGGAGGTGTTGCAGCGCCGTTGCAAGGTTCGGACGAACTAGAAGGTCTCCGATTGTTCCGAGGGCGACATCGACAATGTGTATCGGCGTGGTCTCGGTGTCGTTCCCCCATGTGTAGGAGAGTGCTTCGAAGGCATGCTCCAGGTTGACGTTGTTCCGGCTGCGAGTGTACGTGCCTCTCGGGATGCTATCATCTGGGTGAGTCCAAGAACAGCAGTCGTTGAGAGTATTCTCGAATAGGTAATGGCCCTCCAGAGTTTCGTATACTGTCCAACCGGGAGGCAAAGTTTCCAGTACTCGCGTCAAAGCGGTTGGCATCGGACCAACCTTCAGGCTGTCGCACAAGGGAACGTGATGTATGTGAAGTTTGATGCCCTCTCCCCAAGACGCAGGCTGCAACCTGAGCAGGTGCAGCTCTCCTCTGGTCTCATCGAGTGGCCGGTACTGGTATGGGCCCATTATAGATACCTCAATGATGACTTGCGCTGGCTTGCGGGTTTGTCGGCATGAGCGAGGGCGAGAGACTTATAAGTACCGCAGTAGCGCAGCCTTGTGAGTACGGTCGGCGCATGGCTGAGTGGCGTTATAAGGCTGCCAATAAGTAGTAGATGTATGTCTCTTCGGATGATGGACTTGACGGCACACTGACCAGTCATACACGATATACATACACCACCGAAGTACCGGCCCCCAAGATCAAACGCCACACCATGCAGGCGAGCCACGTGACGCTGCTGCCTGCAAATACTGCGTTATACGCTACATTCATAGTGAAAAGCGCTCGGAGGTGTGTGGAAAGGCGAATGAAGCAGTCGCGGCAGGGCTTGCTGATTGCGCGGCTTCCGTTCCAAGGCTTCGTGATAGAAGCCAAAGATGAGCACGAGATAAGGCGTGGTATCGGGGGAGCGGGACGATCATTCGAAATAAACTCGCACCTAATAGTTGTTCGTTTACTATAAGAGCTCTGGGTGAGCGCGTGCAAGTAGGATATCTATTGTCGATGGAAAACCTTCAGGCGCGTCGTGGAAGAGCGAGGACGTCTCAAGCTTGCAGTTCGGAGATCGAGGCCGAGGAAGCCCCACACGGCCACATCGTCGCTACCCACCCGGGCTGCAGCCTTCTCAACAACACCACACGGCACTTTCTGCGACCTGGTTTTACATGGCGTTGATGAAGCAGGCCAGATGACAGTGTGATCGCATCTAACAAGCGACCGACTGACCCATATGATATGCACTCTGCAAGGACATAAGCAGAGTCACCAGAGTACTCTGCTCTCCGGTTCGATCCCCAGCGTGGCAGCCGAGACGGCTAAGATGACAGCCTTTGGTGGGTTCTGATTTCGTGTTCGCATTATGCCGTGCGATGGAAACTAGATGTAAAACTCGAATGTCATCGGCATCAGGTCTCCCAACTCCTATTGCCACGCGTAGTGCTCGTTGTTCAGCCACAACGGCCTCTCGTCACTGACCCCACCATCCGCATCGTACCAAAGCAGGCTAGCGATACTATCGTTCTCCCGTTCGATGACCTTGTACTCGAGACCACCTTGAGCCAGCATGTCTAAAACCAAGGGTGTAGGATCCCAGATTTTGACGACATCAAGATCCCATTCGTTGGCTTCGGTCTGAGCTGCCTGCAAAATCGCCCGAAGGTACACTATTTGCCGCTCGTAGACGGTAGGCTCGGGTCGTTTGGTAGCATCAGAAGATAGCCTTGTTGCGGTCTCATCGACCTCCATCACTAGACGAAGTATGTATAGCACGTTGCGTGACGTGCTTGCGTCAGGATGACTGTAGTATCGATGCGTCCAAAGTGCCCAGACTTGGCTGCCGGGCGGGCCAGCTCTCGCTCCTTTCGAATTGGGTATTCTGTCAAAGAGGTGTTTAGCGGCGAACTCTTCTTTGGATATGTGCCAGAGCATATGATCAACGTCTGGGATGATTGTAAACCGAATTTTCGCCTCTTCTGTAGGTATTGACATGCGGGATCGTGCCAATACCTCGTCCCGCTTACACAGAGCACCCAGCTCATCCTCTGTAACTGGTGTAGCAAGGGAAGGCCATGCGATGACGCTGGGTTGCAGCTCGATATGCGAATTCGTGGAGTTCGGGAGCCAACCCAGTTTCGCATAGTATTCTTTGCCTATGTCGGAATACAGCGTGCTTCCTACACATTGCTGTCCTTCTGCTTGCCACGTATACAAAGTCCTCGCTAACTCACGCATCATACGTGCCGCATACCCTCGGCCGCGGTACTCGTTCGGGGAGAAGACGCTGGCCACGCCATGCACGATATTCTCGCTAACAGAGCCACTGGCATTGCTCGTGAGTGAGCGCTTGGAGAAGCTCTCGCAAGAACACAATATTCGACGTTCGTTGGGAGCTTGATCTTGGTGAACCAAGATCCATGTTGTCATGCCTCCGTCCCGGGCTAAAGGAACCGTAGCGAGGAACTGACCCTCCTCTAAGTATTGCGCGAGCGAAAGCGAGTCTTTCCATTCGGCGGATGTATTGGTGGAGATTGTTCTGCACTCTCCGTCGGTAGGATGCCGGAGGACGAGTTGGGGGCTATTTGAAGGCGGTGGGTCGTCTCTCGAGAGGTCGGCCATAGTAGTGGCTCGTTCGTGCGCGGTGTGAAGTATACAGACAGATAGCTTAGTATGGTATATGGGACATGCGCTTGCAATGTAGGAGGAATGCCTTGAGTGCGGGGGCTCCAGCTACACCCATGTCCAAGGCCATACTGATGGCCGAAAGCGACAAACCCCGGGATGGCCGAATCATCGAATCGGATCAAGTGAAGTATTCCATTCTGAAGCAGCAGCTAGTTTCGCAGCATGGAGCGTGACTGATAATATTGGGTGCGCGTATGGGGCTCGTCTTGCGAGGGGACCTCGGGGAGCGCCTGGAGGACTTGAGACGCGTGATTGACGCGCTAAGCAAGCACGTGATCATCGTCACTTCCAGGGTCTTGCACGTGTCTCCTGTCGCGTGCGGCACGGCCATGCGCCGCACGAGGCCACCCACGAGTGCGATCTTCTCCTCAACGACACACTCCCTTCCTAAGCACCACAGCATGTATTTACCATACGCGTTGCCTGTATAGTACTCAGACAGCATTGCTCATGTCAAGACGCCATTACCTAGCACCTTTGTATAGGAAGCACACATCGGCGCGCAAGACTGCGCAACGACAACGTTCGCAGCGATAGAGGTCTTGGGACAATTAGACGCATTAGAGAATGTTCCGCATCATGCATGCTAACGTGTAGCATCTAGTCAACCCTGTCGTCCTCTTCACTTGCGAGTCGGTCCCTCTTATACCTGCACCCCCAACCCACGACCGCAGTATACCCAGTTCAAGGGCTCCTCACCGCAATAGCACGCCACCAGTTACCCACACCAGCAACACAACCCGGCGCGAGCCAGTACAATATCCCAGACCCTTGCTCTCGTCCACGACCCTTCGTTCTATCGATCTCAGCCTGTTGCAGCGCGGTTAGATACACTTCAAGTGCCCCAACTTGCACATACGACCATAGAATCTTGACCCCAGCGCTTCCCGTTCGCTCAGCGGTACTTAAGCAAGATACCGGCCCGCTAGTAGCTTCGTGGGTGACCAGAAGCGAATCCCGGCTGTTGTATGTTTTTGCCAAGTCCATCCTCTTTTTTGCCCATTTTTTCGTACCCGGCACGTTATCGATCCAACGATCGCAGAGTGGGATAGCAGCGATCAAAAGTGTACAAGCCTCTATCACATTGCCAATCGCGCATGCCCAAGATGTATCAGGCAGAGGATGTGAAGGCTCTTTTTGATACCCCGATCAACAATCACGAACTAGAACTATTCGAGCAGGTCAGGATCAACGCCCAAGGCAACGCGAAGAGACGAGACGATAAACGAGTCGTAGTCATCGCGATAAAGCAGAACTCGATACCAGCTCTTCGCTATCTTATCAAGCACGGCGTCCGCATTAAGCACATCGACATTTCTGGTAAAGAGGTTACAATTGCAACTCTCGAATTCTTGCTTGCTCATGGCTGGGACATCAACTGGGCAGGAGAACCTCGATCTTGGCATCATCCGTTCGTGTGGTCTTGTATCCATGACCGCGAAAAGCTCGTTTGGTGCTTAAAGCATGGCGCAAAACTTGCTACGCCCGGAGAACCACCGTACAAGAGGCCCATACTGCAAAAGGTCGCGGAGGCGGGCGACATCGCAACGTTTGAGTTTTTGCGTGCCAAAAGGGCGCCCTTGGGACCCTGTACACTGCACAGGGCCGTACTGATGGCGGCGTTAGGCCATGATGGGTCGGACGACCCCGAAAAAGACGAGGAATGGCAGCGGCGGAGCAGGGCGCGTTATGTTCAACGTATGGCGATGGTGCGCCATCTAGTTGATACCGTGGGCTTGGATGTGAACAAGCTAGACTTTCCGCGCGACACGAAATGGTTGCAAGGAGAAATGGGGACGCCGCTAGAATACATCGTTGGCGTCGGCAGACCAGACACAGATGCACGCGAGCTGACATGGTTTCTACTCGACCGAGGTGCGGATCCGGATGCTGCACTCGCTGAGGCGAGAAAATTTGATCACCCAACCTTTATAGAGTGGGTGGAGGGTTGGGAGGCACAAGGAGGTCGTGAGGAGTTAGAGCAATTCAAGGAGAAGAAGAGATCCCAGCACCGGTGCTCTGTGCAATGAGTGGTATAACCCAGGTAATGCCGTGAAGCGATCTTTGATTGTATCGATTAGCTGCGAGTCTACTCTCAATCTAGGTGGTGCTGTTTCATAACAAACGATGCCACTATCGCACCGGCTACCTCTTTCAAGGTCTTGGCTCGATGAACTCTCGATGCCTTTGACAGCCTATTAGCCCTGATCCTGTGCAAACGTTTGCGCCATCGTACTGCAATGATGCCGGCAGCCCACAGCTCCCTGGCCTTCTTCATCTTGATAAAATCGATCTCTTCTTGTTGCACGTTGAACTCCTTGCGAATCTTGTCTACCCATTCCTTGCGAGAGACTAGCTGCTCGTCCAAAGTCATCATGTCTGCTGGTGTAGTGCGCCACGCCTCCCAGTCAAAAGGCGGTAAAAACAACATCTTGTGATCCTTGTTACAAATGAGAGGGTTCAGGTCGTCGTCCAGAAGTTTATTGTAACATCCTTGGCATAGCTGGACGTCGAGACAGTGCTTGCACACCCAGCAGTCGGCTATCATGTCTGTCCATTCCGTCCCGCAGCCTCCGTCGCAGATATTTCCCGTGAGGTACGCCTTCGTCGCAGTTGCAGTTGATGGAGATTCTGCTGGACCGTCTTCCAAGCTCTTGTCAGAAGTCACCGGCACACCGTCCGTGTTAGATAACTCAGAGATTGGCTGCGGAAGCTCTCCAGCACCTGGCCCGTTTACTTTCGCATTCGTCGTGCTCGACGGTTGGTAGGGTCTGATCGCCTGCCATGCTGCAACGGCATCAGCATCTTTATTGAGGACAGTCAAAGTCTGAGCGAGGTTCAAGAACCTATTGGCGAGTGACGCATTGTCAGTAGCCTCAGGCCACTTGTCAAAGACACTGTAAAGCCGACCCTGCGCCTGCGCGGAAGCTGATGTATGGTTCTGTTTCACGCAGTATAATCGAGCCAAACAGAGACGAGGATCGTCACAACCTTGACGTAGGTCACAGATTATCTTCGTGTTTTGATTGACGAGATTCTCCAATCGGATCGTGAAATCTTCAGAACAGCTCGAAGGAGCTTCTTCGAGTTTCGCAACTGCCACGTCAAGAAGAGTCGGAGCTAGCTTGCGAGCCGCATTCCATGCTGTCATATACCACGTTGGGTTGTCATCAGATTGTAGGACAATATCTTCCCAGCATTGTATACTCCGGTGATGATTGTTGTCGGACCTGCTTCCATGAAATATGAGGACGGCTTGGAAGTACTGCAGTTGTTTGGTTGCTTCGGCAGAAATGTCCATCTCCGGCTCGCCCTCGACAGCAGGTTTATCCAGCGGCTTGTATTCGATGGCCTCCTGGTACAGGGAGATGATCTCTTCCGCGGCCCCGACTTGCTTCGCAGCTACAATGATGCATTTATGGAGGGCATGTTCGCGTGATGCTTTTCGCAGCCAGTAGGACGATCCACGACCCTCGGCCGTCGCATCTTTCCAGCTGCGGATGAGATCAATGACATATTGAGAGCTCTTCGTATCGGTCCAGATTTCAAAGAGGCCCAAAAGTGCGTGTAAGTGGAGCCAGGTCACACCGGATGCTTCACTGATTTTCTGGCTCCAAAGTTCCTGGTAAGATTGCACGGCCATGTCATAGTCATGACACTCCCGATGGCAGTCTCCTTCCCGCTTGAGCGTATCCCAGTAGGCCCCCTTGTACGAATCGTCCGTCTCAAGGAGTATTTCGCTGAACGATCTGAAATGTTTCATGTACACAAGTGCTGTACGGTAGTCCTTTTGGGCCTCATGAGCCCTTGCTAGATAGAGATAGAGACCCCAATTTGTCGAAGAGTGGGGCTTCGCCTTTTCCAACGCAACAATAGCCTCCTTGTAGTGCTGGAAGACGATATATGTAGCTCCCACGCGGTAATCCCAGGTGGAGCTGTCGATGTCGACATTCTTGTGCTCCTTTACCCAGCAGATATACTCCTCGACATCTGCTTTCGGAGGCGGATTCCATTCTTCAAAAGGTCTGTCAGGTTTGGATATCTGATCTTTGTTGTTAGCCAAGCTTTACCATCGCTCAGAAATACTTGCCTTAGCTACAATTCCCCATGAGATCCAAAGATAGTCTTCGTCTGTTGTTCCAATTGAGCGGCTAAACCAAAATGTAGCTAGCCGCGCTGCAATGCGCTCGAGAACGGAGTATTTGCTCGTGGCCTCTGAAATTACAGACTTAACCCACTCATCCTTCTCTGCATCTTTTGCATAGCCTTTGGCCACTTGCGAATTCTTCAGTAACGCCACGATGGGGTCGAGGTACTCTTCTGAATAAAGGTAGTCGTACTTCAACCAGACCAGGTTATTCTTGGTGAACCACGTATCGATCATCTTGGGGTCGTAGATCAAGTCAACCAGTTCACCTCCGATATCACTCATGAACTTTCGTTGTGGCTCAAAGTCATCGAGCGCCTCAACCAAGGTCTTGAGGTGGGCGTAGAACCACAGTGACGCGTAGGCGCGGATTCCTTCGAGATTTCCGTCTTTCCGATTGTCGAACAGAACATCGATACACAAGCGAATGATGGTCACATTCACAATCTTGTCGTCATCCAGGTGGATGTTTACTCTTTGCGCCATGGCCTGGAAGAAATCATCGAACCTAAATCTGTCGTAATCCATTGCACCACAAGTATTTCTTATGAACCGGCGACAAAGCTCGACTTCAGCACTGGTGATTGCTTCAGGGTGTAACTGAGGGACGGTAGATTCAACTCCTGAGGAAGCACTTGCGGACAGGATATCCCTGACGCCGTCCTTGAATCCCACCTTACCCTCGTCAATCATGAGCACAGGCGAGTAGGTAGTAGCAATCTGATCGGTGAGCAGAAACTCTTCGCCAGAGGTAAAAAAGAGGACGCTCTCGAGCAGCCTGATCGTTGGTGGGTAGCTACACCCTGCAACCCACACAAGAAGATCATTAAGCACTTGAGCCTGACGTGAGTTCAGAAGAGCCTCTAGCCTTTTGACCCTATCTCTTTGGACGGCATTCATGTCGGCACTTGTGTTGCTGATGACTTCTTGAACCTTTCTTTTAGTGTCGCAAGCGTTGATCTGTGTTATCTTGGCCTCGAGGTTACTGTAGTTTCCGCGTATGCCTTCGAGCAAAAGCTCGATGTTCGCGTCACTGAGAATGGCCTTTAGACCGGGTTTAACCTTACAAACCTCCTCGATCCTGGCGCTTGTGACAGCTCTCAGATCGCTTGCGTTTGGCAGCGAATCTGAAGCTAGATCTGGATCGTTCCTAGCTCTTTCCGTGAGTTTGACAGAGTCTCTGCGTATCCCGAGAAAGATAGTATCGATATCTTTCATTCCTTGGGAGACCTCAGCAAGCGCATCGTCGTTTGCAGATACGAAGAGACGTAGAGAAACTCCATTGGACTTGGCTGAAGACGCAGCTTGACCTGCGATATTAGACATCATTATTTCTGCACTGTCCAGTTGGCTAGGACTATCGAAGCCGTCCATGCATATGAAGTATGTCCCTTTCATGGCGTGCTGTAATCCCCAAACGAGCTTGTTCCATCGATCTTCAGCTCGCGCAATGCTTGCGTGTCGCGCGCATTCATGTACTATGGCTTGAGCATATCCAACGTCTGCAGATGCAAACTGATATATGATGGAGCCAACACATCGTTCCAGAGAGTCGTCTTTGTCGTCTCCGTAGTAATAGTACGCCAAGTAGGCCGTAGTAGGTCCACGCGTAGCTCGGCATTTCTTTTCGAGGTGAGAGACGACGTGATTGAAGAGATGAGTTTTGCCGAAGCCGGATTCCGCTTTCAGGAAGAGAACTTTCCTGTCGTGCCGACCCAGATCAGACCACTGCACGAATGCGGGCTCGTCTTGACTAAGCCAGTCTCCCGTCCCCTGCACATGCGTCTTGCAGAGCTCGTTATGTCGCTTACTCCAAGTCTCCCAATCTCCCTGCTTCTTCAAACCCAAATGTTTTGCGATCTTTTCCAGGTTCTTATCCTGCTGATCCTGGCTAGCCCGACCCTCCAAAGTCGTCCTCATCTGCTGAGTAACGCTTAGGATCTGATCGCTGACTTTGTATACTGTCTGAAAATGGTCGTTTATCTCATCATGATGGCGAGCTCTCTCCTCATCCGATGCGACAAGGTGCTTTGCAAGCCCTTTGACGTCCAACAGTATATCGTCGACCTCGGCTTTAGTGAACTCCTGGATTTGATCCTCCATCAGTTTGAGCGATTCTGCCATATCATCGGAGTTGAAAAGAACAATTCCAGCCCATTTGTTCCACCGCTCTTTCTTGCTGGTAGCTAGCTTGTATGAAGAACGAAGCACGCCCAAGAACTGAGAGAGAATGTTGTATGCTGGCCTTCGCAGAACACGTGGTAGGTGGGACCCGCCTTCGCCGACCTTCTGCTCCATGAAATTCACTAGGCGACGAATAAAAGCCGATGAGCGTTCCATCAGAATGACGAACCCGTCCATCATACCGTTAATGCTCCGAGCTGCTTGAACGACGAAACTGATAGCATTCCAGCATTGCGCAGCGGGCCCGAAGACCACACCCGCCACTTGTGCGACCATGCAACCAAACTGTTCAAGACAGTTCCCAATATTGTTCAAAACGATCCTGGCATTCTGATGGC
>Ga0265780_10005688_pt1 | contig 15719 bp, 17 predicted proteins | sample P1T30metagenome_FD_192432 | JGI IMG/M metagenome (GOLD analysis project Ga0265780, IMG submission 192432) | Plant litter microbial communities from East Loma Ridge, Irvine, California - P1 T30 | ecosystem: Environmental > Terrestrial > Plant litter > Unclassified | place: USA: California... | reverse complement strand
CCTACTTCCTCATCCACAGATTAATAGGTGACTATAACTATGCCATCGTATCTCCTAGGTGTGGAAGAAGGGGGATGCTTTGTAGCTGTAAGTTCATTCTGTCGTGACATTGCATCCCTTACACGTTCGCACGATAATCTGTGAAAGAAGATTTTCATAAAACATGGTGATGTTTAAATATAGACGATAGACTTAATTCGACCTCCACTACGTATGGTCATCTGCTTGTACAATCTTCCGTCTTGACAACATCAGCTTCAGCAAGAAGATCAACCCATCTTCCTCAGTTTCCCTACTCCTTTGCTATGAAATCGCTAGCCTCCAACATCATCCTCCCAAACTATCTCATCCTACTCCTTCTTCACTTGTTCCTCGAATTTTGATTACTCCTTGCTATCTTCCTTCTTCCCACCACTCTCGCCAGCATCACCACCTGTATCTTTGCTACCTTCTCCGAGACCACGATCAGCAGGAGTGCTGCCCGTTCCCGTGTTACTAAACGTGCGGAAAGCTGAAGCAGTGGACGCGTCAGAAGCTACAGGCGCCAACGCAGTAAACGGGTTAGTCGAAACCACAGGCGCCACTCCAGCGGACGGGTTGTCCAAGTCAGCAGGCGGCGGATTCGGCCGTACCCATGCCACACCATCTGTATCCACGGCGTAGATAGTGTCAGGAACCTTCGGCGGCTTCTGAGCATCATCAATACGGTAGCGCTCAAGACGCCCGTAGCGCGCAGACCACACCTCTTCCGACTCGTGGTTTGGGTCGAAGTCCTTCTCCTTCATCTTCTGCTTGCGCTCGGCCTTTTCCTTGAGCTCAACATCTTCCTTGTGCGCGATGAAATTCTCACCAAATGCCCCCAGGTTCTGATCGTGGCGTTGTGTGAGTGGATTTTCTTCTATTGCATCATCAGTCGCATCGAACTTGACCTTCTCGGCAAAGTCCAGGCATAGGACATCCATTGGACTCAGCTGCTTCGTGAGTTTGGCGACCGATGGACCACTGAACAGGCCCCCGGATGTAAATGGCGTGCCGCTTTTGTTGCCCAAACCATCTGATACGGGAGTTGACTTGAAGCCGAAAGTAAACGCTGAAGTAGGAGGAGTAGGCTTCGCAAACAAGCTTGGGGCCTGAGTAGCCGTGGGCTGTCCAGTCAAGCCTGACGCAGGGGTAGAGTTGTCCTGACCGAGCAAGCCTGGCGCCGGTGTAGATGTCGACTGACCGAAGAAGCACGATGCTGCAGCTCCCGATGCATTACCGAGTTGTTGGCCAAACAGACCCATCGGCTTCGAAGTATCTGCATTCTTTGCAAAGGGGAAATCAGGCTTCGAAACAGGCTTAACGTCGCCATTCTTCGTGCGTCCAGCCTGGTAATCCGCGACCCGAAGTTCTTCAAAGGACTTGTCCTTGTACGCATCTGAAGTGGTAACGGACATGTACTCTTGCATCCCGCCAAAGAATCCCTCCTCCTCTCGAAAGAAGCCAGGGCCACCAAGAACCTGAGGCTTGCTTCCGTCTCGACCCATAGAAGTAGCAGGAAATCCCGGCGCAGGCGGCGGCGGTGCAGATGTGGTGAACGGCAATCCGGCGAACAAGGATGCTGATGATGGTGGGGGAGCAGGTGTATCAACCTTCGCGCCCCAGCACGCATACTGCTTGCCCTCCTGCTTGCCCTCATCCACCTTCTCCGCCCGAGTCTTAAGCACAAAAACAACCGCTTTCGTCCTAAGCGTGCCCATCTGCGTAATCAGATCCACGTCCGCGCCAAACAGCGCTGAGACAAGTTCGCCTTTGCGCTCTTTGACCCGCTCCTGGATGATGCGCAGTTGGTCTGGCAAAAGCTGCGCCACGATGTTAACGATGGAGGACTGCTTGGCGACGTGGGCGCGCATGTCGCCTTCTTCAAGGTGGATGGGCTCGATGTGATAGGTCATGATGGAGGAGTTGTTGATGGAGTGGACCTGTGGGCGGAGGATGTAGGTCTCCATGTGGGCTCTAAAGGTGTCCATAGTGAAGGCTGGTGGGGTGCGTGTCGATTCCGAGAGAGAAGGCGGAAAGTCGAAGTGGGGGAAGAGTGAGGATTGGGTTTGTGGTGGAGGGAAGGGGGGTTGTTGAATGCACAACGGAGTAGGTTCGAAGGGAAGAGAAGACTTGAAGGGCGAAGAGGTATTTATGTGCCCGGGCGCGTTGTTCTCTGGAGTGAAATGCAGCCCTCGTTGCGTCGATTCTGGGAACTTCTCATTGTGTAGTAGGGCTAGGTGGAAGCGAAGCGCCTCGGATGATTCACCATCAGTTCTGTTGGGGAGGTAAGCGGGTAGATGATATAAGCGACTGTATACGTACAATGTATCGCGGTGAGAAAGACGCTCAGTTCTGGCTATCATGATTATCCCCATGAGCACACGAAGGCAGTCGTCCAAAGTGCGCAATGGACCCTCCTCCTCACCCTTATTGAACGCATTGAACCTTGCTTGTGCTCCTACGCCTTTAGCTCGTGGCTCATCCGATAGATGCGAGTCAAGTCTCTGCGCAGATGTTGTGATTTTGTGAATGAGAGGTCGACAAGTATCAACACTCTTCGACAAAAGTTCAACATCATGAGGATACAGTACTGTATCAGAGTCTAAATCGATGAGCGCGCTCAGCATTGTTAGAGTAGTAGAGATAGCCATGAGCTTGCTTGCGATATCATGTTGTAACTTCCCAGCACCGAATAAAGACATGCAGACATTACTGATTGTGTAGAGCGCTATTGCAGCTTCGTTCGCCTCGCTGATGAACTCCGCGATTTCACGGCGCAACTTGTCACGACCTGATACATCATCATTTTTGGCAGCTGTGTGCTGTAACTTGAATTTCATGATGGCGATGAAGTCCGGAAAGACACCGGACTAGACTGACGAGCAACGGGATGACTGGTGGAATGACTTGTAAAGCTAGATTAACTTGCAAAGCGCCTCGAATGTTGTGGACTGCAAAAAAAGTGACGAATACACAGTCGAAACATACTCAACCATCCATTTATACCACACCCGCTGTCCTCGTTGCCTCCAAAGGCAGTTCCAGGCACCCACCAGGCACCAACAATCCCCCAACACCCAACTCGAGCACAGCCACTCCCATCCGACACATCCGACACACCACCTCCATGAACTCCACTCCCCAAAGCCCACAATACCGCACCAGTCCCTGCTCTCTCCCCTCCCTCCAACCCACACATCCACTATCTAGCCTCGCCCACCCACCCAACAAACAAGGATCCCATCCTCTCCTCTCCGCTCCGCACCGCCGTTGCACAACACATCCGTGCACCCAGTCAGGCACCCGAGTTCAGATGCATGTCAGCGCGCAAGGCACGCACGCACACGCACGCGTTCCTTGCGTGCTTTGCTTCTCCCCAGATCTGCAGATACGCGGTCAGGATGCGCGGACGCCAAGAACGCGTGGCTTGCACGGGACACGGAGGTTAAACTCGACCTCACCTCATGGCTTTTCCCCTTGCTTTGTACTTTTCGTCCTTGTCGTCGCTAGGGGCAGTTTATTTTTTTAATGTTGCGCTCCCTTGCTTGCTTCCCGTGTGCGCGTAACTCCTTGTTTTTTCGTCGTTGGGTCGCACCACGTGTGAGGGTAGCGTGGTCGTGGCTGCTTCACGACAGGATGCGGTTGCTTTTGGGCGCTTGATCCCACGTGGTACAGACAACGACGGTTGCGGTGTTTCGCATCGTGATTGCACGGCGCGTATGAAAAGAGCTAGTTCAGGGGGAAGGTGGTGATGACAGGGAACGAGTCGAAGAGGAAGAGGCAAGTATTCAGATGAGAGTATTACGATTGATTCATTTTCTATGTACCAGCACCAATGCTGCGGGCCACCGAGCCCGTATCCATCCCATTTTCGGGGGTATCAACTGTTAAAAGACATCTCCGCATGATTCGTAAACATGATGCCTTTCCGTAGTGTCCGTAAAAGAAGGCCAGAAAGGTCCATGACCAATTAAGGTATCCAAGGCCTCGCGTCTTCGCTCCTTCAATCTCTCCATTATGCACATTACTCCGTCGAGCGAGGACCTAGGGTGGGGGGTGCGATGCGCTTATAGGAAGAAAGCGGCGAAGGCACCGACACCAGCGAGAACGGGAAGACCCTTCTCGATGGATGCACCGCCGGTGGGGACAGAGGAGGCAGCAGCAGAGGTGGCGCTGCCAACGGCGGAGCTAGCGCGGGAGAGGAGCGACGAAACTTGGCCGGCAGCAGAAGAGCTGGACGATGTTAGAAAGATACCGAGCAAATGATTAGGAAGAAGACTTACGCAGCAGAGTTGGCAGCAGACGAGGCAGACTCAACAGCGGAGCTGACGGCACCGCTGGCCGAAGCGGCAATGCTTGAGGCCTGGCTGGCTGCGCTCTCAGTTAGCGAACCGTAGACAGTGCTGAGACCAGTGGTAGTGGTCGCAACAGAGCCGTCAGAGTTCGTAACGGTGGCAAGGAGGGGAACGGTGGTGACAGCGCTGCGGGCCTCAGAAGCAAGCGAACCTGTAACTGAAGCAACCACGGAGCTGGCACCAGCGGGCAAGCTTGCGAGCGCAGAAGTCAGGATAGGGAGCGCGGCGGGGACGCTGCTAGCGCCAGCGAAACCTGGAGCGATTGTTAGTGGGCGATCGGAGCAAGGTATGCGAGCGACTTACCCTGGCAGATGCCGGCGGCGTAGGCAACGGCGGCAGCAGACTCGTCGGTGCCGCAAGCCTGTTGGGAGCAGTCACGGATACCGTAGGCCCAGTTGGACTTGGTGCAGAAGCAGCTCTGGTCGTTCTGGGCGCACTGGAACTGGGACTGGGCAATGGTGGCCATGTTGCCAACGCAGAGTTGCTGATCCAATTAGCTTTGGCCAGAGAGGGCATTGGGCGCGGCGGGGATCAACGTACAGCGCACTGTCCCAGGTTCTGGGCGGCGGCGGCACCAGCAAAGGCGGCAACGGCAGCGAAGGACTTCATCTTGAGGGTTGGTGGAGAAGGGGTGAAGTGATGTTGACTAGGTGCTGGAAGGATGATGCTAGGAGACGAGGTGGTCAAAGTTGCTGATGTGCGTGGATGAATGCTGGGTGAGGAGGTTGAGAGGCGGAAGGGAGGGTTTATATCTCGCGCGTGCAAACAGTCGTAGCCGCAATTACCTGCTTGCTGGGCTGGAGCTGCTCTGGCAATCACTGGGAGAGGCTGGTAGCTCTGCCCTAGTGCCTGGATGCGGCAGGGGTGACGGATGTGCGACCGGGGTGCTGATTGGCCGGGCGCCCGCGCTAGCGATAGCGTGCCGTCACTCCCAGTTCCAAGAAATCGTTTATGATGCATGGTCGGAGAGGATGCAGGACACTTGGGTCGCACGCTGCTTTCGACCAGGTTGGCCTCGCAACGCTGCACCACTCGTACCACTCGTCATTCTCTCCTTCACACTCGCACACTCGCACAATCGACCTTGGCCGCCTGTGAAACGGACAGCAATCTTACTTCGCGCTGGCACAGCTTTGCCGCGGCAAAAGACGACAAATTAATCAAATCTTGTTTGCTCCGCCGGCCACCAAACAGCGCCTGAGGTTTGACATGTTCGCAAAGTGTCATGGGCGTCCGTGCTCTGTCTGCCCCCCGGGGCCTCGCTGCCGTCTCATCTTGTTTCCTGCCCCTTGCCATGATTTTCCTGCTGTTTGCAACCTTCCTACCCCCGCGCGAGCACAGATCGATCTGGTTCCAGATCCCCTCCGCGTGAAGTGGTTCTGCCTATCAGCCGGCGCCCATGCCCATGCTAGCCATCTCACCACCTCAGCCTCCTGTGGCTGTACGTACCCAGCCACACAAGAGATACGTGTGTGTGCCTCTCCATGGAGAGCTCCCTAGTGGAGATTTCCGTCCGCGCCGCCCTCGCCGTCTTCCTGCTCGCCCAGATGCTTCTCTTCAGCTGAGGTGATGCAATGCGTGTTGGCACCTGCAGACCAGCGGTCAGTCGACAATCGCGCGCACCGGCGGTGAAATATTGGAGAACGTACCTAGCTTATTGATCGTCTCCATCCACTCATCGTACGGGTCTGAATCAAAGACAATGCCGCCCTGGCCAATCGTTAGCACCTCGCCAAAAAAGCAAGATTTCGCTCTACTTGCCCCTGCCTGGAGGTAGGCGATGCCGTCTTTGACGAGCATGGTCCGTAGCGCGATGCACGTCTGCATAGGTCAGCCACCTGTAAGGACCGAAACAGTCAAACTCAAACTCACGTCCATTGCGCCTTCAATCTCCTTGTCGCCGTCCACGTTGCCGTAGCCAAAGTAGCCCACGGCACCTGCATACACGCCGCGCTTCTCTCGCTCGAGTTCAGCGATCAATTCCATGGCGCGCACTTTTGGTGCGCCGCTCACTGTGCCTGTCCTACGTTGAGCACCAAGCCAGCCGTTGGGGCCTGTGACGTACCTGCAGGGAAAATGGAGCGGAAGGCGTCGAAGCGCGTCTTGCCCGGGCGCAGGACCCCTGACACCTCAGAAACTAGGTGCTGGACATGTGAAAACTGGAAAATCAGCACTAACCCATGGCCTTCACTGACGCATAACATGCAATGACGGAGACGGTACCTTTTGCACGACCATGAGCTTGTCGACACGAGTGGTCAATGGGTCGCAGATGCGATTGACGTCATTTCGGGCAAGGTCCACCAACATGACCTAGCTTCATGTAAGCTTTCAACGTTGACGTCGGATGGCATACAGAACCCACATGTTCGGCCCGGTCTTTGAGTGAGCTGGACAACTCATCTGCCAGCGCAGCATCTTCCTGTAGCGTCTTGCCTCGCTTGACGGTTCCGGCAATGGGATGCGTTATGATCCTGCCTTGTTCCTCTTTAACCAGTAGCTCCGGACTCGCTCCGACAATCTGAAAGTCTTCGCAATCTACGAAAAACAAGTACGGGGACGGATTGACGTTGCGCAGATTTCTATAAACGTTGAACGGGTGCAGGGAAGTCGGTCTCGCAAAGCGTTGTGACGGCACGGCTTGGATGATGTCGCCAACGTTGATGTGCTCTTTCAGCTTCTTGACGTGGCCCTCGTAGCCATCCTGGCCAATATTGGACTTGTACTCGTTGCCAAGCTTAATTGGCCCTTGTTCTGGCATGGGGACATGAGGGTCCTTGAGTATCGCCACATACCGTCTGAGCGTGGTCTTCGCCTGCTCGTATGCCTCCTCGAGCTGATCCATGCTGTCGGGTACCTTGACATACGTTATGATCTTGACGACTTGTGCGAAATGATCAAGTGCAACCAGAGTATCGAAAAGCATGAAGAAGCTCTCCGGTACGCCCAGGACATCCTTCATGTCATCTCGCCGTGTCTTGGGCTCGAAGTATTTGACACAATCGTACCCGACGTAGCCAACTGCACCACCAGTCATAGGAGGTAGCTGTATGGAGGGTATCGTAGCGACTCTGCTCTGCGCAAGCTCCTTCTCCAGGCCGGGCAACGGGTCGGTCTCTTCGCCATGGCCAGGGCCTGTCTTGATCACTTTTCGGGGGTCTGCAGTCGTAAGCCATGTGCTCATTATCTGAGATTTGGCCACTGACCAGTGCCGACGAAGCTGTATCTCCCTATAGTTTCTGTGGTCGCGGCGCTCTCAAAGAGGAACCCAAGCTTCGACTTCGACCTGCCCATGTGGGTCAGCACTCTGTCGACTGCCAATCAACGTATAGCTAACAACTACAGTCTACATGGTGGCATGCAGACATTGCCGCATGTTTCCATCGTCGACATGGCATGAGTCACGCACTCACTTTGCGGAGACCTTGAGATAAATGCTCGAAGGCGTCAGGAATTCGGCGGGTATCGAGGAGAATACGGGGACAAGGTTGGGCGGGTTCGGCGACTTGACTGCTGCAGCCAGCACTTCTCGAATCGTGTCGAGTGACGGCTGTACAACCAACTACACACAGGCGCATACGATCAGTTATCTGCACATGCAATCGGGACGAAGAGACGAATGACGCATACCTGAGGAGCCATCTTGCGGAGGTACAGCTTCTGAAGCTGCACTAAGAACCAGTCCTGAGGTGTGAAGAGAATGCGACAAAGTGAAGGTGTGTTCAAAGCGACATTGAACAATATATTGCCAGCCAATCGGTGCTCGAATTGCTCCTTCCGACTTCGACAGTGACTTCGAGTGCCATCAATGTGCCCCGCCATGCTCGCCAAGCGGAACCTACCAACCCCCTCCACGCTACTCGGCCTAGTAAGCGCCAGAGGTTCGTGCACGTCACGGACAGCCGACCGACTTTTGCGCCGTCGCAGCCTCACATCCCTAACCACACTCGCCTACGGTGCGCAACACGTATCCTTTCCTTTCGACATTTCCTAGACGCACTTTGGGCGTACGCAACACAGTCTGGACGCAAGAGGAGGATGTGGCAGCCGCGCCAGTACGACAGCGCCATGGGTTCACCGCTACCAATTGCACGACCGTGGACTCCTCCGAGCGACACAGGCGATATGGCCGCCGACTCGAGTCCGCACTCAGACTACTTCTCCGACCCCTTTCGACCACCGTCACACTATTCGTCCCGCGTCGAGAAGCGCTGGCCGTTATCGCCTAGCCGTCCCGACACGCCTTCGCAGATGAAGCAGCGATGCGACACACCAACCGAGCAGCACGACCAGCGGCGGCCCAAGGCTGTCGGGAGGCTGACTGAGCCTGCGCCATACACGCCAACGAAAAACCTCACGTATGGGCATGGACACCAGGACGGCGCTCTGCGGTACCCGTACACTCCCGACTCCTCGCGCATGCTCAGGCGCAGCACAGAGATTCCAGCATCGCCCGAAGCGTGGGACACGCACTCAGAGCACTCTTCCTCGCCCGTGCAAGATGCGCTCTCGTCATGTATCGTGCACTTCGAGAGCCTGATCCACTCGCAGCAGCCGGATGAGGACCAGATGGAGTTCATAGTGCGCCAGTTTGAAGCCATGACCTCGTACCTCTCTGCACCAGACGCGCAGTCCCGGCAGACAGACGACCACCTCTTTTCCGAGGACGCACTCCCGCCAGGCACCGGACTCGGCATATCAGAGCCGGACGCGCGCAACGCCACGCTGGGCTACATTTCGAACGAAGCGCACGAAGCATATGTCACCCACGTCAGCACCTACATCGCCGGCGTCAAGAAGTACATCGAGGACCTGAAAATGCGCCTCGACGAAGTCAAGACGCTCAACAGCATCCAGCTCGACGTCATCACCGACCTCCGCCGGCAAATGAAGACGGTGCGCCGCGACATGCGCAGCACCCTCGACATGCGCGACGACATCAACATGGTCGACGAAGAGCTCGAGCGCATCGCAGCAGCCGAGGTCCGGCAGCCTGAGTTCGGCCTCGACAGCTGGGTCACGCTCGTCGACGAGGACCGCGGGATCCCGCAGTTCGACGGCGCGGACGAGAAGGATGTTGCGACACCCAAAGTAGAGGCTGAGGCTTCTCCCAAGTCCCGCAGACGCCTCATCACCATCGTCCGCAAGCCCGAGCGCCGCAGCTTCTGGACCTCCTTCGGCTCCGCGCTGGATTCTTTCGGCGCGCTCATCCACGAGCAGTGATTATCTTCTCCCTGCCACAAGATCTTTTTCCTTGAGTACATCGCATTACTGGACCGAGCATGGGACGGGATAGGATATATACGGCCGCAAATTTCCCGATACTGATGAAGAACGATGTTTGAGATATGATGTTTGCATTAGCATAGCGAAGGAGTTTTTTTTGTTAGTGCTTTGAGACTTCCGTTTGTTTTAACGATACCACGGCTGCATGGGATGAGTGCGCTTTGTTGCGGGCGCTGCGTCTTCGGATCGGGTTGCTTTGGCTTTTCGATTATGTATATACGAACGGATGAGGTTGAGAGCTCGTCGAGGGCGCGGAGTCAATGGAGATGGTTTTCACTCGCTATCGTGCTACGCGCTTCGTAATGGTGATTCATACGGCTGAATTCTTCATGTCCGTTCAACCGAAATCATCTTTGCGTCTGGCTAGTAGTCGTCCATCACCATGAAATATGAAACGGGAACTTGAAACTTTCATCTCCAGGCCTGTATCTTTGCAAAAAGCGAATGCATATCTGGTATCTCAAGTCCACGTACTACACTCGCACCCCCAACCTACTGCACCGTATCCAGCGTGCCCTTGCCCACCGTCGACGGCGCCGCATCCGGGCCCTTCTGCTGCCTCAACTTCTCCTCGAACTTGGCAAACTCCTGGATCGCAATCTCCTCCTCCTGATCGAGGACCTGCTGCACGCCTTTAACCTCCTCAATATAGTGCATCAACATGCTCTCGATGCCGTTCTTCAGCGTAACCGTACTGCTATCACACGTCCTACACGCGCCCCTCAACTTCAGCAATACCTGCCCGTCGTTGAACCCGCGAAAATCAATGTCGCCGCCGTCCTCCTGGATGGATGGGCGGATGCGCGTCTCGAGGAGTTCCTTGATCATCTGCACGACTTCCGAGTCGTTTTCGTCATAGGCGAGGGAGTCGACTTCGGAGTTGCCCTGGCCTTGCTCGTTGCCCTTGTCGGCGATGGTGTTGACGAGCGGCTGCCCCGAGGTCATGAATTCGTTGATTATGGCGAAGACTTCGGGCTTGATGTGCGCCCAGGGCGTAGATGTGTCTTTGGTCACGGTGATGTGATCGAGCCCGAGGAAGACGGAGGTTACACCGTCGATGTTGAGGAGTTGGGCGGCGAGCGGGGAAGGGTGGGGCGGCGCGAGGGTGGAGCGTGGGTTGAGGTATTCGAGGAAGGGGGAGGATATTGACTCGGGGAGGACGCGTTGGTTGGGGTTGAATTTGAGGGCCTGCGTGGGTTAGCATTCATCATGTCTAGGTCTAGCGGAGAGAAGCGCGTACATCGGCGTTGGGTGTGGGCTCTGTTTGGATGAACATGGTTCGCCGTGCGACGTTCGCTGCTGCTGGCGCCGCATTTTGTGACCATTGCTGCATCCTTGGCCTGTGTTGGAGTGGTGAAGCTGTCATGGGAGATGCTTTCTGGTGTAGACATCGTGTGGCGATTCGTGGAGCTTTGCTGCGGACGGATGGTGCCGCTCGTGACAGAGTGCGCATAGCAGCGCGAGGAATCGTCGTGGAAGTCATATCGTGTATGTGTTTAGGTGTGTTAGGTTACAGGTGTACAGCGTGATTGATGGCGAGAGTTGGTAATTGTGAGTGAAGTTTCGCAACCTCGGCCTATGACGTCTTTGCATTACTCAGCGACACCAGGGTCCAATACAATCACATTTTACCTGCTTTCCTTACTACCACATACACCTATATATTTCATGTGTAACAGAATAGCGGTGTTGAGGTCACGATGCGTTCGAAGATGATCTCCTGCTCTGAAATGCGCCATGCGGACAACCGAGCTTGACACGACTGGATCTACCATACGAATTTAGTAAGGCTCAGATCCCGACATAGTATTAAAGTATATTCCTTCTGCGTATCTGATTCATCTTTCCTACGCTTACGCACGTATCGGAAACCCCAGTCCGTCAAAGTCAATAACATTCATTCCATCTTCATGTTGCCATCCAGTGTCAATTTTCCGCATCGATCGAACTGAACAGTCCTCTGCTAGCCACAAGTTTCAATCTCAATCTCAAGTTGACTTTTATGATACTATCTCAACTCCCCTATCGACTTGCATATGGACTGATCAGTCATGAGCAAGTGTTATGTCTATGTTCCGCAACATCACTACGAGATGTGACCAGATCAAGGCATCCAAGTTGGTCTTTCATGGGGCGGCTTCATTGACATATCATTTAACAGCATCGTCATCTATTGGCGTGATTCTATGAACCAAAACCAGGACGAAGCATGCTATACTGAGCATAAAGAGGCAGTACGGAATTGGATGCTGGAAGGTAATGAGGGTTCTCCTATTCGAACTCTGAAGCGTCAGGCAATGATGCATCAACGACGAGATCAATGCTCCAATGCTCCTCTTCACGAATCCTTCCATAACGACAAGTCATGGTTACTTCGAGAGAATAGGGTGATGAAATGTTAGTGGAAGGAAGGGATGATGCTAGATCGAACCCCTGCAGCGGATCGCTCCCGAGGTCGCTAATCGCCCGATCTCACATTTGCCTCACGACTCTAAACATTATCAGTGACGTACACGCGAAACTGAACGCGCTAAGTTTATCAAAGATGGCTCAGGCAAAGCAATTCTCGAGTCGCAACCTCCCCAGCCTTCTCATTGCAGTAAAACAGGGCGAAAACACTTGAAGCTGATCTTTCATGCTTCGTTCTTTGTCCAACATCAGCCCTCGCATTGCACTTCGCGCACCATTACGCGCCTCGTCATTCTTTCAAACACTATCGTTTCCAGTCATGCCACCCAAACGAAAGAGTTCAGCCCTAGCAACTGCGTCTCCAGCAGCGACTGAGAGCGCGACTAGGTCCAAGGTTCCGCACACCGCGATACCTTTGCCTGCCAATGTTGCAGGCGATGTGCCAAAACCGACGCGTCGCCAATCGTCTCGTGGAGGCAAAAGCGCGGTCACAAACCCCAACACCAATCCTGATGTGCTTGATGGCGTTTCTGCCTTACGCGCTTCGCCAGATGGACACGAAGAAGGTGCGCCGGAGTCTCATTTGAACCCCGATATGAGCAACGGTACAGTCAACGGAGCCTCGAAAGATAGTTCCAGGGGCACGAAGCTCGCCAACAGCGGAGGTAGTGAGGTTCCTCCAACGACTGATGCGCCTCCTGGCAAGGGCAAGCGGAAGAAGGCAGCGCCACAAGTCAAGACCGAACCCGAAGAGAGCAATGTCGCAAAGATCCCACCCACTAAGAAGAACGACATGTCTGGCGACCTTGAAGACGTCGACGGGCTCGAGGAGGAAGACGAAGGTGAGGTGAAGGAAGCCCTGTCAAGGCCCCCGCCGGTCAATTCTGAATATCTTCCCCTGCCTTGGAAGGGACGATTGGGATATGTACGTACCTCTTACATTTGCTATATGACGTCGACTAATGCATGCATAGGCTTGTCTCAACACGTACCTGCGGAGCGCAAATCCTCCCGTGTTCAGTTCGAGAACATGCCGCATCGCAAGCATCATTGAACATCGCCACCCCTTGAAAGACCCGTCTCAACCCGAACATGCCACGAAGAACCGCCCAGACAAAGAGCAACCCGCAGATGTTGCTAGGGGCATGCAGTACGTCGAAGAACTAGGCCTCGCCAACGCGCGTGATATCGCGAAAATGGTACGCTGGAACGACAAGTACGGCATCAAGTTCATGCGTCTCAGTAGCGAGATGTTTCCGTTCGCCAGCCATGAAGAGTATGGCTACAAACTCGAGCCATTCGCGGGTGATACCCTGCGCGACGTGGGCAAAGTGATCGCTGAGCTGGGACATAGAGTCACCACTCACCCGGGCCAGTTCACGCAATTAGGCTCGCCACGCAAGCAGGTCATTGATAATGCTATTCGCGACCTGGCGTTTCACGATGAGCTGCTGTCACTTCTCAAGCTGCCTGAACAGCAGAACCGAGATGCCGTCATGATACTGCATCTTGGAGGCGCATACGGAGACAAGCCAGCTGCGATTGAACGATTCAAAGGAAACTATGCAAAATTGTCGCAAAGTATCAAGAATCGTCTCGTGCTAGAGAACGACGATGTCGTCTGGTCGGTGCATGAGCTCCTGCCCCTATGTCAAGAGCTGAACATCCCCATGGTGCTTGACTACCACCACCACAACATCATATTCGATGCGACACAGCTTCGAGAGGGTACCAAGGATATTATGGATCTGTATCCTGCGATCCTCGAGACATGGACCAAGAAGGGCATCACACCTAAGATGCACTACTCTGAATCACGTCCGGAAGCAATCACTCGCACTAAGAGGAGAAAGCACTCTCCTCGTGTAATGACTCTTCCACCATGTCCAGATACGATGGACTTGATGATTGAGGCCAAGGACAAAGAGCAGGCAGTCTTTGAGTTAATGCGGACGTTCAAGCTGCCAGACTTTCACACCTTCAGCGACATCTTGCCTCATCAACGGCAAGACGAAAACAAGCCATGGAAGCCAAAGCCTAAAAAGGCAGCCAAAAAGAGCAAGAAGAAGACAGAAGACATTGACGATCTTGACGCAAAAATAGAAGATGCCGAGGAAGAGGATGTCCCTCCACCGATTGTACCTGACGAAGAGTTAGGTATGGGAGGGCCCGAAGGTCGAGTGTATTGGCCTCCTGGAATGGAGGACTGGCTGAGACCCCCAAAACGGATCATCAAGCAGAAGGAGGAGGGTGCCGCTACACCCGCAAAGAAGAAGCGTAAGACTGCCCCATCCGCCGCCGACGAGGGGGCTGCAGTCACGAGGGAGCCAGCTGTTGTGGACGAGGTCAAAACACCAGCCAAGAAGCCAGCGCCTAAGCGGGCAGCCAGCTCAACGAAGAAGAAGACGCCGAAGTCTGTCCCCACGCCGTCGCCTTCGGACGACGAAGAACATCTCAGCTCTCCACCGCTTAGTGATCTAGGCACCGAGGACGAGACTCCGGTGGTGCAGAAGCGAGCTGCACGACCTGCTGCATCACGCAAGAAGTCTGGCAGGGCTGCGACAAAGGCCAAGAACTACAAGGAGGAAGATGCGGACGAGATGAGCTTGTAGGGGTCTGTATCACTATATCGATTAGGACCTAAAAGAGAACAACAAGGTATTGTGTTGGTATATCATTGGGCGTGCGCGCATCGCTCCGAGCCCTGAAGATCAATTACCACAGACAATCCTGTTTCACTACCGTTAATAGACAAATGCTCCGCGATACGGGCAATCCTACAGCCTTCCCGCTTCAATATCATTCCCGACCGTGCCGGCTAGCCAGCCACATTCTCCGCACACCGTTCTGGTCTTCAAACGGCTATCTCCTGTCTTCATGCGACACTGCGACTGCAATATAGCAGATGTCGAAATGGCCTTTGCACCTTCCGCATTGGGCCTAAAGCTCCGCGATGACTGAACGCCTGTTTGCTATCAGGCATGAACGAAGCTCATGCTCAACAAAAGCCAGCAAACACGCAATATGTCGCGCAGGCCTGTGGTAAAACATAGCCACAGTGGTAGTCAGTTGTCCGTATTGGGCACCCACACCACCTTCACGCTCACATCCCGCCCTTCGAGAACGTTATCGAAGCACGGCCCCTTACATGGCCCGCAGCATCCCTGCGCAACCGACCGTAGCCGAGGCATTCCGCAATCCTTCTGACCACCTTCCAGTGCATATCCCACGTCTATCCAAGCTGCTCCGACATAGCTGGTCCGCTGCTGATCGTCTTCTCACAACCCCGCACACTGCACGCAAGTGAGCTATCGATTAAGCTATCGATGCATCTGCAGGTGTCTCATGCGACTTGTAACCGTACCTGCCTGGACACGCATGTGCCGAGTCGTCTAACGAGCTGCCAGACCCGGCGGCTTCAACCTCGAAAGCTTCCTGCAATGAGTGCAGCGTGGGATGATCAGCAGCGGCAGATTGCTCCATCGAAGCTGACTTGCTCTTTCCACTATCAAACGAAAACGAGAAAGGACCTAATTCTCGTGATTATAGTAGTCTTCTCGCTAACTCTACAGAGTCTAATTGTATCACTCCACCAATTGCAGCGGCACGCGTAAGCAACTCCTCGCTCTTTGGACCGTTTTCTAGACC